>Ga0206919_1246_pt1 | contig 11316 bp, 13 predicted proteins | sample Alteio_BWOrgHeat_67_FD_152962 | JGI IMG/M metagenome (GOLD analysis project Ga0206919, IMG submission 152962) | Enriched cells from forest soil in Barre Woods Harvard Forest LTER site, Petersham, Massachusetts, United States -... | ecosystem: Environmental > Terrestrial > Soil > Temperate forest >... | reverse complement strand
CATTTTACCGGCCGATATATCGTATTGATGCTTCACCCAACCAAGGGCACGATCCAGTTTCATATGGAAAAAAAAGCCGATAGGTGGAGGGTTTCTTCTACAGACCGGTGGACACTTCACGTGGAACAGGACCTGATCGACTGGTGCAACAACGCGATCCAGCACCAGCAGCTTTAACCTTTTATTGCTTCCTTTTTTATTTTCGCTAACAGCGGATCATTAATCCTTTGTGCATCTTGCAGGTCTATCCTCATGAAAACTCCTGCCATGAAAAAGATGTTTCCCGTACTGCTTGTACTTCCCGGCCTATGGTTTTTCCAGCCCGCCACGGCTCAATATGGCCGCTACGCCGGTTCCAGCAACGATCTTTCCTGGCTGCCCTCAGGCTACCAGCGCGATCTCTACTACTATCTCCCGGATATCGACGCTTACTATTATGTGCCCGGACACGCATTCGTGTTTTTCAATGGCCGCGACTGGAAGGCCAGTCCCGCACTACCCGCGCGCTTCGCAGGATTCGATCTCTATCGTTGCTATAAGGTCCGCATCAATGAGAATGCTCCCTACCTGGACGATGACTACTACAAAACGAAGTATGCACAGTACCGGGGACCTCAATACCAACGTTTTCATCATGCATCCGAACAGGCCACCCAGGCAAACGATCCCTATAATGAATGGTACCAGCACTATAAGCAAAACTCAGGCGGGCAGGCGCCCGCGCCGTCTTCGGGTCATTCCTACGAACAGGTAACGCGTTCAACCGAAACCGTTGCGGACGAAAATCCCGGCTACCAGGAAACAGGCGCCCGCACCGGCAACAACACCTATGAAAGGTCTGCTGCCCCTGTACAACACAGCTACAACACTTACACCTACCCGCAAAAGAATAACAGCCAGGCTGCAGAAAGCCCGAAAGAGACCACACGCGGAAACAGCCCCGTAATCCCGCCGGTGACGGATGCTCCGCGACAGGAGCCTGCGCCGGAGATCGCGAGGCCCTTGCCCGCACCGGTGGCCGCAGAAAATACTACGCCTGTACACGCGCCGGCCGCATCGTCCAATATGAATTCAACGGGCCTGGCCGCAACCCCATCCACCAATAATAACATCGCAAAAGCACCAAAGGCAGTGATGGACAAAAAGACCACGCCTTCACCGGCAGCAACGCCGGTACGCCAGCCGCTGAAGCCGCAGGAATTGTCTGCCGACAGTTCGCAGAGCTCACTGATCAGTGGCATGCAGCGAACGGCCAATGGAAGCTGGGGCAGGAAAAAAGAAGATAATCAGTAAGGATCGGCGTTTAGCGATACCACTCATGCAGGTATTTCCCGATGACCTCAGCCAATCCGGGTTCCAGGGTATCGCTTTCCCATCCTGATCCTGTGCGGGTGAGCATGCCCTTGTCCTCCTCATCGATCACCAGTTTGAATTTGAAGGGCTCTCCATCGAGAATACTGTCTTCATAAGGAGTGGCCACACCGTGATACGTGTTGCCATTATAGTCGATATGTATCTCCATGATACCGGATTTTTATTTGGGGTGGATCAATAGTGCAGCGTGCGGTAAGGATACCGTATTTCATACAGCTCGCGCACCTTGTGCAGTATCTTCTCCCGCAATGCATCCAGGTTTCTTTTCTCCGTTGCCGAAACGAACACGCAGTTGCCTTCGGTGATATTCTCCCATTTCTCTTTCAGTTCCCGCAGTATTTCCACCTTTACTTCTTCTTCGAGCCAGGGATCGAAATTATTTTTTTCATACTGGTCCATCTTATTGAAGATGGTAAGTGTCGGCTTTTCGAATGCTTTCAGTTCCTGCAATGTCTTATTCACGGTCCCGATCTGGTCCTCATGCTGTGGGTGCGAAATGTCTACCACGTGCAGCAGGATGTCTGCCTCGCGTACCTCGTCCAGCGTGCTCTTGAAACTTTCGATGAGGTGATGCGGCAGCTTGCGGATAAATCCCACCGTATCGCTCAGCAGGAAGGGCGTATTCTCGAACACTACTTTGCGCGTGGTGGTATCGAGCGTAGCGAAGAGCTTGTTCTCTGCAAACACATCGCTCTTGCTCAGCACGGTCATCAGTGTACTCTTCCCAACATTGGTGTACCCGACGAGCGATACCCGGATGAACTCCCCGCGCTCCTTGCGCTGGGTGAACGATTGCCTGTCGATCTCCAGCAGCCGTTTCCGCAACAGGGATATTTTGTCTTTCACGATACGGCGGTCCGTTTCAATTTCCGTTTCCCCCGGACCGCGGGTGCCGATGCCGCCACCCTGGCGTTCCAGGTGTTTCCACATGCCCTTGAGGCGCGGAAGCAGGTACTGGTATTGCGCCAGTTCCACCTGCACGCGTGCCTGTGCGGTACGCGCACGCCTCGCGAAGATGTCAAGGATAAGATCGCTTCGGTCTATCGTAGGAATGCCCAGTTCTTTTTCAATATTGCTGATCTGTGAGCCCGTGAGCTCATCATCGAATATGGCAATGTCGATCCCTTTGGAGAGCACATACTGCTTGATCTCTTCCAGCTTGCCCTTGCCCACAAATGTTTTGCTGTCGGGCTTTTCCATTTTCTGCGTGTAGCGTTTGACGGCTATGGCACCCGCCGTCTCTGCCAGGAAGGAGAGCTCATCCAGGTATTCCTGTACCTGGGTATCGGTCTGCTCCTTTTGTATGAGGCCCACCAGTACGGCTTTTTCTTCGCTCTGTATTTTCTGTTGCTTCTCGATCAAGGATGTCTCATTAAGGGTAAAAAATGCTGCGGCATAATCATGCCAAAGACCGCGCCGCAAAGATAGGGTGTACAGCTGCCGCTGAATACCGGCACCTTTTAGGGAGACGGACCATGATGGAACGGGAGAGAGAAAAACCGGGCTACAGGCCGCTGATGGTGAGACCGATGGAAAGCGTATGGATATCGCTTCCTGCTCCGGCCTTCAGTACGGGCGTGATCTGGAAATCGCTGTGCAGCGAAAAGTTTCCATAACCCACGCGGATCGTGCCTGCCACGAGAATGCTGTTGATGAAACGGCTATCGTCTGTTTTCTGGATATAGGTGGATCCGTAAATGCTGGCATTGTTCTTATCCTGCAGGTCCTTTCCTTTCGTATACGCCTTGATCAGGGTACCGGCTTTGAGACCGGCCGCCAGTTTCCAGGAACGGTTGGGGTTGATAGGATTGGAGTAATAACGGATCTCCGCAGGTATTTCCAGGTAAATGGTGGTCAGTTTGAACTTATTGAAATGGATGCCGCCAGACACGTCCGAAAAAGGAAGGGTGGGACTGTTGGCATTCACCTGAACATTCACCTTATCGAAGAAGATATTGCTGCTCCCGATACCCGCGCCGTAGGCCAGGCTGAAATAGGGATTGGTTTTGAACGGTTTGTCGAACATCAGGTAAGCATTGAATGAACGGCTGAAACCGCCGGTGCGGGCACTGTCGGGCTTACCGATCCAGGTATCCGCGCCATATTGCAGTACCAGGTGGTCTGCTGCGCGTTCCTTCATATTCACCTTGGAAAAATCCGGCTTTTCCTTGGGGGCATCTGTCTTTACGTAGTTCTGTGGGTTCTTGTTCCTCTTTTTGAAGAGCTTGCTCAGCTGGGCATCGGCAGAGTACAGGAGGGAAACACTAAGCAGTAAGAGTAACGTTTTTTTCATTTGTTTCAGTTGAAATGCCCTCAAAGTCAAGGCAGAGGGGCAAAAATAGCAGAATGGGGGTAAGCAAAGGGTTAAAAATTAGCAAAAAAGCTGCAACCCGCCTCTCCGTAAGCAGGTTCACCTGCTTCGGGCAGGCAGATTGCCACATGGATTCCTTTCCGGGGATGACTAACTTCCGGCAGACAGGCCGGCCTGCTGAGAAATCAATCTTTTATGTGATATGTCTGCCGCAGGTAGGCGATCAGCCGGGTGGCCTGTTTCTTCAGGGCCTTCATTTCGGCCCGCACAAGGCTCTGGATCTTTACATAGTCCGCAATAAGATTATAGAACTCTCCCAGTCGCGCCGGATCATGTGTCAGCAGCATATCGGGGTTTTCCTTTGTCAGTGCTTCAATCACCGGCATTGCCTGTTGCGGCGTTTTTATACCGCTTAACCGCGGAACCACGATCTGCCACTTGTAGAGCTGGCGCAACTGCCGGTGTACCTCTTCATAGAGCCGGCTCAACACCCCCTCGTTGATCAGCGCCGATTTTACGCGCGTATCATAGTCCATCATGCTGTCGATAGCACCGAGGTTCCGGATGTACCGCATGCCTCCCGCCGTCTTCAGCTGCTGCATGGTGGGGTCTGTGTAGATAAAATCAATATACCCGGCCTGTATCTGGGTAATGCCTCTAAAGCTTTTGATGTTGAACCCTTTCTCGAGCAGGGAAAAATTGACCAGGAAACTGTCTATATCCCTGATATTGCCAGCGTAATAATCCACTACGTGGTCAAGCTTCAGGGTGTCGGTCTTCAGGTTATTGATCATAGACCCGATATACTCGGTTTCCTTGGTGCGGTCAGACAGGTGCTCCCGCAGGCTTTCTGCCAGGAAACCCAGCGAAACCGCCAGGAAGATCATCATGAACTCGATAAAGTATTGTTTTATCTTTTTCTCGCCATTACCATGGCTGCTGTGGTGATGTACCTCCATAAGACGTTGGTTGCAGGGTAAATATACTATTTGGTTTAGAACTTGTCTACCGGCAGCCAGGTCTGCCTGTCGGTAGACAGGCCCGCTTACCGGACGGGTAGTCCTCCCTGCCGGACAGGCTGGACTGGGCTTTCCCAAAGGAGTGTTAGCTTTGCAGGCGGGCATGCCACCAACCGAAGACAGGTGGCATGCTTCTTGGACCTCCCCCTCTCATAAACGCTAACGGTATGAAACGAATCCTTCTCTGTGCAGCCTCCCTGGTACTGATCACAGTTTCCTGTAAAAAGATCCTGAATGAAACATTTACGGGCTTCGATGCCAATGTCCCGGATTTCCAGGTAACGGTTCCCGCCATACCAGTAGTGCCTTCGGGAGAAATCTCCCTCGGCAGTTTTACCACCTCCTTCAACCTCGACAGTACCATAAGGGTCAATACCGGCAATATATTCAGCCTGAGCGATGTTAGTTCCATTACAGTACGGCAGGTGGTAGTGAACCTTCCCAATGGCGATGCATCCAACAACCTGTCTAATTTTACCTCCACGCGCGTTACGCTTGCCTCCAATACCGACACGATACCGGCCAACTTTATTAACCTCAGTTTCCCGGATACTGCCACACAAACCGTCACCAACGTCCCGGCCAGCAGCCCCGAACTGATCGGTTACCTGAAGGGCAACCAGCTGACCTATCATATTTATGGGCAGATGCGCAGGCCAACCAGTAAGGCGCTCAACATGGCGGTATCCGTCACGTTTCATTTCAAATAGAGATTGGAGTATTTTTCGTAACCATTTCCCTGCCCTGAAGTTTCCCTAATATGAAATGGTTTTGCCGTTTACTGCCGATATTGTTATGCCCGCTTACTGTGGCGGCGCAGGAGAAAAATAGTTACACCCCTGTAATAGAGCCTGGCGCCTGCCCCATAAAGATCGACAGCAGCTTTGCGACACGGTGCGGATACCTGCTGGTGCCCGAGAACCGCAACAAGAGAAATACGGCCACGATCCGCCTTCCTTTTATTGTTCTGCGAAGCAAGAACCCGAACAAAAAGAACGATCCGCTGCTGTTCACGAGCGGTGGTCCGGGTAACAGCTCGCTCGCCTGGATAGCCGGCATGACCAAAAGCAGCGTGATCGCTACGAGGGATTGCATTGCATTTGAACAAAGAGGTACGCGTTATGCGATCCCCTACCTGAGGCTGTTTGACCTGGATACTGCCATCAAGCAGTCTTATCGCCGGAACCTGCCGAAAGACAGCATGTACCTCGTGGGCATACAACACTACAAAAAGAACCTGGAGGCAAAAGGCATCGACCTGGCGGGCTATAATTCGGATGAAACGGTGGCCGACATAGACGACCTGCTCATGACGCTGGGCATCGATTCGGTGAACCTCTTCGGCGGTTCCTACAGCGGTGGCCTCATGATGGCAGTATTGCAGAAAGACCCCGCACGCGTAAGGTCACTGGTGCTCGATTCCCCCTTGCCCATGTTCAGTCCCGTAGATGAAGACGAACCCGCGCATTTCAATGAAGCGCTCAGGGTACTTTCGTCTTATTGCGAAAGGGATTCCGCAGACAGGGAACGTTATGGCAACCTGTTTGAGAAGTTCCGGGATTATTTTACCGCTATAAAGGATCAGGTCTTTTACATGCCGTACCTCGAAAAAGGAGCGGCCGACTCGATACAGGTGCAATACAACAAGAACGACCTGCTGGACCAGATCGAAAACGGGCTTTTCAACCAGAAAGCGATCAAAGACGTTCCGTTTATGATCACCGAGATGATCCGGGGCAATCACAGACCGTATATACAGAACCGTCTCAATAACATTTTTCTGAAAAATATCGCGCCGGACGGAATGCGGATCTCTGTGTATTGCGCCGACCAGGCGGCTTATCACAATGAGAACATCCTTCACCAATTGTATCAGCTATACCCGTATATGGAAGGTTATCACATCAACGATGTCTACCAGCCCGTTTGCGATTGCTGGAATGTGCCACCGCTGAACCCGCGCACAAAGCAGGCATTCTATTCTTCCAAACCCGTACTGCTGGCGGATGGCGCCATGGACCCCGCCTGTTGCCCGCTGTATATCGACATGATCCACCACTATTTCCCCAACAGTCAGCGGCTGCTGTTCCTGCAGCGCTCACACGGCGTGGGGGGGCGATGAGATGCATGCGTACACGCAGCAATTTCTCGATCATCCTTACGAAATGATCGAGACCCACAACAAGGATATCGTTGCCTATTGAATCCGCAAGAATAAGACGATGCGACCGGCTATTTAAGCCCTTCTATCGCAGGCTCGGCCATGCGCTGCGCCCGGCGAAAGCTTTTGTCCATATCGTCCTTGGCCTCATCGGCTGAGTCGCGAAGGTCATCAAGCGACCAGGGAATGGAATTTCTCCTTTTCAGGTAGATAATGAGGCCCGCTGCAACGGCGCCTGTGATCGTGGCTGCAATGAGTATCTTTTTCATAGTGATAGTTTTATGCTGGATGTAAGATGTTCTATCCTTCGTTGTCTCGCAGTGCCTTGATCTCGTCGTGCGATTGCCTTAATTGGTCTTTCTGCTTCATCACCATCACGCGCAGGTAAGCGGGCAGGTCTTCGGATTCCAACACGGTATAATATGCTTTCTGTGCCGCATCTTCTCCGTATTCACAACTGGCCAGTATGCTGTGGCGGGTGCTCCCGGTGATGCTCACTTTGAGTCCCATCCAGGCGCGGTAGATCTTGCCGCTGCTCGTGGTGCCCGCGTCCATATCTGCACCCAATACCTGTACTTCATTACCCAGGGCCAGCCGGGCTTCGCGGCTCTGGTCGATCATATTGCCAAACAGGGTCTTCAGGTCCTGGTCGTCGTCCTTCAATTCTTTCAGCGCTTTTTCGTAGCCGGCTATACGATCATTGTTGATCTGTATCAGGTCGTTCAGCATTTCAATGGCGGGTGCGGTTGTTTGCATGTAGATAGTTTCCTGTTTAATCAGCAAAACCGTGCCATCCTGGAAACGGTGGGGTGACTTTTTTGCCATGTCACATGACCGTTTTCTGAAATCGGGGGTATTTGTGCGAAATAAATAGCTATATTGTATTTATTTCATATATATTTAATATTGTATTTTACTCGTTTACTTATTTCTGGCACGAATTTCCGTATAAATGTTTGCCCCATACTCAAAGATTTATTTTATGAAGAAAATTTTACTGGTAGTTGAGGACCTCTTTTTTTCTACGGTGCTCCGGGCTGTCCTGGAAAAAGAAGGCTGCCTGGTAGACTGCGCGGCGAACGGCAAAGAAGCCTATGCCTGCCTGGAAACCAAAACATATGATCTCGTCGTTGCCCGCCCGCTCCTTACCTATCACAATGGCTATGAGTTACTTAACAAGATAAATCAAGACACGGAATTGACAAATACCCGCGTCATGATGATATCCCCGGTATCCAACACAGAGAGCATCAGCCAGTGCCTCCGGCTAGGCGCTGAGGTTTACCTGAAATGGCCCATAGTCATGAACGATTTCCTGGTCAGCGTGCGCTCCCTGCTGTCAGACAAGCAAATTGCAGCCTGATCCATGATCTTGTTGCACCCACTTTTACTTTATTCATGGACGCACCTGCCCCTGCCGGTACGGATTTGTCTCATCATTTCTGTCATTTCCATAGGAGGGATCCTTTTTGCTTTGTTTAATATCCTTATCCACCGCTATGTGCTGGCCATATTGCAGCGGAAAAACAAAACGGACTGTGACGAGATCAACCGCGACCTGCTGGCGGCAATGGTGCTTGAATCGACCGGGCCAGCTACCGATGTCTCCCTATTTGAAAAATTTCTCGCATCCAAACGTACCCGGTGCCTCCTGGTAGGCGAAATGATCGCTTACCGGAATTATTTTTCGGGAAAGATCGCAACACGGGTATGCGGGCTCTATCTCGCCCTCGGGCTGGACCGCATCGCCCGGCAAAACTTACGCGCCCGCAGTTGGGCAACACGCGCTTCCGCGCTTTCCGAGCTCTTCAGGATGGACGTACCGCTCGACAACAGCCTGTTACATGTTTTTCTGTATGATAAAAACAAATACATCCGCGAATATGCGCGGCTTTTCCTGATAAAGCAATCTCCTTCCGATCCCTTGCGTTTCCTGGCCGAAGAGAACCAACCCATCTCCCATTGGGAAGAAACGGAGATCTTTCACCTCTTTGAGCACGATGACCAAAGAAAAGCGCCCGCGCTGAACACCCTGCTTTCCATCAGCAATCATACATCGCTGATCTCGCTGGGATTAAAGCTGGCCGCTTTTTTCAAGGAGCAGGAAGACATCCCGGCGGTACTGGCACTGGTTCAGATCCCCGATACACGCCTGCGCATCGAAGCCATCCGCACGCTTGCAAAAATGGAGGCCCACGGCGCCGAAGAAACGCTGGTGAAACAATATGATCAGGAAACGCCGGAAGTGCAGGCAACGATCCTCAGCACACTGGGACGTATCGGGAGCGCCGGCGTCGTCAATTTCATAGAACGGCAATTCAACGAATCTTCCAGCTTTGAGATCAAGAAACATGCATCCGATGCCATTATCCTGTTATCAAAATACTCGAAGGCAGCGATCGACCGCCTCCTCGCCAGCACCGAAACGCTTAACAGAACGATCCTGAACCATTCTCTCAATCCATTAATCAACGGCTTGTGAGGCATTTCCTGGATCATTTTTTTGATGTCTACCAGAACGGTGTCTTCATCTACTGCTGCGCAATCTATTGCTGCTACCTGCTTCTCACCATTTTTTCCTATGTGTCGATACTGGCGGATATCCGCCGAAACCACCTCCGTAAGAACCTCGTGCTGATACAGTCGCAACTGACCCCCGGCATCTCCATTATCGCCGGCGCCTTCAACGAAGAACTGACTATCATCTCCAATGTGCGCTCACTGCTCACCATGAACTATCCGCTTTATGAAGTAGTGATCGTGAACGACGGCAGCACCGACAATACCATGAACAGCCTGGTCCGCGAGTTTGAGCTCACTGAAGTGGAATTTGCCTATTTCCCATTGCTCCCCTCTAAACCGGTGCAACGCATCTTCAAATCGGAAAACCCCGCCTGCTCCAATTTATTGGTGATCGATAAACTGAATGGCGGCAGCAAAGCCGATGCGATCAATGCCGGCATTAATGCCGCGAGCTATTCTTATTTCCTGAATACCGATGTGGACTGCATCCTGCATAAAGACACGCTGGTGCAGATGATACAACCTTTCCTGGATGATGAAAAACGGGTGATTGCCGTGGGCGCCACGCTCCGCATGGTGAACTCCTGCCAAGTAGAATCGGGCGTGATCGTGCAGATGAAGGCGCCCCGTGAGTTCCTGCCTGCTTTCCAGGAGATCGAATACACACGCTCTTTTGTGCTGGGCAAAATGGGATGGAACCTGATCAACGCGATCCCCAATGTATCCGGCGGACTGGGTCTGTTCGACAAGGAGATCGTGATCGCCGCAGGCGGGTACGATGCTTCTTCCTTTGGCGAAGACATTGACATGATCATGCGCATGAGCAAATATATGTGTGAGCAAAAGCAACCTTATGCCATCCGCTACCTTCCTCAAACCCTTTGCTGGACAGAAGGGCCTTCCTCGCTCAAAGTATTCAAAAACCAGCGCATCCGCTGGGGACGCGGGCTCTACCAGATCATTTCCAGTTATTATAAACTGATCCTTAACCCGAAATATGGAAGGCTGGGGTTGATCGTACTCCCCTATAATTTCATCTTTGAATTTTGTGCGCCGGTGATTGAATTCGTCGGTATCCTGTGCTATATCTATCTTATCACGCTTCACCTGGTCAACTGGCCTTACGCCATTGTGCTGCTGCTGTTCGTGTACACCTTCTCTGTCTGCCTTACACTGCTGTCGATCGTATGGGACCAGCTGGTTACCCGGCGCTATCGCCTGCGCGAAGTAATGCGTCTCTGCGCACTCACTTTCATAGAACCTTTTGTATATCATCCACTGGTGATGGTGTTTGCGTTGTGGGGATATGTAAAACAATTCCTCAAGGTCACCTCGCATTGGGGGCATATGCAGCGCAAGGGGTTTGCGCCCGCAACGATACCCGTCCCATCCCTTCGGGAGGCAGGCCCATCCCTGCGGGAGGCAGGTCCATCCCTTCGGGAGGCAGGCCTGCCTGCCGGCAGGCAGGTCCCTTCACCTATTGAACGCCTTCCATGAAACGCGTAATCAAGATACTTTCGGTGATTTTCCTGATCGGTATCCTCGTGTCGCTGATCTTCTGGGGTAAAGACACAAAGCAGGCAAAAGCAAGGACCTTTTCCAGCGATGAACTGTTGACCAAAGCGCAGTCAGCCTTAAAACAACAGGACTGTACCGATGCAATTGCCTGGAGCCGGCAGGGATTGCAATCCTCACCCGATTATGCCGACATCAAGATCGTGATGGGCCGCGCCTTCCTGCTTAACGGCCAACCCGATTCGGCGGAAAAAAATATTTTTGTCGGCCTGACACCAGCAGCGTCCGGATGCGGATGTTCTGCCATTCCTCGTGAATATCGAACTGTCGAAAGGCGATACAGTTACTGCACTGGATGATATCGGCCATTACCTCGGGCTGGATCCAATGGATACCTCCATGTGGTTGAAAAA
>Ga0206919_1242_pt1 | contig 11475 bp, 10 predicted proteins | sample Alteio_BWOrgHeat_67_FD_152962 | JGI IMG/M metagenome (GOLD analysis project Ga0206919, IMG submission 152962) | Enriched cells from forest soil in Barre Woods Harvard Forest LTER site, Petersham, Massachusetts, United States -... | ecosystem: Environmental > Terrestrial > Soil > Temperate forest >... | reverse complement strand
TTCGATGCAACTGGTGTTTACCTGCCTGTTTTTGCTTGCCAGCGAAGGTACTCGTATAATCAATTTCCTTATTTTAAATAGACCTGCCGATGCCGGCAACATCTATCATTTTAATTACCAACAGAAGTGGATGCGTATAAGCCGCATTACTTTAAAGTACCTTTTCATCCTGGTTGCCTTGGTGATACCCTTTTTTACGATGTGGTGGTCGCGTATGCTCTCCTCACCTTTATTGAGTACGCCACCCAAACAGGTTATAAAGAACGGATTATATAATGTAACCGAATATAGTTTAGACAAACGCAGCATGCCCCTGTTAGCAACCGACACTCTACGCTGGCAGGATCTGATACTTGACAATGGGCTGGGCAGTATTAAAACTGCTGATACCACTTTCTACCGTTGGATGAACCGGGCCTATTTTAAGTATAAGGTCGACAGCCTGAAACACAGCATGACCTTTAGGATACATGCGAAGGACACGTTTGTGATGCAATATTCTTTACCCGATACTAATAGCATCAGGCTATGGGGCAAACGTGGTAACGATAGTTTATTTATTGAATTAAAAAAGTCAAATCACCAGTTCAGGCTGGCCAAAAAAGAATTTCATTGGTTAACGGAGCACGAAGGCGACAAGTAGTCGAAAAACTATTGCATCAACTTAATAAAGTCATCAAACAGGTAGCGGCTGTCATGCGGACCAGGTGATGACTCGGGGTGATATTGTACAGAGAACGCCTTTTTATTTTTTACGCGGATGCCTTCGATGGATTGGTCGTTCAGGTTCACATGGGTGATCTCTACTTTATCGGATGCTTTTACCGCTTCCGGTACTACGCCAAAACCGTGGTTTTGTGAGGTCACCTCGCAATGGTTGATAATTATATTTTTTACCGGGTGATTGAGTCCGCGGTGGCCGTTAAACATTTTACGGGTCGGGATATCATTAGCCAAAGCAAGCAACTGGTGACCTAAACAAATACCGAACATCGGTTTATCGTTTGCTAATATCTCTTTTACGGTGTCAATAGCATATGGCATGGCTGATGGATCCCCCGGGCCATTGGAAATGAAATAACCGGTTGGCTTAAAGTCTTTTTCCATTTCGGCGTAGCTGGTTTTAGCCGGGTACACTTTGGCATAAACGTCGCGGTCATCAAAATTGCGCAGGATGTTTTTCTTTACACCTAAATCAAGCACCGCAACGCGGTATTTCGCATTTTCCTCGCCGAAGGTGTAGAGTATCCTATAGATAGCCATGATAGCTGCATGGGCGTAAGATCGCCTAACGAACTGGCCATTTCGCCCATGCTCGGATAATGCATCTGGAAGCCAAATAATTTGGATATGCCGTAAGTGAATGCTACGATGGCAATATAGTAGCGCACAAAAAGGCATAGCCAGTAATTTGCCTGAATATAATTGCTTCTCTTCCTGTCTAATACCGACCATATAATACATGCAATAAAAGCCAGCAGAATAAATAAACACAATTGCGCCCAGCCATAAGAGGTATCGCCACTGCCGTTTAACGGAACAAGCACATTACGAATATGAAAAATAGCCGAATTGCTTGCGTTAACCGCCCAATCCATTAACAGGCTATAGGATTTTGGCATATGGTTGTAACCGGGAATGTTTTGCAGCCAATCCCAGGCAGACATTTGCAAGGCCAGGTAAACAAAACAAAACCGGAAAATTATTTTCCGCCATAATGGCCATGTAATTTCAATTGTTGCTACGCTCATCAATGTTGCAAAGGGTTATGGTGAGGATAATATTTTTTGAAGATAAAAAAATTTATGGCTCTACCCAGACATCCAATTGTTTCACCGACAAAATACCGCTGCTCGCCTAAAACCTGTATCTCTTTTGCAGGCGCTGTAGCAAATTTGATGTGTTAAAACAAACGCACAAATGGAAACCCTGCTTCTTAAACCCGCTATTATTTTGATCGCTACGCTGTTATCAAAAGCTATCGTGATCGTGCACTTATTGGGTCATATCATTAAATAAACAACCGCATTTGAAACTGAATAAATGCGCCCCATTTTTCAAAGTTATTTTTATTAATTTGTAGCCGCTTAGGCGAATGCCATAAAGCCATAACCCGATTAAAAATATGACAAAACAACCCATCATTTCGGTTAGTAACCTCACCAAAAATTACGGCGACTTTGCGGCTGTAAAAGGTATTAGTTTTGAAGTATTTGAGGGCGAAATATTCGGCCTGTTAGGGCCCAATGGCGCTGGCAAAACCACCACGCTCGAGATCATTGAAACACTGCGCGATAAAACATCGGGCTCGGTAATAGTGGATGGCTTTGACGTAGAAAAAGACCCCGAAAGCATTAAACAACGCATTGGCGTACAATTACAATCGGCAGGATATTATCCTAATCTGAATTTGTCGGAGCTGATCGTATTATTTTGCGGCTTATATGGCATAGATAAAACCCCGATGGAAATGCTGCAAAAAGTTGCGCTGACAGACAAGGCTAAAGCTAAATACAAGGATCTTTCGGGCGGGCAGAAACAACGCTTTTCTATCGCAACCACACTGATCAATAATCCGCGTATTATTTTCCTGGATGAGCCTACAACCGGCCTCGACCCGCAGGCACGCCGTAACTTGTGGGAACTGATCCGCGAGATCCGTGACAGCGGGACAACGGTGGTGCTCACTACACATTATATGGATGAAGCCGAGGAGCTTTGCGACCGTGTAGCTTTTGTTGACGGCGGTGAGATCATTGGTATTGATACCCCCGATCATTTTATAGATGACCTGGTGGCATCGGGCTTTGAGCGCAAAAAACATGTAAAGGCCGCTACGCTGGAGGATGTGTTCATCCACAAAACAGGCAAGGAGTGGAGAGAAGCTTAACCCCCCAACCCCCTAAAGGGGGAGCGACTACCAATTAACTAATGACCAATGACTAATGACTCAAATATGAACAAACCATACAGCAACTTTCGCGCTACCATGGCCATTGCCAGGGCAAGTTTTCGGGCTATTTGGCGCAGCCCTTCGGCCGTGGTATTTAGCCTGGCTTTTCCGCTGATATTTATTGTGGTGTTTGCCAATATTGGTGGCGGCGGTGTTACAGTAGATGTGGGCGTGGCCAAAACCTGCGACACCAACAATGTTATTTACCAGGCCCTGAAGCGCGTGCCTGTAGTGCACCTGATCACTAAAGAGACAACCGGCCAGATGGAAAGTAACCTGTCCAGGGGTAACATAGACGTTATTATTGATATCAGGAAAAATAGCAGCGGTTTTGCTGCGGTGCCGTCACCGGGCCAGGCGCCGGCTTCGTCGCTTACGCTTAACGTAAAATATACCAACTCATCGCCTACAAAAGGCGGCATATTTAAGTCGCTGCTGCAAAGCATATTTTACCAGGTCAATACCGGCTATGCCAATGCAACACATACCGCACCGCCTCAATTAGCCGAAATTAAAGAAACCACCATTAAAGGCCGCGCTTATAAATACATAGACTTTATATTGCCCGGCATGCTGGGATTCTCGCTGTTAAGCAGCGGGGTGTTTGGTACGGCATTCGTATTCCTGAGTTTGCGCCTTACCTTAGTTATCAAACGCTTTTTTGCAACGCCGGTAAAAAGGTACAGCATTGTATTGGGCGAGGCAATTGCCCGCCTGGTGTTTGCCTTAATGGGTGCGTTGTTTATCATCCTTATTGGGTATTACTGTTTTGGCTTTACGCTGATACACGGATTTACCACGGTGCTCAACATGCTGGTACTATCCGGTATCGGGCTCATTATATTTATGGGTTTCGGGTTTATCATTTCCGGTGTGGCCAAGAACGAAAGTTCTATTCCGCCGTTGTCAAATATTATCACCATGCCGCAGTTCCTTTTGTCAGGTACTTTCTTTTCGGTAACGGCTTTCCCGGTTTGGCTGCAATCTATCAGCAAGGCATTGCCGCTAACCTATCTCAATAATGCGATGCGCGAAGTGGCCTTTGAAGGCGCCGGCCTGGGCGAAGTAACCCATGAGTTATTGATCTTAGGTATCTGGTTCGTGATCGTTTACGCGGTGGCAGTAAAGACGTTTCGTTGGGAGTAGGGTAGATATGCAGATGCGGTGATATGCAAATGTGCAGATGATTTGATCCATTTGCACATTTACTAATTTGCATATCTGCACATCACATATCTGCACATTTTTCCTCGCTTATTTATTTTGATTTGTATCTTTGAAACAATAAACAATTTGGTGTACTACCTACACTAAGTGTTTCAAACCTGTAATTCAAATAAAATGAGCTTAATAATTGATATCCATGCCCGCCAGATCTTAGACTCACGCGGAAACCCCACTATTGAAGTTGACGTAATGACCGAGAATGGCTACGTTGGCCGCGCGGCGGTGCCTTCGGGTGCATCAACTGGCGCCCACGAGGCGGTTGAACTACGCGACGGCGATAAATCTGTTTACATGGGCAAGGGCGTGTTAAAGGCAGTAGCTAATGTAAATGACATCATCGCGGTAGAGTTAAAAGGCATTGATGTTTTTGAACAGAATACCATCGACCAGCTCATGATCGAACTGGACGGTACACCCAATAAAGGTAATTTAGGTGCCAATGCCATTTTAGGTGTGTCGCTGGCGGCTGCAAAAGCGGCTGCGCAGGAAAGCCGCCAACCGTTATATCGTTACATCGGCGGTGTAAATGCCAATACGTTGCCTATCCCGATGATGAATATCGTAAACGGCGGTTCGCATTCTGATGCGCCGATCGCTTTCCAGGAATTTATGATCATGCCGGTTGGCGCGTCATCATTCTCTGAGGCATTACGCTGGGGCGCTGAAGTGTTCCACACATTGAAAAAAATATTGCATGACCGTAACCTGTCGACCGCAGTAGGCGACGAAGGCGGTTTTGCGCCAACCTTTACCGGTACCGAAGATGGCGTGGAAACCATTCTGCAAGCCATTGAACAAGCGGGCTATACTCCGGGCGAAGATATTTGCCTGGCGTTCGACTGTGCGGCTTCCGAATTTTTTGTAGACGGCAAATACGATTATACCAAGTTTGAAGGCGCCAACGGTGCTATCCGTACCAGTGCAGAACAAGCCGAATACCTGGCGCAATTAGCCGAGAAATACCCGATCATTTCTATTGAAGACGGCATGGCAGAGGATGACTGGGATGGCTGGAAATTATTGACCGCCCGCATCGGCGACAGGGTACAATTAGTAGGCGACGACCTGTTTGTAACCAATACTGAGCGTTTGCAGCAAGGTATTGACCAGGGCATTGCTAACTCAATACTGGTAAAAGTAAACCAGATAGGTTCTTTGACAGAAACTATTAATGCGGTAACTATGGCGCAAACCAACAGCTATACCTCGGTAATGAGCCACCGCTCTGGTGAGACGGAAGATGCTACCATCGCCGACTTGGCTGTAGCGCTTAATTGCGGACAGATAAAAACCGGTTCCATCTCACGTTCAGACAGGATCGCTAAATACAACCAGTTGCTGCGCATTGAAGAAGAGTTGGGCGCCACCGCCAAATTCATTGGTAAAAACTTCAAGTATTTTAAAAACCGATAATCGACTTACTTAAAATTAGAAAGCCTTCGATTACCGGGGGCTTTTTTGTTTCCTTTGATAGATTAATCTTAGTTCAGACCTCTATATTTGCGCCATGAAAACAAACCCAATTATCCGGGTAATTTATATCCTTGTTGTGCTGGCCGTGATCCTGGGCGCTGATCAATTTTCGAAGGCCCTGGTGCGCAAGCAAATACCTTTTTACACTGCTAAAAGTTATTTGCACAATCACTTTTTCATTGAGCGGGCAGAAAATACCGGCGCCTTTTTAAGTATGGGTGATTCGGTATCAAAACCGGTACGCATTATACTGCTCAATGTAGTTCCTTTGCTGCTGGTGCTGGGTGCCTTAGGCTACGTCATGTACAAGACCAACCTTAATAACACGGTGCTCGTTGCTATTATATTGATGATCGGAGGCGGATTAGGTAATATCTATGACCGCATTATACATGGCTCGGTAACCGACTTTCTCTACATAGACCTGGGCGGTGTCTTTCACACCGGCGTGTTTAACGTAGCCGATTTGTGCATCACGGTAGGTATTTCTATTATTATCATCCGCTCGTGGGTGGTGAGGCACCCCGCTGCGGAAGAAGCTATTGTCGAGCAACCTATCGATAACGAATCAAAAGCTGAAAACGAAAACTAATTTTCGCCCTCTAACTGAAATAATACCTCTACAGTTGTTCCGAATACTTTGGCCATGCGCAGCGCCAAAACGGTTGATGGTATAAACTTGCCCGTCTCAATAGAATTAACCGCCTGCCGCGATATGGCGATCTCTTTTGCGAGGTCGGCCTGCGTCCAGTTTTTCCTGGCGCGCTCTACTTTAATAGTATTGGTCATGCTGCGTATTTTCTTTTAGAGATAAAAAAGCCGATAATGTAAAATATGAAGCAATAAGCCACCATGTCGGCATAACCAAACCAGTCGAAATTGCTTATATCGGCCATAGACAACATGAACAATACCAAAAGCATCAGCACGGTAAGTGCAAAAGCAATTACTACTGCCTCAAACTGGATGCGTTGCTTTACCTCGTCCATTTTGGCGGTGCTTTTGATGTAAGTGTAGATGTAAATAATAAAAGTGATGATAGGTATAATGGCTAAAGCTACCGATAGCGCTTTGTTCATCTCTACATGCTTAAGTACAAATACACAAGGGATGTAAGTGATGCCCCATACCAGCGCTGCAATGAGCGTCTTTTTGTTGTAGGTTACCTGGATCTTTGTCATAACTGATTATTTTAAAAGTTTAGGCAAAGATAATTAAACATTTCATAATGTCAAGTAAAATTGACAAAAAGTTTATAATGTAAGTCTTTTTGACGTGTAATGATGACTGTTTAACAACAAAGCGTATCATTTATAAACCGTATCTTTGCAAAATATTTTATGACATTTAAAGAACTTAATTTGATAGAGCCTATCCTGAAGGCTTTACAAACAGAGGGTTATACAACCCCAACCCCAATACAGGAGCAAGCCATCCCCATTTTATTAAGCCGCCGCGATCTGTTAGGTTGTGCGCAAACCGGCACCGGTAAAACGGCTGCTTTTGCTATTCCGATTTTGCAGTTATTATACCAGGACAGGCTTCAGCATAAAGAACAAAAAACGATAAAGGCGTTAATATTAACACCTACCCGCGAGCTGGCTATACAAATAGATGAGAGCTTTGCCGCTTACGGCAGGCACACCGGCTTGAAACACACGGTGATCTTCGGCGGCGTTTCACAAAACCCGCAAACAGAGATGCTTAAACGAGGTGTCGATATTTTAACTGCTACGCCGGGCCGTTTACTCGACCTCATGAACCAGGGATATATCCACCTCAACAATATTAAAACGCTGGTGCTGGATGAAGCCGACCGTATGCTGGATATGGGCTTTGTACATGACGTAAAGAAAGTAATAGCCAAAGTGCCGGCCCAAAGGCAAACGCTGTTGTTTTCGGCAACCATGCCTAAAGAGATACAGGAACTGGCCGGCAGTATTTTGCACCGCCCTGAAAGGGTGGAAGTAACGCCTGTTTCTTCAACTGCCGAAACCGTACAGCAGGTACTTTATTACGTGGAAAAGAATGACAAAAGATCGCTGCTGGCACATGTGCTGAAAGACAAGGATATAAAAACCGCACTGGTTTTTACCCGCACCAAGCACGGTGCCGATAAAGTAGTGAAGGACCTGGTACGCATTGGCGTTACCGCCGAAGCCATTCACGGTAATAAATCACAGAATGCAAGGCAGCGGGCTTTAAGTAATTTTAAGAATCGTACAACACGCGTTTTGATAGCGACCGATATTGCAGCGCGTGGTATTGATATTGATGAGTTAACGCATGTGATCAATTACGAGATACCTAATATCCCGGAAACCTATGTGCATCGCATTGGCCGCACCGGTCGTGCGGGTGCCAGTGGTATTGCCATTTCATTTTGCGATGAGACCGAGCTTGATTTCATGAAAGATATTCAAAAGCTGATCTCGAGACAAGTACCGGTGGAGGAGGGCCATCCTTACCCGATGAACCCGGACACGGTAAAGAAAATGCCGGCGGAGCAACCAAAACAACAGGGTCGCGGAGGCGGGCCCAAAAGAGGCAGAGGTTTTGGTCGCAGCAATAACAGCAGGCCTAAAAGCGGAACCGGTGCATCTATGAGCGGCCATAACCGCAATAAAGGCCGCCGCAATGGCTAATTGTTAATAAGTTAAAAATCTTGCTTGCAGCGACAGTTGTTTTTAGATAATTTTACGCTGATCAATAATTTGCAGAGATGAAGCGCCTGGTTAACCTGCTCAAAAACAAGTTTTTTTTACTGACCGTTGCCTTTGTGGTATGGATGCTCTTCTTTGATAAGAACGATCTCTTTTCGCAATTCAAAGATCACCAGGAAGTGGCCAAACTTAAAAAGGAACGCGATTTCTATAAGAAAGAAACCGATAAGGTTTCAAAAGACCTGGATGAGTTGACTTCCGATCCACACAAACTTGAAAAGTTTGCCCGCGAGAAATATCTGCTCAAAAAGAGTAATGAAGATGTTTTTGTGATCGTTAAAGAAGCTGATAAAAATAAATAGCCGGGCCGGCCCGCTAAGCGTAGATCATTCCCATCCGGTTTGAATCCAGTTTCAACAGGATAAACAGCAAAATTGTAAAGCTCCATAACGACGAACCGCCGTAGCTGATAAACGGTAATGGAATACCTATTACCGGTACGAGGCCAATGGTCATACCGATGTTGATCATCACGTGGAAAAACAGGACGGATGCCACACCGTAACCATAAATGCGCGAGAATGGCGATCGCTGTCGCTCGGCAATGAGTATGATCCTTAGCAACAGGAACAGGTATAATCCAAGCACTACTACTGATCCCGCGAAGCCCCATTCCTCCCCAACGGTACAGAAAATAAAGTCGGTGCTTTGTTCGGGAACGAATGAGAATTTGGTTTGCGTGCCATGCATGTAGCCCTTGCCCCACATTTTGCCCGAACCAATGGCTATTTTAGATTGTTTGAGGTTGTAGCCTTTGCCTTTATCATCCTTAACAATGCCTAATATAATATCAATGCGTACTTTTTGGTGGGGTTGCAGCACATTTTTATAAATAAACTGTACGCTGAAAATAAACGCTACAGACAATGCCAGCCCTGCCAACAATACGATAATGAACTTTTTATTACGCCTGAACAGCCAGGCGGCCAGCAGCGTAAATGTTGCCAAAGCTATGATCACATAAATAGGGTTATATAGCAGCGCCGCTACAAAAAGAAAAATAAACAGGATAGTAATAACGAGAAAGTAAGGCGACAGGCCCTCGCGGTACAGTACAAAAATAAGCGAGCAGAATACCAGTGTAGAGCCCACATCAGGTTGGCGGAGGATAAGCAGCATCGGGAAGCCAATAATGGTCCCCGCTATCAAAAACGATTTCAGATCGGTAATGCGCACGTTAGTACCGCTCAGGTATCGCGCCAGCATTAAACATGTGGCAAACTTGGCAAATTCGGAGGGCTGCAGCCTGAAGCCGCCGCCTAACGGTATCCACGCCTGGTTACCGCCTACATTGCGCCCCATTACTAACACCAATACGAGTAACACGAGGGTGACGCCGTAAATGCCTGGCGTAAGCGCAGAAACAAACCTGCTTTCGAGCAGCAGGATGAAGATGCCTATGACCACCGCCGACAGCACATAAACAAATTGTTTACCATAATTGGTATCCATATCGAAGATGTACTGATGCTTTGGGTCGAATACCGCCGAATGAATATTGATCAAGCCAATAGCGCACAACGCCAGGTACAGGAACACTGATAACCAGTCCACATTGAAAAAGAAGCTGCGCTGACTATTATTCATCGGCTTGTTTAGCGGTTAAGTGTTTATGCAGATTGTCTTTACGAATATTAGCGGCACTGTGCCCATCCCCGGGTTTATTCTGCGAACTATCTGCCGGCTGTTTTGGCCTGCTTTTTACCTTTATCTCGGGTAATCGGTTGGCATTCATGTAATAATCGGGCGTAAGACCCGACTCACGGGCCGAGATGTTGCCCCTCAAATACTTTTCTACAATAAAGCTGGCGATAGGGGCGGCCCATTTGGCACCCTCGCCCGAGTTTTCTACCACGACCGCTATCGCGATCTTCGGATTGTCACGCGGGGCGAAGGCTACAAATACCGAATTATCTTCCCCGTTAACTTGCGCTGTACCCGTTTTTCCGCACATCACAATACCGGGTATTCTTGAAAGGATAGCAGTGCCGTGTTCTACCACGCGTTGCATGCCGTCTATTACGGGTTCAAAATATTTGCCGTCAATACCTACATAATGTTTAACGGTGTCCTCAGCACGGGTAATGTTTCGTGTGCCGATGCTCTTGATCAAATGTGGGGTGTAAAAAAAGCCGTGATTAGCGATGGTACATTCTATATTGGCCATTTGCAGCGGTGTAGCACCCGTTTCACCCTGACCAATAGCCAGCGGAATAATGGTGCTCGAGCGCCAGCCGCCCGGCTTGTACATCCGGTCGTAAGTTTTAGCCGTTGGTAGTAAACCTTTCTTCTCGTTAGGCAGATCGAGACCCAACTGTGAGCCCAATCCAAACTTGTTCACTTTAGAGCGCCAGTCGGTAAAAGCCGGTTCAATATTTTTGCGGCCATCGTGGTTCATTACCTGTTCGAAAACCCATGAAAAATAGCCGTTACACGACACCGCTACTGCCGAACTCAAATTCACCACACCATGCCGCTCGCCATGAAAGCAACGCACCTTTCTGTTGCCTGCTACGTAATAACCGGGACAATTGTAAGTAGTTTCAGGGGTAATGATGCCTTCCTGTAAAGCTATTAAAGCGCTTAATGGCTTAAATGAAGACCCTGGCGGATAATAAGCCTGTATCGGTCGTATCAAAAGCGGATCGTAGGGGTTGTCGTGTAATTGTGTATAGTGCTCGCTGCGATCAGTCACCATCTCGTTAGGATCATAGGTCGGGCTGCTTACAAAGCACAATATCTCGCCGGTGGATGGTTCTATGGCTACTATACTACCTACCTTGTTACGCATGAGTTGTTCACCCAATTTTTGGATGCTGATTTCAAGCGAAGATGTCAATCGTGCGCCGGGCTGGGCAACGGTATCATAACTGCCATTTACATACGAGCCTTTTTCTACCCCGCGCGAATCCACCATAATATTTCGCACGCCCCGCTGGCCGCGCAGGGCAACCTCATATTCTTTTTCTACACCGGTAACACCAATGTAATCGCCGGGGCGGTAGTAACCACCTAATTTGGGTAATTGCCAATCCTGTACTTCGCCAATGTAGCCTAAAAACTGCGCGGCGATCGAGTCCGGGTAACTGCGTACCGGGT
>Ga0206919_1234_pt2 | contig 11539 bp, 10 predicted proteins | sample Alteio_BWOrgHeat_67_FD_152962 | JGI IMG/M metagenome (GOLD analysis project Ga0206919, IMG submission 152962) | Enriched cells from forest soil in Barre Woods Harvard Forest LTER site, Petersham, Massachusetts, United States -... | ecosystem: Environmental > Terrestrial > Soil > Temperate forest >... | reverse complement strand
TTTTTCTTCGCCGGTTTCAAACCAGATGCTGCCGTTGTTTTGCAGCACCATGTCTTTACATAAAATCAGGCCGAGGTGGTTGCCTTTTTCATTTTGAGTGCCTGTGCTTAGCGTATGTTCCAGGCTGAACAAATTCTCGCGGTCGGCCTCTTTAATGCCCGGGCCGGTGTCGCTAATGGCAATGATCACTTTATCGTTTTCAGTTTTTGTTGTAAAGGTGATCTCATCGTTAGGGTTGCAAAATTTGATGCTGTTGGATAACAGGTTCCTGATCACGAGGCTTATCATATTCCTGTCGGCATAGACATTTAAAGATTCCACACTGTTACTATCTACAGCCAGGTTTTTCATGGCGATCTTGCTCTCGAATAGTTTGATGTTTTCAGCAATACATTCAGCAATATCAAAGCCGACCGGCTTAATGACAATGCCCTCCAGCTGGCTTTTTGACCACTCCAGCAAATTATCCAGGAAGGAAGAGGTAGAAATAATCGTATCCTCCAGGCGTGATATCAGCATGTCAAAATCCTCCTTGTCGATATCACCCTGGTGAAATATTTCGAACAGACTTTGCATAGTGACTAAGGGTCCGCGCAAATCGTGCGAGATGATCGAGAAAAATTTATTCTTTACATTATTCAGATGTTCCAGTTCATGATTCTGCGCAGCCACCACATCCATCTGCGTATTCAACTCCTCATTCAGCGATTCTAACTCCTCGTTAATGCCGGCAATCTCTTCCTTTTGTTGTAGCAACAGTTTGTTTGTCGCCTGTTTTTCCCGGTTACGCTGGTAAAGTATAACCAGCAAAAAACAAACCGATATCAAAATAACAGCGATCACTACAATTATATTCGTGTATTGATCGAGTTGTGCCAGGTAATCACTGTTTTGGCCGGCAATAAGCAGGTTATCCTTGGTAAGCGCTGCATTTTCACTCCTCGTGCGACCAAATTCCATTAGCGTAACATCCTTTAACGCCTGATTTGCCAACTGGTCCTCTTGCGTAGCGATATATTGCGATTGATATTCCGACGCTCGTTTATAATCACCTTTCTTTTTATAAGCATCGATCAACCGGCCTATGGCTTCTGACACGCCGCTTGCCGATTTTATCTCCTTACAATTTTTCTGACTTAGCTCGGCCGCTTCGATGGCTTTTGGGTAGTTGTTAACTGCAAGATAAACGTCCGAAAGATCAAGCAAAACGGCTGCTTCCTCGTACTTATCATGTATGGCTTGTATATCATGCAAGGCATCGTTCAGGTAGCCGAGCGATTTATCATATTGTTTTAAATGGAAGTATGCCTGGCCCAATCCGCGCTTAACCAGAGCAATGCCATTATTATCGCCAAGTTTTTGGCGTATGGCAAGACTGCGGGTAAAATAGTCGACAGCCATATTATCCTGCCGCAGCGCCTGGAAACAATTGCCCATCGTAAATAAAGCATAGCCAATACCGGCGGTATCTTTATTAGCGGTGTTGGTAACCAGGCATTGGTTAAAATAGGTTTCGGCAATATGATACTGCTTCAGGTCGAAATAAATGGACCCGATATTCGTATAAAGCTGATTGAGGCTTTTTTGATTATTCGGCGTTTTTTTGATGACTGCCAGCGCTTGCAAGTCATATTTGATGGCTTCTTTGTCATTATCCAAACGATCATAAACAAAGCCGAGGTCTGACAGGCTTTTGCCCATCCCGAACAAGTAGTTAATCTTTGCCGACTCGCGATAGGAGGCTTCAAAAAGCAGTTTCGCGCTATCCAGCATGCTGCGCACACCGTATGAAATACCTATCTGTATGTCAGCATCTGCAACAGCTTGTTGATCTTTCAGCTTAACGGCTAATTGCCTGAACTGGCGCGCATAATACAACTTCTTTAATGGATCGACGGCCGTGTAAGCCTCGCCTAAATGCTGTAAAGCATGTAACCTGGCGGTATCGGTGGTCGCTTTATTTAATTTGGTCTGCAGATCGTCTAACCGGGTTTTTTGCGCGAAGCATGGAATGGCGATCAACAGTAGTAACCACGCGACTCGATTAAACCAACTAATATGCGCAACTGAACGGGACATCACAAATTGCAAGGGGTAATCAAATATAGACATTTGAGGTGCCCGGCAAAGGGCTATTTCAAAATAGTTACAAACCCTGTTTTTCCTAAAAAAGCTGCGTTTGTCACGAAAGCATTTGCGTTGGTGTAAAATATTGGTGCAGCAAGGCTGAATTGGCTCAATTAGCAATCTGAATCATCATTAACACAACAATATTTATGGAAAATCACTTTGAAAATGAGGAAACCATCCAACCTCAGGAAAACAATGACGGCATAGATCGCCGTGGTTTTTTAGAATGTATGGCCTGGGCAGGCACCGGCGTCATCTGGATGATGTCGGGCGGTATCTTAAAATCATATGGCATGAGCCAGATGATAGACCGCACTACCGGCGGCCTTAAAAAAGGGCTGATTTTGCCGAAATCGGATTTTACTTTTGCGCAGATCAGCGATAGTCACATCGGCTTCAACAAGGCGGCAAACCCGGATGTGGTAAGCACTTTACAGGCGGCGATCTCTAAGATCAATAACATGCCGAATGCTCCTGCTTTTGTGCTGCATACTGGCGACTTAACACACTTAGCGCAAGCCGACGAGTTTGATACGCTGGAACAAGCATTAAAAAGTGTAAAAACTGAGAAGATATTTTACGTGCCCGGCGAGCACGATGTGACAGATAACGGAAAATTGTACCTGGAGCGATATGGTAAGGGCACCAAAGGCGACGGATGGTACAGCTACGATTATAATGGTGTGCATTTTATTGGTTTGGTGAATGTAACCAACCATGTGGATGGCGGCCTCGGGTATTTGGGGCCTGACCAGTTAAAATGGTTAGAGAATGATTTACGGGGACTGACATCCAGCACACCGATCGTAGTTTTTGCGCATATACCGCTGTGGGCCATTTACCCGCAATGGGGTTGGGGTACCGAAGACAGTGCACAAGCATTGTCCTACCTGAAAAGATTTGGTTCGGTATCGGTATTGAATGGACACATCCATCAAACCATACAAAAGATCGAAGGAAACATTACCTTCCATACTGCCGCATCAACGGCCTTCCCGCAACCTGCACCTGGCGCCGCGCCTTCACCGGGCCCGATGAAAGTTCCTGCTGAGCAGTTGCGCGGCATGTTAGGACTGACCACCGTAAATTATGTGGAACATGATCATACACTGGCAATAACCGATTCGCCTTTAACCGCCTGATGTTATGAAACGCTTATTCTTATTATCCACATTCCTTTTTATTGCCATCGCGTCATTTGGACAATACAAACCGTTAACTACCGGGTCATCCGTAAAATTTAGTTTGCGAAACCTCGGGTTTGAAGTAACGGGTTCATTTAGCGGGTTGATCGGTACTATCAATTTTGACCCGAAAAGTTTAGCCGATGCCCGTTTTGATGTAAATATTGCCGCTGCCACCGTTAATACCGATAACAGCTTACGCGATGAGCATTTAAAGGGTGGGGATTTTTTTAACGTAAAAGATTACCCTGCTATCCACCTGCAAGCCGGAAAAATTACTGCCAAAGGAAGCGGCTACCAGTTGACAGGAACGTTAACGATAAAAGGCAAAATAAAAGAAGTGACGTTCCCGTTCACGGCCACGCCAACCACGGATGGTTATGCGTTCAAAGGCTCTTTTAAGATCAACCGGAAAGATTTTGACGTAGGCGGATTCAGTACGATCTCAAACGAGGTTGAAATAACCCTGGACGTCCTGGCGAAAAAGGCCGATCATGTGTAACCGCAACTAAATCAGTTTAAAATGAAGTTAAACAAAAAATACGTCGTTATTTTTGCACTGTCGGCTGTGGTAACGCTGACCGTTGCGGCAACCAGCGATAAAAAAGAACCTAACGATTTTAAAAATCTGAAGGTGCTGCCTAAGAATATCAGCTCACACGATCTGCAATCTATCATGGCAGATGATTTTGATGATGGGTTAGGCGTAAGCTGCGGGTTTTGTCACTCCAATAATAAAGACGGGCACGGCCTTGACTTTGCCAGCGATGCCAAACCTGAAAAAGCCATCGCCCGCAAAATGATATTAATGACGATGAAGATCAATAAAAAATTCTTTGGTTTGAAGCACCCGGTAATTGGCGCCCAGGGCCTTACGGTAACCTGTGAGACCTGCCACAAGGGCGCGCCCTTTCCCGGCGATGCGCCAAAGTAATTTGTAACAAACCGCTATAAACGGTATCTCTGTAAAAAATAACGCGTTTGAAAATTAATAAGTTAGCATATCATCTTGTTTTTTGGTTATCGGCCTACCTGTTCTGGATATTCATTTTCCGGAACGGTACGCTGGTGCTTACACATGCTATTACTATCCAGTTTTGTTATTTGCTGTTTATTGCCGTTAACTATTATTTCAACGCGTTTTATGCTATCCCATTTCTGCTCAATAAGAAAAAGTATATCCTGTTTTCGGTTTGTTTTATAGCGGGTATTGCTGTAACCGCCGGCTTGCGGGTGCCTGTATCGGCCTGGGTGAATGTAAACCTATTCAATAACCCGTTACCGGCAGATAAAACACAGGTATTCTACAACTCGTTCATCAATATCCTGTTTTGGGTGGTGATCATCCTGGCGGGGAAGATGATCGCAGACAAGATCCGCGCGCAGCTGTATATCGAGCAGATTGAAAAAGAAAAATCCGCTAATGAGCTTAACTTCTTAAGGGCACAATTCAATCCGCATTTTTTGTTCAATTCCATCAACTCTATTTATGGTCATATCGACCGCTCAAACAAAGGCGCACGCGATATGCTGCTCACTTTCTCGGATATGTTGCGCTACCAGTTGTATGAGTGCAATGCCGAGAAGATAGAGTTACAGAAAGAGATAGACTACATAAAAAACTACATAACATTGCAAAAGAGCAGGATGGATGAGCGCGTACAGGTTTGTTTTTGCGCTAATGATATTGAAGAAAATGTGAAGGTAGCACCATTAATATTCATCACATTTATCGAGAACGCATTTAAATACGTGGGCTTCAATGAGTCGAAGGAAAATAGGGTAGAGATAAACCTGCAGTATGTTCCGGGCAAATTGGTATTCAGGGTATTTAATACAAAGGACAGCTTTATTGTAACCGATGAGCGCTCGGCTGGGTTAGGCATTATTAATACGCGTCGCCGCCTGGAACTGCTCTATCCCGAACGGCATTTGTTAGAGATCAAAGACAGCGAAGCAAGCTATGACACCACTTTAACCTTATTTGACGTATGATATTGAATTGCCTTGTTATCGACGATGAGCCTATTGCCCGCAAACTTTTGCAGGAATATATTGAGGAAACAGATTTTTTAAAGCTCGTGGGGACCGCCGAAAACCCGGTAAAAGCAACCAGCCTGCTCAATGATTTGCAGATCGATCTTATTTTCCTTGACATCAACATGCCTAAAATGAACGGTATGGCTTTTTTGCGATCAGCCAATAATTTGCCCATGGTGATCATGACAACGGCCTACGGCCAATACGCTTTAGAAGGTTTTGAAATGGACGTGATCGACTACCTGGTGAAGCCCTTCTCTTTAGAACGGTTTTTAAAAGCCACTCAAAAAGCTTTACAACTGCATACGCTTAAGCAGAAAAAACAAGAGGATAAGATCACCATTGAAGATGATCATTTTTTTGCCAAATGCGACGGTAGGTTGCAGCGCATACTGATAGATGATATTATCTACGTTGAGGGTATGTCGAACTATATTGTCGTATATACCAATCCGGCTAAGTATGTAATTTATCTCACTATAAAGGGGCTGCTTGAGAAATTGCCTTCCGAAAAATTCATACAGGTGCACAAAGGCTACATTGTTAATGTAAAACGTATAAATACTATAGACGGTAACACGCTGCACATCGGTGATGCCCGCATCAGCGTTGGGGCCAGCTTCCGCGAGACAGTAATGAATAAGTTGTTAAGTAACCGCTTTTTTAAAAGGTGACCGTCACCTAATAATAATTTCTGCATCTTATTAGAAGTGAATAACTTTATGATGATATGCAAAAGGTAAAAATCCCCTGTAAATGTTTTCTGACACTATTGGTGTTGGTAATCCCACTTTTTAGGGCAACCGCCCAGGTTGCTGTTCTTAAGGCCGAATTACACAATCACCAGCTTTGGATAAAAGCACGGTTAAACGGCGCGCCAACGGACACGCTAAATTTAGTATTTGATAGCGGCGCCGGTTCCAGCTTGTTAGATTCGAGTGTAGTTGCCCGCATTTTTCCGGGCAGAAGGCTGGGCCAAAGCATGGCAAAGGGCGCATCCGGCACCACTACCATGCAAGTGTTAGGCAATGAAAGCATTTATTTGGGTGGTCAAAAACTGGATGGAATAAATTTCCTGGTCAATAATTTAAATCGTCTGTCGGGCACTATGGGCCGGCGGCTGGATGGCATCATCGGCTATGATATTTTAAAGCGATTTGTGGTGCGCCTGGACCTGGATAAACAAACGCTTGCGCTATATCAGCATATTGACGATGTAAAAGAGGATAAAGGGCCGGCGCTTGATTTTGACTTTAGTCCGGATATTAATTTTTTACCACGTATTAAAGGCAGTTTTACCACGCAGAATAATAAGGTTTACTCAGGGTATTTCTTTTTTGACAGCGGCGCCGGGTTAGCTTGTTTGCTGAACACGCCATTTGTAGATGATAACAACTTATTGAGCGAATCTGGCCCTGTTTTGCATATGAGAGCAGATGGATTAACCAACACAACCGACCGCATTACAGCGCGTGCGCGTAGTTTTAGCATTGGCGGTTACACATTTAATGATGTTCCGTTGGGTATGTCTAAAACTGCCGCCGGTGTAAGCGCCATGAAGGGCTATGCGGGGCTTGTAGGTAATGAAATATTATACAAATACAATATCACTTTCGACTATGCGCATAAGGCCATCTATATGCAACCTAACCGCTCCCATGACGCTGCTTTCCAATTTCCGATGGCCGCGTTTGCGTTCAAAACCGATGGCGCCGGTGTTTATGTTTCTAATGTTGCGCCTGATTCACCCGAGGAACAATTAGGTTTAAAACAAGGCGACCGGCTGCTGAGCATCAATGGCAAGGCCAACCTCGATCTTGACCGCGCACGGGCATTTTTGGCGCGAAAAGGAAACATCAAATTGAAAGTACGCCGGGATAACACAGAAAAGGAATTTAATATCAATCTCTATCCAAGAATCTAAACTATTTCGATACCAGTGTAACTGCTTTAGTCGCCACGGTTGATATCGGATCGTTTACCTCATGTCCTGCAGCGGCTTTAAAGTCAAATCCCAACAAATTGGCAATGGTTTGCGCTAACTGCTTGTGATAAGTGGGAGCGCCAGGACCCATTTCTCCTTTGGCTTGTGTGTCAGGGCCTATAATGGCAAACCAGGTTTGTTCAGAATGTGGTGCGATAATAATACCGTGATTGCGCCAGCTGGCAGGTGAAGTATCGCCCCGGCCGTGATCGCAGGTGATGAGCAAGGTAGTTTTATCTTTGTAAAGCGGGTTGGTTTGAATGTCTTCCCAGAGTTGTTTAATAAACAGATCGGCCTGGTGGGCGCGATCAAGATAAAACCGATAGTTACCCGCATGAGCAAATTCATCCGTTTCATCAAAAGCTACATATAAGACCCGTGGTTGATATTGCTTTAAGTATTTCCGCGCAAATTCAAACGTCAGGAAATCAATGCGGGTAGAATCGCCTAAATAATGCGGCGCTTTGTGCTGCATTTCGTTCAAAAATTTCAACCGGTCGCTCATACCGGGTTGTTGCAAATTCATATAGCCCGCATTCACCATTAACCCTGAGTGTTGCGGATTAAATATTTGCGTAAATCTTTCCCAGGATGCAAACACAGCCACCTTATTCTGAAACCCTTTTTGTTTATTAAGATATTCAAGAACGGTAGTATTAGGATTGGTCACCGCATTGTTGGTATTCATACGCGGATCGGCATAGCCGGCAAATATTTCGCTATAGCCCGGGTACGAGAAATAGTAACGGTTAGCCACTTCATCATGATTGCCGGCATCACGATTGCCATATAGCTGGCCGCTCCTGTCAATTACCGACCACAAAAAAGGGAACAGCATTTGTCGCCGTTCCCCTTCGTCTTCCGACCAGTATTGTTTTTTGGTCGTCGTTTTATCATCCGTATATGCGGAGTTGATCAAAGCCGAGTCTGCTCCCCTGTAAACCTCCTGCCATCGCAGCCCGTCGATCGTGACAATTATAATATTCTGTGTTTTATAACCTTGTGCAAATAGCCGCGTTGTCAGCCCCAGGGCCAAAACAACCAACAATAACTTTTTCATGGTTAGTTTTGCACAAAGTTAAAGGCGGTATGTTACGCTGGTCTTTCTTTGAAATTAAAAAATTATTTTGTTTAAAATTAACCTTATTAACATTTGTGAGTTTTATAAATGACAATTACGTAAGCATTTGCTTATTTATTTTTGTCCTTTTTCTTTTTGGATTGTTTCTTTTTCTTGCCCTTTTTCTTGTCGCCTTTAGATTCCTCCAACGTCAGATCAAAGCGTTTTGTCCAATGCCTGTGGAATGGTTCTATCCAGTTTGCTATTTCGCGTAATTCTTCCAATTTAGCTTCACAATAACGCTCCCGGCCCTGCTGCGTAACTTGTACTAATCCGCAATCCACCAATATTTTGATCTGTTGAGAGATCGCTGGACGACTGATCGCGAAGTTGTTAGCTAAACTATTAAGGTTTAATTGTTGATAGGACAACAACGAGATAATCTCTCGCCGAGTAGGATCGGCAATTGCCTGGAAAACGTCGCGTCTGGTTTGCATACAGGTAAGTATTTGCTTACTAAAGTAATGTTAAATTATTGTTTATTCAACTATTTTAAATAAAAAGCCGGAAAATGTCCGGCTTTTTTTAGGTGTCTTTTTAATATTTTATTTGACCTTCAAAGTTTCGTCAAACAACTTATAAATGCGGCTGTACTCATCGGTCCAGCTGCTTGGTTCTACGAAGCCATGGTCTTCCACCGGGAAAACAGCCAGTTCCCAATTTTTCTTATGTAGCTCGATCAGTTTTTGCGTTAATTGAACAATGTCCTGGAAGTTTACATTCTGATCGATCATACCGTGGCACATTAATAAACGACCCTTCAAACCATCCGCAAAATAAATTGGCGAGCTGATCTTATAGGCTTTTTCATCGTCATATGGGTCATTCAGGATATTGGCAGTATAGCCGTGGTTATAGTTGGCCCAGTTGGTAACCGAACGCAAACCCGCACCAGCCGCGAATACATCCGGCGTGGTAAACATGGCCATCAACGTCAGGAAGCCACCGTATGAACCACCGTACAAGCCAATATGCGCCGGATTAACGCCATATTTTTCTACCAATACTTTGGTGCCATCCACCTGGTCAGTCAAATCCTTACCGCCCATGTGGCGATAGATACCGGTGCGGAAGTCGCGGCCGTAACCCTCGCTGCCGGTATAATCAATATCCATTACGGTATAACCATTATCGGCCAGCAGGTTATTAAACATATACTCGTGGAAGTAAGTGCTCCAGCGATAATCTACGTTTTGCAAATAACCCGCGCCGTGCACAAAGATCACTGCCGGCTTAGCAGGATCAGGATTTTTAGCCGGATAAACACGTGCATAAATATCTGTTCCGTAACGGTTTTTTAAAAGTTATCATTTGCGGATCACGCCAAGGATAGGACTCAAATTCTTCGGTAGTTGAGTGGGTTACCTGCACCGGTTTGGCGCCGGCCTTGTTAGGTTGTATATACAACTCCCATGGTTTATTTGAATACGAATAACGGATAGCCAGCCATTTTTCGTCAGGAGAAACAGTTACTTCGTTACCGCCCTTCATCGAAGTTAATTTTATGGGCTCGCCCCCGGTTACCGGCATGCGATAATATTGATAATCACCAGGATGATCCATGTTAGCGGCGAAATAGAAATCTTTTTTGTCGTTAGACAGGTGCAGGTTTGATACCTCAAACTTGCCTTTTGTGAGTTGTTGTTTCTCGCCGGTAGTCACATTGGCTACATAAATGTGCGAATAACCGCTGGCTTCGCTCTGGAAGTAAAAATGTTGGTTATCTAACCAACCAGCGGCATTATTGTTAATATCCGGGCCACCGATCCAGGCGTCGTCATGCTGTCGGTCAATCAGATCCAGTTTGCCGCTTGCTGCGTCCAGCTTCATGATCCAGCGGTCCTTATAATCTTCGGCAGTTACGATCACAGCCGCACTTGAGCCATCCATATTCCAGGATACGTTGCCAATATTTACTACGCGATCGGCATTGCGGGTTTTTAGTGCGTTTAACTTGTCCGGATAATCTTTAAAGTATTCTGGAATATCTTTAATACCCGGAATGGTCCTCGGCGATATGGAATAAATAGTATCACGCTGGGTATCGTACACAAAGCTCTCAGAAGTAGGTAGGGGGGCGCCTACTTTTGTACGGTTGTTAATGTCGTCAGTATAACCTGTGGCTGTAATGTATTCAGGCACGATCACGCGGGTACCGGCTGCTTGACGAGTAAGACGATAGGTGATGTATCGGCCATCGGGACTTACACTCAAGGCACCAATCTGGCGGTCATCAACAGCAATATCTTTTAAACGCGGTTTTACCTGTAATTCACGGCGCTCTGCCGCCTGGTATTTTGAGTCGCGGTCGCGTTTTTTAATAATATCAAATAACTCTAATTCCTGCGATCTCAAAAAACGAGCCTGGTTATCGGCTGCGTTTTCGGTAGCACCATCGGCACCGCCACGTTGCTGGCCGCCAGCAGCACCACCTCTTGTACCGGTGGCTTGAGCACCTCCACCGCCACCATTACCACCGCCTCCGCGACCACCACGGCCGCCTCCTCCTCCACCAAAAGCTGCAGGAGGTGCCGCAGGCGTACCTGCCGCTGCCGCTGCGCGCGTAAAGTTGGTTAGCTGTACCAGTTCGCCGCTTTTTAAGTTGAGCGAGTATAAATTATCACCGCGCAGGAACAATATCTTGCTTTCATCGGCGCTAAAAACCGGGTTGCTTTCACGGTCAGACGTTTGCGTAAGTGCTGTTGAAGTGCCGGTTTTTGCGTTGTAAAAATAGATATCGCCGTTCTTTTCGTACAGTTTGACGGTGCGGGTCTTATTCCACGGACCAAAGCCGGGAAGCATATCCTTACGTTCTTCTACGGTTACCTTAACCGGTTTCAGGTCGGTAGGCGTTATTTCATACATCGATTCGTGCTCCGCCTTTTCAGGGTTCCAGTTGAAATAGATTTTTTTACTGTCAACGCTCCAGCTAATGTTTGTAGGCGAGGTGCCCATCCAAACCGGGTCGCGCATTATTTTTTCAACGGTTAGTTTGTCCAACTTTTGCGCAAAGCAATAAGAACAAGATGCGGCAAGCAACAGGGTAAGAATTTTTTTCATATAAGCTTGATATACAGGTCA
>Ga0206919_1240_pt1 | contig 11569 bp, 11 predicted proteins | sample Alteio_BWOrgHeat_67_FD_152962 | JGI IMG/M metagenome (GOLD analysis project Ga0206919, IMG submission 152962) | Enriched cells from forest soil in Barre Woods Harvard Forest LTER site, Petersham, Massachusetts, United States -... | ecosystem: Environmental > Terrestrial > Soil > Temperate forest >... | reverse complement strand
GAAGGAACGGAGTGACCACAAAGCCTGTTTCGGCGAAAATGATCACGAACAGGATAAAGTAAGTTAATGTATGATACTGGCTGATAATATAAGCCAGGTGCTTGTCGATATGTAATACAAAATCGATGATATTTTTAATGATCTCCAAGGGCGTTCAATTTGTGGCAAAAATAATCATTTGATGCGGTCGGGGCTATGTCTTAAAAAAATTAAAACTGTATGAGTTTTCGCTAAACATTTATATTTTTGTGCCGACATCAAAATTCAGTAAACATGAGCTCATTACAGGAAGCAAACTCAGAACGCCATTACAAATTATTAATAGTAGCCATTGTTATTGGCCTGGTTGGTATTTATCTGCGTTTTGCCGAGTTCCCGCATGCTTCGGCAGTAGCTAATGTGATCATGGTTATCGGCGTGATCATTGGTTTGAAAGCGGTGTTCGATATTGTGAAGTAAACATTCAATTTATAAAATAAAAGGCCGCCGACATCTGTCAGGGGCCTTTTTTGTTTTATTTGGGCCGGTATTTGGCGCCGTTCAATATTTTTTGCGCATCGTCGTCTGCCATTAATTGCTGCAACGTTACTTTCGGGTTGTTTTCCATGTATTGCCGCACGATCTGCCAGCCGGTCCAGACACCTAACTTAGGCGCAGAGCTATTGTTCTCGCCAAGCCCGGGCGTAAATGGCGCCTCGGTTAAATACATCTGTATTTTCTCATAGTCGGTTTCGTATAGCAGGTTTCCCTCTAAAAAATAGCTCCACACGTTTCCCTTAAAATCATCACACCACTTAAGTTGTTTGCTGCTGTAACCAATTTTAACGCTGTCGGGTGCGTCGGGCAAAACCTGGTCCATTAAGTACAATATCTTGCCATTGTAAACCATTTTGGCTAATAAACTTTTGTCGTTGTCTTTTTCAGGAAACAAATTTTCACGGATCACCGTTTCTGCCACACGGGGCGCAATGTACTCCGGTGTAAAACGGCGGGTAATATAGCGTGGCAGCGTTTCTGTCAACGCTGGGTAGAATTTAGAGTCGGCACCTAAAAACATATCCAGCCCGATAGCCAAATAATTATCGCCGATCATCGTCTGTGCCTGGAAACCCGAAAAATAAGCGTAAATATTGGCGGGTAACACTGCCCGGGGATAGAAGTATTTGATGCGTTTAAACACATCAGCAATTTCTGAGGATTGTTTTTCCATATTGCCGGGGTACACCGAATCGACGTCGTGCTTTAAATCGAAATAGGGGCGGCGTCCGTTGTAAGTAGTAGTAAACACCTGGCGCAGCGGCATAAAGTAAGTGGTGTCTTTGATGTTGCTTGCAGGAACGATCTCGGCAATAAAATCGCGGTAAAAAATACCATAACGACGTTCCAGGTAAGTTGCCTCCGGCGCCATCGGGCCGGTGCGCATCTTATCAAAATCATGATCAAAACGCTGTATGGTAACCGTGAGCGGAATATTACTTACATCTACTTTTTTGCTGTGGCCGCAGGCCGTGAGTAACAGCGGCGTTAAAAAAATTAAGTAAATTTGCTTTGATTTGCGGGTCGCTAAGTTCATTTGTCTGCTTTGGGCAAAATTAATTATTATTTGAACTATTGACAGCAATAGCATCGTTATCTAATATATGAAAATCGCGTTAGCACAACTTAACTATCACGTTGGTAATTTCGAATCGAACACAACAAAGATCATCGACCATTTAAAAAAGGCGCAGCAAAATGGTGCCGACCTCGTGGTTTTTGCCGAATTGTGTGTTTGCGGTTACCCCGCCCGCGATTTCCTGGAGTTTGATGATTTCATCAGCCGCTGCGAAGAAGCCGCACAAGCTATCGCTGCTGCCTGTACCGATATGGCCTGTATTATTGGTTTGCCATTACCTAATCATAAGCCGAAGGGCAAGGAGCTAAGCAACTCCGCTTATTTTATTGAGAACGGAAAGGTAACTGCCATTGTTAACAAGGCATTGCTGCCTAACTATGATATTTTTGACGAGTACCGCTATTTTGAACCATCCACCGAGTTTAACTGCATCGATTTTAAGGGTTACCGTATTGCTCTGACCATCTGCGAGGATCTGTGGAACACGACGGAGAACCCGCTGTACGTAACCAACCCCATGGACGTGCTGATAGAACAAAAGCCGGATGTAATGATCAATATTGCTGCCTCGCCGTTTGCCTACAATCACGACGAGGAGCGTATTGTTATTTTAGGCGATAATGCCAAACGTTATAACCTGCCGCTATTTTATGTGAATCATGTAGGTGCGCAGACGGAGATCATTTTCGATGGCGGCTCGCTGGTGTTTGACAAAGCTGGCAAGCTGATTGACGAGTTGCCCTATTTTGACGAAGCCATTACTTACTACAATTTGAAAAAAGACGGCGGCGTAAGTGCTTTACAGCCTTCTACCATCAAAAAAATACGCGAAACAGACATCGAGCAAATACACCAGGGCTTGGTACTGGGCATTCGCGATTATTTTTCAAAGTCGGGGTTTAGCAGGGCGATTTTGGGTTTATCAGGCGGCATCGACTCGGCGGTGGTATGTGCGCTGGCCGTAGAAGCTCTGGGTGCCGAAAATGTGATGGCGGTATTGCTGCCGTCAAAATTCTCTACATCGCACTCGTTGAAAGACGCAGAGGATTTGGTGGCTAACCTCGGCTGCAAACATGAGATCATCCCGATAAAAGATATTGCGCAGGCATTTGAAACCGCTTTGCACCCGCAGTTTGAAAACCTGCCCTTTAATATTGCCGAAGAAAATATCCAGTCGCGTAGCCGGGCGGTGTTGCTCATGGCTATGTGCAATAAATTTGGTTACATACTGCTTAATACCTCCAACAAAAGCGAAGCAGCAGTTGGCTACGGCACCCTTTATGGCGACATGTGCGGCGGTATTTCAGTCATCGGCGATGTGTACAAAACGCAGGTTTTTGAGCTGGCAAAACATATCAACAAAGACAAAGAGATCATCCCGATCAACTCTATCATCAAACCACCATCAGCCGAGTTGAGGCCTGACCAAAAAGACTCTGATTCGCTACCTGAATACGATGTGCTGGATAAAATATTGTTTGAATATATCGAGCAACGCCGTTCATCCAATGAAATTATTAAGATGGGTTTTGATGCAGATACCGTTCGCCGGGCTATCCGGCTAACCAACTCTGCTGAGCATAAGCGTTACCAGACGCCGCCCATTTTACGTGTATCGCCAAAAGCATTCGGCATGGGCCGCAGAATGCCGATCGTAGGTAAATATTTGAGTTAACTAAATCAGGCTGTTTGCAGGAATGGCGTCACTTTATCAACGGCAAATTGCAATTGCTCATCGGGGGTCAGATCGGTATTGTCTAAAATAATGGCATCATCGGCGCGGGTGAGCGGGCTTTCTTTGCGGGTGGTATCCTGGTAGTCGCGGTGTGCCAGGTTCTCGAAAACTTCTTCGAGTGTAATGTCGGGGTTTTTAGGACATAGTTCTTTGTATCGGCGCTCGGCACGTACTTTCGGGTCGGCGGTCATAAACAGCTTCACTTGTGCATGCGGAAATACCACGGTACCAATGTCGCGGCCATCCATCACAATGTTTTTAGACTGGCCCATGCGCTGTTGCTGTCTTACCATTTCTACCCGCACTTCGCGAATGGCAGATACGGCGCTTACTGATTCTGACACCGGCATCAAACGTATCTCGTCCGAAACTTCTTCGTCATTGAGCGTGATGTGTGTTTCATAATCGCGCGAGTTAAAATTAAGATGAATGTTTTTTAAGGCATCAGCAACCTGGGTTTCATTCTTTAGGTCGACGTTATGGCGTAAAAAGTACAAAGCCACTGCCCGGTACATAGCGCCGCTGTCAACATAAATAAAATGAAGTTTTTTTGCAAGCGCCTTTGCCAGAGTGCTTTTGCCGCAGGAGGAGTACCCGTCAATAGCTACAATAATGTTGCTGTTCATCGGGTAACGAAGATAGGTAATTTTATGATTTGGAGCGATTGCCGGCGTTGTAAAAGTTGTTAGTTATATAGCTATTTTTGGGCATGAACGCTACCAAAGCCGATCTTCAAAAGGAAATTACTTACAAAACCTCGCGCAGCGGCGGCAAGGGCGGGCAAAACGTGAATAAAGTTTCAACCAAAGTGGAACTGTTATTCTCAATAGAAAACTCCTTGTTATTTAATGACGACGAAAAACAATTATTGCTCGAAAAGCTGCAATCGCGCCTTAATCGCGATGGCTTGGTGCAGGTGGTTTGCGATGTTGAACGCAGCCAGTACCTAAACAAGGAAAAAGCAGTAGAGCGTTTGATAAGTATTTTAACCAATGCCTTGCATAGGCCTAAAGTGCGGAAAGCTACCAAACCTAATAAAGCTGCCAAAGCCGCGCGGCTAAATGAAAAACGCCTGTTGGCTCAAAAGAAAGATGCTCGGAGGAAACTGACGGACGATTAATTGAAGCGATACAACACCTCGATCGTGCCCCATTGATGCGCATGGATGATCATATATTTAACATCCTGGGTGTCGAATGTGGCCGATACATCAAACACCCAACGATTTGTTGAGTAAACACCCCCGACCTGCTGACTCAGCACAAAGGGTTCGGGTGTGCGTACCACTTCGCCCGTAAGGCTGGGGTCGTAGTCGAGTTGAGGTGCGTGCGTTTGAAATAAACCGCCCTCAATAGTAGCATCATAAGCCACATAGTTTATTTGCGGTTTGTAGTATAAAAACAGCTCATGTTTATGAAGTGGCTTTAGATCGCCGTCGGCAGTAACGTTACTATGTGTAATTTGCGAATGAAACAATTGATTAAAATTACCCAACCGCAGCATGGGCCCTACACCCGCGCCGGTAAAGCCGGTACCCAGGTGCGCATAGCTTGCCAGGGAAGCATCGAATATAGCGTCACGAAACAGCAGCCGGTTGTATTCCATGCCCAGGTTCACTTCGAAATCATTTTTGATCTGGAATTGCCAGCCGTCTATTTTATAAAGGCCGAAGGTATTGTGTATCCACTCCTGCGTCACGTCCGCTAATGACGCGGGGCCAACCGCTCCCAACTGGCCGCTTAACTTAATGCTGCTTTCGTCCTTATATAAAAGATTAAGCGTAACGCCTGCATAGAGGTAACCAGCAAACGGACGATCATCATAGTCGGCTGTTGGAATTTGTCCCGCTTGTGAATTGTACATTTTCTGCCCCAACTCAAAGCCCAACACCTTATTAGCCAAATGGGTACTATCCCGGTTTAATTTCAGGGCGCGGTTAAAATAGAAAAAGGTGCCGTTGGTATAGTATCTGTCAGAGCCATTGGCTAAGTAAGAATCATTATCTGTTTGAATACCAAACTCGTCGCGGTGCTGTGCAAAGGCTGTAACGGTTGTCAGCAGAAAAAGAATAAAAAGAAGACTGAAACGCATGCAGTTTATAAGAGAGCGCTAAAATAATAAACAGACGCAAATTAATTCATCACCGGTTTCACATCTTCACGCACTACTAACTGCAACGGCTGGGCAACTTTTTCGTCCAGTAACGCAACGTCAATTACCTCGCTCATAGTATTCACATAATGAAATTTCAGGTCTTTGATATAATGTTCCTTGATCTCCAGGATATCTTTTTGGTTCGATTTGCAGAGAATAATTTCTTTGATGTTGGCTCGTTTGGCAGCTAAGATCTTCTCTTTTAAGCCACCTACAGGCAATACACGGCCGCGTAAGGTAATTTCGCCGGTCATGGCTAAATGCGGCTTCACTTTGCGTTGCGTAAACGCCGAGGTTAAAGCGGTGAGCATGGTAATACCTGCAGATGGGCCGTCCTTAGGAGTGGCACCAGCCGGTACATGCAGGTGAATATCCCACTGTTCGAATAATTTTGGATTGATATTGAAGTCGGCGGCATGGGCGCGTAAATAGCCCAATGCAATGGTAGCTGATTCTTTCATTACATCGCCTAAACTGCCGGTTAAGGTTAAGTGGCCCTTGCCCGGGCTTAAGCTGGCTTCGATGAACAGGATGTCGCCGCCAACAGATGTCCAGGCCAGGCCTGTTACCACACCGGCTACTTCGTTGCCTTCATACAGGTCTTTATCAAAAATGGGCGCACCCAATATTTTCTCCACCTCACTTTTGCTTACTGTAGGGTTGTGAGGTTCATCCATAGCGATACTTTTCGCTACGCCGCGCACTACAGAACCTATTTTCTTTTCGAGTCCGCGCACGCCCGACTCCCGGGTGTATTCATCTACTAACTTTTCAAGCACATCATTTTTTAAAACCACCTGCTTCGTTGACACGCCATGCGCCTCGCGCTGTTTTGGCAGTAAGTGCTGTTTAGCGATCTGTACTTTTTCTTCGATAGTATAACCAGTCACTTCAATGATCTCCATACGGTCAAGCAATGCCGGTTGGATATTGCTTAACGAGTTAGCGGTAGCGATGAACATTACGTTCGACAAGTCAAAATCCATCTCTACATAATGGTCATAAAAAGTACTGTTCTGTTCGGGGTCGAGTACTTCTAATAAGGCTGATGAAGGGTCGCCGCGAAAGTCATTCCCTACCTTATCTATCTCATCCAATATAAATACCGGGTTGGCGGCGCCTGCCTTTTTTAGCGACTGGATAATACGGCCCGGCATAGCACCGATGTATGTTTTACGATGGCCGCGTATTTCGGCTTCGTCACGAATACCGCCTAATGCCATACGCACATATTTGCGTCCCAATGCCCTGGCGATAGATTTGCCTAACGAGGTTTTACCCACGCCCGGAGGGCCTACCAAACAAAGGATAGGCGCTTTCATGTTGTGCTTTAATTTAAGCACAGCCAGGTATTCAATAATGCGTTGCTTTACTTTATCTAAACCGTAATGATCTTTATCTAAAATGCGTTGTGCACGTTTCAGGTCGAAGTTATCACGGGTAAATTCGTTCCAGGGCAGGTCGAGCAGGAGTTCTAAATAATTGATCTGCACCGAATAATCGGCAGCCGCCGGATTGGTGCGTGCCAGTTTCTCCAGTTCTTTAGCAAAATGTCCTTTTACTTCTATGGTCCATTTTTTCTTTAAAGCACGCTGACGCAGGTTTTCGATCTCCAGATCTGGTGACGTACCGCCTAATTCTTCCTGGATGGTCTTTAACTGTTGGTTTAGGAAGTAATCCCGCTGCTGCTTATCCAGGTCTACGCGCACTTTGGTTTGTATCTGGTTCTTTAGCTCCAGCATTTGCAAATCCAAAGTCAGATGTTCGAGCACCATATTGGCGCGGTCGCGCAGATTAGGCAGCTCCAGCAACTTTTGCTTGGCCTCCATATCGGCGTTCATGTTTGACGATATGAAGTTAATGAGGAACGACGTACTCTCTATATTGCGGATGGCAATGCCTGCCTCGCTCGGAATATTTGGCGAAAGCTGGATAATGTTCATGGCCATATCCTTAATAGAGGAGATCATGGCTTTAAACTCTTTGTCCTGCTTTGGCTTAACCTCTTTAAAAGACTCAACGGTAGCCTTAATATATGGCTCGCTCTGTACTTGCTCCTTCAGTGTAAAGCGCTTTTTGCCCTGCAAAATAACGGTGGTGTTGCCATCGGGCATTTGCAGCATTTTTATAATGAGCGCTACTGCGCCAACTTTGTGTAATTGCTCGAAAGTGGGGTCTTCAATGCCCACGTCCTGTTGTGCAACTACCCCAACCAGGCGGTTACCTTTATTAGCATCACGTATTAATTTGATGGATTTATCGCGGCCAACGGTAATAGGGATCACTACGCCGGGGAATAAAACGGTATTGCGAAGCGGCAGTATCGGTAAAACATCCGGAACCTGCTCATTATTCATTTCCTCCTCGTCCTCGGTAGACAGGAGTGGAAAAAACTCGGATTCCTCGCTTATAACGGGTAAAGTATTTTTAAAATCAAACGGGTCAAAACTCATCAATTCGCCTTTTTTTACGGGATAAACACGCCATGTTGTCAGCCATAAAACTATTAGCCTGGCTTACACAACGTTTTTTGCATGTGTTAAATTATGTTTCAAGACTTATGCCAAGATAAATAAAAGCTAACAGATTAATAATTCGGGCATCCATTTCATTGAAAATGTGCTGCTTAGAAGTAGCAGGCTTTTACGCGCGAGGATGAAAAAAAGTCATGTGCGAAAAGCATCTTTGGGTGCAATTTTTTTCAAATAATTGTAAGCAAGCATAATAATTTATAATTATGCGAGTTAATAAGATAAATTTGTTACACAATAAGCTGTAATGAAACTGCCCTTAGTTATATCCTTATTGGTTTTTTCCTCGCTGGAACCAGTCGTTGCGCAAAACGCTTATGTGCGTTTGGGCAAGCAGGCTTTTGTTGACGGCGACTTCCGTATGGCCGTAAGGCAGCTGGAAAAAGCCTGTTTGCTTGATTCTACCAACGCCAACTCTTTCTGGATGCTGGGCTACTCTTATTACCACAGCGATAACTACGCAAAATCTATCACCGCCTTTAATAAAGAACTTTCCATTACGCCAACCGATGCCTACGCTTATTACTGGCGTGCGCAGGCCAAAAGCCGTATTGGCCGTGATATTCAAATGTCTGCGGCAGACCGGGAAAAATACATGCTCGATGCCATTTTTGATTATACCAAAGCCATTGAGATCAACTCAACCGATGGTAAAGTGAGCAGTTGCTACCAAAACCGCGGCCTTACTTACCGTGACTATGCACTCTTTAAATTAGATGCCACCCAACGCGCCTCTTACGATAAAATGCGGGGCATCAGGGCTTTAAGGGCCTCTATCGAGGACCTTTCAAAAGTACTGGCTGATAACTCTTCCCGAAACGATATTTCTACCCTGCTTGACCAGGTAAAAGAAAAGCTGGCGAGTGTTAGTAGTGTCGCGACTTCACAGCGTCATTAACGCCATAACCCTTTAATATCATAGTGGTTCTCACCCAGGAACCGCACTTTTTGCCATTTTTCAATGTGATAGACAGTGTCGGGCACCCAGGTTAGTTTTTCGCTGGTTTCGTACAGCAGATTTTTGGTGTGATTATTTATGGTGATGCATTTAACTGTTTTGCCCGATTGAACGATGGTAATGTCGCGGGTTTCAAGATCGGGGTCATTGGTGCGATAAATGACGGTATCGCCGGTTTTAATAATGATATAGCTTTTACGCCAGGCAGGTTTATTAATGTCTGATGCCACAAACAGGCTTAATTCATGCTGCCAGTTGGCAATGGTTACCTGTTTGGTCTCGCCCTCATTATTATGCATCGCCGTTTTTAGCACAGGGCGATTGTGTTTTTGCAATTGCGCGGCCTGCTGGTTAAAATAACCTTTAATATCAAGGTAAGTTGCCTTGCCGCCGTTTTTTAACTCGGGTTGACAGGAATATACCAGTCCGGCAAGAGCCAGGCTGACGGCAACTATTAAAGCTTTTTTTCTATACCAAAACATTCCCTGTCATTTCGGCCGGGGCGGTAATGCCCATGAGTTTTAAAATGGTTGGCGCCACGTCGCCCAGCTTACCATCGTTTACATGCGTCACATCTTTATCTATCACAATGCAAGGCACCAGGTTAGTAGTATGCGCCGTATTTGGCGTACCGTCGGCATTGATCATATAATCGGCATTGCCATGATCTGCCAGGATAATAAACGAATAGCCATTGGCAATCCCCGTTTCTACCACCGCTTGTGTGCACGCATCTGCCGTTTCGGCGGCTTTTACCACGGCATTAAATACGCCGGTGTGGCCCACCATATCGGTATTGGCAAAGTTAAGCACCACAAAATCGGGCCAGCCGCTTTTCAATTCGGGAATGATGGCATCGCGGATGCCCTCGGCGTTCATCTCGGGCTTCAGGTCGTACGTAGCAACCTTTGGCGATTGCAGCATGATGCGGCGCTCGTTGTTAAATTCTTTTTCGCGGCCACCCGAAAAGAAGAACGTTACGTGCGGGTATTTTTCTGTTTCGGCAATGCGTATCTGATTTTTGCCGGCATCCTGCAATATCTCGCCCAGCGTTTTGGTAATATCTTCCTTATTAAAAATAACCTTTACATTTTTAAAGGTTTCATCATAAGGCGTCATGGTGATATAATCCAGGTTGAGGGGCTGCATATTGTATTCGGGGATGGCGTGTTGTGTTAAAGCAATCGTGATCTCCCGGCCACGATCGGTCCGGAAGTTAAAGCAGATCACTACATCGCCATCTTTTATTACTGCTAAAGGGCGGCCGGCATCGTCGGTTCTAACAAGGGGTTCAACAAACTCATCAGTCACGTCACGTTCGTATGATTGCGCTATAGATCGGGCCAGGTTTGTTGAAGGCTCGCCCACACCGTGTACCATGAGATCATACGCTTTTTTAACGCGTTCCCAGCGGTTGTCGCGATCCATGGCAAAATAGCGGCCAATAGCCGACGCGATTTTTACTGATGTGTTCTTAATATGATCTTCCAGGTCATTCACAAAACCCACACCCGATTTTGGGTCGGTATCACGGCCATCTAAAAAAGCATGTACAAAAACGCGGTTCAGTTGATAGGCCGTTGCGGCATCGCATAAACCTTTTACATGTTTAATATGGGAGTGTACGCCACCATCAGACAAAAGCCCGATGAAATGCACATCTTTATTGTTTTGTTTGGCATAATCAAACGCCTCTTTGATCACCGGGTTGCTCACCAACTCATTATCGTCTACCGCTTTGTTTATACGGCCCAGTTCCTGGTAAACCACACGGCCTGCGCCAAGGTTCATATGACCCACTTCAGAGTTGCCCATCTGTCCATCGGGCAAACCTACGGCCATACCAGAAGCCTGTAGCCTTGAGTTAGGGTATTGCCGGATCATTGAATCGAAAAACGGGGTTTTGGCTGCCAATAAAGCGTTGGAGGCGTCGTTACGTCCGTAACCCCATCCATCCAGTATAATTAATACAAGTTTTTTGCTGTTTTCCACAATGCAAATATAAACTCGCCGTTGTATACATTATAAATAAATGTTGGCGAACATCCTGTGAGACGAAATTGATTTTATGAGCATACTTAATACTTTTTCGCATGAAGATTCTCTACCTTTCATTACTTGCCGTTTTTATCCAGGCCACAACGGCTAATCCTATAGACCGTATTGCCCAATTAATAGGCAAAGGCCGCGTGCATGAATATGCCAAAATGTTTGCGCCCACCATAGAACTTACTATGAACGATGAGGTAAATACTTACTCTAAGGCCCAGGCCGAATTAATATTAGACCGTTTCTTTACTGAAAATAAGCCGCTTAGCAGTACCATCAGGCATAAGGTGAGTGCATCGTCCGAATATCAATATGGTGTGGTAGTTATTAATACCGGCAAAGTAGTTTACCGCGTGGCATTTACCCTAAAAATTAATGACCATACCAGTGAATTGATCGAATTTCGGATAGAAAACGAAATGGTGAAATGAAAAATGACTTAAAAGTAATTGCAGGCACCCTTTTCTGTACTTAACTTTATTAAAAATTATTATTATGCGTTTCCTGCCCCTCGCAATTTTATTTCT
>Ga0206919_1206_pt1 | contig 11630 bp, 13 predicted proteins | sample Alteio_BWOrgHeat_67_FD_152962 | JGI IMG/M metagenome (GOLD analysis project Ga0206919, IMG submission 152962) | Enriched cells from forest soil in Barre Woods Harvard Forest LTER site, Petersham, Massachusetts, United States -... | ecosystem: Environmental > Terrestrial > Soil > Temperate forest >... | reverse complement strand
ACATCCGGATAGGCCCTGGTAAATACCGAAATCATCTTCCATATACCCAAAAAAGCAAACAGGGAAAAGAAAAAACTGGTACCGTAGTAGGTACTAAAAGAAAAAAAATTTAATACAGCGGCAATTCTGATAATGGCAATTGTATCGTCGTGAAAGAAATAGTTCACTTCCGAGAAAGTCTGAAAATGATAATAAAACGTAGTCTTGAAATCCTCTGACGACGAAAAAAGATATTCAAACGCATGTGTTGGATGGTCCCAGATCTGGCCGGTTAAAAAAACACTATGACGATAGTAACCAAAAGTGTCGCCTCCGTGATAATAGAACTGGTACACCAATGCAAACATTAACCAGGCAAAAAGCCTTAAGCCAACAGCACGGCTTAAAAAGTGAAATTTAACAGGATCAAACTTGGTTTTATAATACCTGAGTACAAAATACACCACAGGCAGAATTAAAGCAATAAAAAGAATGTCTGCTAAACCTAAATATAAATTATCCATGATTTATCGTGCGCAAATTAGGTTTTTGCAATTAACTCCCGGTACACACTCAAATAGGCATTAACCATTAGATCCATGCTATATTTTTCCTGCAATGTTTTGTGTGCATTTATAACAATATTATCCCGCAACCTGTTATCTTCTATCAAAATCTCTGCTTTGGCCGCCAGCGATGCAGCGTTTTTAGGCTCCGCCAATAGCCCATTATAGCCGTCTGTTATGATTTCATTTCCGGCAGGCAAATCAAATGCTATCACCGGCACCTTGGCCGCAAATGAGTCTAAAAATACTATTCCAAATGGCTCGTACATCGAAGGCAATAACGCAATATCATATTTGCTGATGGTTTGCACTATGTTTTCTGGTTGCAACTCATAAAAGATCATTCAACGTTAATAAAGGCATTTGGCAAGGTTGTTCAACGGTTTCCACAATATCAACTTAAGCTTCAAAAGCAAAAACATGTCCTTTACGTTCTACTAACCTCCCGGGTAAAACAATGCGCGTATGATTGCGGTCTATAATTACCTCATCGGGTTTTATAATATCAGGAAACACGCATCCATTATCAACACGATAATTTCTTTGATTCTTATTTACTATTTTATTGTGAATGAAGAAATTTAACAGGAAGTCGGAAATAAAGATAAAACCGTCTAACCTTCTGCAAACAAACCTGAGCATAGATAAGCGGAGCGACTTTTTTTTGATAGAAAGAGAAGCCGGATCGAATTGAGTGTTATTGGTTTCCGGGTATCCATGAAATGTAGTAACAACCGGTGTTTTTAACCCAAGTGTTTTTAAAGTTGCCAGGCAAAATTCTGCCAGCGATAAATGCGTGTGTATAATATCAGGAGCTGCTGCCTCGATCTTTTTATTTGTTTGATAGATCAATTTCGGCATATCGTAAACACGATCATACTTCACAAAGAAAACCGATACGCCGCTGCCGGTTAATTTTTTTGCCAGTTGATAAGTTACTGCTTCAAATGGGGTGCGGTATATGAATAAACAAGAAGCGGCGGAATTTTCTCTCGCCAGCACAGGAAGCATTTCTACCAGCAATTTCTCGGCACCGCCTATCCCCCGTATTTCTATTACGTGTAGTATTTTCATTTATAGATACAGACACTATACTCTAACAGCCCTATCCAAGTACATCCTGGTACACTTTTAAATATTTGGTAACCATCAGGTCCATACTATACTTTTCCTTTAACACTTTTTGGGCGTTTACAACAATACGGTTTTTTAATTCAGGGTCCTCTATCAGCATTTCTATTTTAGCAGCAAGCGACGCAGAATTTTTTGGTTCGGCCAGTAAACCATTGTACCCGTCTGTTATTATTTCATTTCCCGCCGGTATATCAAATGCCACCACAGGTACTTTGGCAGTAAACGAATCTAAAAAAACGATACCAAACGACTCAAACATAGAAGGTACCAGCGCTATATCGTATTCACTTATTTTTTCAACAATATTATCAGTAAAGCCCTTGAATTTAACGCGGCCGGCTATTTTTAGTTCGGCGGCCTTTCTTTGCAGGGCGTCAAAATACGGCCCCAAACCGTAGCAATCTAACGAAATGGACGGATATTTTGCCGAAAGCATTTTTATAGCCTCAAATGCAAAAATATGGCCTTTCATTTCAATTAACCTGCCAGATAAAATAAGCCTGACGTTGTTCTTATCTATTTTAGCGTCATCCGGCTTATTAATATCCGCTGCTAAACAGGCATTGTCTATACGATATGTTTTTTCTGTACCCCTAACCAGCTTATTGGCCAGGTAAAAATTCAACAGAAAATCTGATATAAATATGCAGCCATCCAGGCCCCTGAAAATAAACTTCACTAAATATTGCCGTACCGACATCGTCCTGATGGACATCGAAGCAGTTACAAATTTATTTTTAAACAAATCCCTGTACCCGTGAACCGTATTAACAACCGGAGTTTTCAAGTTAACAGATTTTAAAACGGTAAGGCAAAACTCTGCAAGCCTTAGGTGGGTATGTATTATATCCGGTTTTATTTGTTTAAGCTCTTTGTTAATGTGGTAGGCCAGCCCAAGAATATTGTTAAGTGTGGCGTATTTAACAAAATGTATTTCAACGCCATTATCGGCCAATTTGCCGGCAATTTGATATGCAATCTCCTGAAATTGGTTTCCATATATCAATAAACATGCTACCGGGTACTCGCCTTTTGCCTGGGTTTGCAGCAGTTCCATCAACATTTTTTCAGCGCCGCCAATTCCTCTTATTTCTATAATATGCAGTATCTTCATTAATAGTGACCCGTTTTCGGCTGAAAAAATTAAGCATTAGAGCGCCAGCATAACGATAGGTTTAATATAAAGACATGATAAGTGTATTAGAAACACATTAAAAATCTATATGGTTAACCAACATCTAAATTATACAACGCCTGTTTACCAAGCCGTTAACTTGCTTAGTGTAAATGGTTACAATATGGGGTATTGCAGCAGCTAATATATTGTTCTTCTTTTAAAAAGTACGGCTCAAAAAAAGCTTTTCGTAACTATTGGCCATGATATCAGAAGAATAAAACCCGACTACCTTTTGGTGAGCTGTTTCACCTAATTTAACCGCGGAACTTTCAGACAAAATTAACATAGAAATCTTATCCACCAAATCATCAGTATCAGCAGATCGGTATAATAACCCGGTTTGGGTGTCTTCAATCAAATTATTAACCCCCCAAACGTCAGATGCAATAATAGGTAATCCCATTGACATTGCTTGCAAAATGGAGTTACTTAAGGTTTCACCGAACGTAGCATGAACATAAATATCCAATTGCGCCATAAATTTAATTAGTTGGTCTTCCTTCAGGTTACCCGCTAACGTTACAGTTTCATTAAGGCCGAGCTGGCTTATTAATTGCTCTATTGCCGGTTTAGTACTACCCTCTCCCGCTATTTGAAGCTTAAGTTGATATTGTGGAAACCGTTGAACAACCTTGCCAAATGCCTTTATTAACGTTGAATGATCTTTTATGAGTTGCAACCTGCTCTGCATGCCAATTAAAATGGTGTTACCCTCCCTGTGCTTGCCGCTACGTGCATATAAATCCATATTTACCCCGTTCGGGATGATCCCAGATCGTTTTCCCGACAGGAAGAATACCTTCGAGGCAAAAGCCGCTCTCGCCTCTGCTGTCAAAAAAATAGTTTTGTTGCTTATTAGGTAAGAAAGGGTTAAAAAAACCCATTCCTTTTTTGTTTTGAGGTTGGCCGCCTGGGTGTCCCGGCCATATATCCTTACCCCCGGCCTTGTTAATTTATAAAGCAGTACCGGGATCAGGAAAGCAGTGCCGTGCATCATGATCACGTCCGGGTGTTCGGCCTTTAACGCTTTAAAAATATTGCGGTAAACAGCAACATCAAGCCCTTTTTTCTTTTTAAACGATTTATACCCCAGGTTATATTTATCGCAAAGCAAAATATTACCAGGGTTTACGTCTTCAATACCACAAAAAAAAGGGAATATATTGAAATAACAGCTTATGCTTGTTTTTCTCTGCCAGGGTAAAAAATACAGACGAATGCCCTCCTAACCCGCTATAAAGAATATGTACTACCCGCGCTGCCTTATTTTCCAATTATTTAAAATTTTAAAGTGTTCTTTAGTTTTTTTAGCAACGGTTTTTCAACCCGTTTATGAAATATGGTGGCCAGCCATATAATAAAGCCAACCACCACAATGCAACTTATGTTGGCAAACGCGCCATTTAAACCCCCGAAACGGGCTGCTACCTTTAAAAAAACGATCACCAACGGCAGATGCAACAGGTACAACGAATAAGATGCATCGCCTATTAACAGTAATGGTGCGGCTATTGTTGATTGATGTTTTCTATCTATAACCGCACTCCCGTAAACTATAAAAAAGCAAGGCAGCCCAAAGTATAAAACACGGTCCATCTCGGTATTTTCATTTATTAAATTTTTATAGACCAGCACAGCCGAAAGCAGAAAAAGCAAGCCCCCAACTATTAAAAATGGCTTGCCGTACCTGGTATAGCCCTGGTTTAACAACAAGAACGCCACTATACCCATGAAAAACTCTAATATCATGGGTGATAAAAAAAGCAACCCTTCACCTGAACTGAAAAAAAAGATAAATATCGCGGCACTGTAAAGCGCCATAAATACCAGGTTTAGTTTTATATTATTGAAGAAGAAAATAACAATAAACAGCAGGTAAAAATACAGCTCGTAACTCAGTGTCCAGCTTACGCCGTTGATCATGTTATGGCCGGGGAGAAGCAATAACGCCGATAGCAGGCTTTGTAGTGTAAGCGGATAAGTAGTTTTATAAGCGGCGGGGAAAAAAATGTGCGGCAGCAGGAAAAGAAAAAATATGATCCAGTAAACAGGATAAATACGAATAATACGATTACTGATATAGCGGCCATAATGTCGCTGTTTGAGTAGCCCGAGCGAGCTATAGGCAATGATAAAGCCGCTTAGCACAAAAAAGAAATCGACACCGGCGCCGCCAAAGGAGAAAAACGAAAAGCAAAAGGAGCTTTTAGGCGAATCGACCAAAACCTGCCTGGTGGTATGCATTAACAACACCAGCAAAGCCGCAATACCTCTAAATAGTTGCAGTAGTACTAATTTCTCTCGTCTGTCTTGTAATAACACGGTGTTTGTTTGGCGCTTTATAACCCAAATATCTATTTAAAAATCTTTTCTATAGATTTTTCCCAAATATGTTTAACCGTGCCGGCAATGCCCTTGGTTTTTATCCAGCTTGCAAACTGTTTCTTTTTACTGTGATAGGTGTGGGCCACGTAGTTTGCTTTAAGGGCCGCACCGCTCCTCATTTTATCAAGGGCCGCGGTATCTCCCTCCTCAATTTTATCAGTAATCGATAAAACACCGTCCGAATAGCCTCTATCAATCACCTGCGCGTTTTCACCCTTCGACTGCGCTACCAGGTATTCCCACATCTCCAGGTGCTTTTGAGCATAATATGGCCAGGTCCAGAATTTAACGGTGTCTATTTTCTTTTTTAGTTCTGCCTGTATCTCTTCAAATACGCCCAATAGCTCTTCTTTAGTTACGAAGGTATATCTAATGCCGTCCAGCATATCTAAATGGTAACCCTGCCTGGTTACAATACACTCAACGCCAGCGGCCAAAGCATCTATACAGCCCATCTGCCCTTCATCCATACCCATATACAAATAGTAATCAAACGATGGTATTAATGTAGTATACAATTCATAAATGAAAGCGTTATGATATTCTACATCAAAACCCCTTGAACGCAGCAGATCGACGTATTTTTCCCATCCATCGCCCATTATTTTGAACGAGAAAAGGTCGCTGTCTATCACATTGCTTATATCTTTTAATAAATGCTCTCTTTTTCGCCCATCGTCCTGTACGCGGCAGGTGATTCCTATAACACGTTTCCGTGGCTTAATAACTTCATCATGCGCCGGGCTGATGTAGCTGAGCCTGTTTGCCGGCAAACCATTTTTTATCAAAAAGTTGCGGGTATCTCCAGACATGCAAATACCCATATCAACTTTCTTTAATTGATCTTTCAGCATATTCAACTTTGCCGAATTGTCAATATGGGTAATCATAGAGGTGGTAATGCCCGGCGTTTCTACGCCTTTATATTGTATATAAATGATATAATGATTAACGTCTGCAGCTGGGTCGGGCTCGTAATCTATATCAACATCTACACCTGATTCTTTAAGATAATGCTCTAATCTGAGTGCAAACTTACCCAAAATCCACTGGTGAACAGGCTCACCGCATACTATCCTTACTCTCACTTTAAAATCAGGTGTTTTTGGATGCAATACAAGTTACGCCCCAGCTATTATTTGATGGCTTGTCGCCGGTTATCCATTCCTCATAGTTTACCGCTTTCAGGCCCGCGTTTTCAAGATACACATCAAGTTCGGGCAGGAAAAGGTAGCGCATCGGGTGCGATTCGTTGATAAAATCTGCCTGTTTTGTCGCCTTGTTATAAATGATCAATTCATATTTTACATCGACCACATTTCGGTCCTGGTAAACATCCGGTTCGGCTAACCGGTAAATTTTGGCCTCGCTGTCTTCCAGCCGCTTCACTCGTGTTTCGGGCAGCAGCGACAAAACAGCAGGGCCATACCAAAAGTCAAAAATAAACAAGCCGCCTGGTTGAAGATGTTGCGATACGCGCGAAAACATGCTGTTAATATCCTGGTTGGCATTTTGATAACTAACAACGTGAAATAACGACAGTATCACATCAAACTTATTTTCCAGCTTAAAATCAGTAGCATTTTGAACTTGAAAATTGGCGTTAGGTATCTGCTTTTCGTTGGCCACCCTTATCATATCGGCAGAAAGGTCGATACCTGTAACATGGTATCCTTTTTTTGCAAGGAAACCCGCATGCACCCCGGTACCGCAGCCAATATCAAGGATGTTTATATCGGCGGCTTTAAGCCTCTTTTTGATAAGAGAATCAACATATTCAACCTCGCCCGCATAGTCTTTATCCTTATAAAGCAGGTCGTAATACTTAGCGTAGTTTTCAAATATCATACTTTTCTGAATTTCGATATTAATCCACAGATCCGTTCTATCGTCGCTTTCGGGAGGTTACTCGATGACGGTAAATAGAAACCATTGGCCGATAGCCAATCAGTAACTTTATAATCGCCCGAGCTATCACAACCATACTTTTGCAGCGAAGGCTGCTTGTGCATTCCTACAAAAAACAGCCGGGTGTCTATTCCGTTTTCCTTTAAATGCATCAACAATTCATCGCGGGTTTTGCCATACATTTCCGGCTCTATAACAATACCATTCATCCAGTGCACACTGCTAACATCGGTATGTGTCTTTTGTAATGTAACGCCCGGTATTTGCTGTAAACAATCAATATATAGTTTTGCATTGGCAATGCGCATTTCTTTATACTCATCGGCGCGTTCAACCTGTGCCAGGCCAATGGCGGCATGTATGTTAGATATCCGGTAGTTAAAGCCAATGTCATGGTGCGTATAATTTCGGGGTGCGTCTACCGGGAAACAAAGATTCTTAAAGTATTTTGCCCTTTCATAAAGCTGCGGGTCGTTGGTAACCACCATCCCGCCTTCGCCGGTCGTCAGGTTTTTATTAGCAAAAAAACTAAACGCTGTGATCTCGGCAAGGTTGCCGGTTTTAACACCCTTATATGTTGCACCGTGCGACTCTGCAGCATCTTCCAGCACAAGCAGGTTATGCTTTTTTGCTAATGCCCATATTGCATCCATTTCGCAAGGCTGCCCAAAAATAGACACCGGCATAATGACCCTGGTATGAGCAGATATTTTTGCTTCAATTTGGGCAACGTCAATATTCCATGTGTCTTTAGAGGCATCAACAAACACTGGTTTGGCGCCGGTATAACACACCGCAAACGCCGAGGCGATCATGGTAAAATCCGGGATAATCACCTCGTCGCCGGGGCCAACCCCCAATGCTACCAATGCCAGGTGTAAAGCAACGGTGCCGTTGCAAACGGCAACGCCGTGTTTTACGCCGCAATAAGCAGCAAATTGTTTCTCAAATTCGGTTACATATTTCCCCGCAGACGATATCCAACCGGTGGCTAAACAATCGTTTACATAGGCGGCTTCATTGCCTGCCAGGTAGGGTTCACATACGGGTATAAATTGGTCGCTCATATTAATTGATCCCTATAAATATGGTATTGGCGCACGGATAAGGACGCCCATAAATAAACTCTTCGTTAAAATCCGGCTTAAATTCAATCCAGGTTCCCGCAGCTGACGTTCTTTTCAAATAATGCACTTCTTTAAATGGCAACATTTTTTCTTTCAGCATATTATCTAAATTAGGATTATAACCAAGCGGCGCCGTAACCACCAGTGTTCCTCCCTCCTGTTTCAGGTTGTTTAATTTATTTAATACATTGATTATTTTTTGCGGATCTTGTTCGGTATCATCCCACCCCACATGTTCAATGGTAGAAATACTTATTATGAGGTCATATTTTTCGGCAGGGCTGTAAGTTAAAATATCTTCGTTTATCACGTTAGCTGCTTTCTCAAATTTATCAACAATATCATATTTCACATCCAGGTAATGCGACATGACATTGCCCACCTCCAGTATTCTCTTATTTGCAAATTCTTTTAAATAATCAGCAGCAATGGCTACCTCAACACGTCGCTCATTACTCCATGTGGTATTGTAGCGGGCGGTAAAGTATTTTAATTTTTTATTTTCAAAAGTAAAATTCTTGTCGCCAGTAAAGTAGTTGTAATAGAGCAGGCTCCAGCTGTCTTTTATAAAAAACAGCGTCTTTACTATAAGTGTTTTAACAACAATATCTAAAGGCTTTTTGCCATCCTTTTGCTGGTTTTGATACCGCGGATTAGCATTTATTATTTTCTCCATTTATAAACTGGTTTCGTCGTCGTCGCCGGTATTGCACTATGCATCCCGTCACTTCAACTGTATAAATCAACCTATTTTATTTTAAAAATTTTTTCCTGATAATAACCGTTTCTTCTAAAGGCAAGATAAATAATATCATGATTGCGTAAAACAATAAGTATAGCAACCCTATAGCAAATATATTTTCTAAGCCTGTGAAGCGTTGTATGCAAACTATCGCAAGATACGGCACGAAGCTGGCAAATAACACTCTAAAAAAATCACCGGCAAGTTTTTTATTTAAAAATTTAATTTTTTTATTGATGAAATATGAGGACATCAGTACGTTACACATAGCCGATAGCGATAAAGCAATGGCCAGCCCCGCATACGAATAATATTTGCAAAATATGAAACTAAAAACCACGTAAAGAAAAACTTCAATGGCCGATATAATGGATAATTTAACGGTCATATTCATAAAATAAAACGCTCTTACAATGATGCCTCCTAAGCTCTGAAAAATAAATGCGCCCATCATAAAGGCCAGCGTATTGCTTACTCCTATGGTAGAGGTATGATCAAATTTGCCGCGCTCAAAGAACAATGCTATAACGGGCATCCTTACAACCAAAAACAACAAGGTTACCGGTATAGTGATGCACAATAATATTCGTATACCTTGCGAAAAATAATTTTTTAGTGCAATCATATTTCCTTCGCTCCAGGCTTTTGATAACAACGGGAAAAAAATTGTAGATATACCGCCGGTGGTTACTACAGCCATAGCCGCCAGCAGTTGATTGCCATAGCCGAGGTAGGATATACTGCCCTGCGGCAACTTGGATGCAACCACCCTCTCCCAAACACTTGAAAACCTGTAAATAAACCCCGCAAAAAGCAATGGCAGCGCCGAAATAAGCATTACCTTGAGGTGTTTATTGTTAAGACTCCATTTAAATATTAACTGTTTTCTCCTGATCAAAAAACCGAGTAAAAAAAGGAAAGAAAGCAGGTTACCCCATAGTGTTGCCCATGAAAGACTCCGGATACCCATCCATTTGTTGGCTACAACAACCACTATTAATGAAAGTATAGGAGTAATTACGCCTTCTATAGCAGGTATCAGGAAATGATGTACCGATTGGTAAACCGAACCTAATACAGATAGCAGCACGATGAAAATAATGGTTGGAAATAATATACGCAGGTTCTCTGATGCAATATTCAGTTCGGCCTCATTAAAACCGGGTACAGACAATCTTAATATTTGTTTAGAAAATATGATGCCTAATACGGTAATTACCCCCAGTATAACGGCAGTTGAATTGATAACCGAGTTTAAGAATATTTTTGCGTCTATTTCAGACTGCTGTGTTTTAACATTGATGTAAGAAGATAGAAAGACCGCGCCAATAGAGCCTAAAAAAACTGATGATATGTATAGCGGTATGGTGCTTGCAGCAAAGTAGGCATCGCGTTCAGCGCCCGAACCAAAGTAGTAAGCGAGGATTATTTGATTAGCAAAGCCCAACCCGATACCTATAAATGAGAATATAGTTACCTGGATAGTCGGCTTAAGTATCTTGTCGCTCATTAATTAGGGCCGTAAAATGATATCTCTCACTAAAGAAGTATACCTACTTCATCCAGTTATAAGTGGTTAATAATCCTTCTTTAAATCGTACCGTCGGATTATAACCCAATAATTCTTTCGCTTTACTGATATCGGCTAAGCTGTCTCTCACATCACCTGGTCGCGCTTCACGGTGAATAGCCTTGATGGCTTTATTTTCAATGGCATTTAAAATTTCAAATGCTTCTTTAACTGAGGCCCTATCGCCCACGGCAATATTATACACCTGGTTTACCGCTTCCGCTTTTTGCGAGAACATAGCTTTTATGTTTGCCTGTATCGCATTTTCGATAAAGGTAAAATCTCTTGTTTGCTCGCCATCGCCGTTCAAGTAAGCCGACTGATTATTTTTTATGGCACTTATAAAAAAGGGGTATTACAGCCGCATAAGCGCCCTGTGGACTTTGTTTAGGTCCAAATACATTGAAATATCTGAGGCCAATGGTTTCTATACCATAGGTTTTTGCAAAAACATCGGCATACAGTTCATTTACATATTTTGTAACAGCGTAGGGCGAAAGTGGTTTACCTATACGATCCTCCACTTTGGGAAGTTGTTTGCTGTCACCATACGTTGAAGACGATGCGGCATACACAAATCTTTTAACGCTTCCATTATCTTTAACCGCACACAACATATTTAAAAAACCTGAAATATTAACCTCGTTGGTGGTAATGGGGTCATTAATTGATCGCGGTACAGAGCCTAATGCCGCCTGGTGGCTAACATAGTCCATGCCTTCCATCGCTTTTTTACAGGTCTCAACGTCACGTATATCGCCTTCCATCAATTCAAAAGCCGGATGATCTCTAAATTCTGCGATGTTTTCCCGAAATCCGGTGGCAAAATTATCTAACACCCTAACCTTGCCCGCGCCGTATTTAAGCAAGTACTCAACAAGGTTTGAACCAATAAAGCCGGCGCCGCCCGTTACCAGGAAAGACAAGTCATTTAGTGGTATATCGTGGTATTTATTCTCGAACATAGCTGTTATAGTCGCGCGTCAACCAATTGGTTTTTAAGCATCCCCTTCACGTCATATAAAACGCCGGGTTGTTTTAA
>Ga0206919_1221_pt1 | contig 11705 bp, 12 predicted proteins | sample Alteio_BWOrgHeat_67_FD_152962 | JGI IMG/M metagenome (GOLD analysis project Ga0206919, IMG submission 152962) | Enriched cells from forest soil in Barre Woods Harvard Forest LTER site, Petersham, Massachusetts, United States -... | ecosystem: Environmental > Terrestrial > Soil > Temperate forest >... | reverse complement strand
ATATTAAAGTATCTTGATTATACAGTTAATAAATCTTAATTCAAGCGGAGACATTATGGCCAACCAAATTCCACTTATTGTTTATCCAACTAAAGACGTAGACAAAGCCAAGAAATTCTATAGTACATTTCTCGGGACTGAGCCATACATGGACAGCCCTTACTACGTAGGCTATAAAGTCGGTGACGGAGAAGTCGGACTCGACCCGCACGGTCAGGCATTAATTAGCTATATCGACGTCGATGATATTGAAGAGAGCATTAATGCCCTTAAAGAGGTTGGTGGCGAAGTCGTTACTCCAGCCAAAGACGTTGGCGGCGGTTTGAAGATTGCCCAAGTTAAAGACACCGACGGTAACGTCGTAGGTTTCAGGCAACATCCAAAAAAATAGCTATCTTTAGGCAATTTCAGGCGAGCACGTAATTAAAGAAGCTTGATATTGTATAGTTACAAAGTTAATGGTGCCTAGGATTGTGTCGTCTAAGCCTTTTATGGACATGAAGATATTCTACTATTTCGTCCTAGATCAGGCTAGGCGCCAGACTCTTCTCAACACCATAAAGATCTCGATGGCGGTTGTACGGACGGCTTAAACATGCGGGTTGACTGGCATACAAGTCAGGAGGAACATAAGGGCTGTTCAACGGAATATCCCGTCAGTCCCAGTAACATCACCTAGCTTTCGAGCGCGTGTTGTTCCGGGGAATGATGGAACTTGGCCGGGCCGTCATGCCTTGTTTCCCCCAGTCAAACCCCATTACCATATGGGTCGGTTTATTGTGTTGAGCCATTATCAAAACTAAACGGAGCATCGATGAACAACTCAACGATCCAGTCTGCAATCAAATCAACCACGCCAGCCTACAATCTAGGCACGTACTCTAACATCATCAGCGACGAAGCACTCAAGACCATCATTCTCACAGCTGGAGAGATGAACTTCGTCGACAAAGGCGCCTACCCGAAGATCGTGGCAATGGAAACGGAAACGGTGGGGTTTCTGAAGGGACTGCTACACGGCGGGCCCGAGGTGTCTGGGTTTGCTACTACCGGTTCATCCGAAGGAATTATCATTTCGATGGCATGGCACCAGCACAATTTTATGAAGGCTCATCCGGAGCTTAAAGGGCAACAGCTGAACTTTGTGATCAACCGTCTATACCACAAGGTATTTGAGAAGTTTGCCCACTTGTTTGGATTTGAATTGCGACCGGCTCCACTGGGTGCCGACTTGTCGGTAGACGTTAAGGCATTTGCTGATCTCATTGATGACCATACCTTCGCTCTCGTAGGTATTGCTGGGTCGACAGAGCTTGGCATGGTGGACGACATCGAAGCTCTCGGAAAGCTCGCCACCAAGTGGAGTATCCCCTTGCACATCGATGCCGCCATTGGTGGCTATGTCTTGCCATTTCGGGATGAGATGAAGCCGTGGGACTTTGCACTGCCAGCGGTTGCGACCGTGAACATCAGTGCTCATAAATATGGATTGTGCCTGCCAGGAATTGGCTTCTTGATGACTCGCGACCAAGGCATCGTGCCCGACTCGTACAACGGTGAGATCTCGTATCTTTCAGGGGGAGGCATTGTTGATAATGCGCTGATGTGTACTCGCAACGCAGCGTTTGTCGTTAACGCTTATCACAACATGGAAAAACACGGCGAAGAAGGTTACCGGGCTATTACTCGCCACAATATGTCTAACATGCAGTTCTTAGATCACACACTGCAAGATATCGATGGGATACAAGAAGTAATTACTGGGGACGCGCCGGTGGTAGCATTTCGGGGCGAGAGACTCGTCGCCCTTTCAGAGCGTTTGTCGAGTCTGGGATGGATACAGAGCACCCACTATGTGGAGCCACTTAAGCACAACTATATACGCATAGTTCTGAGACGACACATCACATTGGATATGCTAGAGCGCCTAACAAGTGATATACGTAACTTTTACGCAGAGAAGAACGCGCCTGCTACGGTTGGTGCAGCCGCCGCGTCGCATGGTCAGCTTGCTGGCCAAGGGGCGCGCTAGAGGGAAGAAGTTGCTACCGAACGGACAATGACTTGGTCGCGGCCTGGGCCAACGCCAATCATTGACGCCGACACGCCGGTTTGGTCTTCGATGAATTTGATGTACGCTTTCGCGTGAGCCGGTAGGTCGTCCGAGGAACGTACATTCTGGATATCTTCGGTCCAGCCCGGAAGGTTCTCATAGACCGGCGTGCAATCTGTAAGTTCCTGGGCAGACCCGGGCGCGATGTCGAGCAGGCGGCTACCTGATTTGTAGGCTACACATACCGGAATCTCACCACCGAAGCGCGACAGCCAATCAAGCTTGGAAAGCGCCATGGACTGAGTGCCATTTATAATATTGGCTCGGCGGATTTGGGGGAGGTCAAGGTAGCCCAGTCTTCGGACTCGCCCGGTGGTAGTTCCGCGTTCTGCGTCAATTGTTGTCATGTCGCCATACAGGAGTTTCAATAACTTGGCGTCAGAGATCTCCGTAACAAACGGCCCGTCGCCGACATGAGATTGAATCACCTTGGCGACCCCAATGATCTTCTCAATAAAGGTGGGCGGAATTCCTAGCCCGCTCGCGACGCCACCGGAGGTGGTGGAAGAAGACGAAGTGAATGGATACATCCCGTAGTCGATATCAAGCAAGAAGGCCTGGGCACCCTCGGCTAAGACGCGAGCTTGGGTCGGTTTGAGTAGCTGCTGGTTTAGGTATAGCGAGGTATCTGTAATATAGGGAGCCAGCTTCTTGGCCTTTTGCGCGAAATCGGAAGCCACGGCGGCTTCATCTACCGGAGGAAGGCCAGCCGAGTGTCTGGCTGATCGCAGTGAGGTGAGGCCTTCTCGCACTAGCGACTCGAGCTTATCTGGACTTCCAGTAATAATTTCTGCTCGCACGCCCGTACGGAGGGCTTTGTCGGAAGCAACCTGCGCGATGCCGGACTTGGTGCTGCCTTGCCGAGCACTGCCGGCTTCTCTTAGCTCATCCTGGCAAATGTGGTGAGGCAAGATGAGATGGGCGCATGAGCTTATCTGCAGGTTTCGGGGGGTAACTCTGATGCCCTGAGACTGGATGTCGGCAAATTCGACGAGCAGCTTCACAGGATCTATGAGGGTCCCGCTGCCAATTATGTTGACCACATGGGGGTAGGCAATGCCCGAGGGCACCGAATGAAGCTTAAGACTTTGGCCAGTGGGTAATACTACGGTGTGCCCGGCATTGTTGCCGCCGTTGAATCTGGCGACTATGTCGTGCTCCCCTGCCAACATATCGACGAAACGGCCTTTGCCCTCATCGCCTCGCTGAAGTCCAACTATTACATCTACTGACATGCAGGCCAAGCGTAATCGACAAAGTCAGATTACGCAAGTTGACTAATACCGAGGCTGGCTTAATGTGTTGTGAGATGGATAAGCCCTAGCGTAACCAGCCCGTGTAGGGCCAATTGCACTGCAAGTGCGGCCAACAAGAACCCGAAGACTTTTTCGATAACGATCATGCGGCTTTCATCCAGATGTCCACTGACCCGATTCGCCCACCGGAACACGAGCGTATCAATGACTAGAACCAAAATGAGAACGGCAAGGACTAAGGCGAAGGCACCAAGTGTGGGTGATTCGGCAGAGATAGTTATCAGGAGCACTATTCCAACCGGATTGAGCAAATACGGAATGCCGAGTGGAGATACGGCCAGGCTTAGTGGGTCTTTGCCCGCAGTTTCGGCCTGATTGTGGCTATTTCCAATAACCATCGGGATCGATAGTGCGACCAAAATTAGGCCGCTGGAGATGGCAAGTGCCCCAGTCGAGAAGTGCAACAACCGGGCTAATACGCCTCCGAAAATCATTAGTACCAGCGCGGTCGTGAACGCCGATGTCAGCATCTTACGAATAACTCGACCTTTGGTGGCCTGATCAAGGCTGGAGGTGGCGTCAAGGAAAGGAACGAGAGCAATTTTCGGGCCTATTCCGATAAGAAGTAACAAGAATAGGTCAACCGCAGTAGTTAGGTTCAGCTCTGCTAGATTCACCTGCCATGCCTCATTACTGGCGTAAAGCTACTACAGAATCAGGCCTTATTAAAGGGAAAAAATCACAAGAGATCTAAGACGCTTATGCTAATATGACCAAAGCATGCTAAAAGTCATACTGAAGCAAACCCTGGAGATACTCATCGGAGCTATCGCGGCCATAGTCGTGGTAATGCTCATGTTTGTTGGGGTTACCGCGTTGGGAACTGGCACCGCCGGATCGATGACGCTAGAGCTTGGATCTGCGAACATAACCGGCTGGTTGGCACCGGTTATCTTGGCACTAGGGGCCGGGGTTTTGCTACTTCTTCTTCATCTCATTCAAAAATATTTGTGGCCAGCCGAAGCGGCAAAGTCAGGCCTAAAGCGTAACTCGGCCAAACCAGCCTGGATAATCGTTGCCGTAATACTCGGCCTTGGGGTAATCGGCTGCATTGCGCTCGCAGTCTATGCTGCCTTGAGCATATAAACAAAGCGGCACTACTCAGGTTTTACGATGTCTTTGACCACGGCACCTGGCAGCCCAGTTAGAACTTCAGGTTTTACGAGCAGTTTAGAACCTCGAATACCGCTGCCGATCACCACATATTCTGCCTCGGTCACATGGCTATCTACTATGACGGAGATGTCGCCCGGCAGACCAATAGGAGTGATGCCGCCATATTCCATACCAGTCATCTCCACGGCTTTCTCCATAGGAGCAAACGATACTTTTCGGGCCTCCAAATATTTCCTGACAACGCCATTAATGTCAGCCCTCGTGGTCGCCAAGACTATGCAGGCGGCGTACCATACCCTATCCGCTCGTTTGGCTTCCACAATTACGCAGTTGGCGGATACATCCAAACTGATACGGTAATGTTCGCAAAAGGCAGCAGTATTGGAGAGCGACGAGTCGATGCTGGCAACAAGTAAGCCCGATATGCCGGATGCGGCAAGTTTGACCGATTCAGACACGAGCTCGGGTCTGGTCGATGCTGGCTCAAATTCAAGGTTTCCAAATTTCACTACTTCGTTCCTCCCAATATTCTTATTATTTGCTAGACACAAGCAAAAGGAAAACTTAATTGCTTGGGAGCTGCCAGCCGCGCACTTAGCTGGATCTGTTGCCTTGGCTCACCTATAATTTATCTATAAGCGGCAAATGCCCATGGAGACAATTGTGAGCAAGCCATCGATACCTAATGTGCTGGCCGATCGCTACGCGACAGACGACATGGCCACCATCTGGTCTCCGGAACACAAGGTTATCCTTGAACGCCGACTCTGGATCGCCGTATTGCAGGCTCAAATACAACTCGGACTCGAAGTTCCAGCTGGCGCAGTTAAGGCATATTCGACGGTCGTTGATAACGTCGACCTTGAGTCGATCTTGGCTCGCGAGCAGACCACTAGGCACGACGTCAAAGCGAGGATTGAGGAGTTCAACGAACTGGCAGGCTACGAAGCCGTCCACCTAGGTATGACCTCGCGCGATCTGACCGACAACGTCGAACAACTCCAGATCTTGACTTCGCTTACGTACGTGCGAGACCACCTCGTGGCAGTGCTGGTTGCACTGGCCGATCGCGCGGTCGAGTACGAGGGTCTGGCAATCGCCGGCCGCAGTCACAACGTAGCGGCGCAAATCACCACTCTGGGCAAGCGCTTCGCCAACGCTGGGCAGGAGCTCATATTGGCATATGCCAGGATCGAAGACCTGCTTCGCCGTTACCCGCTTCGCGGCATTAAGGGCCCTATGGGGACCGCCCAGGACGCGCTCGACCTCTTCGGGGGTGACGGGGCGTCTGTCGCTGTCCTCGACGGCATCGTTGCAAATCATCTGGGCTTTAACCAACTCCTGACCAGTGTTGGCCAGATCTACCCCAGGTCGCTCGATGCAGAAGTCATCTCGGCTCTGTCGCAGGCGGCGGCCGGGCCATCCAGCCTGGCGACAACTATCCGTCTCATGGCGGGTCAGGAGCTGGCAACCGAAGGCTTTTTGGATGGCCAGGTTGGGTCGTCCTCCATGCCTCACAAGATGAATGCCCGTTCGTGCGAGCGTATCTGTGGCTTCAACGCGGTCCTGCACGGCTATGTTGCTATGATTAACGGCCTGTCGGGAAACCAGTGGCAGGAGGGCGATGTGAGCTGCTCAGTCGTGCGCCGCATTGCTCTACCCGACTCCTTCTTCGCCATCGATGGCCTTATTGAGGCCACGCTAACGGTACTGAAGGGATTCGGCGCATACTCGGCCGTGATCGAGCGAGAGCTCGAGCGGTATCTACCGTTTCTTGTAACTACCAAGCTCCTGATGGCCCTTGTCCAGGCGGGAGTTGGGCGAGAAACGGCCCACGCTGTGATCAAGGAGCATGCAGTAGCTACGGCTTTGGCCATGCGCGAGCAAGGGAGCACCGAGAATGATCTTTACGATAGACTATCGGCGGATCCGCGGATCAACCTGACGAGCGAAAAGATTCGCAAGATGGTGGACGCGCCGATCGCGTTTGTGGGCACTTCGCGAAGCCAGGTGGCCGAGTTCGCCCGGCAAGTACAAGCAATCGCTGAAGCATACCCAGAGGCTGCCTCTTATCGCCCTGCAGCCATTTTGTAGCAGTCCTGGCCACAAGAAAAGGCGCCCTAGAGCGCCTTTTCTTGCTTGGTTCATACCTATAATCCAGAAATAGCCGGTCGCTCGCGAGCTAAGGAGTTGCTATCATCAAAATCATAGGTAAGACTTCTGGTATGAATAAACTCCCGCCTTCAATCTTTCAAAAGGCAGAGGAGACGGCTGCCGCCAACCCGGATGCGACTGTGACTGTGGTGAATGTAAGCGGTATAGTGCTGTATCTGAGCCCGACTGCTGAACAAATCAACGGGGTGAAACCGGCTGAAATGGTTGGAAAGCATTTCTCGGAATTTGTGGATCACATCGACTCTGCAAACCTGAACCTCAAAATGGAAGATGCGCTGCTGACCGGTGAATCGATACTAGCAACGCGAACCATTATTTCTCCTTCTGGCGGGCGGCAACGAATGCGCGGATTCGGTCAAAAACTAGTGGACACGGAGACCGGCGAGGAGTTCGTCATGTCAATCTCACGACGCTACGATTAACTTAGTGCGTATTACTGGATATGCAGTTATTGTCCGCACTTTGTTCTTCATTCTGGATGCCCGTGGCCGTACCGGGCGCAACGACGCTGGCTTCCGAAAGTAGTGAACTGTAGGTGCCCTGGACGCTCTTTTGGCAGGCAGCGACCGCCTTCCAATCCGTCACGCGGGCTTTTTTTGTGAATGGTTTGAGAACCAGCAGGACATATCCAAGTATCAAGATAAGTACTATGAGAACTCCGATGATGGTTCTTATGTTTACTTTGACTTCCATAAACACAGATTACCACGGCATCAATTTAACTCGACTATCCCGCAAAGATAAAAAATAACCCCAACCCGGGGCGCTCGTGAGCGGGCCCTTGCGAGTTGGGGCTGAGGCCCCTCTCGGGAAGTGAAACGTGCCAGCACGTGTCAGATAATCCCGAGAAAAACAAATACTTAGGACGCTCACCTCGCGCCTAAAGTCTGATCGCCAGGCGACCGACAGTGAGCTTGGAACACTCGCCGCTTCTGGTTGAACCAGTGCGTGTCGGCCGCCGGTAGGCGTTTAGTCTGATGGGAGAATTCGCCCGGGCCAAAAGCCCTGTAGGCGATAATCTCGCGGGGCAGAAGATTGCTACAACTACTGCTTCATCAGGCTTGGGCGGGTCAGTAGACGGTGATGTACGCGTCGCGCACATTGACCCACTTGTTGTTCTCCAGCTGGTACAAGATAAACCACACTCGATACCCGAGCATGACATACCGATGAGCGGCGACGGCGCCGACGGTGTACCGTTGCGGTGTCTGCAGGTACCACCATGGCTGACCGAAGTTACCTGAGCCGGAGTACACCAGCCAGGTTTTAGGACTGTTCATCCATTCGATGTCCCACCGATAGGTGTGCCTACCACTGTGATAGAGAGCGAACTTACCCTCTATCCCTCTCACGTAGTTTCCGTAGGAGCCGCCGAGCCAGAGGAGCAGGCACGTCTGGACGTGCGTGGTCAGGCTGACGTTGGCGGAGCAGCTCTGCACGAAGTAATTCCCCGACCGGTGGATCAGGGACGTCGACCCCTTGGCCGAAACGTTCGGGCCATGGGTCGTGATGGTGAGCGTGACACCTTTGCCTACATTAACCGCGGCGGGCTCTTGGGCAGGGGCCGCGAGCTTGGATGCGGTAGTTGCGGACACGGCCGGCTGGCCGACGGCTGCCGTTGCGGTGGCAGGAATGCCGACCGTAACGAACAGGGTGGCTGCCAGCACGGCGAGCGGAACGAACCGCCGGAACCGGGAAGCTCGGGCCGGCATAAAGATGCGGCCGAGCCTTGCGGTTAGATGCGTAACGACCAGCATGATCTGCTGGCCGAGCTTGCTTTGGAACATGTCGTCCTATCTGTGTTTTGGAGTAGTACCTTATGGCAGCGCGGCTGCGCCGATTTGGTACCTTGCGTGAAAGAGCTCCTCTCGGGTGTTGTCCGACATGGATGACAGTATTATTACGGTAATCGGCGCGCGCGACAACAGTAATTCGGGCCGGTAGTTCCAAGTTGACAGTCACTTGCAATTGATATTAACTGTCAGTAATGAAGCATAAGCAGGATAATATATGTCGACCTTAATCAAAGACATAGGCCCACGTAAATGGTGGGCGGTTGGCGCCATTTCACTGGCCGCAATCGCATTTAGTCTCGATCTTACGGTGCTTAACCTGGCGCTTCCAACGCTCTCTAAAGCCCTTCACGCCTCCACCAGCCAACTTGAATGGATTGCCGACGTATATGCCTTAGCGCTCGCCGTTCTTACACTGCCGGCTGGAATGCTCGGCGATCGATTTGGACGTAAGCGTCTACTCGTGATGGCCGTCGCTTTGTTTGGCATTGCCTCGGCCGTGTGTGCTTACTCGACTTCGGTGGACATGCTTATCTCCGCTCGCATCCTGCTGGGAGTCGGAGCAGCCTTCATCTTGCCGCTCGGTATGTCCGTTATGCCGCTCTATTTCAAGCCTGCCGAACGCACCAAAGCCCTGGCCATTCTCATGGGAGGTGTGTTCCTGGCATACCCGCTCGGGCCAATCCTGGGAGGCTGGCTGCTAACTCACTTCTGGTGGGGGTCAGTGTTCCTCATAAATATTCCGGTTTGTCTGTTAGCTGTTACCGCCATTGCCGCACTTTTGCCGGAGTCCAAGTCCGAAACCGCCAGTTCAATTGACTGGCTAGGCATAGTGCTCTCAAGTTTCGGGCTGACTGGCATCACATATGGGGCCATTCAGGCCGAGTCCAGTGGCTGGTCTGACGAAAAAGTACTAGCGGCCCTATTTGTAGGCGCCGCTCTCCTGATCGCGTTCGTGGCTTGGGAGCGGTATGTTACCCGGTCAAACAAAGTCGCACTCGTTGATCTTAAACTTTTCGCTTACGGGGCCTTCACTTGGGGGACTATCCTCATGACTTCAGTAAACTTCGCGTTATTCGGCCTGCTCTTTGGCCTGCCGCAGTACCTCCAAGCGGTAAGAGGCGATGATGCGCTTCACGCTGGCTACTTCCTGCTACCGATGATTGCGGGCCTGATCATAGGGTCTGTCGCGGCCGGCAAAGTTGGCGCAAAAGCTCCGCACAAAGCCATGGCTACGCTTGGGTTTCTGTGTATGGCAATTGGGCTACTTCTTGGCGCTAGGACCGCGATCGGCTCATCTGCACAATTTATAGTGGCTTGGACCGCGGTCATTGGCCTGGGCCTGGGCATCGCTATGCCGACCGTTGCCACGGCTGCAATCTCACCCCTGTCAGCAGATCGTTCCGCTTCCGGTACCGCCCTTATTTCCGCCGTACGGCAAGTCGGCGGTACCTTGGGCATCGCGCTTCTGGGCACGCTTCTCGGGTCTAGCTATCGCAATCACCTAGAAATCTCTAACCTACCTCTAGGCCTTCAAAACAGTGTCAGCCAATCCGTCATTGCTGGAGTAGCCATTGCAAAGGCGCTCCATATTCCGAGTCTGCTGGGCTTCGTCCGGTCGGCTTTCGTGATGGGCCTGACCGATATGCTCACAGTCTGCGGCATCATCGCTCTCGTAGCCGGATGCGTTGCTCTCGCCTTTTTGCCCAACGCTCACAAAGTTAAAACCGCTATAGGTACCACGCGTGTCCGGACTGAGACAAACTAAGCAGCTTAAGGCTAAACAAGCTCTCCAGCAGGCGGCGATTGCTCTGTTTGCGGCGCAAGGTTACTCCAGTACCACCGTCGAACAGATCGCAGAGCGGGCTGAAGTCTCCCCGTCCACCTTTTTTCGATACTTCGGTTCTAAACAAGATGTGGTTATGTACGACTCGCTCGACCCTATCATCATGGAGGCATTCCGAGCACAACCAAAAGACATAACCGTCATCTCGGCACTTAGGCTCGCGATTAAAGATGTATACACTCGGCTCACGCAACATCAATACGAGCTCGAGATGCAGCGCTTCACGTTGGTTCGTACCATTCCTGAGCTCCAAGCCAAAATCCTAGACGAAATGGCGAGATCCATAGATCTCTTCGCCGACCTCATTGCCGAACGAACGGGTAAAGACGCAGGCGATCTCGCCGTTAGAAACTTGGCGGGGTCGATTATCGGTGCCGGCATGGCGGCATTGCTCAGTGCCTACAAGCGGCCCGTGTCCGTAGACTCGATAGATACGTTCGATGCCGCATTAGCCCAACTGGAAAAAGGGCTAGATATTTAGATCTGCGAGACATGCGATTTCCAGACCATGGCATACTGGTCGAACAACTCGTAAGGCAATAGAGAGCACAACTAAAGCCCCCGCATGCACGGGGGCTTTAGTTTGTTTTGGGACGCTTACTGGGTCTTGATGCGACGCGCTTTACCGCCTTTGCGACCAGCTTCGACCGCTAATTCCCGATTCACGGCGAAGCCACCGCCGCGTGAGATCTGTCCGCCCATACGGCCAATCGACTCGTAGAAGTGAAGGCCATGGCGTTGTTTGTTTGTTGCAGCGGCTTTTTGCCCACCTGTCTTGGTTCCTGCCATGGCTCAACTCCTCATTAGTGTACCGATTGTGCCACAGCCAGAATGCTCGAGCTTTAGCACTTCTAACAAAAAAGCTTGTGGTATTTAAGATTCTGAGACTATTTATGTCATAGGTTATATTGTCACTATCTATATTTCTTATGTTTTGCCTTTAAGCTTAGTATTAACAGCGCTGCAGAGATGAAAAACAATACAGTTTGCGTATAATGTGCTTATGTATTTTTTACGTCCGTTCAACATGGATCCTGAAAACCCGTGGTCTGTTGCAAGCCCGTCGAATAGCCCTCGGCAATTTAGTGCTAGATGGGTCGGCGTTGGCCTACTCGTTATGGGTGTGCTATTTGCAGCTTATTCGGTTTACCAAGATTACTCTTTTATGCCTGGGTCTGCCTATACAGAAGGAACATTTGTTAAAGTCACAGGGTCCCAGCCCGCGTACCCGCTAAATTCAATGCGTCACACAAATTATTTTGGGCAATACCGATACAGCGTTGGCGGTAGAACTTACTTCATTTCGCAAACCGAGGATGAGCCCCTAGACCAGCAGCCGCAGTTTG
>Ga0206919_1239_pt1 | contig 11737 bp, 14 predicted proteins | sample Alteio_BWOrgHeat_67_FD_152962 | JGI IMG/M metagenome (GOLD analysis project Ga0206919, IMG submission 152962) | Enriched cells from forest soil in Barre Woods Harvard Forest LTER site, Petersham, Massachusetts, United States -... | ecosystem: Environmental > Terrestrial > Soil > Temperate forest >... | reverse complement strand
AGGAGAAGCCGAGTGCTCCGGTCAAGGAAATTCGTATTCCAGGCAAGCTTCTGCTTCGGAACTCCTTTTCGGGTGTCGAAGCGTCTCTGCCCCGTGGTGGCTCGAAATAAGAAACGAGACTGTGTCTTGTGAGTTAATTGGACCTTTTGGAGTTCGCCGTGGTCTACGGTGGGATTGTCTTGATTGAAGCCTCAAATCGGCGGGACTGGCGATTAATGGTTAGGCAAAGCAATCGCAAATTGGTCCAAACCTCTCTCTCTCCTGAGGAGAGACAGGCAACAATACTTGAAAGGATCAATGAGAAGGGACGCGCACTTTCAAGCGAACTGGCGATCGAATTTGGTGTGTCGGAGGACTCTATTCGCCGCGATTTAAGGCATCTCACTGACGCAAAGCTGGTTCAGCGGTTTCACGGCGGAGCGGCGAAAAAAGCGACGCCGTCGCTTGAATTCGAAACGCGCCTTTCGCAAAATGCACGGGCCAAAAATTTCATTGCGCTGGAGGCAGCGGCGAGGGTCGCGAATAACACGACCATGCTGGTGGACTCGAGTACTACGGTACTGAGCTTTATTCGAGCGCTACATCCACGTTTTGAGGGATGTATTATTACGGCATCTCCCGATATAGCCGTAGTTGCTTTGGAAAATCCCTCCGTGGCAGTTGTTACAATAGGTGGCGTTATCAATAGAGCCAACAGGAGCGCAGTTGGGGCTTCTGTGTTGGCCTCGGTACAATCCTATAACGCAGATCTGTGTGTGCTCGGTGCCTGCGGTATTGATGATAATCTGTGTTTGCGCGCTGACGATCTTGAGGACGCCCTCCTTAAGAGAGAAATGATTAGATCATCTTCAGCGACAATGGTGTTGGCCTCCGCAGATAAATTTGGAAAGCCCGCAGCGTTTTTCGTAGCACCAATTTCTGAGATCTCGTCAGTAATCGTGGACCAAATGACTGATGTTGATGTGCTCCGCAGAATTCGAGAACAAGGCGTCAGCGTCATTCTTGCATCGGAGATATGAGGAAGTCAGCTACGGTTAGATCCTCCACTGATATGGCCGCCAACCTACCTGCGAGGTCGCGGTAAAACCAGTGCTGGAGAGAACCGACGAGCATCATTGACGCCTGATAGAAACCATAGGTCTCTGGTGGACTGGTTCAAAGACAGGACGAAAGATGCCACACAAATGAGAAGCAAGCTGAGCCAGAAGGACTTCCCAGGAATTTGCCAGCGTCTTGAGCGCAGAGTCGCGTTTTGAATCGCGGGGGGACCTACAATGACAAGGCAGGTGCTGTTTATCCAGGGTGGTGGTCACGGTGCTCATGACAAGTGGGACAACAAGCTTGTCAACAGCCTCAGCAATGAGCTTGGACCGGGTTACACCATTTGTTATCCGGTCATGCCGAACGAAGCCGATCCTAGCTACGCGGCTTGGAAGGCGGCCCTTATGAAGGAGTTTGACGTCCTTAAGCGAGACGCCATGCTCGTTGGCCACTCGCTCGGCGGAACGATACTCATAAATGTTCTCACTGAATGGGCGCCTCAGCGCGCAATCGGAGGAATCTTCATCATCGCAGCGCCGTTCGTTGGCGAGGGAGGATGGACCAGCCAAGACATCGAGCCTCGATCGGATTTCGCGGCCCGACTCCCACCCGGAATTCCGATCTTTCTTTATCATGGCCGTGAGGACGAGATCGCGCCCTTTAAGCACGTTGAGTTGTACGCCCAAACTATTCCAAGCGCGCATGTGCGCCGCCTGAATGGCCGTGATCATCAGCTCAACTACGACCTCTCAGTAGTGGCAAACGATATTCGGCAACTCGGTTAGCCTTTGAAGGAGGCATGGCTTTCTCAGCTCGCGCGATGGCGATATGCGATCTTCCAGTACGCCTGGACCTCACTCGCACACGCCGGTGCAATCCGGAATTCTAAGGGGACTCAATCGCCAGATTTCATGCTCTAGAGTACTGGCACACAGAACTCGGCGCTGCCGCCGACAGAGCATCTTCCTCATCGTTCAATCAAATTGCTTGCGTCTCGTAAAGAGGACCGCGTCACATACTCTTCCAACCGGGGCAGATCTAAGAACTCGAGGCGCTTACGCCCACTTCGAAAAATATCTTGTCCTGATAATACGCTCATTTCTCGGGTAACTGCCTCTCTGCTTGTTCCAACTCGATTGGCGAGCTCAGAATGCGTTGGGGCCGGACGCACTTCGCGACTACCCTCCGCCGCCGCGGCCTTCCCCAAGCGCAAAAGCTCGCAATGCAACCGCGTCTGAACATTCAAGGCACTCAACTCGAAGACTTTCTCTGTCAAACTGCGCACTTGGCCGATGAGACGTTTCATCATCCAATCGGTAGCTTTGGTGGACGACGTCATCGCAGCGGTAAAATCCGATCGAGCAAAGGACATCAAGCGAACGTCGCTGCTGGCGACGATGTTGACCGATCGGTCTTGCCCGTCAATCGCACCTAACTCGCCGAACATGTCACCCGCGGCGAGCTCTCGAAGAAACACTTCGCGGGCGGACATCGAATAGAGAAGAACCCTCAGCCTTCCTTCTATAACGATGAATACTTGAGAGGAATGTTCGCCGCGGCCAAGCAAAGTCTGACCACGCTTTACACGCACAATTCTCGAGCGTGCACGCAGCTTGTCGCGTTCTTCCACAGTCAATGCCTCAAGGAAGCCAAGTCGATCGCTAAATGACATCGATCCCTTCCAATAACCGGTCAGTTGGCGCCAAATGTTCACACAAGATTGAGAAGCGCCTGCGCATTTACTAAGACATCCCCGCTTATTCGACCGCCGGAGGATAGTATTTCCGGTCATAATGAGGATAACGGCCCAGGAGGCCGCTGGCATTTTGTATTGGGATTAGAATCTAAGGCCCATCGCAGTGCGCGACCTGAGCTCGCAGCTGCACTTGAGCCAATTTTCTATCCTTTCGGGCGCGTTTGCAAGCCTGGCCAGCCGGTGCTTTAAACATTTGATCCGGAACCTTTCAGTCAAGTTCTTGATGAACGCTTCTTGCGTTGGCCAGATAGGCTGGGAAACGCCCGTCATAATCTCGTCGGAAATGGACCAATAAAGCGAAAGCGCTCGAAATGAGTGTGGATCCACGATTGAACTCTTGTGATCTTCGAATATAGCGCCTCACTGTAGACCGGCATCGGTCCGGCCTTTGCCTTGGCTATCCGCTGCCTGCAAACCGTGCCCGGGCCCAATGCACAGCTCCATTTTGATGCTCAGAGGGAAACAAGAGGGTCACTAGTCGGCCGCAGTCTATTCGATGGCTATTAAAAAACGGAATACCCCAGAAAATGACAATAGCCGAGTAGTGCCAATGTGGCACGGTTGCCATCTGGCAGATTACGTTTTGACGCAATTAGTAACGAATACGGCTTTCGGTATTGTGCCAAAAATCACAGAACCTCAGTGCACTCCGTACCGCAAGTTCCTGCAAGTTGGGCTATCCTTAAATCGTTCAAGCGATCTTGATTCACAAACATGCAATGTCGTGTACGTTCAGCAGACGCCGTGCGGTAGAAAATATATCGATAAGTCACAAGTCAGCTGAATGACGCGAAATGAATATAGCCTCTTTCGACGAATCATCTGGGCTTAAAAGCAATCTCGGAAAGTATCCATACTGATTGTACATGTGCAGCGTGACGGGGAGATAGATAATGTCCTCCATGGATGTCGGACAAGGCGATTGCGCGGCCACGTACGGCAACCAGTTCGGCTGTCAAGCCATGAAGCGTGTGGCGACGGTGTTTCTTCGTGCGCTATGGGAAGTAACGCAGCGCTTGGCAATAAGAAGAAGTGAGCTCGAATTCCTGCAACTCTCAGATTGCATGTTGCGTGATATCGGGGTTTCGCATGGGGGAATGGATTACCTGGCGGACCGAGGGCGTATAATTTCTCGGTCCGTTTATATAGAACAAACGGAGTAACTTTAGAGTATTCCCATTTAGCGGTGAGCATCTGGCTACAGTCACTGTTTCAAGCATTGGTGCAGATTCTTAGTTTGTGGGGCATCGTCCCCTTAATCCAATAAAGCGCATACGTTCCAGTTTCTCTCACGGTAGGCAAATGCTCGAGCGATTAATATTGCATAGGACAAATATTTTTAACAAAATTCGTTGATGAGTAAAGTCTCCGTTGCGTTCAATTGCGTAAGGTACCCGTTTTGTTTGATGTATTCCGTAGCATATAATACAATCATACGCCGGCTTATATTCAGTGTGGCGCGTTATGCAAAGCGCAGAGTTGTTTCGATAATTCTCATAGATGCTGCAATCTAAGGGAAGAGGATAAGCAGAGTCTTAGTTCTTCTTTTTAATCTCTCACGAAAAAATGGAAGCGTGGCTTTTAGAATCATGTGAGCTGCGAAAGTTATACGTCGCGGCCTGTGGGGCTGGCTGTCGATGTAAACGATATTCATCTGGTTGGAGGATACCACTATGAACAGCGGATCAGTAAATGCTGCGAGTTTGCAGCGGCGCTCGGCGGAAGAAATGCTATCTCTGAACCTATCTTCTTCCTTTTCTGGTGATGAGAAAGGCGATTACTTTATAGGATCGCCTAAAGCGGCGCGATTAATGGGCAGACCTGCGGGCGATCTTAAAACGCCAATTGCAATCATTCATGACAACGCTCTTTCTCGCCATTGTTTGACGCGCTGCCTAGCGGCGCCCGAGACCAATTTCACTTCGGTCGGATATTCCAGTGTTGAAGAATGGCAACAGGGTGACTTTGAGATATCGGGGCCGATTGTTCTGTTGTGTGCGACTGGCCGGAAATCGACCGAGACAGCTGTTCGGCAGGATCTCGATCTTGTTGTGCAATCGTCGCCAGAAGCGCGTGTTATCGTCGTGTCAGATTGCGAAGAGCCGACCGAGATCGTTGCGGCGCTGGAGGGCGGGGCGAAGGGCTATATTTCCATGTGCTCCGAACTGGATGTGGTACTCGCTGCCATTCGCCTGGTAGAAGCCGGTGGCACATTCGTTCCTGCCAGTGGATTATTGTCTTCGCAGGCAAACAATTCGTCCACGTTTGCCGAAAGCGATACAGGCAGCAAGCGGGCCGCGAGCCATTTCACCCCAAAACAGCTCGAGGTGATTGATCGCCTGCGCCAAGGTGAGCCCAATAAGATCATCGCCTACAAGCTCAATATGGGCGAGTGCACCGTCAAAGTTCACGTCCGAAACATCATGCGCAAGATCAAGGCTCGCAATCGCACTGAAATCGCCTTCCTCACCAACCAGCTGTTTTGAGTGCGTGTTGGGCACTGTCCCAGGAACTACTCTTTGCGGCAACGCCCCATTTAGGGCCGCGGACCAACGCTGGTATATTTGGCCACACTTGTCATGCAGCGGTGCGGATACTGGCGACTTCGTGCCAAGCCGTCCTCGTTTCGGCACGAAGCATCTGATAATCGGCTGAGGTCAAGCTGCGGCGAAGACTCTAACTGTCTTGGTTGTCAGGGTGGAATTGGTGTCATGAGGGGCACGGTGGGGGGACTGTCAGGAATTTGGTATTTGGGCGGGGTATTATGGGACCGAAGGAGGTCTCTCTTGGCCCGACGCCAGGAACCGACGATACCTGACGCGCTCTAGGATCAAACCGTTGGCTGGAGCCGATGCAAAGACTGCATTCGATCCGGGGGCTTACTGAATAGCCTGAAGAAGGAGGTCGCCGCGCCGGAGGAGCGCAGCCCGTCGATGGGGCGATGATCTTGGGGACGACCATAGCGCTTGATAGCCTTCTTGAGGAATATCAATGCGCCGGCCTTGTCGCGCCTCTTATTGACGAAGAACTCGAACACCTCGCCCTCGTGATCGACCGCCCGCCAAAGATAATGAAACTCGCCATTGACCTTCATCAAACCTCATCGGCGCGCCAACGCCCGCGGCGGAAGTTGCCGGCCCGTACTCGCCTTTTGCGGATATCGCCAGCCAACGGGCCAAAGCGGTTCCACCAAAATCCTACCGTCTCATGGCAAGTGTCGAAGCCACGCTCGCGCAAAGACAAGGGATGACGCACGTACATCCTCACCACCAGGCGGATCACCTCCGGCGACGAATTGAAAAAGCCAAGCGGATTGGGTTTGGGGCGCGTCATCCTCGCTCCCTACCCTCGCCCGCCATTTCGGCGATTTGCTCTGACGGACCCCCAAGGACGGCTCTGCCAGCGCAATTGCGTCAATTAGGCTAGTGGGACTGCTGGAAACCAGCCACGTCGTACTGAGCTACGCTCTTCGGATTCTTGGAGTTTTGTGGCTGGTTGCCTGCATAGTGTGTTCCCGCGTTTCCGTTTGGATTGAAGGCCGAACCGGGGGCAGTGCTGGCGTGACCCGGCGTGACACTCCCCGTCTGAGGGGTGCCAATTGTTTGGCTGGGCTGACCCTGCATCCCAGTCACCGCGTGGACATTGGCGGCAGGAGCAGTTGCGGCATGAGCAACGGCGAGAATAACACCAGCGATTAATGGAAGTTGGATATGGGACATTGCAACCTCCTTTGCCATAGAAGCAGATGTTGCTTTCGGGCCGGACGTGCCGTCCAACCCTTGCGTAGAACACGCAAGGGTTGGGTTTTATTCGCGACGATTTTGACCATCGTCTCCCGCAAATCGGGGCGCTCAACGACCTCCTTGCCTATACTTATGTGTCCTCTGTCCTGGGACTGAGGACACAGGACAAAATCGAATGAAAGCTCAGGACTTCGTGGCGAGGCTCAATGCGCTCGGACATAACGTCCGGGTGATAAGGCTTCGCCGTCGGATCATTCCGTGTGGCAAGGACCGCAATTTCTTCAAAATGACATCGAGAACAGTCATTGGGCCCATTCAAAACCCGGCTTCAGCGCGATATTGGTAGTTGAGGCCAACAGCAAACCAAGCATGGAATCATCGCGTCCCCATGAGCCAGATACCTCCTGCCGCCAAGCCGGAACCTGCCACCAAGCCTGAATCTGTTGCCCCGGGCGTGCGCAGAACGCCAGCCGTCATCGTCACCCTCCTCGTCTGTGCGATCGTGGCAATGTCGCTTTGGTACCTTGTGCGACCACAGCCTCTCATCATTCAAGGCGAGGCAGATGCCACCCGAATTGACATTGCCGCTCGCGTTGACGGCCGTGTGGACCAGCGCCCTGTCGAACGCAGCGACGATGTCACCGCGAACCAATTGCTCGTTCACATCTCCAATCCTGAACTCACGGCCCAGCTGAGCCAGGCCAAGGCGGCGCTCGCGGTCGCGCAGGCGAACCTGGCAAACATCAATGCGGGAACCCGTGCCGAGGAAATTGCTCAGAAGAAGGATGCAGTTGACTCCACCTCTGCCAATTTGACGCTGGCCCAGCAGACCTATGACCGGATCAAGCAACTGGCCGCCAGTGGCAACGCCTCTATCCAGCGTCTCGACGAGGCCACGAATTCCTTGCAGGTGGCACAACGAAGCTCGGACCAGGCTGCATCAGCCTACCAAGAGGCGCAGGCCGGCTACACGCCCGAACAACGGGCCATCGCCCATGCCGACCTGGTCCAGGCCCAAGCCTCCGTCGATACGATACAGGCTCAGGTCGATGAACTCGTCGTCAAGGCTCCCCTCGCGGCCCAGGTCTATCAGATCGCCGCAGAACTGGGCGAATATGTCTCTCCCGGCGTGCCCCTGCTTTCCCTGGTCGATCTGAACGATGTGTGGATCCGCTTCGATCTGCGGGAAGACTTCCTCAAAAACCTGAAAGTCGGCGATCATATCGAGGTGCATGTGCCCGCACTGGGCGACCGCGCCATCACGGTCGGCGTGACCACCATTGCGCCTCGAGGCGAGTATGCGGGATGGCGGGCAACGCGGGCGACTGGAGACTTCGATTTGAGGACGTTTGAGGTGCGCGCCTATCCGGTCGAACACATTGCCGGGCTGCGACCGGGCATGAGTGTCTATGCCAACGCGCCGGCCGAGAAATGAAACGCGCCCCCCGCCCCGGCATGTTGCTTGTCGCCACGCGCGAACTGCGTTGGATGTGGCGCGATCGGGTTGCCGCTTTCCTGGTGCTCGGCGTTCCGCTGATCGCCTTCTGCCTGCTGGCGATCACATTCAGCAACGCCGTGCTGCGAGACCTGCGCGTGACGATCGTCGATAGTGATCGCTCCGCGACCTCGATGAGCTTCATTCAGGCTATCTCGTCGGCGCCTGGTGTACGGGTGGCGGATCGTTCCGCCGACATGACCAGCGCCATGCACGACGTTCGCTCGGGAAAGGCTCTGGCAGCGGTCTATATTCCCGAAAATTTCGAGCGCGACTTCATGGGGCGCAAGCGACCCCAGATCATTGCCTTCTACAATCGCCAGTTCCTCACGGCGGGCAACAACGTCTCAAGCTCACTATCAAGCGCCATCTCGGCGGCAACCGCACGTCTGCCTTCCCCTGATGCGACAGCCAAAACGCCGGGGCCTGGATCCTTGTTGCTGGAGGAATATGTCCTCACAAATCCAGCTCTCAATTTTGCCCAATTCCTGCTCCGCGCCATCCTTCCCACCGTTTTGCATGTCATCACGGCAATCGCTGGGGGTTATGCTGTCGGATCGGAGTTTTCCTCGCGCAATCACCGGGTCTGGCTGAGATCGGCCGGTGGCAGCCCGATTGCTGCCCTTGTGGGTAAGCTGGCGCCCTATTTCCTGATCTTCCTTGTCATGATGGTGGTCGTCGCCGGCATTGTTCATGGCTTGTTCCAGGTTCCCTTCCGGGGCGATTCCATCATTGTCGGTGCAGGGGCGGGCTTGCTCATCATCGCCTATCTGGCGCTCGGAGCCCTGTTGCAGCTGCTCGTCAGGAACCTCTCGGTCGGTCTCAGCCTGACGGGCATCATCTGCTCTCCCGCCTTCGGATTTGCCGGCGTAGGCTTTCCTGTTTTGGGAATGAGCGAATTTGCGCAGAGCTGGGGGACAGTTCTTCCACTTAGGTGGTATATCCAGATCCTGTTCGATCAGGCGGTCAGAGGATTGCCGGCCTCGATCTCGGTCCAGCCCTTTATGGCGCTGGCCGCCTTGGCGCTTTTCTATTTGGGCTTGGCTTGGTGGCGCTTGAGCGCCATTGCAAGGGCACGCACGAGCCCACGCCGGCAGAACGTCTCGCCGCCTACGCCCCCGCCGCCCCATGGCATGGGGCAAGCCATGGTAAGGGAGCTTGGGCGCGTACTGAACGACTCGGGAGCGCTGGGACTGATCATGCTCGCTCCCATCATTTACGGATTGTTCTATCCTCAGCCCTATCTCGGCCAGCTCCTGCGCGGTCTTCCCGTCAGCGTGGTCGATCAAGACAACACTGATCTGAGCCGGGCCTTGGTTCAAACGCTTAATGCCGATGAAGCAACCAGGGTCGTGGCGCGGGCCAATGCAGTTGCCGACGCCCAGGCCCAGCTCGATAGGCGCCAGGTATTCGGCATCCTGGTCATTCCCGAAGGTACTGAACGCGAAGTCTTGAAGGGCAATGGGGCGCGCATAGGCGCCTATGTCGATTCGGCCTATTTCCTCGTCTATAGCCGCATATGGCAGGGCATGTCGGAGGCCGTCGCAACGGTGAATGAAGCCGTTGCCGCTCGCGGGGCGCGGCTGGACGGCTCGCTCGCCCATGCCGGCATCGTGCGCGTGCAACCCGTCGAGGCGTTGAATGAGCCTTTGTTTAACCCGACCGGGGGCTATGCAAGCTACGTCGTGCCGGCGGCCTTCCTTCTTATCATTCAACAAACGCTTTTGATGGGCATTGCCAGCATCGGCGGGGCGACGTTCTATCAATCGGGCCCAGGGGGACGCAAAGCTCGAGGGGCGGCGTTTGCAATCATCGGTCAAGCGCTCGCCCATCTATGCCTGGCAAGTCCGGGTCTGTTGCTCTATCTCGTCGTATTGCCGCACATCTATGGTTTCTCAACGCTTGGAAACTTCTATGATCTTGTTGTGTTTGCCATTCCCTTTGTTCTTTCAATCAGCTTTCTGGCCCAGTTTGTCGGAGCCTGGTTCAAGCGGCGCGAAACGGCCGTCCTCCTCTTCATAGCCACGAGCCTGCCTTTGTTCTTCATGGTCGGCGTGGCTTGGCCGACGGAGGCCATCCCGAACGTGATACGCACCTTCAGCTGGGTCTTCCCAAGCACATCGGCGATCGACGGCCTGGTGCGCATCAATCAAATGGGCGCGAGCCTTGGCGATGTGAAGCAAGATTGGTCCACGCTGTGGCTGCTGACCTGCCTTTACGCCGTACTCGCCTGCATAAGCACTTGGATCCTCAATCGACGGGAGAAGACCAGTGGCCAGTGAGATTGGACGTCGCCTTGTCCTGCCGATTGCCGTGTTGGCCGTGCTGGTCGGGGCCGGCGCATTCGCTCGCGCTCAACAGCTCGATCGATCCGGGGATATGTCGATTGTCGGCATTGCAAGACAGACCGAGGTCCATATCGGCGCCGAGAAGAATGGGCGGCTGGTCGAACTCAAGGTATCGGCCGGCCAAAAGGTCAAGAAGGGCGATGTGCTGGCCATTTTGAGTAGTCCCGATCTCTCCGCCTCCGCCGCCCAGTCCCGGGCGGCCGAACAACAAGCAGGGGCGGATCGGACCAATGTTTATGCGGGTGTGCGCAAGGAACAGGTCGATATCGCCCGGCAGAACATCCAGATCTGTGAGGCGAATGTGACGCTTGCCAAGCAGGAATATGATCGGGCGGTGGCGCTATCGGAGAAGGATTTTGCGAGCAAGCAAAGGCTCGATGAAGCAACCAATGGCTTGCGCAACGCCCAGTCCGCCCTTGACACTGCAAAGGCGCAGTTCCTTGAAGACCAGAACGGCCCCACGATCGAGGAAAGGGCGATTGCCGATACGAAGCTTGCCTTGGCAAAGGCAAAGACCGTGGTTGTCGATGCAGCGCTTGCCAAGACGCAAATCCTTGCCCCCTTCGACGGCTTCGTGGTGGTGATCGTGGCCAGAAAGGGCGAGGTCGTTTTGCCAGGCCAGACCATTTTGACTTTGAGCCCACCCGATAAGATCTGGTTTTCATTCACGGCTCGGGAAGATGCCTTGGCCGGACTGACAGTCGGCTCGACCACGACGATCGGCCTGTCGACGGGCGCCTCTCTCTCTGGCCGCATCACCGAGATGCTGCCGCTTGGCGAATTTGCGACTTGGCGAGCAGCAAAAGCGGTTGGAGACCACGACCTCAACAGCTTTCTGCTGCGTGTCGACACGCAAGAGCCCACCACGGGCATCGAGCCGGGCATGAGTGTGTGGCTCAAGTCCTGACCGGCTGGATCTGCTGGGAAGCGGCGAGCCGGCTCGCAGTTGCGGTATCTTCGGTTGTCAAATGGTCGCAGCGGCCTCGCGCGACCGGCTCCCTGAATCAAGGCCGGGCGCCATCGTTGAGGATATGAAGCGCTCGAGGCCCGAAAGGCGGAGCTAAAGGAACAGCTTGCAAATGCGCAAGAGCCGCCTCCTCTCTTGCACCCGAACATGGCGGAGATCTACTGCCAGCGGATCGCAGCGCTCTATGAGAGCCTGTAGAACGCGTTGGTTGCGGGGGGCTCGCAATGCCCGATTCTTGCGATTGGTCGAGAACGCCATTCCGAAGCTGGCGGCGTGGGCATTGTCCTAGCACAGGCCGAGCAAAGCGCGTCGCTGCGGATCGCCGCCAGAGCCGCCATGGTCACGGCCCTCTACCGAGCAAAGCGGACCAATCGACAGCGAACCTCT
>Ga0206919_1236_pt1 | contig 11883 bp, 7 predicted proteins | sample Alteio_BWOrgHeat_67_FD_152962 | JGI IMG/M metagenome (GOLD analysis project Ga0206919, IMG submission 152962) | Enriched cells from forest soil in Barre Woods Harvard Forest LTER site, Petersham, Massachusetts, United States -... | ecosystem: Environmental > Terrestrial > Soil > Temperate forest > O... | reverse complement strand
CCCGCAGTTTATATTTGAGCAATAGATGACAAGCAGAAGATCCTTGTTTAGCTGCCCTTCCAACAATTTGTATGAATTTGGAAAAGTGTCTCCAGACAAGGATAAGGCTCCTGGTACATGACCCTGGTTATATAAGTAACGAACCCTCGCATCTAAAACGATGCCATGCCTCGAATTGACGAATTCGTTAAGTTCCGCAAGCGAGAGCACCTCTGCCGGTGGAATATTGGTTGGCGCAATGGGAATTTGCAGAGAGCCTAATTGAGAAAGATCCTTTTCGAGTCGCTGCTCCCTGGATTGATATTTCCAAGGGAGCGGGTCATGACTGAATAGATTGAGTGAAAGCCCCAGAACCAAAGAGAGAGTTGCCAGGATAAATAATCCCAAAAGGTCGTGTAACAGGCTTTTCAAGGTGAGTGTACGCAGTATCAAACGGACTTATTTAACTCAATCGATTTCTGGAATTAGTTGCTTCTAGTATAAATTTTCACCAAATAATGAGGTGGAAGCTTCAATTGCCACTATTGAAACTCTAACGATTTTAGAATGCCGAAGCTATTTGTTGTCAATAAGTTATGATAACCCATCCGAAAAGTACATATACAATAATTATTAATGCCTGCATTATTTCACGGAAATTATGGCTTGTGGGATTTAGCGAATCTGATTACTGTCCGCACCCGCTACGGAAGACAACTCCTTTCGTAGCTTTTTTCAATATGAAAAGCAAAAAAGATTCGTCCTCGCAGCAACCGAGATCATTTTTCCCAGGGGGACTACTCTGGATAGGAGTGCTCGCCGTGGCAATCTTCACATTTTTGATTGTCCGCAATCCAGACAAACAGCTCACACAAGCCTCTTCTGCACCTTGGCAGGAAAAATTACACCCTGAAACTGCCCTGGGCACGCCAACTGGTATTGCAAAGGCCACCACTTCCAACGACCTGACTTCAGTGAAATCTTCGCCCATCTCTAAGCCGTTGCCCGTGGAATATCAGATTTACACTCCGGTCAAGTACGGAGATGGACGTACCATGCCAGCCTGGAATGGTCCCAGTGCAGAAGCTTTTGTCCGTTTCGGAGATCAGAGGGTGTCACTCACTCCCAACCAAGGAGGTCAATTCCCTTGCGTTTATCTTCCAATGAAAGGTTCAGCGAGCGTTGCCGTGCAACTGCCGGAATCCGAACCTGGAACAAAAATTGGGGTTTCGGTATTGGATGGCGGATTTATTGGTGAGAGCAAAGCGAATTCCATCGCCACGATCATGCAGGTGGATGCACAAAATATGGTGAAATTTAACTTCCAAGCAGATTCCAACGACGGGACTTTTAGGGTTGTGGTCCAGGACGGCAATACGCCGATGGTGGTTAACTTCTGGGTAGGAGAGCAACACCCTCAAAACTTGAAGCTCGCCGCTGAGGTCGCCAAATAATTTAGAATTCAATTTCAGGAACATTGATTAAGAAAATAACATGAAAAACATTCTCACCTTCAGCACCTTAAAAGGAATTCTTGCCACTCTATTTTTAGCTCTCGCTCTCTCCGTGCCAGCGGCCTACGGATCTTGCGGAAACGGCGTCGACCCTAGTAATCAGCCTTGTACCCCTCCGGATCAACCACCGGGCGGTTGCTCCAAATCCCAACCAAATACTCCCTGTCCAATTGGTGGCAGTGTGGACCCATACACGGGAAACGGCAGTGAGTCCGTCCTCGACCTAAACGTCTTTGGAGCAGTGGGAAATGGACTCAAGTGGCAGCGATTTATCAACACGCGTATCGTTCCCGGAACTGGCAAGCCTTTTGGCGAAGCCGCAAACCTCAGACATCTGTACCAGTGGGAAATGTTTGACAATGGCCCAACCTCCTACACTGATCCGGTAACTGGTGTGGTCAGCTCCTTGAGTCGGGTTCAAGTTTATCTTCCTCAAGGAGGTAGCATGGTACTAACTCAAACTCCAGCAGATCCCAATACTTATGTCGGAGCAGCCAATATAGGAGTGATTCTAGTACGTAGCGGAAACAATTACACGCTCCAATTTAAAGAAGGTACCAAGGTACTCTATTCGGTGGTTGGTTCAACCGGGAGCGGTAATATCTATCGTGCGATGAGCGTGAGCGATGCCTTCAACAACACAGTTGTTTTGAGTTACGACGCGGAAGGCCGACTTGTCACGATCAGCGAACCGGCGGGACGCTATCTTACGCTTTCCTACACCAACTCCACCGCCACGCTCGATAATGGTAATTGGAGTACGCTGGATGTCATTAGCACTGCTCCAACCGCTGGCCAGTTCACCACTTATATTCCGACGGGCAATGCAGGTGCGCCGCGCTATCTGCGTCTCCGAGCCGCTACCACTCAAGGATCGTTCCATGTGGCTGAAATCCAGTTTTATGATAAAAATAATAAGCTAATTTCAGGCACTCCCTTCGGCTCGATCCCCAATGTGGATAGCACAACTTCTTTTACCAACGCCTTTGATGGCAACACCGGCACAATCGCCGCCTATACAGCCCAAACCGGAGGCTTCTTCGGCATTGATCCGGGTTCCTTTAACACCATCGCCTCAATCCGCATCTACCCGGCTCCGGGTTATGAGAACGAATTGGTCGGAGCCACTATCGAGGGTTCCGAAACCGCTCTGTCTTCTTCACAACTTATCACTCAGGTCACGGCCAGCGATGGGCGCAATGTCAAATACGGATACACCAAACTTGTCGATCCCTCTCTTCCGAACACCATCTGGAATGAGCTGACCAGCGTGAGTTATTCGGACGGAACCCAGTCTGTCCTCACCTATGCCCAGACCCGTCCTGGCGTCGCCCCTGTACTGACGTATTACTATGAACCGCGCGTAAACAGCCGCATAACTTCGGTAATCTGGAACTATTCGCCCAGTGGCCCGGTTGGTCAAGTTTCCACCGAGTGCAATCCGCTCAGCGGAGTGGCGATGATGACGCGAGTCGATCAACCTGATGGTCATACCGAAGGTGTCAGTTATGCCAATGGTCAAACTGCCTTATACCAGTTTTGGGGTGGCACAGCGGAAGTAACCACGATCTTCGACTCTTTTGGTAAAAAATCGAGCTTCCTCTATTCAGCAGGAAATAATTCTGGCTTCCTGATCTCAAGCACAGACCGTCAGGGCAATACAACCACCTATACTCGTGACTCCTGGGGCCGTATCTTGACTGCCAACTATCCTGGCGGCACGGTAGAAACGTTCACCTATGATTTAAACGGACAGGTTCTAGTCCACGTCTTGGACGGCAAGACCACCACCTATGTTCGGGACGCCTACAGTCGTCCGATCTCGGTTACCTTCCCGGATGGAACTACGGAGGCTTTTACTTACAATAATTTTGGTCAGGTACTCACTCACACCCTCAAAAACGGTGGTATCGTGGTGAACACTTACGACGCTTTCGGCGACCTGCTCACCACGACCGACCCATTGGGCAATGTCACCACCAAGACTTACAACGCCTTGAGCCTCCCTGCCAGTGTTACTGACCCACTTGGTCATGCCACAACTTTTAATGCCTACAATGAACAAGGCCAACTTCTTAATGTCACCTACGCGGATGGTTCCACAGCGAGCAACACCTTCGACCCTGCGGGCAACCTGATTGCCAGCATTGACGAATTGGGGCATACCAAAACTGCTACATACGATGTTTTTGAACGGAAAACATCCAGCACGGATGCCCTGGGCAGAACCACAACGATTTCCTACATGGATTCGTTGAGCGGTTGCTCCTCGTGTAACACCCAGGAGAAGCCTTCGCTCATTACTCTCCCTTCCGGCAAACAGATTAAGTTCAACTACGATGTAGAATGGCGGATGACCAGCACCATCGTTGGTTTTGGCACAGCGGATGCCGCCACGACTACGAACACGTTCGATAATGTGGATAATGTACTGACCTCGACTGACCCTATCGGCCATAAAACAAGCTTCGTTTATGATGGACGTTACCGGACAACTTCCGTCACCGATCCTCGTGGCAACAAAACTTCGTTCACTTATGATCCATCCGATAACAATCTCACGATCACGGATGCTCTGAATCGTGTCACCAGTAACACGTTCGACTCGATGAACCGCAAGGTGAGTTCAACCGATCCCAAGAACCAAAAAACGACTTTCGCCTTCGACTCGATGGGGAATATATCGGTTCTCACGGATGCCAAAGGACAGGCCAGTTCGTGGCAATATGATCTAGATAACCGAAACATAAAAATGAGCTATGCTGACGGAAGTTTTGAAATGAACACGTTTGATCCGGCCAGTCGTCTGATTTCCTGGCAGCGGACCAACGGAATTATCGCCTCATATACTTATGACAGCCGCAACAGAATGCTCGCCACCACCTGGAGCGACAGCACCCCTGGGGTGACAAAAAGCTATGATGCAGCCAGTCGATTGCTCACCTCCGCCAACAGTGTTTCGAGTTGCGGATATTCTTACGACGCAGCGAACGAACTGCTCAGTGAAACTCAAACTGTTGCCAATATTCATCAACCTTGGTTAATTTCCTATAGTTATGATCTCGACGGAAATCGGATTAATTTAATTTACCCATCAGGGGTTTCGGTTGGCTATAGCTATACAAATCGAAATCAGATCAGTTCGATTTCCCAAGGCAGTATAGGATTGGCCCAATACGCATATGATTTAGATGGAAATGTTCTCAACAAATCACTGGCCAACGGGACTCAGGTAAGCTTCGTTTATGATTTAAACAACAATCTGACAACTCTTAACAACACCCTTTCAGGTATAAGCTTCGCCCGATTTGATTACGGGTACAATGCGGTAAATATGAGAACCTTCGAGCAACGCGATAGTGCCAAGGGGGATGTCTTTTCATATGACCAAGTCGATCAGGTGACCGGAGTCAACTACGACACGACCAATCCAAGCACTACAGCAACCGGGCCTGATCGGACAGTTTCCTATAGTTTTGACACAACCGGAAACCGCAGTAATGTGGTGGATTCAGTCAACGGAACGAGTAGTTACACGGCCAACAATCTCAACCAGTACACCACTGTTGGAGCCTCGGTCTTGAGTTATGATCTCAACGGAAATCTGGCCACCGGCAACAATGGAGGACTCTATCTCTACGATTCGCAGAATCGACTGCTCACAGCCAAAGTTGGGGGAAAAGTCGGCACAATCGATCAATTCTCTTACGATAGCAAGAACAGAGTCGTGGAACGACAGGTCAATGCTGCAATCACCTACCTGATCTATGATGGATGGAATTTAATTGAAGAGAGGGATTCAAACGGCAATGTTCTGGCGACCTATATCCACGGAGTTCTCTCGGATGAGATGCTTTCTAAGACAGCCTCAGGTGCCACGGTCTATTATCATACGAACGCTCTCGGAAGCGTCACCGATTTGACGAGCAGCACAGGAGCAGTTATCGAAAAATACAAATATGATATTTATGGAAAGCCAGCCATCAGCAACGGTTCAGGCAGTCCGCTGACCGTTTCCGCATATGGGAATAGATTCATGTTCACTGGAAGGGAGTTCTTGGTAGAGGTAAGCCTATATGACTATAGGAATCGGATGTACTCAGCGGATTTGGGCAGGTTCCTTCAGAGAGATCCGATTGGCTTTGATGGTGGGGATGTGAATATTTATAGGTATTGTGACAATAACGTAGTCAATTGGATTGATTTGTTTGGATTGGATTTGTACACAGTCACTGGCGTGGCAGGTAGTCAGTCGTTATTACCACCTCCGATTGTGATATTACCACCAGACTCTCCCAATGTGCCAGCTCCTCCTCCAGTTTCTCCATGGCCGACAGTTACTCTGCCTAATGGTAATACTACACCGATTGTACCAGGAGGAAAGCTTGACGATAAGGCAAAACATTGCCCAACAATTAATACTGGTCCTGGTCAAAGAGTTGAACTGAAAAACGACACTACTGGACAAGTCATCAGAATTGGCAGCAACTCATCATTCCACTTCGGCCCATTAACTCCGGGCAAAGGCCCAGTAACTGTTGGAGGCGGAATGACAAGCAATGGCGGTCCGTAACTTTCAGTTATGACTATGACTATGACTGTATGAAATCAATATTTTATTTTTTAGGTATATTTACCTCTGCATTTTGTTATATCTACTGTGCAGACATAAATTCTTTGGATGATACAGATGCAGTCTTAAATTTAGCAAACAACCTCACCGAGATGGAGCTTAGGGCTAAGGCAAATGTCGGAGATGGAATGGCAATGGCAGCCTTGGGATATGTATTAACCAATGAACCCAAACCCACAAAACAAGAGATGGACGAGGGAATATTGTGGCTGAGAAAGGCCGCAGATAAAAATAGTGCTTACGCCTTGGAGTGGTTGGGAGTGATTTATGGGTCTGAAGAAAAAGGTTACTGGGACCCTAAAACGGCGGTGGAATGTTGGACTAAATCAAGGGACCTAGGTATGGTTTGGGCTGCTCGCGATCTAGGTCGATTTTACGCTACAAAAGCGAAACCAATAGATTTGAGGAAGGCTTTTATTAATTACGAAATGGCAGCTCAAAAGGGAGAGCTAGATTCAATTCTGTATATAGCGGGCGCTTATCTTAGGGGAGGAGAAGGTGTTGATAAGAACCAAGCTTACGGTATCACACTATTAAACAGGATTCTAGATGATCCAAGAGCAAAAATTGAGTTAGCAAAGTGCTATTTGAATGGGATTGGAGTGAAAAAAAATATAGACCTATCCAAGAAAATGTTAGGAGAAGTCGCTTCGGATAAGGACAATATTTACTCCAAAGATGCCGCTTCTTTGTTGCTTAAAATTAAATAAACAATTTAGTTCAAGTCAGGGGGCCATCCGTCAGGTGTCCTGAATTCTTTTCTCATCGAGCGGATTCCATAATATGGTCGTAGGATTTTTGCGAGTTGGTGGCATTAAGAGCGGTTTTTGTTTTCAACCGGATCGTAGGATCGGGTTCAGATTTCTCATCGTATGATTTGCGTGACAACTTGTTGCGGCAGAGCATGAGAGAGCCGTGATCTTGCGATCAGAGCGTGGAATTATCCTGATTGTCCAATGGATATACAATTTATCAAAACCGTTGACCACGGAATCGGATATGCGATCCAAGTTGACGGGTAAATTCCTGTTGAAGACGGGAGGCCCACTGGCGGGAAACACCATGTTCACGGGCACACCAGGCGGCGGAGGGACGCTTGCAGGGCAACATATCTGGGCAAATGCTCAAGGTAACAAGATCGGAGCGCAAGGCACGTTGTTTTCCTCCGTTCTGCGTGATCCACTCGTGGATACGGCACAAACCGGTGTGGGCCAGATCAAAGGCCAGGTCCTTCTCGCTCCTAGTCTCATCCTTTTCAAGATTGGCCGCTGGATCATCCCAACAAGCATCTGGCGGAAGGTGGCGAGCTATATTCACACGACGCTCTCCTTTCGCACAATGTGGCGTAGCCGATGCATTGACAACCCACGCCTATTCACAAGATAGTCTTTTATTTCCTGGGGCATGAAACGGACGGCCCCGCCCAATTGAACATAGGGCAAGCCATTCTTTCTTAAATTAAAGACACTTTTGAGACTGATATGGAGATATTGCGCCACCTGCTGGGTTGTCCACAACGCTTCGTCCTGAACAGATAGAATTTTCTCACTGCTGGCTATTTGAGGAGTCTCAAGAGCATCGTTGTTTTGTTCAACATTCATAGGTCGTTTTTTGCAGCAAAACTTTAGGAGGGTTTGCGTTTAAAAAGCCGCATGGAGGTAGGCGTATCCAATCGGCCCACCTTCACTCCCCCTAGCTTGATGCACGCATAGTTAACCATAAAATAGGGCAAGGATGAACTTTTAAAAAGTAGTTTTTTGTAGTCCTGGGTAGTTCTCAGTAGTTATAAAAACTACAGAGCAATTATGGTGCGTCGGAAATCTTTTCACTGATTTCTATACGGCTAACGCTTGGATCTTTTCCCGAGACTGTGCCGGACGAGAAAGACTCCAGAACGATGTAGAGTTGGAGCTTCGACACGGCTTCGTACAGCCTTCCAAGCTCAAGGCCGGTGATGGTCACAAGCATATGGGTGTAATGCAACTGGAGTTCAGTGTGTTTTTGATTTAGGTCAGCATGGAGCAGCCACGAATAGGGGATGAACCGGCGACGGGAAGGTAAAAAGAAGGTGATCCCAGGGCATGCTCTCTGCGTCTCTGTATGGAAGCAACCCGTGATTGGAGTTAGACCGTAGAACATCATAAGTGAAAATAAGGTTTTTTAAGGTTACAGACTCATCCGTGGTCCCTGTCTTTGGGAAGGTGCCTCAGAAAGTACCAAATCGACTGGCTTGTGTTTGAGCTGAGGAGTGATCTTTTTAGCGGGGGTAATTGTTTCACTTTTGATTTGCTTTACTGTTTCTTCCACCTGGAGAGCGATTTTTTCGGCAACGGCCTCTTTTGGCACCGGGCGCAGCGCATCAAACACTCTAAGATGGTGACAAATTTGTTCTGATAGCTTACGGCCTTGTAAACGGGAAAGAAATTTGTGACCCCACTCACGGACCTTCATCAACAGCTTTCCCTTATTAACGCTGGGAGCAGGAACAACCGCCGCAACCTGTTCGTGGGAAACTTGCAACCTTTCGAGTTGCAGGGCGGAAAACTTTACATTGCTGCGTTGGATAGTCTCCACGTAGAGATTCTTATTCTCGACATGCAAAACCAGATTTTGAACGTGGCGAGTGCCTTTGACATGGAATGACTCCTTATTGGCCATTGCCATCGCAGAGCCGTTGTCCTCAATACCGCGCACCTGAACCCCTTTAATACCCTGTGCCTTGTAATCAGTCAGGCAATCGCCTTGCCGTATCCGGCCATCGTTGACGTTGAGCTTCAACCCACTTGCAAAATGAACCGTCTCACCGCTGACCCGAAGAATAGTGTGACGTGATCCTTTTTCAAAAATGTGGCTACCCTGTCTAATCTTTTCTTGTAGCAGAAGCTTTTCACCCTGACCCCGCTCAATGTGGGAGAGATCAAATACGGCCCGTACCTCTCGAAGTGGAAGCTGGTGCGATCCTGTCTGTGTCGCAATAACGACGGCATGTGGCAGGATGGAAGTAACCTGAGCACGTAATAAGGCATTGTCCTGTTTGTATTCAATGACATTGCCCGTCTGGTAAAATTGAGGAGAGCGCAATTCAGCGGGCTGCAAATCCCGTTTTACGTGAACGGCAAGAATGGTTTGCCCCTTGCTTCCAGAATGTTCCACGTGCAAATCGTGGATACGTTGTGCGAGTGCTTCACTGATCCGGTGGACAGAGGAAACCGCCACAACCTCATCTTTCCCACTGACACGAGCCTCCACAATTTCTCTAGCCACCTGTTCAATCGCCTCAGTGGGGGGAGTTTCACGGATCGTGCCCCGCTGGAGCATCTTCTCGACGGCCCCCATAAACTTTTCATCATTGCCGGAGGACAGATCGGCAGCGAGCCGCTTATCGGCCATACTCAATTGACGCCGGGAAATCGAGGCCCTTGGAATGTGCATCCCTAGGCCGAGTTCCTCCTGCAAGAGCTTAATGGGCTGGCCACGGCCCACAGCGGCCATTTGTTCGGTGTCTCCCTGAAAGATCACCCGCGCATCCACCCGTTCTGCAAGCCGTACTAAGGCCAATGCCTTTGGTGTATCGAGCAATCCTGCTTCATCCACATAAATATCGCCTCCACGAAACGAATTTGGATCCTCCCGCGCCTGTACCAACAAAGAGTCGACTGTATCAGCCTCGCCAAAAATCCGTGCCACATCCTTTTTCCCTAGTGCTTCTAAACGGGGGGATTCATTGCGCAAGGTGACGCGAGCCTGTTCCCCATAAGGGGCACATAGATAAACTGGACACCCGGCCTGAGAGCTTTGGCCGACCAACTCTTCAAGACAAAATGTCTTTCCCGTTCCAGCTCCCCCACGGATATTCAGGAATTGATCCTTCGAGGTGCAAACGTACCGATGAATGGCCGAAAATTGCCTTAGCCATTCTTCGGCTTGAGCGGGGGTTAATTCTTCACCGCGCACACGAGCCTGAGAAACCACCTCTTTAATCCGCTCCGGTGTCACGGCAAGAGAGGATGGAACACGATACTCTGCATGAAGCGGTTCCCGCTGATTGAACCCCAGTATCACTGAGGAAAGTAATGTCCGTTCCTCTCCAAGAACCTCTCGAGTTGTCGTTAGCTCCCTGCCGTCCATGCGCCGAATCAAAAACCGGCTATTATCGCGTAATTGCCGTTCTAGTTCTTCATTTGAAATTACCCCTGGTGCGAGCCGAACAATTTCTCCGAGAAGATGATCGAGAGGTACGACGCTTTGCTTTTCAAAGACAATTTGTGACCCCTGATTAATGGCCGCAGTTATATCAAGATTAGACTTGAGCGCAAAACGTGACGGGGGAGTCACTACCAGCCCTATCTGGTCCAATCGCCTCTTAACGTCCTCTCGCAGTGTTTGGCTGGTGATGCGCACCTTCTTTGGCCGGGTCAACTGCACCGCCTGTTCATGAATACGATAGTCGTAGAGCACAGGAATGCCTTGTGGGGTCCCCAATCGGCTCCGCAAGCCTTCAGTTCCAAGTGCGAGCAATTGCCTTTTGTCCTTTTCACTAAGACCCTTGAAAAGTGCCTTAAATTGCCCTGTCGTGTAACCCCATTTGAGTAGAACCATCACCGTTTCAACCTGTTTTCCTCGTTCACTGAAAAGATCAAGTGCTAAAACAGGGACTTCCTTTAGGGCAAAACCTGATGGCGCGGTTTGAACCTGATACCCAAGTTTTCCCATCCGCGCCGCCAGATTGTTATGAATCCGGGCATCGAGAGTTTTGCGCAGCTCTAACATTTGTCCATAGTGAAGAGCAAAGTAGCCCTTTCGCTCCTGATCCCAGCTCACGTTGCCGATGAGAGCATGGACATGGAAATCAGGATCATTGGTGCGACTGGTTTCATGTTGGAAGAGTGCCGCGATCATCTCTCCGGTCGGTCTGGTCACTTCCTGTTGGGCAAGGCTGCCACGCCGATCCCTCACCGTGACGTGCCCTTCAAACCAGCGTAATTCGTCTTTTACAGCCACGTAAAGCTCTGAGGCGACTCGATTATCGAGAGCCGCCACCACACTCACCGCTTTTGGCGGACTGTACGTGAACTCAATGTACTTGATCTCCGAGACACGCTTACGCTTGGAATCGGCTCCCAACCCTTTCAAATCACACTCGACAAAAGCAATGAACTTTTCCCGTGTCACCGTCGCCTCATCGAGTCCGAGCCGCTGCGCTACCTTGCCGATGAATTGACCTCGATCCACTTTGATGCTTTCAACATAGTAATCGGCCACACTAAGGTGATCTTCATAATATTGAATCGCCCCCTGTGCTGAAGTGCATACCGCTTTGGAAACCATGACGAACACTATATATCAATATTGAACTTCTCTCAAATATATAATATTAAAATAGATAGCTATTTAAATAAGTTTCCTATTCTTACATATATATTCATAATAAGTATATATAGTATTATCTGTTTGCCTCTATATACCAATGCTTACATAATCTCTTTACATTATTTCCATATCCATAACTAAGCACTCATTAAAGCAAAGAATAATCACCGTCAGACATGTCCCTAACGTAAACTTTAGGTCGATCCAGCTAGGAAACTTTTCCACACAAATCCATACATTTCCACACATCGGCCAGTTGACATTTCAAAACCTGTGGAATTGTGTGGAATCCTGTGGAAAGTACCTTTGCTTTCCATGGTGTCAGTTGACAGCGGCCCATAGGGTATGGCCGGTAAATCCTTTCAAAGCAAACTGGAGCCGCACTTT
>Ga0206919_1235_pt1 | contig 11942 bp, 12 predicted proteins | sample Alteio_BWOrgHeat_67_FD_152962 | JGI IMG/M metagenome (GOLD analysis project Ga0206919, IMG submission 152962) | Enriched cells from forest soil in Barre Woods Harvard Forest LTER site, Petersham, Massachusetts, United States -... | ecosystem: Environmental > Terrestrial > Soil > Temperate forest >... | reverse complement strand
TGGGTATGTTGTTTTGCGATTTTCATTATGCATGCAGCTTATGCAGGTCAGATTATTACAACAAATGACTTCAGTGACATTGAAATAGAATGCAGCTCACTAAACAGAAATTCTCTTTTACTATTTGATGTTGATGCTACATTAATTGTACCGAATGATGCGATTTTAAAGCCTAAAGGAAAATCTTTTTTTGAAAAGTTGGTTGCAGATTATACAGATCGTGATCTATTTCGAGAAATTCGAATGAAGGCTCCACATTCAGTAGTAGATAGCAGAAGTGTAGACTTTATTCGGATGCTTCAGAAGCGTCAAGTGCCAATATTAGCGCTTACTGCTGCGCCAGCAAAAGTTAAAGGTTTGGAGGGTGCAGGAAATTGGCGTGTAGATGAATTGAGACAGTTTGGTTTTGACTTTCAAAATTCCTTACCACAAGATAATTGCATCACGTTGCCAAAAAGTGAACAATATCAACAATCCCCTATGTTCAAACTGGGAGTTTTATATTCTTCATTTCACCCTAAGGGAGATGTTTTAATTGCTTTTTTACAACATTTGAATTTGAGTCCTGAAAAAATTATTTTTGTTGATGATGAACTTAAGCATGTTCAGTCAGTTATATCGTGCTTAGATAAGGCAGGAATACAATGCGTGGGAATTCACTATATAGCTGCGAATGAAATGCCTTGTGACTTAAATCCGCAACTCGCTCGTTTCCAGGTGAGTTTCTTTGCTGAAAACGATGTATGGCTCAGCGATAAAGAAGGCCTAAGCATTTTATTTGATCATCCTGAACATAGTCAGATAAAATGATAAGTAGCTCTTGCTCTATTATCCATCGGGAAAGCGGTTGTTCTTGCATTTGTAGCAAAATTCAGCACACAAATTATCCGATCCGAGATATTGAACAGGCTCTCAAAAAGCCCGCTCCTTGTTAATGTCGCCTCCAAGGCCATGAGAGGTGGCGTTGGGTTGATAACAAGGGGCCCATCCGAAATACCCTTCCGCTACAGTACCGCCATACATGGCTATTTCAATGGAGGAAAAGATTTTAGCGCCATCTCTTGGGGCGTTTTCTCCAGGAACCAGCGCACCCGCTAAGCTTGCAAATAATAGCCCTAGCCAGGCAAAAGGGGATGCTACAAATCTGGCAATATCTTTAGCGCATTCTACACACCGGTTCTTGAAATGGTACGAATTATTATCCAGTTTTTGATCAATACGTGATATAGGCAACCAAAAATGTGACAGGGAAACAACTTTTACAGCCCGATAAGCTGCATTAATTGTTAAACTTATTGTATTACCAAAAATGCCAGCTAAAAAACCTGTCAGAACCGATAGTTTAAACCTTAAAAGGTTTGCGGGTTGGTTTAAATATACAGCGCCAGATAAACTATCTTTTATCCACATTGCATTGTTTGAATCAATAAACTTCCCCTTTTCATCACAGGGAGTCCATTTTCCTCCTGGAAGAAAACTGTTTAAGCTTAGCTCAAATGGTTTATTTTGATTTGTTGAATTAATATTGTTGGTCATAACCACTTATTTGAACAGGTTTTTACAGCGTCCATGATCTATTCCTTTGGAATGATAACGAGTGTTTGCGATATCGAAATTTCTTCTGTCTCTCCAACAGAGTAACGAAACTGCGTTTATTTTGAAATGATCTCAATTCATCAAAAATTGAACAGCATACTCTTTTTTGACGACACGCCCTGGTTTAAAAACAGGTGACCGGACATTAAATGAAATATTTTAACCACAGAGGGCAAGAGAGAGCGCATAGTTTTAGTAATTCCCGCTGGAGCATAAATTTAACAAGATGAGCAGGATATGCAGGATAACAAATATATAATTTACATTTTTCAGTAACAAGTAAGTAAATCCACTATATCCTGCCTACACTGCTCATCCTGTTATTTTCCTTTCTAAGTGCTTGTGAATTGTGTTATTTTCCAGTGCGAACCCATTGCAGAGTTTTCATTTTTATGTATTGGCAAAAGAAAGACTTTTTGCTCTACTCTGCGTTCTCTGTACCCTCTGCGGTTAAAAAAACTGTTTTAATGTCCGGTCACCTGGGTTTAAAAATGCAAAAATTTGACAAATGGCTATAATATGGCCATAGGAAGTCATAAGAGGAAGAAGATGAAATTAGTTAATATTGCAAAATTTAAGGCAAAGCTCGGAACATACCTTGATTTTGTTCGTAAGGGAGAAGAAGTTGTTGTGCTGGATCGAAAATCGCCCTTAGCTGTATTGATACCCTTTCGTGAAAATAAAAAATATGAATTGGTGATAGAAGAAGCGCTAGATAATCCATTAAATTTGTTTAAGTTAAAATCCCAGCCATCTTCAAATCCTTACGGCAGTCTTAAATTCCTCAAAGAGGAAAGAAGGGATCTGTGAAGGCATATATATAGAATCACCTGTGATTCTTGGGATTATTTCTGGTGATGAAAACCCCTTATTACAAAAGATTTTCAATATACTGTTTCAAGCGAAATATTAAAAGTGGAATGCTTTAGGACTATCGATCGTGTGCGTCACATTTTTTCCCTTTATGATGAAGACGTTGGAGAGCTGTTCTGCCAAAATCTAACTCATGACATCAGTAACAGCGTCCCAAGCCAATACAACTGCCTGAGAACGCTTTTGAGATGTCTTTCCACCATAGATCAAATAAGAATCTTGCGGCTTAGTATCAGATATTTTTTGCCAATATTCCAAAAGGGAAAAAAAATCGCTTGAAATAGTTTTAGAAGACTTGATCTCGCAGGCAATCAGACGAGAACCTGACTCTGCGATGCAATCGATCTCCTTTCCCTGCTGATCTCTCCAAAAATAAAGAGAGGGTTCAAGTCCCTGATTGTACTGATATTTCAACATTTCACTAAGTACATAGGACTCGAATATGCCCCCACGCAAATAATGGGTGGTCAGCTGATCTGCAGAGCCAATATTGAGTAAATGACAGAGAAGCCCGGTATCATAAAAATAAATTTTTGGCGATTTGATAAGGCGCTTCCCAAAGTTTCGATAATACGGGCGAAGCAAAAATATAATGAAACTTGCCTCCAAAATGCCGATCCATCCATTGATTGTTTTGTGGGAAACACCGCAATCATTGCCGATCGATGTTAAATCCAGGATTTGCCCTGCACGAGAAGCACACAATTTGATAAAGGTCTGGAAGACTCCCAGATCTTGAATGTTTTTGATCATTCTAAGATCGCGTTCGACATAAGTCCTGATGTAATTGCTGTACCAATCGGCAACATCAACTTTGGATGTGTACAATCGGGGATAAAATCCTCTAAAAAGAGTCTCTTCAGGGTAAGATAAAGTCACTTTCGCAGCATCAAGCTCAGCAAGACTCAATGGCAATAGATGCAAAAATGCTGCACGTCCGGCTAAAGACTGAGAAATTTTCTCATGTAAAAGGAAATGTTGCGAGCCTGTAAGAATATACTGGCCCATGATCTGATCTTGATCCACAACTCCCTGAAGATAAGAAAACAGGTCTGGCACAAGCTGAACTTCATCAATAATGACCCTTTTGTCGTACTCATCTAAAAATCCCCGCGGATCTTTTTGGGCATAGGCCCGCACATCTAAATCTTCCAGGGAAACATAGCGATAATCGGGTAAAAGCTCCCTAACCAAGGTGGTCTTACCCGACTGTCTCGGACCCGTGACAGCCACCACGGAAAAAGTTTTGGTCAGCGCGATAAATTTCTTTGTGATTGCACGTATAAACATCTCTTCATCCTACCATAATATTGACATTTTGGAAATCAGAATTCCAAAATATCATCCCCTTTTGGTCAAAACCATAGAAACTATTTTAAGAAATAAGTAAGATGATCCTGAAAAAAGAAAAGTCCATACTTCTATTTTTCAAGAATTTATTTTAAGTAAAACATGATTAAATTAAGGAGTATAATATGGGTTTAAGAGCATGTGGAAGCTGTTTAGATGCCTCTATGAGATCTTGTAAAGAAGCAGCGAATAATGCATTTGATGCTTGTACAAGAGATAGGAAAAAAACATTGATAATAACTGCAGTTTTGAATGCAATTGGAGCGATAGTTGTTTCTTCTACTGCCCTGACAACTGAAAATTATAACCGTCGGGAATGGTGGAGTGATGTAGCTGTTCATGTACTAAACGCAGTAACCTGTTCAGCTGAAGCTATCACACCAACTAGTGCTCCTAAACCAATTAAGTCAATGCTGGCTATTGCTACATCAGCAACCATTTTTGCAAACAAAGCGCGATTAGCTGCCATCGGTGTATCGGTCTTCTATAACACACAAACAATTCCAGCAATTCCTGAAGCAATTGATGTCGTAAATCACATTCAAGCTTTAGCCGTATTACAAAAATACGGCACAAAATGAGGGACCGCACGATGGGAATAGAGTCATAGACCTAATACCGATTCACCCAATTTAGTGAGAGTAATTTCTGGCAGGATATAGTTGGGATCTTCAAGATATCTCTCAAAATCGGGGTTAATATGATCTTCGGTACGCCTTAAGTCGGAATAAGAATGGGGAATGGCTCCAGTGGCGATACCTTTTTCAAAGGCTTCCTTTCTAAGCATTCTGGCTTCATCCGTCAGCCTTGCCTTTGGCAGGTAAAGCAAATAACCAACCATTCTTATTCTTGGGTTTTCGCTATGGGGTCTATTCTCACTTGGATATTGATTCCAATGGACAGTTCTTGAATCCCAAAGAATTAGCGAACCGCGAGAAGCTGTTATATGCTTCATAGAGTAAGCATTCTCTAATTCATCCTTGGCACCACTGAAAAAATCCATAAGAAATTTATTATTGTATGACCAACTTTCTATGTTGGCTTCTTCTTTCAGTTTAGGAGCAAATTCATCGAACCTGAGATGTGATTTTGGAATACAGTAAAATCCTCCATCCCCATCGAATGAATCTTCAAATAAAAATTGCCCTTGGATGTTATATGGATTTGTTTTTAACGATGATTCGCTAACGAATCCAACCTGGGGATTATTTTTGTATTCGCCGCTATTTTGCTCTTTGGGAATTGATTGATCTACATGAGGCCATGGATCAAAACCTCCTTTTCTTATCTCCGGTGGACACATGAGAGACAGCCCATCCATACTGACAACAAGATCGTTTGTATTCCACACTTTTGCAAATATATCAACAATTCGAGGGTCTTGTCTTAAATCCCACATAACTTGAATTTGCCCGGCAGGCCCTTTAAACATTCCATATTTATCATGTATAGGAAACTCTTCTTTCCAATTGCTTCGGTCATCCATTCTGCACTTGGGCCATGCTTTCTCGATAAACTCATGCCAGACACGTTGATACAATAGTTTCGCTTCTGAAGTTGAAAGCACTTGAGGAATCACACAATATCCCTGTTCTTCAAGATCTCTCAAGTAAGAAGCGATAATAGGCGACTGAGTATCTGGAATAACACTAATCTCTTCAGGTAAAGATTGCGCACTTATAAACATCGGAATGAGCGATAATAGACCAACTAAAAGAGAGTACACATGCTTCATAAGTAATCCTTCTCAAAAAATATTCGAATGCAAATCCACCACAAAACCATAGCAAAAAAATTGATTTATTTCTAAGATTTAATCATTCAAAGATGGTTGTGACTTTGTTTCTATATTTAATAGTCGTTTTCAATAATTTCTATCAACTCTGATAATGAACTTGTGAAAAATAACATATACTTTGTAAAGTCAGGACATTTACAAATTAAAAGTTTAAAAATATGGTGAAAACCTCTGCAAGAGCACCAAACATGCTCACAAAAGGATAATCGATGAAAAAAATAATAAATCATATTGCTATCGCTCTCTTACTTGCTGTTCCGATGATTTGCGAGTGTGTAACTGTTGCTTATAGCCCCTCAGTCCGTGGTCAGCCATTGATTTTTCATACTAATTCAACTTTCGTTCCGTTTCAATATTCAGCTGCCGCATGGACGCAGATTGAGAACGCTTTATTGATTCGATCAACCTACTCACAACATCTTGAAAATCTATCTTACAAAAATTGCTGTTCCCGATGGAACTTCTGGGCAGATGGTTTTGGACAGGGTTTAAGTCAGCATGGACAAAATCAGGTAGGTTATCACAATTTTACGGGGGGGCTTACAATAGGGGCAGACACGTGCCTTAATGATTTTCTTGTAGGGGCTGCGTTCAGCTATACGAATTCGAATCTGCACTGGAAAGACTCTGCGGGACATGGCGATATTAATAGTTATTATGGCGGACTTTACGGCAATTGGAAAAAGGAATGCTTTTATGTTAACGCTTGCGTTTTAGGAGCATATAATGATTATCATACATCGCGGCACGTGTTATTTAGATCCATTGATCTTCACGCACACGCTAGTCATAATGGTGGGGAGGCTTTGGCTGAGATTGAAGCCGGAGTTGAATTCCAGGAGCTGTTCTGTCATGTCGATCTTGTTCCTTACATTAGCGTTGATTATGTCTATTTATCACAAGAAGGGGTTAATGAACACGGTGCAAAGAGGTTTGATCTTCATGTAGAAAACCGGAACGATCAGTTGATTCAAAGTGAATTAGGCCTGCAATTTTTGCGTCGTATGAATTGCGAATGCTGTTGGAGAAGTTGGATGCTTATCCCCAATTTATCTTTAAGTTATATCAACCAGACTCCTCTGACGGGGCGTTCTTATCGCTTCAATTATGTGACACGCACCACTGCAGGTAGTATGCGGGGGTGGGATTTCGAACGTAATTTAGGTGCGGTAACGTTGAATTTTAATATCTTAGACTGCACAGAAACGTGGAACTTTACACTTCATTATAACGGTCAGTTTGGCAAAAATTATTCGTGTCAAACAGGCAGCATTATGTGCAATATATCTATCTAAACAAGTACTAAACTTCAGGCAACAACCTAACAAAGAGAGTCGCATGAATAAAGCCCCTTATTTTCTTTTTCTCCTGCTCGTCATGTTTTCAGGTTTACAAGCAGTGATAAACTATCCCTTTCCTCAACACACTACTTATACTCCTGGTGTAATATTACCTCAAGTCAATCGAAATGTGATGGACCAGGCGGTTGAATCATTTTATGACGATTGGAAGCAAGCTTATCTTAGAGATGTTCCAGGCGCACCGGACCAAACTTATGTTTTTTATAATGAAGATGGGGAATCTGAACCCGATAATGCCGTAAGTGTATCTGAAGGACAAGGATATGGAATGATGCTTGCTGCTTATATGGCAGGATATGATCCACAGGCACAAGCAATTTTCGATAATATGTTTCGATATTATCTGGCCTTCCAAAGCATTCTCACACCCTCTTTAATGGGTTGGCAACAAATGGATGAAGATGGAGAGATCGTTCCTACTCCACCTCCCTATGGTGGAGATGATTCAGCAACAGATGGCGATATTGATATTGCTTATGCTTTGCTCTTGGCAGACAAACAATGGGGAAGTAGCGGCCCCATCAACTACTTAAGTCAAGCTAACGCCATGATGGATGCAATGAGTGATGCTGACGTGAATTTACAAAAATTCACCCTAAAGTTGGGTGATTGGGTGGAAGATGGAGACAAAAAATATGGCAAAGCCACCCGTCAGTCCGATTTTATTTTAAATTCTTTAAGAAATTTTTACGAATCTTCAAACAATCCTATATGGAATACCGTAATAACTAACACCTATTCAGTGATTAATGAATTATTCAATAATTATGCTGCTAATACAGGATTGTTGCCTGATTTTGCAGAGTTTAAAAATAACGCTTATGTTCCAGCAAAGCCAAATTTTTTAGAAGATGATACTGATGGAGATTATAGTTGGAACTCCTCCCGAATCCCTTGGCGTATTGCCACAGACTACATTTTATCGGGAGATACGCGAGCTTTAACACAGCTGAATACATTAAATAACTGGATTCAGACTTCAACTAACCATAAACCTCAAAATATCAGAGCTGGATATGAGCTTGATGGTACACCTTTGGTGGACTATGATGATTTAGCGTTTATCGCACCTTTTGCAGTTAGTGCAATGATTAGCGATAGTAATCAAGCTTGGCTTAATACTTTATGGACCTTTATAAATCAACAGCCCTCAGCCAGTGAAAATTATTATGCTAACTCGATACGTTTGCTATGCCTTATCGTTGTTTCAGGAAACTGGTGGACGCCCATCAATTTACCTCCTATTTAAGAGAGGAAAGAATGCAGAAAGAATTAGTAACAATGCCCGAGATCAAATTGGTTGGCATCTGTGTTCGCACTAGCAATAAGAAAGAACTAGACAAGATGAAAGGAAATATTTTTCCATGTGTACAAAAATATTTTCATCAAGAATTAGCCGAAAAAATTTCAAGTCGGAAAAGACCAGGCACAACATTTTGTGCCTACACAGACTACGAAACAGATCACAACGGAGAATATACCTATTTAATTGGTGAAGAAGTTTCTTCTTTTAATGATCTATTGCCTGAAGGATTTCAAAAACATGTTATTCCTAAACAACAGTATGCAAAGTTTACAACGAGGCCTGCACCAATGCCCGATGTCATTGTAAATGCTTGGAAAGAAATTTGGGAAACGTCTCCAAAGCAATTAGGAGGACATCGTTCTTACAAGGCGGATTTTGAAGTTTATGATGAAAGGGCAGCTGATCATCAAAATATTGTTTTAGATTTATATATTGGTATTGAGCCTTAAAATCGAAGAAGAGGGCTATGTCAAAGTTTGTAATTGAGCTTTACGCATTCAGATTTTTAGGCAAGATTTTATTGTGTAAGTCACTAAAAATAAAAGGCTTCAGTTGTTAAACTGAAGCCCTTTGTTTGATTGAAAGTGGAGAGCAATTATGTCTAGCGAAACTGTAATTGGCAATGTTTGTTTTATTCTAGATAAAACACATAAGCAGGTATTACTACTTAAAAGAGCCCGAGAGCCAATGAAAAATTTATACACAGGAGTAGGTGGAAAAACAGAATTCGTAGAGTCTGTTTATGAATCCTGTCTACGAGAAGTTCAAGAAGAAACGGGTATAGAAATTTCCAACGCTAAACTTAAGGGAGTGGTTAAAACCATCCTGGAAGAAAAAAATTCTTCTTGGTTACTTTTTATTTATACAGCAGAAGCTGAGTCAGGGGAGTTTGTTGAATGTAATGAAGGAACTTTGAAATGGGTGTCATTAGATCAGATCGATTCTTTTCTTCTTATCGGATTCATCAAGGAAATACTCCCCTATGTTATTAATACACAAGAATTGTTGGAAGGTGTCATCCATCATGATAAGCATGGTAATGTATTGGCCAAAAAACTACACTTATACCGAACGTGATTCAAAAATTGGTTTTTGACGGCGTTCTGCTTTGCATCAAAATTTTTGTCTTCACTCGTGCCTTGGCCATTGGCAATGGTCACTCGTTCCAGACGAAAAATTTTGAGTAGCCTCCTTGTCAAAATCCCAATTTTTGAACCACCTTCGGCATAACCCATTGACATTGAATAAAACGGATGTTCTCTATCCTCAAGAATTTTTGATTGGTCTGGAATAAAGGCAAAACTATATCCCCTCAATTATTTAAGCATTGGCTATTTTTTTGGCTTTTCAAAAAATTATAATCGTTTAATATCTAGTGTGTTACGGTTCTATTCTTTCATAGTACACGGTTAATATTTAAACCGTGTATTGACAATGCACGGTTTTGTGGTATAATCAAGGAAAAAGAGAGCAAAACATGGATCGGGAAATTCTGAAACAGATCATCATGGATCAACTCAAATATCGATCTCCAAAAAATTTTTATCGTCGTACAGTAACTGAAGCAATCCAGCGTTTTGAAAACGATCCCAATATCATCATCCTCAGCGGAATCCGAAGATCGGGAAAATCGACCATCCAACGCATGCTGCAGCTTGAATTACTCAAAATAAACAACTATTCGGATTACTACTTTAACTTTGATGATGAACGACTTGTGAAATTTCAGTTGGGCGACTTTCAAACATTATTAGAGGTTTTCATCGAGTTATTCGGAGACCAGTCTAGATTTTACTTTGATGAAATCCAAAACATTGAGGGTTGGGAGCGCTTTGCCCGAAGACTATATGAACAGGGGAAAAAGATCTACATCACAGGATCGAATGCGAGGCTCTTGAGCAAGGAATTGGGGACGCATTTAACGGGTCGGCACATTCAATTGGAGGTGTTTCCTCTCTCTTTTTTCGAAATCGTGCGTCATCAGTATCCCGAAGTGCTTTCTAAAAAAGCACTTTCGACAACGGATGTTGGCATGGTTCTACACCATTTTTCTAATTATTTAAAAAACGGAGGGATCCCGGAATATGTAGAGTTTGAAAAAACAGAATATCTTAAAGACTTGTTGGAAGGGATTCTCTACCGGGACATTATCGTTCGCTATAAAATTCAGGATGAAAAAGCGTTGAGAGAGACGGTGTATTATTTAGCAAGCAATATAGGTAAAGAATTTAGTTACACAAATCTGGCTAAAACTGTCGGCGTGAGCAGCCCGCACACCATCGCAAATTATTGTGATTATTTGGAGCAATGTTATCTTTGCTTCTTTATCTGCCGTTACAGCCATTCTCTGCAAAAGCAAATTCAATCCAATAAGAAATGCTATATGATCGATCCCGCTCTGATTCGGACAACTGGATTCCGGGTAAGCGAAGATCGAGGCCGTCTCTTGGAGAATATCGTATTTCTTCATCTTAGGATGAAGATGAAGGAAATCTACTTCCATAAGGACAAGAAAGAATGTGATTTTCTTTTGAGAGAAGGGAACCAGATTGTTCAAGCCATTCAAGTGACGACAAGTCTTTCAAATCCCGAAGTAAAAAAACGGGAGATCGAGGGATTGATCGAAGCAATGAGAGCTTATGATTTACAGGAAGGAATCCTCCTTACGGAGAACGAAAGCGATACAATTGAAATAGAAGAGTTTCGAATTTTAGTGATACCCATTTGGAAATGGTTATTGTTTCAATAGAACGGGTGCCCATTCATCAACTTGTTCTTTCGTATAGTGTTGAATATTGATCCGATGAATTGTGTTGTAGTAAATACTGGCAATAGCCTGCGTATCTTCGGTGCGGTAATTTCTTAAAAGTATTTTGATGGTCATAATGTTCTAGACCTAGCTTGCGCGGTTAAATTCTTTTTCAAACTGTTCAATCGTTTTTAGAATTAATTCCCATGTAGGGATCTCTCTGAAGAGCATGGATTCCATCAGCGCATAATCTTTTTCAAGTTCATTTAAAATCCGAGCAGGAGGAAATAGTTTTAAAGTTTCCTTTCTAGCTGTTCCATAGCTTGCCCAACTTGAGGCAAAATAAATGCTTTTATGGATAGCGACACGTTCAAGTAGCGCAGTTTCAAAAAGGGCCTTTTTCTTAATTTCAGAATTTAGCAAGCGAAAGAAATCATAATAGTGCCTTGAAATTCGTGGAGGAAGCTTTTTATCTTCAGGTAAATGTGCATATTGATGAAGGATAGTCGCTTTTTCCCAGAAAGTTCGTTCAGCATTCAGTACACGAACCATTATTTCAGATTCATGGATTTTTTCTTTTAGTGCCTCTTTAACATAGCTCCGTACTCGATGCTCACTGACAGGCCAGTGTTCTGATCTTGCGCCAATTTCGATTTTTACGAGCGGAAGAATATATCCAGCTTTTGAAGTTTCACTTGGGTATGCGAATAATAATGTTTGAGCATCTGGATCTTTTTGATCTGGGAAGATTTGCCATCCATCGGTTGTTCCAAGTTTTGCAGCAAAAATGTCTTTAAGGTCGGCTAGCATTTTAGTTTGCACATAAGTAGAGCATGCTTTTGAAAGATTATCGATGATAGCGTTTTGCTTTTTCTTAGAAGGCGCATTTTCAGGGTCATGGGGTGTACC
>Ga0206919_1233_pt1 | contig 12015 bp, 11 predicted proteins | sample Alteio_BWOrgHeat_67_FD_152962 | JGI IMG/M metagenome (GOLD analysis project Ga0206919, IMG submission 152962) | Enriched cells from forest soil in Barre Woods Harvard Forest LTER site, Petersham, Massachusetts, United States -... | ecosystem: Environmental > Terrestrial > Soil > Temperate forest >... | reverse complement strand
ATGAGTAGGAGAACGGCTTTACTCCATCCGGATCTATTATATAAAAAGTCATTTTATCTCGAAGATAGCCACTTCTCTGGGAGAATTTTATCTGGAACGGGAGATTCTTGTCTTTCCATAGTGTGAATTCATCTTTCCAACGAATGTCTCGCATCGCGTCGTAGTCCAAGTTGTCAATCTCCTTGGGGAGTGGCGGAGTCGAATTCCGATAAGGACTTGATACCAGCTTTTGAGCTAATTCCCGGACGTTATTAAGTCCGAAGGGAGTATCAGCCCCAGATTGTAAGCTTGTAAGTCCGATTAGCGCAATAACTAGATACCATCTACTTAGCATCCCAATCTCTTTAGCATGGTGTGTGCCGTCGAAGTGTGAAGCGAGGACAACTCCAATCTAAAATGGTCTCCTTTTGCAAAAAGCCTTAAAAGAGATTCATTCTTCTACAAAACGCAAATCCACAAAAATGGGGTCCGCCTCTTGCCGAACAATTACTTCAACAAGAGACGTTGGATAAAGAGACGTTCCGAGAAATCCTCGTCTCAGTCCCTAATAGGACATAACCGGTAGGCCTCTGCGAGTCCAAAAAACCTTTTCATGACTGGTATAAGCGGCGGATTAGGATATTATTTCCGAAAATAAGTCTCCTTTTTATGCCCATAACCCCAAAATCCTCATGCAAGAATGTGCTTTTGATCCTCACCGATCAACAAAGGTTCGACGCCCTCGGTGCCAACGGTAATTCGCATATCCAGACACCCAATTTGGATGCATTCGCGAAGTCGGCGATCAACTTCAAGCAGCATCGCATTTCATGTCCCATCTGCACGCCTTCACGGGCCAGCATCCTCACCGGCCAATATGCCAGAACTCATGGGGCACTACAGCCAGGATTCACCCTCAACCGTAGTGCAGAAACCCTCGCGTACTGGCTTGCTCGTGAGGGATATGCCACGGGAATCTTTGGCAAGAGCCATTTGGAGCCGGAATGCAGTGAGTTCAATATGGCGATCGATTATGAATTACGGGACTACTATGGCTTCGCCACAGCCCAACTAAGTGAAGACAACCTCTTGGGGCCTTACATGAAATGGCTGAGTCGGGAACATCCTCAATGGGTGAAAGCCGCCTGGGATCAGGCGAATGAAGAGCTTCAGGGATCTGCGACATATGGTGTCGATGCGAAAGGACGGTTGCGCGCAGCTTTTGCCACGGACCTTCCTCCCGAACTGAGCCAATCAACCTGGATCACGAAACAAACCGAAGTATTTATCCAAGCCCAAACCAAGGCGGGTCAGCCATTTTTCAGTGTCTGTTCCTATGTTCCTCCGCATCATCCTTGGACTCCCCCACGTTCCTATATGGATCGTTATAATCCAGCCTCCCTTCCCGTGCCGTCACGGGAGCTACCCGACTACGGTCTAGCCACCATACTGGGCATCTATAACGATGGTTCGACCCTCAGCGACGAGGAATTGCAAAGGCTGACGGCGGCCTATTACGCTTTGTGCACCCAACTCGATGACTGCATCGGTCAGCTCCTAAAAACCCTTGAGGCTTCCGGTGCTGCCGACGAGACCATCGTGATCTTTAGTAGCGATCATGGCGACCATCTGGGAGATCGCGGCATGCTTCGCAAAAGCCAGGCTCTCTTTGACAACATTCTGCATGTACCATTGCTCATCCGTATGCCGGGCTCTGCTGATAGGTTTGGCATATGTCACGAACTTACTCAGAACGAAGACCTCGCACCTACCGTTCTGGACCTCCTGGGATTAGCAATTCCCCAAAGCATACAAGGGAGTTCCTTTGCGTCCGTATTGAGACAAACAAAGGATCGTCCATCTTCTCCTTTGCGGGAGCACCAATTCTTCGAGTATCCACTCACCCATCAACCATACGCCCGGGTCGGCGTCGGTGACCGGCGCTACAAGCTTATCCGCTGTCACCCTGAACCTGGATGGATCCTGATCGACCGCGAAGCCGATCTTGCGGAGCAGCGTAACCTCGTCGGCTCTCGTGAGCACTCCGCAGCGGAGCAACGACTTCGCGAGGCCCTCTTCGATTGGCTCACTTCGACCGGAATGTGCTACGGTGCGAAGCCATATCATTGGTAATACCAGTTATTCTGATTTTTTCGTGGTCCGTGATTTCATATTTATATGCCTGAAAACGATCTTCTTTTGACTAAGCAGTTTGGCTCTGATTCCAAGGTCTTTAATTTTTGCTTTCCGGCTGGTGAACAGAGTCGATACATCTATGAGTCAATCTTCAACTTATGCAGCTGGAAATATCTCGCGAACAAAGTGGTTTTTGAAGCTGCTAAATCAAACATACCCAATGGCCTATTTGTTGATGTGGGTGCAAATGTTGGAACCGAGACCGTTTTTGCCTCGGAGGTATTCAATAAGATCGTCGCCTTTGAAATCGACCCCATCAATGTCACCTATCTTCAGAAAAATATTACGCTAAATCATGTGGACTGCACGGTGGTGCAACGACCTGTCTCCGACGTGAGCGGTCAGAGGATCTACTTAAAGCGGGTTTCAACAAACATAGCCGGATCGCACGCATCCTATACTGGAACTTCACACGATGATGTGCCAATTGAGTCCATCACCCTTGGCGACTATGGTTTCCGGCAACCCATTTCCTATTTGCATGTTGATACGGAGGGAATGGATGCAAAGGTACTCATGGGTGCAGCTCGTACCATTCAGCGTCAAAGCAAGGCCCCGATTGTCAAATTTGAATTCAGCCCTGCTCACCTCCACTCGTTTGGCTCTTCTGCCGCTGATTTTATCAGATTTTCCGAGGTTTTTGAATACACGTTATATATCGCTGCCCCCGTTCAATTCGGAGTCTTCCCGATCGCCTGCATGCAAATGCTGTTCGAGCAATGGAAAAATTCTTACAATGCTCCCTGCTTTGATTTGTATGCCTTCCCAAAAAACATCAATCCATTGGAAGAGCGATAACACTCCTCTGTAATTCGAATATTTCGCGTAGCCCCTTCTCTCCCAAAGCCACCATCCGAGAGAATTCATCCGGAGTAAATGTGCTTTCCTCCCCTCCCGCCTGCACCTCAACAAACTCACCGGACGAGGTCATCGCCAGATTCATATCGACGGAGGCATCCTTGTCCTCGATATAGTCGAGGTCCAAAAGCACTTGTCCACGATTCAACCCAACACTGATCGCAGCCACCTGCGAACGCAGTGGAGACTCGACTAGTTTTCCATCGGCACACAATCTTTTAATAGCCAGTGCTAAAGCAATATAAGCGCCCGTGATCGAAGTGGTACGAGTTCCTCCATCGGCTTGCAACACATCACAATCGATCATAATGGTTCTTGGGCCGACCTTCCCCAAATCGATCGCCGTCCGCAAAACCCGACCAATGAGTCGCTGGATCTCGATACTCCTGCCATCTGCCTGACCTTTAGCTCGATCCCGTGCTTTTCGCTCCAAAGTGGAATACGGTAGCATGGAATACTCGGTGGTGAGCCAGCCACCACTGACTTTTTGGTCTTTCATCCAACGGGGTATCTCCTCCTGGATCATCACGGCGCAGATAACTTGTGTCCGTCCGCAACTCGCCAGCACCGATCCGACAGCGTGAGGAGCGATACCAGGCTGAAAGGTGAAAGGCCGAAGTTGATCCGGCAGTCGGCCGTCATGTCGAGATGTCATATTTAAGGGTAGTTCCAAAGAACCTTAGGACAATTACAGCGCAAACGAAGTGAGGACAAGACACAAAAACGAAGACGTTTTATCCACAGATTTTCACAGATTTTGATGTTGCGGAAATCCATCCTAGAAAACGCAGTTGATTTCGGTTCAGATGTGGAGTGCGGTGGCGATGACACCGCACTCTATATCGGAAAAACAAAAACAATCTGAGTAAATCTGCGAAATCTGCGGGGAACAGTCCCCTCCCCGATTTCTGTCTTTCTGCTTAACGCTTCAGGATGCCTTTACTACTGCCCCGAATATAATCGTTTCATGTGATTATAAAATTTTGTAAAAGCCAGCTCCCACGAGATGGCAAAGTAACCCAGGCGATACTGCTCATATTTGTCCACGACAACCTGGATATAGGATCGGGTGCCAGGATAATCGATATGATTCAAATACTTGGCCGAGCTGGCAGGATCATTCGAATCAACCCAGCGTAGGGCATTTGTCCGTCCTGCGTTATACTCACCCAACCCAAAGAGGATGGGATCGTCGGTATTCTTCCAGTGGTGAATCGCTTTGGCCAGATACCACGTACCAATGGTAATATTAGTCCGAGGTTTGAAAAGATCATCTAGATCGGGGTTATCCATTTTATTCGCATGAGCCCATTCAATCACCACATTCGGCGTGACTTGCATCAGTCCACGTTCCTTGGCGGCCCCTTTGCGAAGAGGATTAAACCGACTCTCTCTCCAAATAAGTGCCCGCACCAATAGTGGATCCACCCCTTCCGCTTCGGCAATCGGTGCAATCACACTATCATATTGGGTCTCCCTTTTCTGCACTTCATACTTCTCCCATTTCCACAGCCCATATAGACCCAGGAAAAATGCCAAAATAACCATCCATATCCGAACCATGAGGACACTATTCCGAAAAAATTTAATTATACCAGTCCTGAAAAGCATTCCTCTTCCTCTCACCGTATAGTCAAAAAACTTTTCATAACTGGTATAAGGCATTTTTAGGACTTTAGTCCTTAGAATTTAAATTCTGATAGAAACGCACAAGATTTTAAGCGTAGGGCGAACTTCCATGTATGCCCACTTCTCTAGGGGCTTGGGGGCATTGCAATTGAGAGTTGGGAATTGGCAACGGGGATCCCAGTCAGGGCGCATATGGAAATCCGCCCTCCACTTTAGCACCCATTACACTCATTAAATTGCCATAACAGTCTTGCTAATAGTAAAATGGATCGTAAGCTGCTTATGTATAATTTTACTGAAAATGAAATTTCGAACTCCCTCTCTTAGTATTCGTCGTTATTTAGCGCAAATGGGCAGCAAGGGCGGCAAGAAGAGCCGTCGAAGACTTGCTCCCTCGACTGCACGTAAGATGGTTGCTCTGAGGGAGGCTAGAAAGGCGTTCCGAACTTATCGACACGAATACTTTTGGTCCTTTCGCGATGACACCCCGATTACCCTCAAGGACATTGGATGGGTACTGGAGGGCCTTCGAACGGAAGGAAATCGTATAGCTTACGAAAAGGCCCGTCAAATCGAACGGTTAATGCGAGTGAACTCATGCCAATAGGTAAGTTTGAAGGTGAGGTTCTGCGATTGATAGCGGCTAATCGCCGCCCCGAAAGCCATGTCGCTGATGCCACGGTCCTGAATCAAAGTCCCACTTCTCCCAGATTCTCTGAAGACATCGACTTATTTCATGATACCGAGGATGCCTTGGATAAATCGGTCGAATTGGATACAACTTTATTAGCGCAGAGCGGATTTGGAGTGCGAATCACCGCAAATCAGCCCTATTTCAAGAGAGCCATTATCGAAAAGGCCGGGGAGGTAACCAAGCTTGAATGGGCTCGTGATTCTGCATTTCGTTTCTTTCCGATTGAGCCGGATCCGGAGTTGGGGTACCGCCTGAACCTTTGGGATGCTGCTACAAACAAAACCCTGGCGGCAGCTGGCCGAGCCAAAGTTCGCGATTATGTGGATTTATTGAACTTACACCAACACCACCTAGGGTTGGGAGCTTTGATCTGGGCAGCAGCGGGCAAAGACGATGGGCTGTCTCCGGGTTTTATAATCGAAGAGTTAGCTCGAGTTCAGCGTTATCCAAAAATGGATTATGATGGTTTGCGTTTAACTCAACCACTGGATTCCAAAATACTCAAAAACATTTGGATCAAAGCTTTGGATGAGGCCCGAGAATTGCAACATGTGCTGCTGAATGCCCCACTTGGATGCTTTTTTCTGAATGCCCAAGGTAATCCGGTTTGTCCAACATCAGCGACCTTACCCACGCTTAGACCGCACTTTGGTTCACTCCATGGTGCTTGGCCAAAGTTAGTGGAGTAACTCGGTGCCTTTTATAAATACCTCATCGGTACCAATCTGCGTAATCTGCGGCATTCGGGATAACAGTAGGAGATGGAGCAAGAGGTTGAGGAACAGGAACAGGAAGAAACACCACGAAGAATCACATAAGCATCAAGGGATCCACATCCACGACCATTCTCACCCCCTCGGGTAGCTCTATTTCAAGGGCATACTTCCGGAGTCGCCGACCACACTCCAATACTTTTCCAGTCAGGATCAAGCTATGAAACCTGAAAAAATGCTCGATTTTGGAAATGGGGGCCGGAGCCACCTCGCCGACTTCGGCCAATCCAGCCAGATCGGTCTTGATACCTGACTGAATTTTTCGGGCTACAAACAATGTTTTCTCATCATTACGCCCCCGCCATGTTATTAAAATACTACGCCGGTAAGGCGGGTACTCCAGGGCTTTGCGAAATTCCATCTCCTGCTCGGCAAACCCCACATAATCGTGGTGACGGGCAAATTGAATGGCCGGATGAAACGGGGTTCTGGTTTGAATAAAGACCTCGCCACTTCTATCCCCTCGCCCTGCACGCCCCGCCACCTGCATGAGTTGTTGAAAGACCCTTTCACCTGAACGGAAATCAGGAATTTGCAGAGCCCCATCCACGTTGATTACAGCAACACAGGTGACTCCGGGAAAATCCAATCCCTTCGCAATCATCTGTGTCCCTACGAGAACATCAACCTCCCCTCGTCCAAATTTCGTCAAGGCCTCTAAATAGGCGTGCTTGGCACGCATGGAATCGGTATCCATTCGTAAAATCCGTGCCTTAGGTAACTCACGCTCCAGCGATTGCTCGATTTTTTTGGGTGCCCCACCCGCTATATTTGTAGCCCCGCGAGGCACATTCCGGGCATTGCTGCGGTACTGGAGCGGAATACGTACATAGATGACATCGAAGCTGTTCCACCGTGCGATGGTATGTCAAGGTGACGCTACAGGCCGGACACATCTCAACATGACCGCAATCGGGACACTGCAATGAGGTGGAATGTCCACGACGATTGAGATAAAGAATTGATTGCTCCTGTTTAGCGATCCGCTTTTCTACCGCTTCGCGTACCGGTGGTGCCAGGCAGCAGGATTCGTCTCCCTTCTTTCCCTTTCGAATATCCACCACATGTACTGTGGGCATCGGTCGGGCAGCGGCTCGACGGGTCAACTGCTGCAATAGGTACTTGCCTGTTTCAGCATTGTGCCAGGACTCCAAAGAAGGAGTGGCTGATCCCAATATAATCGAGGCTCCCTCCAAATGTGCCCGCAGAACCGCGACATCTCGGCCGTGATAATGAGGGGCATCCTCCTGTTTATAAGTGTGTTCGTGTTCTTCGTCGACGATGATCAGTCCTAGATCCGGGAGAGGGGCAAAAACGGCAGACCTCGCTCCGATCACCACCCGGGCACGGCCCTCACGGGCCTGTTGCCATTGATCGTGCTTCTCTCCCCGGGATAAATGACTGTGCAACACCGCCACCCGAACTTTTCGTCCAAGAAATCGGGCGCGAAGCCGATCAATAGCCTGCGGGGTCAAAGCAATCTCGGGAACCACCATCAGGGCGGTTTTTCCCTCAGCCAGCATCTCTCCGATCGCACGGAGGTATATCTCTGTTTTCCCGCTTCCTGTGACGCCATGCAATAGAATAGGGCGGGATTTCTCTCTTTTACTCTCTTCCCGCCAGTTATTCAAAACCAGTTCTTGCTCGGAATTCAAATTATGTTCTCGACTCTCCTCATCCGTCGGAAATAGCAAATCCTTGAAGGGATCCCGATCCTGGTCCTGAGCCTGAATTGTCACAAATCCTTTGTCCTCCAACCCCTGCCACACCGCCCGACCGATTCCTGTCTGTCGTTCAAGATCGGCCAGCCAGCCTCCCTTCTGTTCCTGTAAATGAAAAAAAGCGTCTCGCTGTTTTTTTGCCCGCTTCAGGGTTTGTTCCACCTCTGTCATATCCAGCCCTGGGCGACACTCCACCCATAACCGCTGCATCGCCCCCATCTCCTGCCGAACCGGTTCAGGCAGGACACAATGCAATGCTGCAGCCAAGGGAGCGCAATAATAGTCGGCTATCCATTGTGCCAGTCGAAATAAACTCCCCGGGATAAACTCTCGCTCGCCAATGATTTGTCTCATCGCCCGAACCTTCGTAAATTCGGATTTCGCCAACATCTCTACCACATACCCTGTGGTCTCATGAGTCCGCAGAGGGACCCGTACTTTCATCCCTATCCGAATTTTCCCAAGCAGGGATTCCGGAATGGCATAATCGTATGCCCTCTCGTAAGAATCCTCCGGCACTACCTTAATATATCGCTCTTCATTCATCCCTTCCTCTTCCTCTTACTCTTGCTCTTATTCTTACTGTTATTCTCTATTTATCCTAAAAAACGCAATTGATTTCACCGCATAGAACGTAAAGATCTCAAAGGTAATACGTTAGGAACCTGTTTTTTCAAAAAGCCCCTTCACTCAACTGGTGAGGCCACTTTGTCCCAACGCTTTCCATAAACCCTTAATCTGCGTAAATCTGTGTAATCTGCGGTTAAACTGTCTGCGGTATCCGAAGACCAAAGCTTAGAAATGATCGAGAGCTATGATCAAACCGTTTCCCAACGACCTGGTCCGGAGATCTGCCACCGGTTGCCGTCCAATTGCTGAGCCTTACCCTTCAGCTGTCTATTTGCGAATGGAAGGGTGACAAGAGCCTCCGTCTCTGCGGGCAGTTGAAGAAAGAAAGAGCCACTTTCGTGGGCCTCCAACTCTACCAATCCACGCGGGGTACAGGTCTTTCCCCGGATAAACTTTCGTCCGCAAAGATCAGGGGTGATACGGAGCTTTTTTCCACCCGGACTTGCGATCGTGACACCTAATACATATTCATGCAACCAGAGAAGCGGGACAGCTCCCCAACCATGACTGCCAGTTTCATCTCCAGGTTGAGCATGATTAATAGCGTCTCCACGTAGGCTCTGATCTTCTCTGGAAATCCAATATTCAGGAAGAGGCCCGCCATGGGGTCCTTGAAAAAGCGGTGGGGTAGGATTGGCAGGGTCGCCCGGTAGATACTGAGAATAACGCTCTAAGAGATGACGCAAAGCACGCGCTCCACGTTGGTTTCTTGAAAGAGCTTTTAGTACCCGTTCTGAATATGTTGGATTGTTCCAACGGAGAATACCGGAGGGGGGCACTCCATTTGGTTCTGGAAAGATATAATCCAACATGACTCCAGCCAGTTCCGGATCGATGATCCCTTCTCCCAAGGCTTCGCTGTGGGCGGCTTGGCTAAAACTGGGCAGCGGTTTTAAGTCGGCATCCAGGACATCCGCGATGAGAGTTGGGCGTTGGCCATTCCCAGGAACTAGTAGATGCTTCTTAAAAGCCTGTTTCATCAATTCGGCGGCTGCTTCCCATGCCGACGCGAGAGATTCATTTCCCACGACGCGGGCTAAAGCTGCAAAACGTATTAGACGGGTGATCAACCATGGGGCGACTACCCCACTCACTCCGCCTTTAGGTACAGGAGGGGTTGTATTGATGTCCGCATTGACGTCTCCGTGCCAGAGCCCCTTTGCGTCCATACGTTCCAAGAGGGTTGCCACCAAGATGGAGAGTGTGGGGAAAAAACGTCGTACGAGATTCTCATCACCGCTCCAAATCCATTCATCCCAAAGCATTTGCCCCCACTGCATTTGCCAATCAGCCATATTGGTTTGATTGGGAAAGTTGGAAGGAGGAAAATTATGGAAGACACCGACTTTATTCTGGCTTTCTGACACAGTTCGCAAATAGAAATAGCGCAAAGAGGTTTCACCACTCCAACGGGCGCATAATTCAGCGCGAGGTGTCGCATCTTCAAGCCATTGACCGTCTTCCCGTCCGGGAGTATCTACAATGGCGTCCGTCATGCTCACGGTGGCATGGTCCGAACACAAACGAACAATTCCTGCCACACGGGAATCATCTCGCTCTCCCTGCTCGTCCGCCATTGTGCAACTTCCTAAAATATTGAAAGGATGTTGGGAGGAAATGATCCCTAATCGATTGATGGTGACAGTTCCAGAAAGGTAAAAATGTATGTGAAGAGTCAGCCACCGACAGGTCCGTTCATCAGGTAATTCCACTGTGCCAGGCCCCGATATGATGATACGATCGGCATACCGACTACCGACGACCCTTCCCGTATCCAACCAACCGTCCTGCCGAAGCAAGATCCTTCCATCATAATGTCTTCGCCAAATCTCACCGTATCCGAAATCCAAACGAGTTCCCCATGGACACTGACCGATATCAATGAGGGGATAACCATGCAGAGGACGCTGAAAGTCCACTGTGACATACAGAGAATCACCCGCCTTACCAGAGATCGTCCAGGGCTTTCCTTGGCATAAGGAAGAGGCTAGAACTGTCTCCTTCTCATTTTTTTCGCAAGTAGAGGTGGTCAACCCCGGGCCGATCAGGGCTGGATCATCTTCAACAGGCAGAATACGTTTGCTTTGGCCTGCGGCGAGGACGAGAGGGGGTAACACAAACTCATCTCTTTGCCCTTTGGTTTCCACATCCAACGGACGGACAGGCCAAGGAAAGTTCTCCAGTACCACGGCTTGCGGCCAGGACGAGGTGTCAAAATCAGGATTATGAATGTCTATCATCCGTGCAGCGTGGATGATTTGAGGAAAACGTATTCGCGGTGTTAACCATCTAAGTCCCAAAATCTGCAGGGTGTGAGGTTCATAAGCCTCAACAGGGAGAGTTTTCCATTTGGAATCCGAGACAACCCATGATGAATCGACCCACAGTCCAGCTAATCCACCAGCCGTACGTTGGAACGTGGTGATATCTCCCCAATGATGCAGTAACACTGTAAGAATGTTCTTTCCGGGACGGAGAACACTGCTGCAATCGACAACTTCGCATGTTGCCATATCACGAGCATTACGAGCAACTTTTCGACGGAGGATGACCCCATTGATCCAAAGCCTGGCGGTGCTATCTGCCGCAAATCTTAGTTCCGATTCTGCAGGAACTGCAGGAAGTTCCACGATACGCTGAAACCATGCAAAGCGATTAGGTCTTCCTTCTGGTGTTCCATTTGTGCTCCAGCCTATCCATCGCGCAGTTCCAACATCAGAACTTGAAGAATGAATCTCTCCAGATTCAGAAGTATTAGACATCGGGCGAACGTAGTGTTCGATCGTTAGCTCGGTCAACTAAAAACGGGCGTCTGACCGGCCATTAAGAGCAGATGTCGGGCCTCCCGGGATCACTCAACAGTATCTTGCTTGTACTGTGCCATTGCCTGGGCGTAAAGCGCAGGATCCTTTGAACTTTTCGTACCGATGCATGTTCCGTTCTGATAAAACTTGGCCACAAAACCCTCGTACTGACCCAGTTGCTCCTCAGCACCAAAAGCTCCGGGGAAGGCGTAACTCTTCGGAATAACCTTTCCCAGACGCAACTTGGCGGTCTCTCCATTAGGTAAATCCATGTTTTTAAAGGTAAATACATTTGCAACCGTATAGGAACCCCCTGAGTCATCTTTTCCGGAGTGAGATGGAGAAACAATAACATAAACCCGAATTGATAGCTGATTGAAAGGAACAGTTCCGGTATTGGTCATGTCTCCACTGAGCATGACACCTTTCATCTCAGCACCACCAGCCGTTGTATCGACCTTCAACTGGGAGATTTCACTCTGTGTCAAGGAACATGGCTCAACGGAAATACGAAGTTCAACCGGAACGTCACTCTGCGCCATTAAAGTGGAAAGAGAGGCCCCGCAAAATATCAAGAAACCTAGGGTAATTAATTTCATATTGATTATTAGTTCACGAGATAAACAGCCACTCCCGGAAAAAGTTGCGCAGAAGTTTTCTTTCATAGATGTGCTTACTGGCGAATGTCATCTCTAGCCTATCAGGGTAAATGGTCAATTTATTTTCTGCAA
>Ga0206919_1232_pt1 | contig 12065 bp, 15 predicted proteins | sample Alteio_BWOrgHeat_67_FD_152962 | JGI IMG/M metagenome (GOLD analysis project Ga0206919, IMG submission 152962) | Enriched cells from forest soil in Barre Woods Harvard Forest LTER site, Petersham, Massachusetts, United States -... | ecosystem: Environmental > Terrestrial > Soil > Temperate forest >... | reverse complement strand
GGTCTCCATGGTGGCCGAAAAGCAGGCGCTGCTGGCCAAATTGGGATTTTAAGGTTGATCACCGTCGGGAGAACTTCCGCCCTTCTTTATTTTTGCGATAAGTATCTAAAATGGAATATTGCCAAAAAAATTGATTAGGACATCGTAACCGTCTGAGGGTGAGCATATTAAAAACTCCCCCACCCAAGAACTGAACAAACCCGAATCTATGTCATTCGCTGATAATTTAAAAAAAGTTCCATTCACCGTCAAAATCCAACTCGTTGTTTTTATATCCTACGTGATCATTATAGGAGTGGGGTACAAAATCTACAGCAACAACAACCTTTTTTTGGAGAACCTACATGCCGTCAGTTCCATCGATGATGCCCAGGCAAAGGCCAAGGAACTAGTGGAACAAAATAACGATTGGGTTCTCTACGGTCTCGGCACGTGCATTGTCGTGGCCCAGATCCTTCTATTTCTCGTGGTGCAGGCCATCCACAATTTAATGGACAAGACTTTGCGCGGTGTCTCAAGAAGGTTACAGGGAGCTTCCAGCGATATGGCAGCAATCTCTTCGGAGGTTTCGCATGCCTGCACCGTTTTAGCGGAAGGCACCAGCGAACAGGCGGCGGCAATTGAACAAACCACCTCGTCGCTGGAAGAATTGACTGGCATGGCCAATCAGAATACTCAGAATGTTCATGCGGCCAAGGGACGTGCCAACGATGCCCGTCTGATGGCTGAGGCCGGACTTCATGAGATGCAGGAGATGACTCAAATCATGAACTCCATGCAAGGGGCCGGTCAGGAGTTGGACCATTCAATGGAGGAGATCAAGCACTCGGGCGATGCTATCTCCAAGATCATCAAAACAATCGATGAAATTGCGTTTCAAACCAATATTCTTGCCCTGAATGCTGCCGTTGAAGCCGCTCGTGCCGGGGAGGCAGGTATGGGGTTTGCTGTTGTAGCCGATGAAGTTCGCAATCTTGCAAAACGCAGTGCCGACGCCGCCCGCGAGACCTCCACATTGATCGAAAACTCCATTAGAAAGAGTGATCAGGGTGTCACCATGAGTCAGAAGGTATCCACCAGCTTGAAGCAGATCATTGAAAGTTCACGGGTGGTGGACAAGCGATTAGAAGAAATCGTCGGAAAGGTTCGGGAAGTGGATACCTATATGAATCAGGTGACGGAATCCTCCGAGCAACAATCGACAGGCGTCCAACAGATCACCAAGGCTGTTCATCAAATGGATAAAGTTACACAGAGCAGCGCCGCGAGTTCTCAACAGACAGCCGCCTCAGCGATCGAACTTCATAGTCAGGCCGATATCTTAAAACTGTCTGTCCAAGAACTTCTCGAGTTGGTCGGCGGGGCCAGTCAGACCAGGGATGAATTTCAGATGCCAGCCTCACGACATCATTCGCTCTCCTCAGAGCGGTCGGAATTTGCACCTCCTCCGCTACATCGGCCAGCCCCCATTAAACAGGGGACCATCCGACCCACTGTTAAGCTAAGGTCGACCCGGATCCCGAAAGAGGCACCTCTGACCTCAAGTAATAACCCGACAGGATCGCCCAGATTGGAAGATAAAAACAAATCGATCCCTATGGATGATTTTAAGGATTTCTGATTAACCTCAAAAGGGATTGATTCAATCCCCTAAATTAGATCGTAATGCCTCAAGATCTGCATCCGATTCAGCTAATTTTTTAAAGCTGGGATCGATTTGGATTGCCCGTTCCAAGAGAAGCCATGCCTCCTGAAGATGTCCCAGCAGGCATTCGTAACAGGACAGGTTGTAATAGAAAATCGCTGTCTCCCTTAATGCCGGGGGTCCGGAGAGCAATCGTTCCTTGGCTTCCCGCGTCCTCTTAAGCTCATGAAGGCAAAAGGCCACCTTAATCCATCCATCCGATTCTGCAGGTTGCAGTCGACAAAGTGTTTCCGCTTCCGATAAGGCCTCCAACCACCGGTGCTCATCCATCAAAACCGTGAGCCGGATGTGCATCACCTCTGGATGGTACTGCGCGGTGGCGGATAATTCGGCCAGCTCATCAAGCGCCGACTGCGCCATACCCAGCTCCCAAAATCCGAGAGCGGATTCTAGTCGGAGTGCGTCAGTTCCTTCCCATGTCATAATATGAAGTCTCCAGTATATCCCTGCACAGTCCCAATTACCAGTAGCTTATCTCGGCTTCCCCCATCGGAAGAATGTGAATTTAGTTTGCTTATCGAAACAAATCTCTTATAGTAAGTCATGACAATCTTCATGGGCTTTGCGCCGCCGCACGGGTTCGATTGGTTTTGGATCGCCTTGATTTTCGTGCTACTTTTCGGTGCTAAAAAACTCCCAGATCTTGCACGCGGTCTTGGGAAGAGCCTGGGTGAATTCAAGAAGGCCAAGCAGGAGTTCGAGAACGAACTACAGACTTCCATGAAAGAGGAACCTAAAACAAACACTCCTGCATCGGCTCCCGTTCCCGGAACAGTGGCAAAGGATGCCACGGTCATTCACGATTCGTCGAAGAATAATTAGGCTTCTGTTTTTGTCGATTTTTCGTCCCTATGGGACGGCACTGAAAACAATCTGTGAAAATCTGCGTGATCTGGGGGGGGTAAAATGGCTGCACATTTTAGGGTTAAAAATCCCCTTCCCCACTTACGGTTTGCTACTCGAGCAATGAACTCGCACGGACAAAGGCTTTCTGAGAGATCAGGATCTTGAGATCTTGATATTGGACGGGAGAAAACGGCACGAGAGCCCAATATTCTTCCTCCCCTTTTTTAATCGTGAACCACATGAGATAGCTAACCCCCGGATGGTACACGGGACTCTGATCTAAATGGGTCATTTCCCACGTGCCCTGAGCATTTAATTGCAGTTTATCTAAGATGTTACCATTGTTTCTGGGGATCTGAAATAGTTGACCATAATATTTTTTTTGTTTGTGCCTCCACGCGCTCCTGCGCCTCGCTCAACTGACCAGTCACCATTTCCATCTCCTCCCTAAGAGGTTTCACCTCCTCCCCGGCCTCAGCAACCCGGACTTGCAAATGATCTACCCGATCATTGATTTCACTAATTTTGGGTCCGGTTGACTTGTGAATCTCTTCGACCTGCCCCTTCAAGGTTTGTCGCCTTTGTTCTTGGGCAGTTTCGAAGTCGGTCCACTCCTTCAACTGATCCTCTGCCCAAATCCGTTCATCGACAGTCTTCACACCCTTGGGAGGGCTGTAAAGAGCCAGGCGAAAAGCATTCACCCAAACTTCAGGTGACTGGACGGTGGAATCGATCTGAAAGTCCAAACCTAATTGTTTGGCCCGATCCAGAATCTTATTTTGAAGAGCTTGAAGTCTCTTATCGTGCTCATCCGACATTGGCTTGGCGTTATCATCCCAGATTTTTGCAGCATCAGCCTGACTTTTTGAAATGACAGTTGCAATTTCACCCTTGGCATTCGTGATTTCCTTTTGAAGTAGGCTTTCTCGTTCCTGTAAGCCGGCTAGATCGGACTGAATCCTCTTGAGCGAGTCCTGTTTACTCTTCACTTCATCTAGATAGGGCTGCCGCGCCATGGAGAACTCCTGGTGAAGCACCTTTAAGTCGTCCGTAAAATCACGAACAATCAGAATCTGTGAGGGTAAATCGTAACCGGGGACGGAAAGTGCGCCGTGAACTCGGGTCTCGCGGAGTACCTGATAGGATTCAACCCCTAAACCCACAATCACGGAATAGGCTATGAGACGAAGAATCGCCTTCAACCAAAGTGGCACCATCCGTTTGGATTTCGTGGGTCTGGATGGGCCTGTAGTTGGGTCAACAGTCTCAGGAATCGATGGGATCTCTCGCGGCGGCTTCAGCTTTTTACGAGAGAGTAGCGGCTGCGGCTTTTTGTCTGTCTTGATCGTCCTAGAACCCAACACCTGCTTGGTGACAGAAGGTTGCGGAACAGACGGCGGTGGAGGCGGATCAACCGGAGACTGATGGGGAGGAGTGGGAGACTGGGGGGAAGGTTCTTCAGCCATAGATATGTGAACAAGGATAGGTACCTAGTAAAACCAATCGGGCAGAGGGTCCCCAATGACGGAGTGCTTCCTCCGTGAACTGCTCCCAACGCAATCCCCCTTCCACCTCACACAGGAACCGAGTCTCAGATTCCAGAACCGACTCCACCGACTTAACGCTCCCACCATTGTTTGTTACAAGTTGTTGAAAGTCCGAACTCAGTTTTCCCGGTTTCGGAGCAAGAAATAGAAAGAGTGATTTGCCTTCAGTATTCTTTTTTTCATCTCCCTTCGTCAGAATGAAAAATTGTTCGGCCTCCTTTTTGGGTATCGGATGGGAAGATTCCAGAAGGTCGTCAGGACTCTCACCATCAAGATTAATCTCTCCGCAGACTCGTAATAACCGACTGAACAGTTTTTCAGCAGATAGCTTGATCAGGGCATCACATAGAGCACGCCGAGGAATAACCGCCACATCAGCTTCATCGTTTTCTAGGGATTCAATCGCTCCCTTCCAATCACGTGCGCCCCGATAGCAATCGGATGCACCAAAACGCACTCGAGCTGCCAAAAAACCATGGAAGCGTTCGTTTTCTAGATAAACAATTCGAAGTTTGCTTTGACTCGCACGGGAGGCCGAAAGAATTTCCCGATAGATGGCTCGAAGTCCAGTACCTCTCAAAGGCCCCGTGTTTCGTTCCTCCAGGGTTTTCAGTAACTCCTCCTCCCTTTCCGGTGCAAAGACAGAATACCCACCTTCACGTTTGAGTTTTCCGATCTGCAGACCAAGATTCATCCGTTCATTTAGGAGATCAACCACCTGGAAATCGATCTTGTCTATCTGGGTCCGGATGCCTTGAAGGTTCATGATTGGAGTTCGGGTTGAAGCATCTGCGCGACAGCAGGTTGAGATATCGGGATTCGACGCAACTCGTCAGCGTTGGGGAGTTCCTGTAAACTCTTTAATCCAAAAACCTCCAGAAATTCAGAAGTCGTCTCATAGATCAATGGTCTTCCAGGGGCATCAGAACGCCCAGCAAGTTTGATCAGACGACGTTCAAGCAGAGTTGCCACAACGCCATCCACAGAGACACCACGAACCGCTTCGATATCGGCCCGGGAGATCGGCTGACGATAAGCAATGATTGAGAGAGTTTCCAGTGCCGGTTGGCTCAAACGGGTGGGCTTGGTCTCATCATGGAGCAGTCGCACCCATGGAGAGGTCTCAGGCCGGGTTCCATAACGATATCCTCCGGCAAGTTCCTGCAGTACGAATCCACAGCCCGAAGCCTCCATCTGATCCTTGATCTCGGAGATAACCGCCTCAATGTGGGCTTCGTCCACGCTCTGCAGATCAGACAACGGTTCGGACGCCATTGCACTCCCTTTGGTCAATGTCTGTAAGATCTGTCTCGCACTCAACGGCTTGGGGGCCGCAAAAAGCAGTGCTTCGATAACCTGTTTTAATTGAATTCCCATGATATTTCCTGAAAGAACGATGATAATGCCTGGGAGTCTGTTGAAAAACTAGCGTAATCCGCGTTGCAGAGGATTTTGGGTTTAAGTGAGAAGCGAGGAGAGAGTGTATTGGAAGCCAATACTCGACCGACGCAGCGACGAAACTTAAAGCCAAAAGACACGCAACCCTTTGGGCGCGAAAGAGAAACCATGCCTGACTTCGGTTGTCTCCCGACGGTTCCAGCTACTTGCCCCAGTATATCTTTGTCGTTCTGACGACGGTGACCTCGCTCCTTATAGATCCATGCGGATATGCTCGTTACTCGTTCCTCGTCATTCATGGTTTCTCTTTCTACGCGCGGGTTACGCTAGTTTTTCAACAGACTCCTAGGAGTCTGGGCTTTTGACGAGTTGAATCTCTCCAAATGGTTCCTCTTGTTGCGCAAGCACCTGTTTAAGACGGATGAGTTCCAATAATGCCAGAAAAGTTACAACAATCTCCGTCCGAGTTGCGTCCTCGGGGAAAAGATCGCGAAATAGGATCCGATGCCCACTCTCAATCAGTTGCTGAATCGAGATAATCTTATCACTCACGGTAAACCGATCTTCCAGAATGTTTTCAAAACTGTTAGTCGGCTTCACTCTCGCTAATATCTTTTGAAAAGCTGCGATCAATTCAAACACCCCCGATTCGAGGGCATTGGAGGCTGGGAAAAGCGACAGAGATCGCACATCAAAGCCCCGTTGATAAATGGTCTCCTGCCTTTCTCCCCGATCTGCAAGCTCTAAGGCAGCATCCTTGAATTTTTTGTACTCCACCAGCTGTCGGATCAGTTCCCAACGGGGATCTGCATCCTCTTCCTCGATCTGCTCTGATAACTGTTGATCTTTAGGCAGTAGCATCCGACTTTTAATATGGATCAAGGTGGCGGCCATCACCAGAAATTCCCCTGCGATCTCTAAATTCAACATCTGTATGAGTCGGATGAACTCCAAATACTGATTAGTGATCCGCTCGATGGGAATTTGATAAATATCAATCTCCTCCTTTTTGATCAAATAGAGTAATAAGTCTAATGGCCCTTCAAAGACGGGTAGTTTGACATTCCAGTCAAACTCCTCCTGCCCCGTGCCTTGGGTCGCTGAGATTGAATCATTACTCATTTAATTAACATCTTTACCATTAGGAGGTTGAAAGTCTCATGACAATTTTAATCGAATTAGGAAAGTGGAAGGCGAATCTCCGTATGCGCCCTTAACTGAATCCCGCCCGTTCCCAATTCCTAACTCCTAATTGAAAATTATTAATTAACACCTCCCCCCCATGCCCTGATAAGTGGGCGCATACGGAGGTTCGCCCTCCACTCGATCCATATTTCTCCGATTGATCGATTTTCACTACTTTGTTCTCGGACATTTTACCCCAACCCCACGGCGGCTCTTGCCTGTTCGAGCGTTCTCTGAGCCGTCTTGCGTGCTCGGCTCGCTCCCTCTGCCAAAGCCTCGTCAATCAGCCTCGGCTGCATGGACAACTCCTTGTACCTCGTCCGGAAAGGAGCTAAAAAGAGTTCCAGCTTCTCAAGCAACTGCTTCTTGTATTCACCATAGCCCGTACCCCCTCGCTGCATATTGGCAATATAGGCCGCAGTCTCCTCAGCGGAACTTACCAGCTTGTACAATGCCACGATAACAGACCCCTCAATCGGCTTAGGCTGATCGATCGGAGTGGAATCGGTCTTTATTCCCATTACCTTCTTGCTGAATGCCTTCGCATCCCCAAAAAGCTCCAGTGTGTTTCCATAGGATTTCGACATCTTCTGTCCATCAACCCCTGGAACCGTCGCAACATCTTCAACAATGTCGGGTTCCGGAATATGAAATACCTCACCGTAGGTGTCATTAAACTTCTGTGCCAGATCGCGTGCCACTTCCAGATGCTGCTTTTGGTCTTTGCCAATTGGAACCCGGTCAGACTGATATAGAAGGATATCTGCCGCCATGAGAACAGGATAAGCAAAGAGTCCATGCGTGGCTGGAATCCCTTTAGCAACCTTGTCCTTATAGCTATGACATCGTTCCAACAGACCGAATGGCGTCACAACCGAGAGTAACCAGGCCAGTTCATGGACCTCGGGGACTGCGCTCTGTCGGAAAAAAACAGTTTTTTCAGGATCAATCCCACAGGCAAGAAAGGCCAACGCCACCTCACGGATGTAGCCGCGAAGGGCGGCCGGATCGTTGACTGACGTTAAGGCGTGGTAATCGGCGATGAAATAGTAGCTCTCCCCCTGATTTTGCAGCGCCACCGCCCGCTGAATCATCCCAAAATAATTACCTAAATGCAACGCACCGGAGGGTTGCACACCTGACAGAATTCGCATAGCCAACCATCTTGCCGATGCCCCAGGGAATTTGTCGACTCAGGATTACAGGTTACACCATATTTTCCATTGCAAAAGCGTATCAGCGGCAAGGCATCGGAAAAAACTCTGCTGGTTGGTCATAGAAAAGACATTTATCGGTAAAAAACATTTCCCGTCTTGCATTTAATATTAATTGTCTTACAATTAAGTTAGTGAGTAATACAATCACAATTCGATTGCCGGATGAGCTGAAACAATGGCTGGAGAAGGAGTCACGAGTGACTGGCTTGCCAAAAGGGAAGATTGTCCGGGAACAGCTGGAGCTGTCGCGCACACGTAGGTTACGCCAGCCCTTTCTGGATCTGGCCGGGAGCATTGATGCGGCCTCCAACCTCAGCACCAAGCGTGGTTTTACACAATGACAGGGATTGCTGACACCGGTTTCCTGGTAGCCTTTGCCAACCGGCGAGATCAATACTTTCCGTGGGCCTATGCATTAGGCGAAAACATTCACGAACCTCTCTTGACGTGTGAAGCTGTGTTGGCAGAGGCGGCATTTCATTTGAAATGCTGCGGTCTCGTGCTGCGTCTGTTGGAAACGGGGTTAATCCGGTTAGCTTTTGAGGTAGATGATCATCGCCCTGAACTCGTCGCCCTGGCACAACGCTATACTAACCGCCAACCCGATCTTGCCGATCTCTGCCTGATCCGAATGAGTGAACTAAATCCCCAGCACCCAGTGATCACCGTGGATAGCGACTTTCGGATCTATCGTCGTAACCGTCATGAAACCATCCCGGTTCTAATGCCTCCGGCTGACTGATATTTGTCGACTGTCAAGAATTGACTCAAAGCACAATGCAGATTACACTTGGAAAATGAGTGTAGCGGAAATTGAAATAGCGGTGACCAAGCTACCGTTAAATGAAAAAAGGTTTCTCGCCCAGTGGCTCATTGAACAACTTGAAGATCAAGCGGATAAAGAGCTTGCTCTGCAAACTTTATCCGAGCGAGGAGCATCCATTGCGTGGAACCAACTGCGCAAAGAAGTATAGTCGACTGAATGATCTACAAGGTTGAGTTTTTGCCTGCTGCGGCGCGGCAGTTTCGCAAACTTCCGATTAGTTTTCAATATCAGTTGGATTCTACTCTCTACTAAATATCAATGTCCCATCTCGCCTCCATTCTTCGTTTCGCCTGGCCGTATTTGCGCCAATATAAATTGCGCCTGACCGTGGCGATTCTTGCAGGTATCCTATTTGCAGCCAGTAATGCCTCCTTCCTCTTTATTGTTAAAGTTACTATCGCCCGGATCCTACCTCCCGATCAGCAGCAGATAATGGTCTCTTCCTCATCCTCAGTCGCCACTGTACAGGCTGAACCTCCAACCCCCATCAACGGGTTCATCAATAGGGTCGAACAGGATGCACAGCGGCTTAAAGAAAGAGTATTGGAAGAGGGATCTCAGGTCATTGATCCCTGGCTGCCACGCCACAGCCGTCCGCTGGACGTTAAACAGATTATTGGAGTTCTGTTTTTCTTTGCCTTCTTTGCTGCTCTCCGAAGTTCCTTCAGTTACATCAGCTCCTACTGCATGACCTGGGTCAGCGCCCATTTCATCACGGATCTACGCACCGATCTTCTACAGAAACTCTACAGTCTCTCTCTCGATTTTCATCAACGATCCCAAGTGGGCGATTTAACAAATCGAGCGGTGGCAGATACTCAAACCTTGTATAACTCGATCGGTACGGTTTTTGCCGACCTGATCAAGGAACCGGCCACTATCCTGGCCGTTCTGGTTGCCTCGATCTTTATCGACTGGCACCTCACTTTTCTTGCTCTCGTGGTTTTACCAGCCTGCATGGCTCCTATCATCATCCTTGGCAACAAGGTACGACGCGCTGTCGGGAAAACGGTTAGCGCCTCGGTGGCACAAAGTAATCTAATGATTGAATCCCTATCCGGTATCCGTGTCGTGAAGGCCTACCGATTGGAAAAGGAAAATGCCAGACGCTTTCGAGAACATTCGGAAAGCATCATCCACCATAATATCAAGCAGGCACAAGCCGAAGGCCTCATCAATCCCTCGATCGAGATCATTTCCAGTACGGCTTTCGCCTTTTTGATCCTCTACGTCGTCTGGCAGAACATCAGCCTCGCCGATATGTCCAGCGTGATGATGGGCGTGATCTTTTTCTTCGCCCCCATCCGACGGCTGGGTCGGGTTCATGTGGTCCTGCAGGCAGGGAGTGTCAGTGCACATCGTCTGGAGACCATCATGAAGGAGAATCCAACCGTGCTTGATCCTCCAGTTCCCCAGCCCCTCACCCGGATTGACAAAAATATCCAGATCGAAGACCTCTCCTTTTCCTACGGTCCCACCCCTGTATTGCAGAGGATTAATCTACTCATCCCCAAAGGTTCCTCCCTGGGAATTGCCGGGGAAAGCGGCTCAGGCAAGAGCACATTGGTCAACCTGCTACTCCGTTTCTATGATCCAACTTCGGGCGTCATTCGAATCGATGACCGGGATATCCGACAGACGGCTCAAGCCGATCTCCTTCGCTTGATTGCCATGGTCAGTCAGGAAATTGTAATATTTGACACCACCATCGCTGAAAACATTGGATGGGGTCGTCCCGGTGCCACGGAATCGGAGATCCAGGAAGCCGCGCGACGAGCACACGCAGACGAATTTATTCAACAACTGCCAGAAGGATACCAAACCCGAACAGGTGAACGGGGTGTGACGCTATCGGGAGGACAACGCCAACGGATTGCTATCGCCCGCGCTTTCATCCGCAACGCACCGATTCTTATTCTCGATGAGGCAACCGCCAGTCTTGATTCCCAGAGCGAGTCCGAGGTTCAGACTGCCATCGATGAACTGGCCGAAAACCGCACAGTCATCACCATCGCCCACCGACTCTCCACCCTTTCTCAATGCGATCAGGTCGTGGTACTCGAACGTGGTCAGATCATCGAACAAGGATCCTATCAACAGCTCCTCAAACAATCAGGCCCATTCGCCCGTATGGCCGGACGGCAGGGGATTTTAATCCCTTAGAATTTATGTGGCGAATCTCCGTATGCACCCTAATTGGATCTCGCCCTAAGAACGCAAGATATTTGTGAGACGCTACACCAACCAATGAATTTTAATGTCTTTCTCGAGCTTTTTGAATTCGGAATCTCCTGTGACCAATTCAGCCTTCTTTTCCCTGGCCAAAGCAGCTCCATAGGCATCCCCGTAGGAAATTTCCCCTCGTGCCTTATAAATCGCTGCCTGACGTGCCAACTTCAAATCGTCACCGACACCTACAATCTCAATTGAGAGTGTTGCAATTTCCTGAATCACGGCTTCCGCTGCGGTTTGGGAATCTCTTCGGGCATAAGCCGTATATATTTCGACCCAATTGATTACGCTCATGTATAAATGGTGCCGACCTTGCGCACCTTGAAACAGAATCTCTTCGACTGCTTCCGCTGCCGGCTCCCCATTGTAAAAGGCCATCAAAGCCCAGCTATCGAGAATTTTTACAGCCATCTCAATGTTCCCTTTCCCAACTTCTGTCCTCTTGAAACGCCTCCCATACTTTCTTGTTCTTTAGTGATCCGCGCAGACTCCGAAGATATTCCCGTGTGATGGGTTTGAGCAAAATTCCTTCGGGAGTTGAAACCACTGCGGCACGAGTACCAACCTTAATTTCAAATTCACGCCTCACCTTGGAAGGAATCACCACTTGCCCTTTGGTGGTAAAGGTTACCATGGCTGCGGAATTATGACTTACACTCATATGTGAAAGCATACATATTTTAATATGTAAGTCGATTATTTTTTTGTCTTACTAAATATAAAAAGGAATGTTAATGTGGTGTCCCTAAAAGGCGGGTATTATGAAGAAACCGTCCACTCGTAGTGCCAATTTTACGTCCCTATGGGACGGCATTGAAAAATATGAATAATAATATTTACAAAATCTATTTTATAAATATTATTGTTTATAAATTATGAAACTTGAACACGCAAACATGACCGTCACGAGCATTGAAAAGGCCGTCCATTTCTAACTCTTAATTGATAATATGAATAAATCAAACTCAGCTGAATATCTGATAATTTCCGCCTCGGGACGGTCGGGGAGTCTAAGCCGGGTAATGGCAGAGACGGCACACGGGGAGTTCGTGAAACTGGGCGTCTCGAATCAACTAATAGATTTACGCGAATATATCCTACCACTTTGC
>Ga0206919_1230_pt1 | contig 12095 bp, 9 predicted proteins | sample Alteio_BWOrgHeat_67_FD_152962 | JGI IMG/M metagenome (GOLD analysis project Ga0206919, IMG submission 152962) | Enriched cells from forest soil in Barre Woods Harvard Forest LTER site, Petersham, Massachusetts, United States -... | ecosystem: Environmental > Terrestrial > Soil > Temperate forest > O... | reverse complement strand
ATCGGTACCATTAAATAACCAGTAATAAACACCGGCAGGTACCGGCTTACCATTGAAGTTTCCATCCCAATATTCCGGCAGCGACTTGCCGGTAAATAATAACTGGCCGTTGCGGTTAAAAATGCGCATCATATTTAAACTGACATAACCCACTATACTAACAGAAAAATTATCATTAATGCCATCGCCATTAGGCGTAAATGCGCTTGGTATGTTGATCACATAGGGCGGCGGTGGATTAACGGTGACATGAACAGTGCCAACAATCGCACAGCCATATTCACTAATGCCCTTAATGTAATACGTGCCGCTTTTTGTGGCTATTTTATTCACCAATTTGGTAGTTGTGGAGTCGGCCCAATAACTATAACTATAACCCGGTAAAGGCGTGAAGGTTGAAGACAGATCAATAAACTGCGGGTACGTAACCGTTCGCGGGTCGCTAACGTTTATTACCGGCTCCGTCATTTTTACGTACACCGGTAAAATATCCTGGCACCCGACCGAATTTACTCCTCTGATATAGTACGTGCCCGATGTAAATATATGCCGGGGGTTATATAAATAGGTTAAGCTCACCGGGTCGGTATAATAGCTATAGGTCATGTCTGTACTGCTGCCTGCCGTAACCGAAGGTAAGGTAAGGTTAGCGCCATAACCGGGACAGCCATATACGGTATCGACCACCTTAAACACAAATGGCGCATTTACTTTATTAATGGTAGTATATATGGTATCCACGCAGCCCAGTCCGGGATATGGATAAAGCATCAGTGCAATTTGTGTTCCGTTTGCCGGCGAGGGTTTCAATGCTAATGTCCGCCCGGTATCTAATTTTGTTTTCAAGTCACCGGAGTACCATTGATAGGTTTGAAAGCCGGCAGGTGCATACAGTGTTGTAAGATTATCCTGGCCAATGCAGTCATTATTACCTGTAATGGGCGAACCGCAAGGTTCTGCCACATCAATATAGGCATAGCCAAAGTGCCCGCCCATCGTGCAATCATTCGTAGTAAACTCCAGGCGCATCTTTTTGCCCGCATAACCGGTTAAATTAATAGAAGCTGTAGACCACTCTTTATAAAAAATGGCTGCATTAGTTCCGTTAGTTGTTGATAGCTTAAATCCCGGCAATTCGGATGGTGCAACAAAATCAAAAGATGGACAACTGACATAAGTACTGTCCGTTTCGTTAAATATCTGGGCCGTAAATTGAGGTTGGGCATATTGCGCGTGCCCCGGATTTTGCAAAACCACGGCGTAATTAAATAGTAAGGTATATTGGCTGCCGCCGGGTACAATAAATTCATACGTTACCCGTTCGGCTTCTGAGTGAACGCTGTCGTTTCCCAGCCTGATGCAATACCGGCTGCCATTGGGGCACGATATAGGGAAACCCCCGTATTTATCTATGGAGTGATCGGATGAGTCGATCATCGTGTGCCTGTTGAAAACCGGTCCGCTGGGCGCAACCCTAATATTGCCGTTTGCATCAACACCACCAATATAGCAGGTCCAATTACTGAAATCACCGGTTTCAAATCCAATATTGGCAGGGCATTGCGCCGCACAGCGAAATCCTGCGAGCAACAATACAAACAGAAAAACTTTAAACAGGTAATGCATTGATGTTTAGGTTTAAAGTTACTAAATTCTTATTAACCCCATTACAACCTAAAAAATCATTGCCAAAGATATCTTAATGATTTATCGAATAAGGACAATACTTCCCGATCTGGTGACGGGCACATGATAAAAATCATCAGTCCCATTAAACAACCAGTAATAAGTACCGGCAGGCACCGGCTTACCATTGTAATTTCCATCCCAATATTCCGGCAGCGACTTGCCGGTAAACAATAATTGGCCATTGCGGTTAAAGATGCGCATCATGTTTAAACTTACATAGCCAACGATACTAACGGAGAAATTATCGTTAATACCATCGCCATTGGGCGTAAATGCACTTGGTACGTTGATCAGATAAGGTGGGGGCGGATTGACAATAACGTGTACGGTGCCCACAATTGGACAGCCATATTCGTTAATACCCTTTACATAATAAGTACCACTTTTCGTGACCGTATTACTGATAAGGTTTCTGGAGGTAGAGTCGGCCCAATAACTATACGAATAACCCGGCAAATGCATAAAGGTCCCCGATAGATCTATCGTTTGCGGGTACGTGACGGTTCGTGGATCGCTCACTGCTATCTGGGGGGTGGTAATATTCACATAAATAGGCAAAATATCCTGGCAACCTACTGAATTCACACCCCTGATATAATAAGTACCAGAGGTAGTTATATGCCTCGGGTTATACACATAGGTTAAATTCACAGGATCGGTATAATAGCTATAGGTCATATCGGTGCTGCTGCCTGCCATGACAGCCGGCGAAGCGAGATCAGCACCATAATTTATACAACCGTTTAAGGTATCGATCACTTTAAATACAAAAGGCGCATTTACTTTGTTAATGGTGGTATAAATTGTGTCTACACAACCCAGCCCATCATATGGCTGAAGCACAAGCCCGATTTGTGTGCCGTTGGCCGGCGAGGGTTTCATGGTTAATGTTCGCCCTGTATCCAACTTGGTTTTCAAATCGCCGGTGTACCATTGATAGGTTTGAAAGCCTGCCGGGGCATAAAGTTTGGTAATATTATCCTGACCAATGCAATCATTATTACCGGTTATCGGAGAACCACAAGGCTCTGCCACATCGATATAGGCATAGCCAAAGTGTCCTCCGGCAGTGCAATCATTTGTAGTAAACTCCAGGCGCATGGTTTTGCCTGAATACCCTGTTAAATTAATAGAGGCTGTGGACCATTCTTTATAATAAATAGCTGTATTTGCACCCTCGATATTGGACAATTTAAAGCCGGGTAAGTCGGTAGAAGCAACAAAATCAAAAGAAGGGCAATCTATATACTTATTATCCGATTCGTCAAATATCTGGGCGGTAAATTTTGGCTGCTGATATGGCTCATGATTCGGATTTTGCAAAACCACTGCGTAGTTAAATAGTAGCGTATATTGACTACCATCGGGCACTACGAATTCATAGGTCACCCGCTCGGCTTCTGCGTGTGTATCGTCATTACCTAACCTGATCGAATAGCGGCTGCCGTTGGGACAAGCGATAGGAAAGCCACCATATTTATCGGTAGACCGATCAGAGGAATCGATCATAGTATGCCTATTGTACACAGGGCCGCTGGGCATAACAGTAATATTACCATTCATATCGATATTGCCGGTGTAACAGGACCAATTACTGAAGTCGCCGGTTTCAAAACCAATATTGGCGGGGCATTGCGCCGCACAGCGAAACCCTGTCCACAATAACGCAATCAAAAAAACTTTAAACACGCGGTACATTAGCGGTTAAAGTTAAATAATTTGTGATATACTCTTATCATAGAAAGAACGAAAGCTCAAACGAAAAATGCCGCTGTTATGGTATTACCAGCGGCATTTTGAATAGAAACTATTGAAATCAATATATCACGGCCAGATACCTAAATTTTGATAAGATATGGCGATTTTGTTGATAACACCCACCAGCGCTGCCGTACGCATGCTGTCGAGTTTGTTGTTGCCGTTATAAATTTCTCTTATTTCATGGTACGAGCGTATCATGGTATCCTCTAAACCTGAGTTTACCAACTCCAGTTCTGTTGCACCCTTAACAATTACCGAGCGTTGCATCGGTGTTAAACTCACACCCGTAAGGCCCTCTACCATGTTTACCAGGTTAAGATTGGTGTTTTCTTCAAACCGCCTGTTGATACGGCCAAATGCCACATGCGACAGGTTTTTAAGCCACTCGAAGTACGATACAGTAACACCACCGGCATTAGCAAACATATCGGGGATAATAATGCCGCCCATTTTGTAAAATATAGCTTCCGCTTCCGGGCTGGTTGGGCCATTAGCGCCTTCGGCAATGATCTTAGCTTTGATGTTTGAGATATTTCCGATCGTGATCTGGTTTTCCAAAGCGGCCGGTACTAAAATATCGCATGGTTGTTCCAAGCCCTCCATCGAGTTTTTAAACTCTTTTTTAGCACCCGGGTAACCTAAGATAGAGCCCGTAGCTTTGCGGTGCTGGAATACGGCATCAACATCTAAACCATCAGGATTGTAAATGGCGCCTTCGTATTCGCAGATACAAACGATCAAACCGCCGTATTCTGACAAAAACTTAGCCGAATAGAAGCCTACGTTACCCAAGCCCTGTACAATGATCTTTTTACCCGAAATGCCCGGGGTAAGGCCAATTTTAGCCATGTCTTCTGCCACGCTTACGCACTCGCGGATGGCTATAGCCACGCCACGGCCGGTGGCTTCTCTACGGCCTGCAATACCATGCAAAGCAATAGGTTTGCCGGTAACGGCCCCCATGGCGTCTAACTGGCCGGGGTTCATAGCCGCATAAGTATCGGCTATCCAGCTCATTTCGCGCTCGCCCGATCCGTAATCCGGCGCCGGTACGTCAATGCTTGGGCCAATGAAATTCTTTTTAATTAACTCTACCGTATAGCGGCGGGTAATATTTTCAAGCTCCTGAACGGTATAATTCTTAGGGTTGATCTTAATGCCGCCTTTAGCTCCGCCAAACGGCACGTTTACAATGGCGCATTTGTAGGTCATTAATGCAGCAAGCGCCATTACTTCGTCTTCATTCACCATTTCGCTGTAACGAATACCACCTTTGGTGGGCGATTGGTGATGCGAGTGTTCTACGCGCCAGGCATCAATTACTTCGAAACCGTTACCCCTGCGGATAGGAAAGCGAAAGCGATAAACACTGTTACACGATTTAATCTGGTCCAACAGACCCTTATCGTGATTAGTAAATTGTGCCGCGTGATCAAAATTCTTACATACGTCGGCAAAAAAGTGGGTATCCTCAGCGACTATAATATTGTTAGCCATAAAATTAGTTTATAATATGATTTTGATAATAATGGGCGCAAATTTGATACATTTTTTATGAATATGGTAATTTATCCTTCCAATATTACGATACACTTATTAACAACGGTATAAAAACGCGTTTTAAACTACATAGCAGGCTTTTTTTTGTATTACAGTTTTTCGATTTTTCGCAAACGGCGGTCCATCGAAAAAAGGAATATCGCTAAACCCGCAAAAATAATAGCGATGGTAGCTATTACGACATATATCTTTCCAGAGTTGCGAAACGTGTCGGCCATTTCAACCGACTGCGGATCCTGCGCGAAAACTGCCGTATAAGCTAACATCAAAAACAATAAAAAGGTTATTTTCTTCATATCAATTACAGCATTTTTTTATACTCTATCATGCGGATGCGGTAGCGAAGTGTCGCTATCCATAAGGCAATAAAACTCCAACCCAGCAACGCGGGGTAAAAGCTCAGTTTCATACCATTATCGAGGTCATATTTACCAAAGGCAGGATTGCCGCCGCTACCCGGATGTAAAGAATCGGTCATACGAGGTAATACAAATATCAACACTACCATTACAGGGAAAGCAAAGATGTTGTAGATGGCAGCTATTTTGGCGCGTTTTTGTTCTTCATCGATAGAATTACGTAACACCAAATAAGCACAATACAATAAAAATGCGATAGCCGCACTGTTTTGTTTAGGATCGCCGCTCCAGAACTGCCCCCAGGTATATTTGGCCCACATCATGCCGGTTATTAAACCCAATATATAAAACACCAGCCCGGTGTTCACACATTCAACCGCGGCCAGGTCATATTCGTGTTTACCATCCCGCAAATAACGGATACTATAAAACACCGATACCACAAAAACGGTGAGCATACCCATCCACATAGGTACATGAAAATAAAGATTGCGGATAGTTTCGTGAAGTATAGCCAACCGTGGTACCGGCAGCAATAAACCTGTAATAAGCGTGGAAAACACCAATAATACGGCAATGAGTTTCCACCAGGTTTGATAAATAAAATTCATAGTAATACGCAGCAAATGTAGCTATAACTATCCAGTTACGGTAAAAGCCTGCGTATACTTTTTTTAACTTACTAACAAATAGTCAGATGCTCTATTTTTTTATCACTACAGAATTTACCGGCATATCCTCGGGGGTGGGTTGAAAATCAACCGGCAATAATTGCGATAAACGCGACCTGGACCAGGTGCCTTCATACAGTGGGCCGTTACCCACTATGATACCGTTCATGTCGAAAAAGCAAACCGGCTCTCTTTTATCCATAAAAGAAAGAATAGATGTTTCATAGTTAGGAACGTTCAACGGCAGGTAAATATCCTTATAATGTGTATCATCATGCTTCAGCGTGTACTGCACGCACATACAATCGGGGAAGGTGAAGGCAAATATCCCCTGCTGCGGCGTTCGGCCCAATACCTGGCTTACAAAAGTTTGTTCGGGGTAATATTGTTCGTGGTAATATTTTGACATATTATACAATTCCTGGTAATGGCGCGCCGAGTCTATCAGTCCATATTTCCTGTACCGTTCCATATTTCGGATGATAACTTCATCCGGTGGCCGCATCGGGTTAATGTATCGTACGTAGCGATGCATTACAAAACCTTCTTCTTCCAACCGGTTTTGATATAATGCCCTGAAGAAATGCATCGATGAACCATAGTAAGACAGATCGCGCGCTGTGCGCCACTTTTTCTTATCAGCTTTACTACCGGGCAGATCCTGGAAAAGCCGCTTGCCTCCTGAGATAATAATGCCGTTAATACCGTCACTGCGGAAGGTATCCAGCAAAAACTTTACCCGGTAACCTAAGGCCTTATTCTCTATTACTAAAAAGTCAGACGCCGAGGCTAACAACACTTTTTGTGTGCCGTAATAAACAAAATCCAGTATTTGCGGATTGACAATCTCGCAATATTTAGCGTTTTCATCGCTCCCTATAAACTCTTTCTTAAACTGTTCGAAATTTCGTTTCCAATCGGCGCGGGTAGTGATTACTACATCGCGCAATACAATAGATTTTGGGTGCAGCTCAATATTGAGCTGCAAAGGCGAACTTGCCACCAAAATAGTTTGCCGGTCATCTGCATACCCAAGGTGTGTAATGATCAGGGTGTATTGACCCGGGCGTACATTGTCAAGTGTAAATGTTCCGTCGGATGAGGTAGAGGTGCCGTAAGATGAATTATCAAGAAATACATTGGCCCCGGCCACCGGAGACCTCAGATCGGTGCGGATAACTTTCCCGGTAACGGTTTGTCCCTGTGACCAGGCCAAAACCGGGAACAGGCAACTTATAAATATCAACTTAAAAAGCCGCATTAAGAGGGAAAATATATTATACCGCGAAATAAAAGTATATGAATGAATAAACCATGAAATTAGTATCGTTGGGGCGACAATCTAATCTATTTCTAATGTACATGTAACAGGCGGGCTATATATATTAATCACGCCACAAAAACGGAAACAATAAAAGCGAGGTGGCAATAACAATTACATTGATTGCACACAATACGCCAATGTTTTGATAGCTTAAACTACGGTCAAGGCCATCCATAGCTTCTTTGCTTAAACGAATAAGCACCAGGATAACCGGGATAATAACCGGGAAGCTTAGTATCGACATCAATGTGCCGTTGTTGCCTGCTTTTGAAGCAATGCCCGAGATCATGGTAAATATCGTTGAAAAGCTCATGCTGCCCAGCAAAACCGCGATGACGTAAAAAAGCGGATCGCCTAAAGTGTTATTAAAGAACACCAGGTAAACCAATAACGCCAGCACACTCAATAACGACATAAGCAATGCGTTATATATGATCTTTGATAGGATGATTGCCTGCGGACTGGCAATGGTATAATAATAAAGCAATCTGCTTTTACTTTCCTGCATAAAGCTTTTGGCGATGGCATTAACTGCCGCAAACAGCATAATGATCCAAAAAAGCACATTCCAAACTACCTTGTAGCTATCGCTCCCGCTTAGTCCGTTTTGCAAATTGAAGGATATATAGCAAATAAAAACGGTAGATACCACATATAGCAACACGCCGTTGAAGGCGTATTTAGAGCGCCATTCGAGCAGTATTTCTTTCTTTAGCAGGAACCAGGTTTGCTGATGCAGTTTCACGCAATAAAGATAGATTAATATGCCCATTATTGACATACAAATGATGCTTTTCGTCATGGAAAATCATGCTCAACCGATTGGTTTTTATTAGATTTGTATATACCAAATACACTTGTTTATATGCCTACCGTACATCATCAAACACCGCTGGGTATTGTGAGAATTACCGAGGAAGACGGCTTTATAAATTGCATTTCTATTCGCGATGAAGAGTTGACGCCGGATGAGCCTCAAACCGAAGTTTTGAAGATGGCCGTTGAACAAATGAATGAATACTTTGCAGGCGAAAGAAAAGATTTTGACTTGCCCATCCGCCAGGAAGGCAGCGATTTTCAGCAGGAGGTTTGGCAGGAGCTGTTAAAGATCGAATACGGCAAAACCATCACTTACGGCGAACAATCAGAGCGAATGAATAGTCCGTTGGCTATTCGTGCCATTGCTGCTGCTAATGGAAAAAACAATTTGTGGATCGTGGTGCCCTGTCATCGCGTCATCGGCGCTAACGGCAGCCTTACCGGCTACGCCGGCGGTCTGTGGCGAAAGAAATGGCTGTTGGAGCACGAACGCAAAGTTGTAGGCGTGGGCCAAACTATGCTTGAGTTTTAATTGCCTGTAACTGCAGCATCTTTTTTATCTTTTCATGCAGTTGGTAAGGCTGATAGGGCTTTGCCAAAACATCATTCATACCCGCCGCCAGCGCTTCGTTTTGCTCATGATCCAGCGTGGCAGCCGACAATGATATCACCGGAATACTGCTTTTGGGTTCGCCTAATTCAAGCCTGATCTTTTTAGTAGCTTCGTAGCCATTCATCTCGGGCATGTGAGTGTCCATCAAAATAAGATCATAGTCATTTTCTTTCAACTTCTCAAAGGCTAACCGGCCATTCTCAACAATATCCGCCTCGGCTTTCCAGTCTTTTAAAAGTTTTGCCAGCATAAACTGGTTGACCGCATTATCCTCGGCCACCAAAATGCGCACGCCATTTAGTGAAGGCAGTGCTTTTGCAGGGCGCGATTCTGTTACGGCTTTCGGTGTTTCAGAAAGATTGAACCAATTAGTAAACGTAAATACGGTACCCTTACCAACCTGGCTGGTTACATTCAGTTCTCCACCCATCAGTTCTACCAGCCTTTTTACAATGGTCAATCCCAGTCCTGTGCCGCCATAATGGTTGGCTGTATCATCATCGGCCTGTTCAAACGATTCAAATATTTTATTCAGCTTATTAGCAGCAATGCCAATACCCGTATCTTCTACAGTGAAGCGGATTTTGGCGCGGTCACTGTGCATTTTAAGCACCTCGGCTTTCAGCTTCACGTAACCCCTTTCGGTGAAGTTAATGGCATTACCCATCAGGTTCATTAGTATTTGATTAATACGTAACGAATCGGCCATAACGCTGCGCGGCAGGCCTGCATCAATTTCAAGAAATAATTCGATGTCTTTTTTGTCTGCCTTGAATTTTAACAAACTGCTCACTGCGTTTAACAATGCGGCTAAATCTGCAGGCGAGCGAACAATATTGAATTTGCCCGCTTCTATTTTAGAAAAATCCAGCACATCATTAATTACGCCCAACAACGATTGGGATGATGTTTCCAGCAAGCTAAGCATGTGGCTCTGCTGTTCGTTAAGGCCGCTTTTGCGCAGCATGTCTGCCAGGCCAATAATACCTGCAACCGGCGTACGCAACTCGTGGCTCATATTGGCAAGAAAAGTTTCCTTGATCTTTTTGCTGTATTCTGCCGCTTCTTTCGAGCGTATTAGTTGTCCCTGGTAACTTTTTGCAGGTGAGATGTCGCTGATATTAAGGAACAGGTGATGATTATGATACGACGCCCGGCACTCGGCCCAAAGCGTCCGCTGATCGGCTGTATAAAACTGGAACTCGAACACCGTAAAATTGTAATTGCCTATCACCATGCTATCCAGCTTCTTTCTAAAAATCAACTGGCTGCTTTCTGCCACCTTATCCAAAATATTAGAGCCTATCATTTCGGCGGGCGTAAAGCCCAGCATTTTTTCTATGGCAGGATTGATGTTTTTTATCCGGAAGTCCTCAGGATCAACCATACAGATAACATCGGCAGAGTTTTTAATTACCAGCGCAAAGTTTTGCAATTCTTCATTTTGCCTCCGCACTTCGGCCTGTGAGCGCACCAGGCGTATAAACGAATCAACTTTGGCTGCTGTTATGGTTGGATCAAGCGGCTTATACAGGTAGTCAACGGCACCGCTGTCCAGTCCGCGCATTACATATTTTGCTTCTTTGGATATGGCTGTAACAAAGATGACAATGATGTTTTTAGTGCGATCGTTAGATTTCAGCATCTCCACCAGCTCAAAACCGTCCATGTCCGGCATTTGCACATCAACCAACGCAATATCGATCGGGTTGTTCCAAGCTATGCGCAACGCTTCATTAGGGGAAGTAGTAGTAAACTTGCGGATATCGTCACGATCCAGCAGCGCATCCAGCGCGATCACATTTTCCTCACGATCGTCGACGATCAGGATATTAACAGGCGTCATTAATTATAGTCGGTGGTTGCTATATAAACAGGACAAATTTAGTAGTCAACTACCTCATTTCGTATCTCTCTATGAGATACGAAGATTAACTACGATTAGATTTATGATAGCTTCCTTTTAATTTACTTTTTTTAGCAGTTCAATAATTTCTTCCGTACTCATTACAAACTCTGCCGCATTCAGTTGAACAGCGGCATCTGGCATTTGACGCATTTCGGCATCTTCCGGATCCTGTACGATGGTTAACGCACCGCACCCGCGCAGGCGTAATAAGCCTTCTGCCCCATCCTGGTTAGCGCCTGATAGTAAAATGGCGGTACAGCGGTCGCAGTAAACATCGCCGGCACTTTCAAAGGTTACATCGATAGAGGGTTTGGAATACCAAACATCATCAGACACATCCAACGAAAAATACCCCCCTTTTTCTATCAATGTATGATAGTTAGGTGGCGCCATGTAAACCGTGTTGTTCTCTATTTTGTCTTTGTCCTTTATTTCCTTAAACCTGATTATCATGTTGGAAGTGAACATATCCTCCATCTCGCTGATGAAATTGCGCTTGCGGTGAATGATTACCACTACAGCCTTATTAAGCCCCATAGTAAACGACCGGACAGCCTGAAATATCAACCGGAATGAACCGGCCGAGCCGCCCAGCAGCACCATTTCTGAGTTGCGCCAGCGTTGCAGGATGTCTTCGCTAAGAGCCAATTTTCTGGTATATATTTTCTTTAAGATTGATCACCTTAAATTTATTTTTAAACCTGTCAGACCGTATCGTTTCCTTGCTCCCTAAACATAAGAACCCATGGGGCGACAAACTATTGTAGAAAAGTTCTAATATTTTTTCCTGCAGGCCAATCTCAAAGTAAATAAACACGTTGCGGCAGGAAATTAGCTGAAATTCGTTAAAAACACCGTCTGATATGAGGTTGTGTACGGAAAATAGTGTATTCTGTTTCAATTCGTTGTGTATGGTAGCGGCATCATACAAAATGGTAAAATGGTCTGTGATAGAACCACCCAGGCCCGATAAGTTATAATTTTCAGCATAGCTCTTGATCTTGCGCAGGCTATAAATTCCTTTTCGGGCTTCTTTCAAAACCTCTGTATTGATATCCGTACCGTAAATGAAAGATTTTTTGGTTAAACCACCTTCCTGCAATAAAATGGCCAGCGAATACGCTTCCTCGCCTGATGAACAGCCTGCACACCACATTTTGATATGCTGATAGGTTGATAAATAAGGAATAACTGTTTTACCCAACGCCTTGAAAAAGGTCGGATCGCGGAACATCTCTGTCACGTTTACCGTGATCTCTTCCAAGAAGTCCTGAAAAAATTTGGCGTCGTTGGTTAAAACGTGTTTCAAGTCATAGTAACTCAACTTCCTGAGCAGCATGATTCTTGAAACCCTGCGCTTTAATGAGGCCTTGGTATAATCTGAAAAATC
>Ga0206919_1229_pt1 | contig 12169 bp, 11 predicted proteins | sample Alteio_BWOrgHeat_67_FD_152962 | JGI IMG/M metagenome (GOLD analysis project Ga0206919, IMG submission 152962) | Enriched cells from forest soil in Barre Woods Harvard Forest LTER site, Petersham, Massachusetts, United States -... | ecosystem: Environmental > Terrestrial > Soil > Temperate forest >... | reverse complement strand
CATTACTTTTTAATATGCAATTTGCAGAATACCAGACGCTCAACCCTTATGGTACTCCGTTGCAAATGCGGATTGGGGTAACGTTTTAAGTGCTAGGTTGTTATAATTATGGTTTGTGAGGACAAAGTCTTTGAAGTTATTTTAGATTGGCACCAATCCTGGCCGCAAAAATACCCGCAGAATTAAAGTGAGTGCCTTCAGGAAAGAAACTATTTTTATCCATACTGGTCAGGCTTTGTTGTTTCCGAAAACTAATATCCACAAAAAATCTGTCCTTTAATTTATACCCCACGCCAATGTCTCCAAATATGCCAAAGTCAAATCTTTGTGCTTTATCTGTTATATCAATAAAACCACTGTTATTGCTGGTTTGAGGTAAGGTGCTATACCATGATGAGATCGAAGCTTCCGGGATTTCCCTTATAAGAATCAGGTAGGCAGGCATTATACCGCCACTTAAAAAGCCATAATATTTTTTGCCCAGGTTTATTTTCCCGGTAATTTTAACAGGGAATGAAAAATATCTGAAATCAAAGGAGGTTGCTGGGGCAACATGGGCCATCGCATGCATTTCCGTATCATAAGACAAACTGTATCTTACATAGCCCCTGTTTTCATAATTTGCCTCTATACCGATAAAAAAATACTTTGAAATGCCATATTCATAAGAAATGCCTGCGGTGTAACTATATTTAGATTCATTGGTATCAATGAATTTAGGATCGGACATATAGGAAATCATAAGCCCTTGCCTGATGGATAATATTTGTTGTTGCCCACTAGATTTATTAACAAATAAATGTAAAAAGAGGATAAGGAATACAGCTTTTAATATTAGCTTCATTTTTTAAGTTGAAAGCCAGTTTTAAAACAAATATAACGAAAGCCTCAATGAAAATTGATTTAATAAATTAAGAGAATTTTCGTAAGCTCAAATGTATTTTATATCATAATAATTTTTTCCTGTCCTTCAACATAAATCCCACCAATATCATCCAGATAAAGCCCGGGAACCTCGTAAGCGGTATCAGGAAAAGAGCCTGTGGAAATATAAGGTCAAACCAACTGAACAAGCCAAATAAGGCCAGGATAATTCCAAATATGCAAAGCCATTTCGGGAGTAATTTCATAATAAGAGCGGGTATTGAAATTCCGGCCATTAACAGTCCCATAGGTACGGAAAAACCTACACCGCCAAAGCCGAATTGCAAAAAGTAAAGAACATTTGTGAGGGTTATATCATTTGCAATCCCAGGATGCGCCATGGCCCACATTACCATGGTGGATGCCATAATATTGGCAACCGTAATAATGCCTCCAAACAACGCGATATAGGTCCCCGCCACCTTCGCACCAAGGAATCGCATTTGGCTCACCGCTGAAACTGTAAAAAGCCCTAAGGGAATGGCTGAACCGAATTGAAAAAAAGCACATAAAATAACGGCGGATGGCCTGGCCAGGAAGAATTTTTGGATTACTTCCGGAGTTTCCCAGGGGCCTGGAAAATAGGGAGCTCCTCCAAAACTGGTGACAAAGTATAATCCAGTATTAAAAGTGAGCATGAACATTATTGCAGGTAACCATAAAGGCGGACCCGGGTGACGAATTGTTTTTGCTGTGATTTCGGATGTTGTTTCCATTTTGTTGAATGTATTTAAGTTAATAAGATTTGTATCATTATTTCTGTTTATCATATTTTGCGAGGATATCCTGATTGTCCCTTTCGCCCCAATGAGGTTTCAGATTAGAGGATTTGTTTTCCTTTGAAAAGAAGTTTCCGGCAGATTGAAAGTATTCCTTTGCTTTGTCTTTATCGCCACCCCAGAGTTTTGGTGTATTATATTTTTCCCAACCCAGGAGATAAATTGCTCTTGGATTTTCAGGATTCAACTGATTTGCTCTTTTTGAATATTGATTAGCTGCCGGCCCGTATTTTTTTCCATTCGTCATGGGATTTATATACACTTTTGCACGATAAATCATACTTCTTACACAGTAAACTTCTGATAAATCGTTTTTCATTTTATTAGTATCCAATAATGTAAGAGCATTTTTTATTTGCTCATCTGCTACATTGGCAAAGGGCGTAATTTTATCCGGACTTTGCATATCCAGCCATCCTATTTTTGTATTGCAGTAAGCAGCATAATAATAACTGAGCCAATCTGTTTTTTTATACTCTGCCAGTCTCAAAAAATCATTAGCAAGCGCCTGGTAATCGCCGACCGATTTTGCGATGTCCAATTTTGAAACATTGGTTTGCATTTGTTCACTATATGTGTCCTGGGCTATGCTTACATTTTGCACCGCCAAAATTCCCAAAAGGATTAAAAAGAGCTTTTTCATTTGTTTTGTTTTTAAATTGTTATTTGAATCTTTTATTAAAGGTTTTCATTCATGAAATCCTGAGTTCTGTTAATACCGAATGTCATAAATATCCCGATGAAAATGGTACGCGGTGCTGGAAGGCTGATCGGCACTTTGTTTGAACCACTATAACTGTAATTGTAACCAAAAACGGGGTTTGAACCAAGTACATTATTTAAACCAAAGGAGACAAAAGTAAAATCCGGGTTTTTCCACTTTTTGAAAAATGAAGCGAGATATGAGATACTTAAATTCAAGGACTGGTATGGATTGGTTTTGCCCTGGTCATATATTTCCGGCTCACTTGTACCGTAATTATATCGAATATCATAATAGGGCCTTCCAGTAGCTATAGAATAGGCAGCATTGCAACTGATATTGATTGCTTCTATATATTTCTTTGCCACCAAAGAGAATGTATGTGGTGTTGCAAAATTAGGTTGGAGTAATGATGGATAATTCAGATATTGGCGTTTGGTATCAAGATAGGTATAGGTAATCCAATAGTCGAAATCTTTAATGGTCTTTTTATCCCGCCAGAACAATTCGAAGCCCTTGGCATATCCTTTCCCATTGTTATTGAGAACAGGGTATGTTTCAATAAGATTGCTATAAGATTTGTAGTAAACTTCGGCCCTGAACATCCTGTTGTCTATCTTCCTCGTATAATTAATTATATAATGAGTTGCGGAAGTGAAATTCAGGTTATCAAACTGATTGTTAAAATCTCCAGAACTTATTGGGAATAAAATGCTTTGATAAATGATGTTATAATCAGGTTTTTGATAAAATATACCGTAAGCTAGATTGATCTGCCCGCCGTTATTTACCCTGTAGGCAAAACTAACCCGTGGTGCAAGGCTTGATTTATCAAAAAGTGTAGAATGCTCAAACCGCAACCCCACTTTAAGCGCCATATTTTTGGCAATATTTATATCAGTTTCAGCAAATGCAGCGTAAAGATTATCTTTTACGGTAGTCGTTGTATTGTTAAAGGTATATTTGTCTTGTGAATAAGATTGTTCAGCTCCGAAACGAAGCGCTTCTCCATTCTGGAAAAAATGGGTTATCACGATCTTAGCATTTTCAAAATCAGATAAAAGGTTCACATTACTGTTCTGAATATTAAATGGATAGCCAGGAATAAAGACCTGATCTCCACTCGTGTTTAATACTTTGTTGGTAATATCATTACTGTTATAATTATAGGTAACTCCTATATCTATTTTCCATTTATCTCCCAATGGTTGCCTATAGCTTGCATTGTTATAAATATTTATGCCTTTTACCTGAAAACTTGATTTTAGATTGGCACTATCAATATCGGGTTCTGTAAAGCCAATATTATTATATGAGGAGTTTACATATATTTTGAAAATTCCGTCATGAGGGGTTTTTATCCTAAAATTAGCATCACCTCCAATGTACTCAGGGCCATGAAAATAATCGGGCTGTTGGGGTATGACCTGAGAATAAGCATAATAGTTCACATACCTGGTACTGACACCATAGCTGTAATTGCCATTTTTACTCAGGTTCTGGAAACCGGCAGTTCCAACTATTGGGGAGCCTCCAATAAGATAAGAAGATTTATCGGGCAAGTCGTCGCTCTCCATAATCAGTGCACCGCTTAGAGCTTCTCCGTATAATGCAGAATATCCGCCTGAACTGAACGTTATACCTCTAAAAAGAAACGGAGACAGACGGGCAGGTTGTATCAGACCGGGAACACTGGAAAAATTCGGGCTTTTATAAAGAGTCCCATCTATAAATTGCTTCGCTTCATCCCCGGACCCTCCACGAATAAATAACCCTTCCTGCTCACCTACTTGCTGTGCCCCTGGCAGTGCGCGCATCGCATTGGCAACATCCCCATTGCTGCCTGCGGTAGTTACTACATCTATTGGATTCATCGTAGCGCCGGTTGCTTTGTCACTTGCTTCAAAACTACCGGCGGAAACGACCACTTCTCCCATTGCAGACTGGTCAGGTTCCAGAATAAGACTGAAGGACAGATCATTATTTGAAATTGTAATTTGCTTTTCAATTTTTTTGTATCCTAGATAATTGACTGAAAGAATCTGATTGCCTTTTTCCAGTGTCTGGAAACTGAATTTGCCAAAAGAATCCGTGGATGTACCATTGGCTGTGCCTTTCAGAAATATACTTGCAAACCGAATTGGGGTTCCATTTAATTCTTTGACGGTTCCTGTAATATTGATTTGCGAGAAGCATTGGGAACTATAAATGGAGGAAAAAAATAGCAGGCCAAAAACAATTAATTTATTTCTATATGCTAATGTTGTTTGCAATACAAACCATATTGACAAAAAATATACTGAGTCACATTTTGCAGCTTTAAAAAAGCTTCTCGCAAACCTTTGTGCAATAAATTCAATATTTATAACAGAATTGTTGTTTTTCATAATTTTGGTATTATAAATGCAGGTAATTTTTAATATCATCTACATATTGCTCAAAGGCTTGCCTGCCTTTTTTTGTGAGTTTGCAAATGGTATGGGGGTAGCTTCCTTTAAAGGTTTTAATTACTTCAATGTATTCAGCTTCATGTAGTTTTTTGATCTGGTGGCTCAGGTTGCCCTGTGTAGTTTTGGTGATCTCCATCAGGTAGTTGAAGTCTGCCTGTTTCAATTTTATCAAAACCGAAACAATTGCCAGACGCACGGGCGTATTCAATACCGGATCTAAATTCTTGTACATTATCCTTTCTTATATTTTAGCAAATAGCCGGGAATAAGATAGCCGGTAATGACTGCAATGCCCTGAATTAAAGGTTTATATTCTGCCAGTACACACATGCTAATGACATAAGCCACTAAAAACAATACCCCGCCTGCCACAAGTGGCCTGAACCTGAGCACAAGCCCTGTAACCATGGTGCCGATGCCGCCAATGAGAATTGTATAGGTAAAAGGCTGGTGGCCCTGGAATATATTCGTCAGTACCGAAAGTATAAAACAACCTGCCAATACAAGCCACATTCTTTTTAAGAAAAAAGTTAAAAAGGTTTCTGTTATATGCCTGCCTCTGACATAATGGGAGATCGTAATAATGATACCGATGCCGACCAGTACAGGGAATGGCAGATAATAATAATGAAAATCGGTAAAGCTGTGCAGGATATAAAACGAAAAGCTGGCAATGGCAATCAGCCAGCCCCAGAGCATGAAACAAAAGCTATATTCATTAATATTTTCTTTTGTTTTGTTGATGGTTTCGGCAATCAACTGCAGGCTTTGAGAGGGGTCGAGACCGGATTCGGTTGTTTCCATGTTAATAAATATTCATAATTCAGGTTGCAAATATACATGTAGTTTGCAATACAAACCAAAATATTTCAGCTATTATTTTTCCATGATCTTTTTTGACAAATGTTTATTATCCCGGGATTATTGTAATTTTATCGTTCAAACCAGACTAATAAAATAAAATATGGAAAATAATACGACCAATAACGAAGAAAAATGCCCATTCCCACACGGACAAAGCATTCCGGGCAGAGGCACGCGAAATACAGACTGGTGGCCAAATCAATTGCCGCTGAATATCCTTCGCCAGCAATCCAGGTTATCAAACCCAATGGAGGCGAACTTTGATTATGCTGCTGAATTCAAATCCCTTGACCTGAACGCGGTAAAGAAAGATATTAATGATGTAATGACAACCTCCCAGGATTGGTGGCCGGCCGACTATGGGCATTATGGCCCGTTCTTTATTCGTATGGCCTGGCATAGCGCTGGTACCTATCGCACTATTGACGGTCGCGGTGGTGGGGGCGCAGGCATGCAGCGTTTTACACCGCTGAACAGCTGGCCTGATAACGCTAATCTCGACAAGGCACGTTTACTTCTCTGGCTGGTTAAAAAGAAATATGGCAAGAAACTATCATGGGCCGACTTGATGATCCTGGCGGGGAATTGTGCCTTAGAGTCTATGGGTTTTAAGACATTCGGATTTGGTGGTGGTCGCGCCGATGTGTGGGAGCCACAGGAGGATGTGTATTGGGGATCTGAACGTGAATGGCTGGGAGATAAACGATACACGGGCGAGCGTGACCTGGAGAACCCTTTGGGTGCCGTGCAAATGGGCTTGATCTACGTGAATCCGCAAGGGCCGAACGGCAACCCGGATCCACTGGCAGCCGCGCGCGATATACGCGAAACATTTAAGCGCATGGCCATGAATGATGAAGAAACGGTGGCGCTTATTGCCGGCGGACATACATTTGGCAAAACACACGGCGCGGCAGATGCCGAAAAATATGTTGGCAAAGAACCCGCGGCTGCTAACCTTGAAGAGCAGGGCCTGGGCTGGAAAAATACATACAATACCGGGTTCGGAGATAATACCATTACAAGTGGACTGGAAGGTGCGTGGACTACCACACCAACAAAATGGAGCAATAACTTTTTTGATAACCTTTTCGGGTACGAATGGGAGCTGACCAAGAGCCCCGCTGGTGCTCACCAGTGGAAGCCAAAAAACGGAGCTGGCGAAGGCAAGGTACCTGATGCGCATGACCCATCCAAGCGCCATGCCCCTACGATGTTAACCACTGATTTGTCGTTAAGATTTGATCCCGCTTATGGCCCAATTTCAAAACGTTTCCATGAAAACCCGGACCAGTTTGCAGAGGCATTTGCAAGGGCCTGGTTTAAACTGACCCATCGTGATATGGGCCCGCGTTCCCGCTACCTTGGCCCTGAAGTTCCGGCAGAAGAATTGATCTGGCAGGATCCTGTGCCTGAAAACACTCATAATCTGGTCAATGACAATGATATTGCTTCTTTAAAATCGAAAATACTTACCTCAGGTTTATCTGTTTCAGAGTTGGTTTCAACCGCCTGGGCTTCTGCATCTACTTTCCGTGGTTCTGACAAGCGGGGGGGTGCCAATGGCGCGCGAATCCGGTTGGCGCCACAAAAATACTGGCAGGTAAATAATACGGGACAATTGTCAAAAGTATTAGACGCACTTGAAGGAATTCAAACCTCATTTAATACTGCACAAACCGATGGCAAAGCTGTTTCTCTGGCGGATATGATTGTGCTTGGCGGATGTGCTGCCGTCGAAAAAGCTGCAATGAATGCAGGCCATGATATTACGGTTCCATTTACGCCAGGCCGCACCGATGCGACCCAGGAACAGACAGATGTAGAATCATTTGCCGTACTTGAACCCATAGCTGATGGTTTTCGGAATTACCAGAAAAGCGATGCCAAAGGTTCTGCCGAAGAAATGCTGATAGATAAGGCGCAACTGCTAACCCTTACTGCACCGGAATTAACGGTTCTTGTGGGTGGAATGCGGGTTTTGAATACCAATTTTGACGGATCAAAAAATGGGGTATTTACCAACCGGCCTGAAACATTAACCAACGACTTTTTTACGAATCTTATTGATCTGAGCACCACCTGGAAAGCAAAGGATAACTCCTCAAATCTTTTTGAAGGCTGCGATCGCAAGACAGGCCAAACCAAATGGACCGGAACAAGAGTTGACCTGATTTTTGGTTCCAACTCAGAACTGCGCGCCCTGGCTGAAGTATATGCCTGCGAAGATGCCAAAGATAAGTTTGTGATGGATTTTGTGGCGGCATGGGTGAAGGTGATGGAGCTGGATCGGTTTGATTTGAGGTGATAATATTATTGTCCGAGACTGTTGAATTCTGTGCGCTATCAGTTATCGCTCAGCTGGAGACCGGGTGTGAGCGAGTGGCTGGGTGCGAATGAGACGATTTTGATAAAGTTATTTAAATTATACTTCAAATGACTAAACAAGCAAATGAAATTATTGAATATAAAAATGAAAAATTTTCATTGTTTGGTTTTCCGCTAGACCCATATATTGAAAACAGGGGTGATGTTTTTTTTAAACCTTATTCTACTGCTAATTGGAGAGGCTATCAGGGTTATTGGAAATTAACAGACAATAAATTGTTTATTACAAATTTAGAAAGCTCAAATCATAGTTATGAAAGTTTATTCCAAACTAAGAATCCAATACTTGCAGAATGGTTTTCAGGTCGCATTAAATTTGGATTTGGGAATTGTCACTCGAATAAATCAAATTTTCTTCCTTCCATTTATGATAATTATTTAATGCTTACGGTAGAAAATGGTATCATAAAGGAAAGGAAAATTATTAAAACGGTTGAGGGTGGGGATCAAATTTACTTCGGAAAATATAAAGGCAGGTATATACAAGACTTGATAAAAGGGAAAATTAATAAAGGTAGTTCGGATGCAATTAAGAACTACATAGAGGATTACTTAAAATTTTTATCTGATCCTAATTTTGAAGAATTACCTTTAACTCCATATATTAAAATAAATGAGAATGAAATGGGAATTTTGAAGGATGGAAGAAATTGGGGTGTAAAATATTTCCTGACTCCGAATTACGTTGCATTAAGTAGTCAAGTTTTTTGGACAAATTCAGTTGAGGATGAAATATCATCTGAAATATCAATTTTTTTAGAAAAAATATTAGCATCTTCATTTGGCACATTTTTTAAATTTAGAAAAAAGGGTGTTGAGATGACTGTTACATCTGAATCTTCAATTCTTCTAAATCCTGATTTGAATTATTTAAATTGGGCTTTAAAAAACGTTGAAACCTTTGTCGTACCTCCTGATTTGTTAAGTCAAAAGTTTAAATTAATCAAAATTAAATCATTTAAAATTAACAGGTTAAATTCTTTAGTTTTTGAATATTTGCCTGTTATTGAAGAGTTCGAATATACTTTTCCGGTAGATATTCAAGAAATGAATCGAAATATGTTCCAAAAGAAGTATGGATTGAAGTATGAAAAAGAAATTAATGAATATACTTATGATTTATCTAATATTGAATTAATGGATAGATTTGGTTTTTTTTTAGATGAAAACTGGCAAAAAAAAGATTATGTACGAGGAAATAAATTCTCAGATAGTTTCTCGGAGAAAAAAACTTATGGAAAATATTCTGGGACTTATGCACAAGACGTTGAGGGATTAAGTGATAATTACATAGATATTGTTTTAGACGGCCAACCTGATGCGTATTGGAATATTGATTAATACTTTATTTCGAAGAGAGTGAGCAAGCAAGTATTTCCATTTTTATTGTACAGTTAATTCCCTAACAGAATAAAACTATTTAAACCAACATTCAGAAAAGACAATGGACATAATTAAAAATGATTTGACATTCAAAAACCTAAACAAGATTAATATATTACTTGGGAAAAATGGTTGCGGCAAATCAACAGCTTTAAAAGGAATTGATGGTGAAATTATTACCGATGAAATTCACATGTACTGTGAATATATTTCCCCAGAGCGTGGAGGATATTTAACTCATGATGCAGGAGTTGAAAACACAATTGAAAATAATCCAGAATGGTTGGGCAATCAAAGACGAAGAAATCAAGCTCCAGGTTTTAAACAACAAACCATAGCAAGATATAAAGACATGGAACTCCAGATTTTGAGAGAAATAGAAATTGAAAGAAGAAATGAGCATGCTTATCAATTCAAAAATTATCTCGATGCAATAAATTTGCTTTTGGAAAATATTGAAATCAGAAGACAAGGAAAGACATTTGCCATCTATAATAAAGAAACAAACGTTATTGTTACTGCTGAAAATGTAAGTAGCGGAGAATCTGAACTAATATCACTTGCAATTGAGTGTATTTATTTTCAAAAAAAGAAAATCGAACACCCAATTAAAATATTGCTGTTGGATGAACCGGATGTTCATCTTCATCCCGACTTACAGGTTAAATTGATGACTTTTTTTAATCTTTTAACTTCAGAACAAGAAGCAGAATTCTTTATTATTATTGCAACTCATAGTACTGCATTATTAGGAGCTTTGGAAGGTTCAAGTGCAGTTAATGTTTGTTTTATGTCCAATAAGCAAAAGGTCCTAAATTTTAAAGCTATAACTAGTGGTTACAAAAAATTCCTACCAGTATTTGGCGCACACCCCCTCTCAAATATCTATAATGAGGCACCAGTTTTGCTCGTAGAGGGTGAAGATGATGAAAGACTGTGGCAGCAAGCAATAAGATCTTCTGTTGGAAAAATAAAATTATTTCCTTGTGTTTGTGATGATATTACACAAATAAATGAATATGAAAGAGAGATTAAAGAGGTTATAAATTCCGTTTATGATAATGCTAAAGCTTTTTCTCTGAGGGATAGAGATAATAATCCGAATGAAGATATTAATAATGATCCGCCAATAATTAAACTTAGGCTAAGATGCTATAGTGCTGAAAATTTGATGCTTTCAAATGAAGTTTTGACTTTTTTGCATTCATCTTGGGATAAAATGAAAGACGACATTGGTACTTGGTTAGACGATGAAAAAAATAGGAATCATGTAAAATTTCAAGATATGTTTGAATTTAAGGATTCAGGATATAATAGGAGGGATCATAAAATAAAGGAAATTAGGAACCTATTAATTGGTATTACAGGAACTAATAAAGCATGGGAAGTAGCAATTGGACAGGTCATTGCTAATTTACATTGGGACGAGGATACTGATTTTGAAGCTGACGGAAGTATTTTTACTTACCTTGGTGAAAAATTGATAAAGAGTTTAATACCTCGATAGTTTGACTTTATATAGTCATTCTTTATAAAAACAGTTTAATAAAGATTTGGATTGGAGAAAAATAATTTGCATTTGATTAATGCCTTTAAAATAAGAATATAATGCCGGTTTTGTCCATCCCATCCTTGTTACGACAACTAAAAAAAGTTACCAATGACAGACGCTATGAGATTTTTTATCGCGGTCACGCTGATAAATCATGGTCGCTTACGCCATCTATTTATAGAAAAGGTTTGATAAAACACGAGGACAAAATTTATAAAGAAATTATACTTAGAGTTCCAAACGAGTTTATAGACGAACCAACTACCATAGAAAAACTTGTAAAAATGCAACATTATGGCTTACCTACTCGCCTTCTCGATTTAACAACGAATCCATTGGTTGCTTTATATTTTGCTGTTAGTAGCATGCCAAATAAATCTGGCGAATTAATAATTTTAAAAATCCCAAAATATCATATCAAATATGCAGATAGTGATTCAGTAACAGTTTTGGCGAATTTAGCAAAGATGAAAATGAGATTTGGAATTAATCATGGGCTCAAACTAATTGAAGGATTAGAAGATGATGATGAAAGCAGGATTGAAATTTTTAATTCGCAAGGATCTATCCAATTACTTAATCATGAAATAAAATCAGACAAGTCATATTTTCAATCGATTATTGAGCCAGAGACTTTTTCCCAAGTTTTAACTGTAAAAGTCAAAATGAGTAACAACAGAATAATTAGACAAAATGGCGCATTTCTTCTATTTGGTTTCAGGAATCAAAAAATTGTTCCAGCAAGGGTTCCAGATCTTTGGGTGTTAAATCATAATTCAAGTTTGAAATTAAATTTAACTATAACTGGACGAACAAAACAATCAATTCTTGATGAATTGGATGCATTGAATATTAATGAAAGTTCCCTATTCCCTGAATTGCAAAATCAGGCAACTTATCTTAAAACCTTATATAGTCGGTAATTTTTTTGTTTTATTTAACTTAAACTTACAATGAATGCTGAAGTATGCGATCTCTGAGTTTAGAGATTTGCTTCCTATGATTTGCAGGAGTAAGTAGACTTTAATCTTTTTCTTGTGCAATTAACACTATGCTTAATACTTGCGGGCAATTGGGTAGCCCAGAATTTCCCACTTATTTACAATCATTTTTCTTCTGCGTCAGC
>Ga0206919_1228_pt1 | contig 12179 bp, 7 predicted proteins | sample Alteio_BWOrgHeat_67_FD_152962 | JGI IMG/M metagenome (GOLD analysis project Ga0206919, IMG submission 152962) | Enriched cells from forest soil in Barre Woods Harvard Forest LTER site, Petersham, Massachusetts, United States -... | ecosystem: Environmental > Terrestrial > Soil > Temperate forest > O... | reverse complement strand
TCGTTTCGCATGGGGAGCCGGGGGTGTCCGTCCGATGAAGAACCGATTCACTGCGTAGACATGGCCGAACTGTTTTGGATGACGGAAACTCCGGTGACGCAGGTGCAGCTCACGTTGTGGACCCTGGCGGAACAGATTACACACGGAAATGAATACAAGGATCACGAGGATCATCCGGCGGAGAGCCTGGACTGGGGCCAAACGCAGGCTTATTGCGCTTGGCTGACGCGCACCAAGAGCGGTGAGTTTCCCGCAGGTTTCGGGCTGGCATGTCTCCCAACCGAGGCGGAGTGGGAATACGCCTGCCGGGCCGGGACGGAGAGTGAGTACCACACCGGCGATGGCGAGGCGGCGCTCGCGGAGGCCGGCTGGTTCGGCGAAGATACTGAAAACGGTGCGACTCATCCGGTAGGGCAGAAAGTGCCCAATGCTTTTCACCTTTACGATATGCATGGGAATGTTTGGGAATGGTGTCACGACGCATGGGACGATTGTGCGTACCGGTCGCAGGCGGAGGGAGAGATTGATCCTGGATCGCAGCAACGACTGCTTGATTGGACCGCGGGGTTAAACATCATAACGAAGTCCCACCAGTCCCGCGTCCTGCGGGGCGGATCGTGGGGAAACACTGCCGTGGACTGCCGCTCGGCGTGTCGTCTCGGGTACTGGTCGGATGTCCGCTTTAGGAGCTTCGGCTTTCGCGTCTGTCTGGTTCGCGGTTTGACGGTAGGACGCGGAGCGCAGTCCGAAACAGCAACGGAGTCGGACGGGGTGGGTGCCACGGGAGTCTCGGTGCCCGATCTGGCGTCGGCCAAACTTCCCCGCGCAGCACGGCGAAACATTTTATGAAAATTATCAACAACCCGGATAAGGCGCCCGAGTGGGATAACTACGGACAGGACGTGCGAAAGATTGTCATTGGCCCCTCACCCGGGACAAATGAGGAGAAGCTGCTCACGCTCGGAGCGCTGCCGACGGATCTGGCGAAGCTGTTCCCGGAACTCACTCACCTTTACCTCTGGCAGATCAGAGGTCTTGAAGCCTTGCCCGCCCTGCCACCGAAGTTGGAATGTCTGGATGTGCGCGGGTGTGCGGAATTGACCGCTTTGCCCGAACTGCCCGTCACGCTGGAGGTACTGGACCTGGGGGGCTGCACCGGCCTGAAGAAGCTGCCCTCGGCACCGCCGAAGCTGCAAAGGTTGTTTTTTGAGGGCTGCACGGGACTGCGCGACCTCGGCATCCGCACTTTCCTCGAAGCCCTCGCCGATGCGCCGCTCGTGGAAGTGGACGGTTCGCGCAGCCCGCTGACGACGCTCGACGAAATGCCGCGCGGGGCGCTGCGCAAGCTGGTGCTCACCGGATGTGACAGACTCTCGAGCGTGGAGGGCATCGAGACGTTTTCCGCTCTCGAACACCTGAATCTCTCGGGCTGCACGTCCTTGGCGTCACTCCCCAATCTTCCGCCACGGCTGCGGTACCTGGTGCTCCACGGCGCGGAGAAGCTGGAGACGTTCATGGGCCAGAGCGTCGGCCCCTACGACCTGGGCGCGGAAAAGCAGAACGTGGCGGCGGCCTTCCATACCCGGCGGAAATTCGGGCACGAACTGGCGGTGATGCCGCACGCCAAGGTGCTGCTGATGGGCGACGGGCGCGTGGGGAAGAGCACCCTGGCCAAGCGCCTCCAGTGGGAGGAGACGAAGGCACCGGAAGTGAAGCCGGACAAGGACGAGATCTTCACGCACAAGGTGCGTTTCTGGCGCTGGGAGACCGGGCTGGCACTGCCGGAAAAGGACGCCATCGCGCTGAAGGAACGCGCCGACGCGGCGCGGGTGAAGATCCCGAAGACGAAAGACGGACTGCTCGACGGCGCGGTGCGGCTTTGGGATTTCGGCGGGCAGGAGATCTACCACAGCACGCACCGGATTTTTGCCGGTGAGGGATCGATCTTCCTCGTGGTGTGGCGAGAGCGGGAACCGGAGTGCGGCCCGGCACCAGGAGATGTGACGGCGGAGGAATGGCGCGAGTGGAACCGGCAGCGGTCGCTCGACTACTGGCTGGACTACATTTTCTCGATGCGACCGGCCGCGGCGGTGGCGCTCGTCTGCACGAACTGCAAATCGCCAGACACGATGAAGGCGAAGCCGGATTGGAAAGTACGCGCGCCAAAGCATGCACACCGGGAGTTGCCGGCTTTCTGGGTGGATTCACTCGCGGAGGACTGTGGCCAGCACAAGGAATACCAGCGCCTGGTGACCTGGATTCGCGAGGCGAGCGGGCGCGAGGCCCGGCGGATCGGCATCCTACAACCCAAGTTCTTCCGGCAGGTGAGCGACCTGCTCGACGGCTGGCTGGAGCAGAACTCCCGGTCGCGCCACAACGAAACGACACCCGGACATTTGCTGATGCCGTGGAGCCGATGGGAAGCGGAGGTCGCCCAGGCGCATGGCCGCAACACGGTGGCGCTCGAAACATCGGACGTGGAAGTAATCACCAACTATCTTCACGACGCGGGGCATCTTTTTCAAATCCGGCAGGCGGCGCACCGAGCGGTGCTGGTGGACCAGGAATGGGCGGCGGAATTGATCTACCGGCTGCTGCTCTGCGGCGGCGCACTGCGGCGGAGAGTGAAGGGCAATGGCGGGTGGTTTTACCGGGCGGACATTGAGAGTGATCCGTTGTGGAAAGGACTGGACGACGACCTCCAGCGCGGGCGACTGCTGGCCTACATGGAGGAGTGCCGCGTGGTGACCCGCCTAGCGGACGCGGCGCGGCAGCGGCTGGGCCAGGATGTTTTCCTGGCGTCGGACAAATGGCTGCTGCCGCCGTACGAGGATGTGGCGCGGAAAGTGGATCTGCAACTGGTGGTCGTCCAGGAGCGGCCGGGGACGGCGGAGCGGCAGAAGTTTGAGTTCGAGGATCTGGAGATCAGCGAGTTCGACTTCCGGTCGCTGCAATCGCTGCTGGCGCGGACCTTCGGGACTCGCGCGATTTATTTTCGCGATGGCTTGCAGGCAATCGACGAGGAGCGGCGCTGGTGTTTCCGCGTGCGCTGGATGGCGAAGGGGGACGATGCCTTCGTGGGAAAAGTGGATGCCGTGCTGCTTGCGCCCCGAGCCGACCTGGAGCGTTTCGTAGCGCAGATCGAAGATTTGTTCTTTTCGGACGACAGCCCCATCAAGCCTCTGCGGCACGCGGCCAGGCGGCTCCCCGCGGAGGAGCACGACTTGAAACATGCGTATTTCCGCGGCATCCGCCCCGAAGAATACGATGTCGCCGTGTCGAGCAGCGGCGCGGACCGCACAGAGGCGCTGGCGCTGGTCGCCGCGCTGACTACGGCGGGAATCAAGGTCACCCACTATCTCCAGCCCGAGTGTCGCATTGGAGATCGCGCGGGCGTGATGGAATTCATGAACAGCCTCCGGCATCCGCGGTGCATCGTGCTGGTGCTCTCGGACGGCTACCTGCGGGATGATTGGGAGAACAATTGGTACTGCGCCTGGGAACTGGCGGATGCCATCGGCCAGCTCGGCCGGCGGCGCACGCCTGCGCAGACGATTGCCGTTTACCGAAAGGGCGGAAGCGTCGATTCCAAGAATCTTAACGGGCGAATTGTGCCACTGTTTAATTCAATGGGCGCGCACCTCGCCGAAGCCTACGGCAAGGTGAATTTCCGGGACAAACAGAACTTCAAATACTACGACGATTTCAGCCTGCACTTCGCAGCAGTGCTGGAAGGTGACAAATGCCGGAAGTTTTTCGAAGCCCGCGGAACGCTGGGCAGCTACGTGACCCTGCCGGCCGATGTGAACGCCGCCGGCGCCTTCGCCTCTATCATCGAGACCGTACGTGCCGCACTCACGGAAACACATCCCAAATGAACCCCATCCTTCCCACGCCGGCCGAAATGATCACCTACCTAAACCGGTTCGTGCGCAGCCAGGCGCGGGCCAAGCAGGACATCGCGGTGGCGGTTTACAACCATTACCTTTCGCAGGCCTATCGCGATCGCGAGGACGTGGACCTGGGGCAGCATCACATTTTGCTGATCGGCCCCACCGGGGTGGGCAAGACCTACTTGGTGCGCAAGCTGGCGGAGTTCCTCAGCGTGCCGGTGGGCTTCAGCAGCGCCACCAACCTCGTCGAGGCGGGTTACAAGGGTGACTCGGTGGAGAGCGTGATCCGCTCGCTCGTGGACCGCGTGGGCGGCGACCCGAAGAAGGCGGAGAAGGGGATCGTGTTCATCGACGAGATCGACAAGATCCGACGCGGCGAGACCGGCGGGCGGGATGTGAGCGGCGAGGGGGTGCAGAACGCGCTGCTGACGCTGCTGGATGGGCGGACTTCGCGGGGCTTCGAAGGCATGGGGCATCCGGCGGTGGATACGTCGCGGCTGCTGTTCATCTGCGCGGGCGCCTTCGTGGGCCTGGAAGGGATCGTGGGCGAGCGACTGGGCCGGAGCACGCATCAGATTGGTTTTCACGCCCGGCCGCAGGAGGAGATTGGAACGCTGCCGCAGCAGCCCGTCTTCACCGCGCTGTGCCAGGCCCAGACAGGGGACCTGGTGCAGTTCGGAATGATCCCGGAGTTTGTGGGGCGCTTCGCGACGGTCACCGTGCTGCACGAGCTGACGCGGCAGGATTTGCGCGGCATTCTCACCGCCGGGATGGAGCGCTCACCGTTGGAAAAGCAGAAACGGCTGGCGGCAATTCATGGCATCGAACTCGAAATCTCCGCCGAGGCGCTCGACGCCATCAGCGCGGAGGCCGTCACCCTCGGCACCGGGGCGCGCGGATTGCACCGGTTGATCGGCGGCGCGGTGGATCCGGTGGATCATCGCTGGCCGGAACTGGCCGACCGGGGCGTCTGCAAGGTGATCATCACGCGGGCTTGTGTGGAGAGCGGAGCCGAGCCGGAGTTCGTCACCGGGCCGCCGGCCACGCCGCGCATGGACAAGGAACTGCGGCGGGAGTCACTGGCGGGTTTGCCGCCCCGGCCCCGGCCGGTGCTGCCGGTGGGAGCCCGCACCGTGGAACTACCGGCGGGAATCACCGACACGCGGACCTGGAGTGACGAGGAAATCTGGAACGCGCTGGAACAGCTCAAGAACGATCAACTGGCCTGGAGGGAAGCGCCCGCCAGCGCCCGCAAATGGTGGGAAACCTTCCAGGAGGAAAACAAGCACCGGCCGGCGCTGATCTTCCGTCTCGCCGAGGAGCTAAAAAACCGGAAGGCCACGATCGCGGATTTCTTCCTCGCCTACGTGTATTCCAATACGGACAACATCCAGGCGAATCTGCATTATCTCGACTACAAGCGGCTGAAGGACGCCGAGGCGGCGGATCAGGCGGAGTGAATCCCAGTATAATCGGCGGGCAACGGTGAGGCCATTCGGGAGGAAATCAACCAGCGCTGTTTCGCAGTTGCCGACAGGCGGCTCCACCTCGCGGAATCGGACGAGGCCCGCCTGCCGCAGTTCACCGGACGTGTTTCCCTGCAAACTGTTTGAATCAACCCGCGCCTTGAGCTTTCCCCCGCCGGCGCACGTCCACCTTCATCCGGCTCATTTTTTCGTAGATCTTTCCATTGTGCCGCAGCGGCCACCATTCGTAGAGGTAGATTTCAATGGGCCGCCACATCGCCACCCAGCCGGCGATCGTCAGGCTCTCGCGCAACGGGCTCATGTAGGTGCCGGGCGCCTAGCTGATCAAGGATTCGCTCACCGTCAGGCACACGATCAGAAAGAGCAGCCCGATCGCCAGGCTCTTCCGGCCGTCATCCATCAGACTGCGAAACTTCATGCGGTTGAGTTTAGCCCGGTACGAAAAATAACGATGCACCGCCTGCTCGATCAGCACCTGCGGCTCGGCGCCAGGTGGAAATTCGGACAGATGAATCAGGAGTTCAACCTGTTCATCGAGCGGAAATTCACGGACCCAGCTCACCATAAACTCTTCCGCATCATGATCGAGGTCCTTCTCGTGAAACGGCGAGGGATCCATCGTGTTAAAGAGTTGGTTGATGTCTCGTAGGTTGATCTCGATACGGTGATGCGGTTCGGCGTGAGGGGAGCCGGAATCAGGTGTCATGAAAGGCGATGATAGGCTCAATTGCAAACGAAGTGAACGTGGATTTTGCCTGTAGTTCACGTTTCTTCCTCGGCAAGAAGTTCTTGCAACTCACGTCTGCGGACTGAGCCGCAAAAGTGCAAGCCGACATGGACAACTGAAATGACGGCCGCGGCATTCACCAGCATTTGAGCAAAATCAAATCCTCCTCGCCACCGCTCCGTGAATCTGGCATTTTTCCGGCCATGAACCCATCGGGGTCCGACCGCAAGATTCGGGTTTTCATCAGCAGCACGTTCAAGGACATGCACGCGGAACGGGATCATCTGGTCACCGTCGTCTTCCCGGAATTGCGCGAGCGCATCGAACAGTTGGGCCTGGAGTTCTTCGATGTCGATTTGCGCTGGGGCGTACCCAAGAAGGATTCTGACGGTGAAGCCGCTAACTCCTGGGAATACTGCCGTAAATGGATCGACGAAGTGGAGCCCTTCTTCATCTGCCTGCTGGGACAGCGTTATGGCTGGGTGCCGCCGCCGGAGAATCTGAAGCGCGTGGAAGATCAACAACGTCAGGCGCGCGATCCCCGCTCCGTCACTGATATGGAGGTGCGCCACGGCGTGCTGAATTCGCGTCTCAAACGCCGCAGCTACTTCTACCTCCGTGAAACCCTCGTGCCCGCCCCGTCTCCCGATGCCACGGAAGAACAACTCAAGACCTATGGTACGTTCGTCGACCCGCCGCCCCTGTCGGATAAACTTGCGCAGTTGAAGGCCGAAGTCCTCCAGTGCGGACGCCCCGTGCGCGGGTATACCTGCCGTTGGACTGGAAAGGAATTTGCCGATGTCGACACGGCGGAGAAACCATTCGGCCCGCGAGTCCTCGAAGACCTCTGGTCCGGCGTCTTGCGCGACGAACGCTACGTCAGCAAGGAAATTTGGTGCCAGGTGCTCGGCCAGAACCCTGACACCGATCCGCGTTACACGGATGAATCCCAGCCGGTCCCGCGAGAACTTTGGGAAAAGATTGTCGCGCTCGCCAAACCTGCGCCAAAAGAGCCGTTGGCCTCCGAACGGGAGCAGATGGAAGCCTTCGCGCAAGCCCGCCTGCGCTGGTTCCAGGGCCGGACGCGCGAGCTCCAGCAGCTCACCGGCTTCATCAACTCGACCGACGAAAAATCGCCTTGCCTCGCCGTCGTCGCTGCCGTCCCCGGCCAGGGCAAATCCGCCCTCCTGGCCCGGCTCGCAACCCTCCTCTCCCCACCCTCAACTTTCTTAATCACCCACTTCGTCGGCGCCACGGAGCGTTCGGCGAATGCCTACAACCTCGTTGATCGCCTGCTGGGCGAACTTGACCGCAGCGGCATTCCCTGGCCGTCGGACCAGCCGGAAGCTGGGCAGGAGCCCAAGCGCGATTTCAACAGCCTCTGCCTCCGCCTCGCCCAGCGCCTCGGCGACTACGCGGGCGACCGCCGCATCGTGATCCTCCTCGACGCCCTCAACCAGCTTTCCGACGGCCATGACCTCCACTGGCTGCCCCACCGCCTCGGCCCCAGCGTCCGCGTCATCGTCAGTTGCGTGGATGATTCATCCAGCCGGCCCGGCAGCCACCCTCTCCCGTCTGACCGCCCGACCAATCAACCTCGTAGCAGCCGACGCCTGTCCCGCCAAAGCCTCCGGGCGACGGCGGATAAGGAGGCTCATTCTTCCCCTCCGGAAAAAGGCCAAAGCCTTACGCCGACTCCTACCGTTCAAGAGTCCAGCCAGCTTGTCCTCCGCGCCCTCACCGCGCGCCAGCCCGCGCCCTTGCTTTTACCACTCGGTGAACTGACCCCGGAAGACGTCCGCACCATCGTCGTCGCTTATCTCAAAGAATACTGCCACGAGCTCGACCGCGAACATCTGGACACTCTGTGCGCCGTCGAGCAGGCGCACAACCCGCTCTACCTGATGGTGATGCTGAACGAACTCCGCACCCTCGGCGGCAACAACCTGAATAATCTCGTTCCCACGCTCATCGCCTCCCTGCCGCAAAATCACCCCGACACCGTGAGCCTGTTCCGCTGGGTCTTGCAGCGCCTGGAGGACGCCGAAGGCTTCGGCAAAGATGCCGTCCAATGGTGGTGCCTGTACCTCGCCCACGGCCGCGCCGGCATGGCCAGCCACGAACTCTCCGACCTCCTCGCCCGCAAGCTCGGCCCCGATGCCGCCAAAACCGCCCTGCGCATCGAACGCGCCCTCCGCCGCTACCTCCAACGCCGCGGCCCCCAACTCGACTTCTTCCACGCCCAGCTTCGCGAAGCCGTCTTCGAGGAATGCAGGCCGCAGGCTGAGGCGGTCACCGTCCACTCGGACATCGCCGCATACTTCCGCGACCTGGCCGATCCGGAGAAAAACCAGAGTTGGAAAGGAGACAACCCGCGGCCATTTCTCGATCTGGCCTTCCATTGGATTCATGCGCGGCTCGCTGACGAACTCTGCCTTAACCTGTGTGCATTGCGCTTTGTGGAGGCCAGATTTCGTTTAGGACAAGTCTTCGATTTGCAGGCCGATTACGCTCTTGTCCAGGACGCCATTGCGCGCGGTGAAATCTCCACTGAAGTGAGGTCACGGCTTTGCGAGTGGCAAGACTTTGTCTCTCACTCCACCCACAAACTAATCCGAAAAATAGAACCTTTGCTGCAAATTGCCTACAACTACGCAAATGGGGGTGCAGTCGCAAAGGCGGCCCAAGATGAGACTGCCAAGTACTTTATGCCGTGGCTGCGCTTGCTCAACAGGCCCAATCTGGTCATGAAGGCCGCTTGCCAGCGGATTCTGGAAGGACAAGGGGGATGGATCCTCGCGCTCGCAGTCACAAATGATGGGCGGTGGGCAGTGGCAGGGGGTGGTAGCAGGTCTCAAAGGACCGCTTTGAATGTTTGGGACATCCAAACTGGAAACCGCCTGAATTCATTAGATCGACATACCGGCTGGGTTCATTGCCTATGCTTGTCGCCGGACAACCAGGTTCTTGTCTCGGGAGGCTTCGATGGAATGCTTTGCTTCTGGGATTTGGCGTCGCAGAAGTGCCTTCACGCTATATCCGCACACAACGAAACTGTTAGCGCCGTTTGTGTAATGCCTGATGGACAAAGGGCTGCCTCAGGTGGGTTCGACAACAACGTGCGGATTTGGGATTTATCCAGCGGACGTTGTCTTCGAGTTCTCTCGGGCCACGAGATGCCTGTTTCCGCTCTGGTAGGTCTGCCTGACGGCAGGCACTTGATGTCCGGCAGTTTCGACAAAACCATACGCATCTGGGATCTCCACTCAGGAAATTGCGTGCAAGGTTGGTCTGCGCATTCTCACTACGTCATGGGTTTGGCAGTCAGCGCAGACGGCAGGACAGCAATCTCCGCAGGCCGAGACAAGGCCATTCTAGTCTGGGACCTGGCGGAGAAACAGTGCCGTAGGCGTCTGACGGGACATACGAAGGATATACTGTCGGTCGCAATGACGTCGGACGGCAGACTTGCCGCATCTGGCGGCGAAGACCGCACTGTCCGAATCTGGGATGTCGAGAATGGCCGCTGCATCCACGTGCTGGAAGGTCACGGTCTTATGGTTTATGGCGTATCCCTTTTCGACGCGGGGCGGCTTGCTCTGTCCGGTGGCATTGATGAAACCCTTCGACTTTGGAATCTTCAAGCATCACCCAGCCCCGAGTTTCCCTGCAAACACACCAAGGAAGTGGAGCGGATATTGACGACAACGCACAGCAACAGAGTGGTTTCGTGTGGCGACGACGACTTGATGAAGATTTGGGATTCCAAAACGGGCGGGTGCCGGGAAAGCATCAAGACTTCGATCGAGCCGGTTTTTCCCGTGGCGATTGCACCGCAAAGTAACGCCATCGTTTCGGGAAGCATGGGCCAAATCGTCGGCCGTATGCGCCTCATGGGTGGACTGGACTCCGGGATCGTCACCATTTGGGAAATCGAGACAGGCAAGCCCTCGAAACTGTTGCGGGGACATAAAATGCCCGTTGCAAGTGTGGCTGTTAGTCTCTTGGAGGATCGCATTGCGAGCGGTGGCTTTGGCGGGGAGCTACATCTTTGGGATTTTCGCACGGGAGAGTGCTTGCGATCATTAGAAGGCCACAAAGAGACCGTGCGCCTGCTGGCCTTTAGCCGCGACGGTACGAAGCTAGTGTCTGCCACAGCTAACGAGACGTTGGGAAGTGACGGTCCAAGCGAATTAAAGATTTGGGATGTGGAAAGAGGTCAATGGTTGTTCGATTTGTCTGGGCATAAGGGACGAGTTCAGGTTCTTGCCATCACTCCCGATGGCAACCGGGTGATCTCTGGGGCAAGAGCCAATGATTGCAGCGTTCGTGTCTGGGATCTAAGAACAGGATATTGTCTGCACACATTTAGCGAGCATAGAGCTTCCGTCTGGTCTCTGGCGATAAGTCAAGATGGGGCGTTGGCATTATCGGGCGACTTGAGTGGAAAGGTATGCCTCAGACACTTGCACCCGCCCCGGTTGATTCGAGCTTGGCAAGCCCACGCTCAAGATGTCGGAGTCGTCGCCTTTTCGCCTGACTCGCGAAGAATCCTGACTTGCAGCGTGGACAATACCGCGCGGATCTGGAACTTGGATCCATGGCGGGAGATCGCGGCTTTTCAGGCATCTGACTGGATCAAGGCAGGCGGGTTTTGTGGCAATGGCTCACACTGTGCCATAGGAGACTCTTCTGGCCATGTTTATTTGCTCGTTTTGGACAATTTGCTGTCATAATCAAACCCGAATACCCATATATGAGTGCCAACCAATTGATTGTCCTAGACCTCCTACTGGCTATTGATCCCCTTCAGCTTGAGGATGAAATCCATACTATGCATGACAAGGGACTCATTGATCGCGCCTTCATGCAGTGGTTGGACGATTGCATTGTTGGTAAGACAACATTTGAAATCGACGCGGCCACGTTGTCCGCGATTCGCGACGAAATTAAGAGATTGGTATGGATGGCCCCGGAAATTCCGGAAGATGCCCTTCGATATTATGAAATGAAGATACACGATGCGTTGGGAGCGAAACCTGTGATTCAAATACCGGCCCTGGTGGCGGAGTTGAAAGGGAAAAACCTGCTGACCATGGATTTTTGCAATGCTTTCCATCGCGCCTTAGATCGCGGTGTCGACGAAAGGAGGATCAGCCAATTGCAGGCGAATTGTAATTGGGAGATTCTCTTAGATTCTGTGGGGCCGGACATGGCATCGAAGCTGAAGTTTTAACTTTGACATAGTAGGCAAACCTCCGTTCTTGCAATCTGCCCTGCCTATTGACGGAGCAACCTGTGTTGGAAGGGGAACTCCGATACGTGACGCGGTTCAACCGTCAAGCAGTTGTCGTTCCCAATTTCTGGTTCCCGGGTCTGTCTACCGCTGCTGAGAGTTTATTCCATTCGGCACGACTCAAACATCCTCGCAACGATTTCTCTTGGCCCCCTCTTCTTCATCTCCAATTGCTTTCTATTCAATCCTGACCAGGAATCCGTCCCCGCCCATTTCTCTGGCAGTTCCCCTTTCAATTTCCCATCCGTGAAATCTGTGAAATCCGTGGTCAACCCCCTTCCGTCTTTCGTGTGGTTCGCTTGTTTCGTGGTTCCTCCAGCTTCTTTGTTTCCTTGGTTTCCTTCTGTTCCGATCCGTCTTCCCATTTTGCTGCCCATCTTTCTGACTCACTCCCAATTCTTGCGACCTTTGCCCGTCCTCCGCGGTACCGCTACGGAGGGTGGACGCCCTTTCGCGGCCATCCGAGCCCTCCAGCTTCGCCGTGCTCTGGACAATCTTCGGATACATCACCACGCCAGTGGCAGCGTGAATTGCACCAGTGCAAATCCTATGATCGCAACTGGAAAACACCGCAACAATTTCCCTCCTGTGGATCTTTGCAGCTGTGCAGTGCCATCGTTAGAAATCGTTCATCTGCCCGTTTTGAATTCAGGCGAATTTGTGGGTTGCCGGTGTAGGGATTGCCCAGTCCCCAAGCCCCGTTACCTCCACTGTAAGATTCGGACACCGGAATTGCGACGGAGAACAGGCGACGACCGCGAATGGCGGCCGACTGC
>Ga0206919_1227_pt1 | contig 12200 bp, 13 predicted proteins | sample Alteio_BWOrgHeat_67_FD_152962 | JGI IMG/M metagenome (GOLD analysis project Ga0206919, IMG submission 152962) | Enriched cells from forest soil in Barre Woods Harvard Forest LTER site, Petersham, Massachusetts, United States -... | ecosystem: Environmental > Terrestrial > Soil > Temperate forest >... | reverse complement strand
TGAATCAGGCAGAGAGGAACACCGTTGACGATGACGATGGAGGTCGGCAGAGAACGATCGAAACCCACCACGTTGCACCTTCTTAGACGGAGTACGGAGTTGTTCAGCCATTTACAACAAACAATGGTTAATGTTAAGAAGAAGTTTTGATCTACCCTCTACCCCGGAGATAGTAATCTCTGTTCGCATTCCAAAAGGTGTACGCCTCGTTGGCTGTCTTGTTACCGTGGTGCCCATTGATGATGAAGATTAACAAACTCGTTATATCCGCATCCTGTGGGTGTCTAACCTTACATAACACATCGTACGGTGTCTGATGATACACATCATAACACAACACATCTCTTATTAGTGTTTCCTCATACCTCTCAGCCATATCTATATCTCGCACGTTACGATACTCGTGAGATACGATGTTCTTGAAAGGAATGGCTGGTTGGAGGGTGGAGAAATACTTCTGAGCCAGATACAAGCTGGTGACGTAGTATAACACAGTCTCCCTCTGATCCATCCGTCCTCTTTGGATAAAGTACGGGGAGGACAACAATCTATCGAAGATGGCGATAGAATGGAAGAAAGCGCGATCGGTAAACCAACTGTAATCCTTCCTCCTTCTATACAACTCATACGCCGACTGCATTCCCCATCCTCTCTCATTATTACTGTTGATTACCATAGGAGGGTATGCCCTCTCAATAGGAGGATGATCGTTCCTCACCTTCCTAATATAGCTGTGGTGGCGAGCGAAGAAAGGATGATCCAACGCCCTGGTAGCCGTTAACCGGTTGACGGGGTTGAAACACAATAATCCCAGCAACATCTTGGTAAAGTTATCATATCCCCCGTTATTGTTAAGATGGACGATTCCTCCATCGTTCAACCCTAGGAACTGCTGCATGGTACGTTGTGTCCACCCTCCCCTTCTAATCCTCAATCCCTTCCTGTTCATATCCCTCACCTCGCTATGGGGTACGTCGTAGGGAAGATTATCTAGAATGGATGAGACCAACAACGTGTCAATATCCTCTACCGGAGCAGTTAAAGGGTGACCGCTAAACATCTGGTAGATCACACACCCTGCGGACCACATGTCTATAGCTTGAGTGTAAGTAGCACTACCCAAACATACTTCCGGAGCGCGATACCACGAGGTGGCTACTCCTGGAGTCTGAGGACAGAAGAGCGTATAGGGTTTAGCTAACCCAAAGTCTCCTATCTTGATAGACGGTCTTCCACCATCATTCACGATGAGCATGTTAGCCCCCTTGATGTCACGGTGGATGAAACCACAGCCGTGGATGTACTCGATTCCCAACAACATCTCCATAGAGAAGCGTACCACGTCTGCTGTAGTCAGGTGATCCAGGTTGTGCTTCATGTACTCTTCTAGATCCGCTATAGCCAGAGGATAGATGAAGTGGATTTTATCCCTCACACTGTCGAAGGATTGAACGGGGGATAGAGCGTACCCCGGGAAGGGATCTCCGTTGGATATCTCTCTTAGGGGCATGATGAAGGGGTGGGCCCCTAGTATATGGTTAGCATTGAGTTCGCGAGTACACCCGGAGAAGTCCATATCTCGTAGTTTGTTGTTGACCTTGACGGCGACAGAGTCTCCCTTCCTTCCGGGTTTAGACCCCTTGTACACCACAGAGTAAGTTCCTTTACCGATCTTACCTTCCTTGGACAGACCTCCGTTGTGAGCCATTTTATAGACACACGATTCCCTGCTTTAATAGGGTAAGTGTGATAACTCAATCTCAAGGTGTTTATTACATTGGTGAAGGGAAGGGAGTAGCTGGGGAAGGAGGAGGGTTAGTTTTAGAAACATAACTACTAATATTGGAGGGAGGAAGGAGGGAGGGGGAAAGTACAAATATAGTAGATAGTTGTGTATTACATCAGTAGGTCTACTGATGGTGGTGGGAGGAACTAGGGGATGATAGGAAGTATTTGAGTATCTGGTGTGGTGGTTAGTGTGTTTAGTTGGTGTAGTCGTTGTATCCACCAAATAGTAGAGAGTAGGGAGCAAAGGGTTGTCAACACCAGTATAGCAAAGGGGACAGTACCAAGATACATCGCTTCACTAAAGATTAACAAAGTGAATAGGGAATAGCCAAAGGATAGTGTTATTACAACAACTTTAACATTTATTCTAGTAGAGATGGGGATAGCCAACACCGTGAGTAGTGGTAGAAGGAAAGTTAGCACACACAACCATCCTGGTAGGATATTACACACCTTTCCACATCCAATCACAACACTATCTTTGCCCTGGTATATATCAACGTAGGGTGAGGTGTTGTTGTGGATCAAATTGCACATCACTAGGGAACAGCTACTATCCTTACCGCACGGTGTCGGTTGTCCACTTGATGGTACTAACAGTATAGTAGTGTACCCGTAGTTGTGTTCCGTGTGAGGAAGGAGTATCATAAACAGTAGAGGGAAGAGGGAAGCTACCGCTGGTATTATACCTCCTAATACAAGTACTACCTTCTCCCTTGTCCCCTCCAACCACCCCACCAATATGGTAGGTACATCACACAACGTGAAGGATAAGATATAGTAACACCACAACCCTATCTGTGATAAGGTAGAGTAATCACCACTGTCTACAATAGTTAATGGGATGTAACAATAGAACAAGCAAGCCGCTGCCAACACCATTCCCACGCTCCCTGTACTCGCTCCGTAGCTAACCATAAGCAGTCCGCAAACCTCTAACATCCCACAGATAACTAGTAACGGTAATAGTACAGAGAGGGAGGATTGGGCATCACCACACAAACCATCAACTGTGGGAGTATAGTGTATAGGGTAACTACCACTAGACAAACTCTCACAAATGGTATAGCTACACTGCCTCTCTCCGCTACACGTTGTTGTGTTGACCTTACCTCCCATAGATATTGGTGTATAAACCACACTAACAACAATGACAATAGTAATGGTTAATAATCTAGTACTTGTTATCAGTATCATGACGCCTTGACCCTAATGACCAGTGGATAGTAGTATTTAGTGTTTGGGTAATTACGATATAGTTCCCTCACCATAGCCACCACGTCCTCTGCTGTAAGCGGCTCATACTTCTTACGGAAGGCCTCCTCTTGGAAGAATACTAAAGGGAAGTTAGCAGAGCGGTATCTACCTTGATTGTATAGTGTAGTGTAGATATCTATCTCTATCCCTCCATTGAATAAGGGAGCTAACACTACGGCATCGTTGGAATCACGTGTAGCCAACAGATCTGTCTCTATCACACGTGCTTTAGCACCATCTCCCGTGAGGCGGAGGATGTGTTGTTGGGAGTTGTAGTCAGGGGACTTGACTTGGAGGAACACCGGCTCACTTCCATCGGGAACATGTAAGGGGGTAATGGTTAAGGTTACAGTAGGGGAGGTGTGAACTTGCCAACTCTCTTTTCCACTCAGGTAAGCTTGTTCACTCAACAGGGCACTGGTTACGTCGAAGGGAGTGAAGGCACACTTGGTAAACAAGTTATCATTCTCTGTACAGTAACCCCAACAAGGAGGAGTGTATTCCAACACATCCAAGTTATCATACCTAGTAGTGGTGGGGTCGTGTAACACAATGTCCACCCACTCGTTATCTGCTTGGAAAGCTACCACTACAGGTAATGTATTGTCCCTCCTCCCTACAATCACACTCTTCTTTATAATATTTCCCCCTCTCCCCCTCAACACATCAAACAATCGTCTGATCTTATCGTGTAACAGGGTATCTGCCACTGTAGCATAGATCGTGTTGTCTCCGTTAGCTACAGTTATAGTAGGCAACATCTCCTTTCCCTACCTATACAATAACCAAATGTTTTGCCCAGCCCACGAAGCTGGTACCATCAAGGGAGTGTTGGGAAGATGGATGTACACGGTAGCAGTGTCTCCTCCGGCTACTAATTCATCGTACTGAGAAGGGTCAAACACCATCAAAGAATATACCCCTGTTAGTGGCGTGGGAACGGTATTGATGGGGAACCAGTCTATGATATATCTAATATTAGCACCAGCATTCAAGTAGTTACCTCCATTCAACTTGTTAATAGTGGTGATAGACGGTGTCAACCAGTATCTGGTGGGGAGAGAGGATTGGTAGATAAACACCCTGTCGGTGTAGATAATGGAGGTGGGTGTTTTAACGTAGATTTGGGATTGGATAGTAGGATCGAAGGCCAGCTGGTGCATAGGTTGGACAGTGATGGAGGAGAACAGGGTACAAGAAGAGAGGGAAGTCACAGGGTCACTATCCGGTGTGGGGATCCAGATCACTCCGTTACACGTAGGGACAGAATCACACAAGGAAGTACAAGTAGGAGCGGGAGGGATAGAAGCAGGAGGAATGGGCCACGATAACCTGGATATTTCTGTTTGTTCGATCACATCCACCGTAGCATCTTCCGGGGAGGCGATAGAACCGGAAGAGATGTAGGTAGAGTTGTAAGCCTCGAACTGGCACTGATTACCCCAGAACGGTGGGATACAGTCACATTGTGTGAGAGGGGCATTCCACATGCTAGTAGAGTTAGCGTTACAAGTGGTGGCGTCCTGGAAGAAGGATCCGTCCCCCGGTTGAGAGTACACACCAGATGGGGTAGCTCCTTGGGTGGTTTGTGTGGTAGGGACTAGAGGGGTGAGAGTAAGGTTATTACTGTGTAGTCCGGGAGGGATAAAGGTCACGTTACGTTGTCGGATGAGGGCGAATACTAGGATAGCTAATAGTATTACTACTATAAACATTATTAGTATTATAGCTCCGTAGTTGAAGAAGGGACGTGTGAAGGGGATGTAGTAGTCTCCGGTGCCCACGATTACGTGGGAATAGGGAGTGTTGGGAGGGATCTCACCATAGACGGGAGTGTTAGGAGGGAGTTGGGGAGCAGGAGGAGAAGAGGAACCACCACCGAATACAGGGATGACAAAGGGAGAGCCGAACCCTATGAAGGGGCCGGACATGTATTTGGAAGGGAGAAGAGGAAAAAGAAATAGGAGGAAAGATAGACTACAATGGAGGAGGAGCAGGTCGTTTGTCCTCAGTGTTATATCAAGGGTTGTCAGGGACACTATGGTGTTGTTACCTTCCCCACTCCCATTATCGATCCTAGTATTTTTGGGGAGAGGCTACCGGTGGACTATAGGAGAAGAAGGCACAAGACCAATCATCCTCCCAAACATCACCCTTCTCACAAGTAGGCATTCACGTATTACCCGCTCGGGTGATAAGGATAGGGAGATTCCTCCTTCTCTGTCAGGGATTAGCGGTGAGGGATAAAGGTTGGGAATTCTCTGTCGTTCCTTAGAGGTTACTGTTCTCTAGGAAGTGGTGGTTCCCAGTGTATACTAAGAAGAGGGGAGTCTCTCACAATACACACTGGGGAATGGCGGTTCTTGGGGAACGAGGGTTTAAGGTACGCTGGTTACCAACACGGGAAAGAAGATGCTCTTAAGACACCCTGGTGGGAAGATGGTGGTGAGACTCTCAGTATGTAGAGGGAGGAGAAGAACAGGATCTACCTACAACTGATATATCGTACCATTTCTCCTTTGTGTCTACTATCTCCACCATTCCCACTATGTCTACCACATCCTCATACCACAAAGACTGTTCCCCTTCCGATGTCCCCGACACGAACGGCCACGATTACCTATTGGGGAGGATATCATGTGGAAGGAGAAATGGTACAATATATCAGTTGTAGGTAGATCCTGTTCCTCTTCTTCCCTCTCCCCTCTCTCCTTCCTCTCCCCTCTTCTCTAGATGATGATTGTGACACAAATAAAGAGGGGAAAGATAAAGAGAAATGTGTAACTGTGGTATACGTGAACGTTTCCTCCGAACCGCTGCCACCCTTGTCGATGATGAGCGTGTCCGGTTCGTCTTCGACAGCCATGACCACGAGGATGGCTTCAACGCTAACGGTGACTTCGATGGATGTGCTCGTTGCATACTAGGATTACATGAGTGTGAAGACATACCAGCGAAGATAGATAGATATAGCAGGGTTACCGTAACAGTGGAGAGGGAGAACGGTGATTACTGTTTTAACGTGGAAGTGTCCAGCGTGGGTGTTCATGATTGCTATCATACTAAGAGATCAGGCACGAAGACAGAGGAGATGTCCAAGGAAGAAGCCACAGCGCTAATAGCCAAGATGTTACGGAAGGGATTGATATCCAACAAAAGAGAGTGGTAACAAACAATTAGAAGGGAAGGGGAAATGGAGACGAACAAGGAAAAACGCTTCCTACGCACGGCCACCACCATGATAGAGATATTGATGTTGAGTGTGGATGGCGTTATAATGTTTATCTTCGACAACATATGCGAGAAGGATGTGTTGTCCAACACCGTCAGCGACTTTGATGAGATCGTGCGAGACAAGTTGGTGTTGGGTAGATGTCCGAAGAGAGGAGAGTTTGGTACCGGAGATAACGACAAGATTACACTGGTTATTACCAGAGAACCCCATCCCTATCTCTTCACTGTGAATGTAGACTTCTTCGTGTGCCGACTTCCTGGTATGTACGATACATTGTATAGTAAGTCTATTGAGAGCGAACCCTATCAAAATATCCTTGATCTATTGCTTATTATGTTGAGAGAAGGACTTGTTCCTTACCATTCCTAAACAAACTAATCCATATTAGACGATTGTCTAGTAAGGGAAAGATGATACTGTCTATTTCTGTGTATGATACTCCTCCCGAGGTCCTTGCTTTTCTCACTAAGGAATGTGGTGTCACCAGTGAGAAGATTATCATGTTGGAGTTCTTTGATAAGGTACACGACCTTTGCGTAGACATGGCCTATGCGTGGCTTCGTGAGGAATTAGCTAAGGATAAGGTGGATATCCCCGGGGGTCTAACAGTGGGTGAGTTGGTTACCTTCCGGAATGACTTCTTCATGGTAAAGAAGTTACGTAAGTTACTGTGTGAAGTGGCTGGGATAGATACGACCGGATGGACAGCAGAGGACGTAAAGGAGAAAGCGTGTATTATCATGCGCGTCTTTAATCGTGAGGATTTACCCAATAGGTGTCATATCCTTCCTCATCCTATCCCTCTGGATGCAGACTTCAGTAAGAAGAAGATGGTACAAGTAGAGATCCACGCCAAACACCCGTTATCAGGGAAGTTTCCCTCCATGTTAGGTCTTCCTCCGGAGGTAGTGAGAGAAGCTTACTTTCGATATAATAAGGGTATTCTATCACACCCTCCAACAACTCCTCTCCCTGCTTGTGTTATGGATGCCATCACTAAGGCTGCACACAACTTTGATCCCGAGACAGAGAATCATATACAGACCTTGGCTACGGTGATGGAGTTACAACAAGATGATGTGTACAGAACGTTCCTCAACCACTACCACTGCTACAGGAAGGAATTATCTTCTCCCCTTGCAGTGTCACGGTTCCTGTCTCTATCTCTAGAAGAGTGGAGGTTATCTAACAAGGAATGTATCAAAGAGAAGTACCATACTAAGGTGGAGTCTGTGTGCTATGAGGATATGGGGCGCTTGTTCATGGACTGTCTAGAGTTACCGTGTGACTTTCCTCGAAAGGGTACAGTGTTGGAGCAGAGAGCGTACTTAGCGGAGAGGAAGAAGTTACAATCTATCATCAAGAAGGAAGGACAGGGAGAGTTGAATAAGGGGGATAGCAACAAGGACATGATTGCCACGCTGTGTAGGATACGGGGAGTCAAGGAGATACCAAGACAAGCATTAGAATTACAAGGGGAACTAACAGAGATACCACGGTTTGATATGGATTGAGTACAAGGGAAGGGAGAAGGTTAACTAATACCAGACGATCGTCTGATAACAACGAGGATGTTACTCATACTTTGTTGTGCTCTTTCCTCTTTCCCACTATGGTTGTGATTTCTCCCTCCAGCTTCTCCGTTAGTACCTGTATTCCTTGTTGAATGGAAGTTATTGCTTTGCTATCTAAGTGATGTTCTCCTACCGCCATCTTTATCAATCTCTTCTCGTCAGTATCTAGTTCTCCGACACAGGCGTAGTTACCACACAACGTGGCGTAGTGGTGTCGGTAGATACTGTTAGTTGGTGGGGAACGTACACTCTCTACTATTCTTTCCTTAATAGTATCAAGGACCATTGTTTCCTCACCTCTGTCTATAGTGATCAGAGATATCGGTTGTTCCAACATAACCGCTAAGACTGTGAAGCAATCGAACACAGGTTCCTGGATAGTATCGTGTAGTACACGATCGAATCCCAATGTCGTGGTGATGACTCCACACTCTGCTACCAGTGTTGTCAGATCCGGGGATAGTACGGCGTGACGCAATCCACACGACACATTCTTAGGTGAAATGAATCCTACGTGGCACCTCACATCGCCCATACTCAGATCACTAATGGCACATACCTCTGTTCCCTCCTTAGAGAAGAAGAACCACTCGCGAGTAAACCCTTCCCTGTGGCGTAGGCGCTGCTGGTAGTTGATGGTTATATTATAATTACAGTGGTGTTTGTTAATATAGCGTACTACCTCTGCCGTGGTGGGATAGTGAAGCTGTTCTAGGAAGAAGTCACGAGTAGATAGAGAGAGGAAGGAAGAGTTGAGAGACCTAACAACACAGAGAGGAAGGATCATACATAACAACGGGTAGTCGAAGAGGATGGGATAGTCCATCTTTCTCTCGTTTTTCCTCCTCTGTGTTCACATTCTCTATATTGTTATGACTTTTATCCTATTACTGAGCGAGTAGATCCTTCACTGTGATCATAGTAAAGTGTAGATGTGTTGGAAAAGAAGAGAAAGAGGTAACAAAGTAATAAACAAGGGAAATGGAACGCTACACTGTTAGGTACGTGGAACCGGGGTTGGATATCGTGGTGTACTACAATGTGATACCCCCTACCATAGGGGAAGGATACTACAATCGGTTGGCCGCTATGGTGAGTGGGAGTAGTATGTTATTTGGGGATAAGGGAGTAGTATTCTCTACTGTATGCAACGGAGTGGTAGGCTATGTCCAGGTTGACTCTTGGGAGTGCTCCCCACTACAGGAAATTAGGAGTTTGGTTGAAGCTATGACAAAGAGGAGATATAAGGCTTGTCTTGTCCAACATCACCCCAACGGGTGGTTTAATGTGGGACGTACGAGGACGACCAAGGGCACCACCATGGCCGGTGTGTCGTTGGGAGCTACTAGGACAATGAGGTTTGATAGAGACAAACATCCTCCCTTCACTGTGTCTCTTCCCTCGGGGTGTGTTTACGTCATTAATAGTCCCACCACTTCTCAATGGAGACATTCTATACCCAGTGAGCCAGAGATTACGAGAGGAAGAGTAAACATCGTGTTTAGGACACATTAATAAAGTAAAGGAGGTAGTGTGAAAAGATGAGTGCCTTCACCCGTTGTTCATTCACTGTTATTAAAATGATAGTGATGGTATGCTATCTAGTATACTTCTCCCTTCCCACATCTCACATGATAGCGTTAGTTACTGCTATTGGTTGTGATTTCCTGACACAACCGGCGGTGGTGGCTGTTGTTGCTACCAAGTCATCTCCCGTGTACTCTGTGCTCGATATCTGCTCTTCAGTGGTATATGTCGTGGTTGTCGTGATTGGGTTAGTGGGAGACAGTCGGTTACCATGTAATCATGTTGCCGTTGCGTATCGGGTGGTTACTCTGTTGGTTGTAGTTATGATGTCGGGTAGGAGAATGATGATAGAAGGGGGATATAATGGTGGTGTGGTGAGAGGAATCCTCCGCTATATTGTTGTTATGTTGTTCGTGGTGTTAATGGTCGTGTCTAGTCTTAGCGTATCTGAATGTATACTACACTATAATAACCCCTACTTCTTACCAGTGTCCTTCTGTGTGTTATTATCCTACGGAGTTACCACCGCACTTTCTCCTTCCGTGTGGGTGGTTATCGGCGTAGGGGTGTCGTTTGTGGTAGAAGTGGGGAGTGTGGTGTACTCTATGATAGCCAGTGATAATAGTACGGTAAGTGTAGTACATCTGTTGCTGTTGGGGGCGTTACTCCTCGATTCACTAGAAACGGTGGTGAGAAAGAAGTATGAAGAAGAAAGAGAGAAAGGAGAGGAAAAGGAGGGGAAAGAGGAAAAAGATGTTAGCGAAGGCTATTGATATTGTTGATGATTACCTAGGGAAGTATAGGGTAACAGAGTTTGTATTTGATGATGCCTCAGAGGGTAATATCACCGTCAACCCCCTTGGGAAGTTCGATGAGCACATTCGTCCCTTGTTGGAGTTGGGTGGTTGTGGGGATATACCGATCGAGGGGGAGTTTAATCCTAAGGATAGGATCCATGTGAAGCTCAAGCTAGAATACATTGACAGGTACAGCTTTGAGGTGGGTGTGTTCAACGTGATATCCTGTGACTGTTACTATACTAAGAGATGTGGGGCGACCACCAAGACTATCTCCAGAGGGGAAACTATCGGTCTTATTACTACTATGTTGGAGAAGGGATTAGTCTTCCATCAATACACCCTATAGTAGCTAGTAATCTCGTATCGCTTGATAAGAGAATAACACAAGGAGACAAAGATGGATACAATCACTCTACTTCTTATCCAACCCTTCCTGTCTGTGGATGATCTTGTATTGTTGTTCCTCTCCTGTAGATATATTAGTAATATCCTATCCCTTCCCTCTTCTTTGTCTACCATCCACTCTCACGTGTGTTCCCTATTGATCCCCGAACAAGCACAGTTCTTTCGAGAACACTGCCCCGCCCCCAACAACTTCCCCGCTCTCGTAAGGGATATAGACCGTTGTTACCTCACAAAGAGGAGTAAGAGGTACTACACCAAGCACCTCTATGATTACGTGGAACGAGCTGTGATGTATGGTAAGACGGATATCGTACTACAGTCAACTACTGTTAGTGAGTTAGATGAACTGTCTGTATCTGATACTTACCAACTAATGTCAACCGCTATCAAGCGCAACCAGAAGGAGAGCCTCCTCTTCCTACACCACAAGATCAATCATCACGCTAGTTGGTCGTTAGAAGAGGCAGCTCGACAAAACAATTTAGGTATATTCCGATGGTTGCATCAGGAGTGTGCTACTACAGTAGATCGCAAAGCCTTCAATGCATTCGATTCAGCTATAGCGTTCTCTACTCACAATAACGTGGAAGCGTTGGAGTTCATCCTCACTCTACCAGACAACCGTAATACTACTCATGTTATCTTGAAGTGGGCTTTGACCAACAACTCACAGGAGTTAGTTAATATAATAAGTAAGAGGATAACACCAGACTACGGTTCCTACCTCCGCTATCGTAAATGTGACAAGGGGGATATAGTGTATGAATGGGTGGGTAACCTTCTCTACTAAATATAATACTCCTAGTAGCCCCCAAAGATAACCCAATAATGGCCGTTCCCTGCACCATCTCCCTATCGCGGTGTGGACCGATACCTACGTTCCCATTGGGATAGTGTTGGACGGAGCATACGGTAAAATGATGTTGTGTTACTTGTTCTACTAACCCTTTGATTGTAACCAACAGAGAGGAGTAACTCCATGGTACTACCTGGGTGTTATGGATAGTCTCCTTATAGTTAACGGTGTACACTACACCCTCGTCTCCAAACAACACCGAGCTACGGGTCTTAGTGTCCTTCCCAGTTAGAGCACTGAAGTAATCATAACATTGCTTGGCCAATGCAGGAGGGATCACATCGTAATACACATCCACGTCTAACCCTGGCTGGAGATATTTAGTTGGGCGTAGCTCCATGTCTTTGTCGACACTCTCCCATTTATTAATTGATCTCTTTTTACCGTTGTTTATGTACACATCATCAAAACACTATGCCTTCTGTTGAACAGTTTCTAACAGCGTTCGGGTTAGTCAAAGGAGTACAAGCTGATGGCTATATCCTGTCTTCCGCTACTGGAAGGGAATCCGTGGTTAGTAGATATCATCACTATACCTTTACCTTTGAGATTGTGTTTACCAAGGGAGGAAGTGGTAACACAAACCTCCAAGAAGTCATCGACATCATGTGGAATGTTACTCAAGGGAAGTCACTACAAGTGATGGCCATCAAGAACTACTACGCCTGTACGTTCCAACCCTTCACTCTCGATGACGTATCAACTACACCGGGAGAGGAGAAGATGATGTTCAAGTTGAAGGGAGATGGGGTAAGATA
>Ga0206919_1226_pt1 | contig 12270 bp, 15 predicted proteins | sample Alteio_BWOrgHeat_67_FD_152962 | JGI IMG/M metagenome (GOLD analysis project Ga0206919, IMG submission 152962) | Enriched cells from forest soil in Barre Woods Harvard Forest LTER site, Petersham, Massachusetts, United States -... | ecosystem: Environmental > Terrestrial > Soil > Temperate forest >... | reverse complement strand
GCGCGCAAGTGGAGCCGGAATTGCCCGGCGTCCACTGGCGGAAAGAAATCCTGCCCCAGGAGCGGAATCAACAGCGTCGAGCCAAGACAGACCGCCAGAAACAACCCCGCGAAGGCAACGCGATGCTCCAGCACGGCCGCCAGCAGGGCTGCATAGCCCGCGCGGAACTTGTCAAAGGCGTGCTCGAACGCGTTCTGAATCATCACGAAAGGACGGAGCCAGAGGGGTCCCGGCGCGGCATCGCCGTTCGGATGGTAATACTGGGCATTGCGATAAAACCACATGACCATCGTGGGAATCAGGGTGCGCGAGAGCAGATAGCTCGCGATCATGGCGAAGACGACCGCCTCCGCCAGCGGCACGAAGAGGTACCGCGACACTCCCGTCAGGAAGAACATCGGGACGAATACGATGCAGATGCACATCGTGGAAACAAAGGCTGGGACCGCGATCTCCTGCGCGCCGTCGAGAATGGCACGCTCCAGGGGTTTGCCCGTGGCCATCTGGCGGTGGACGTTCTCGATTTCCACAGTCGCATCGTCGACGAGGATGCCGACCGCCAAGGCCAGGCCACCGAGCGTCATCAGGTTGATCGTCTCGCCCAGCGCGCTCAACGCGGCCAACGAACACAGCACGGAGAGAGGAATCGACAGGGCGATGATGAAGGTGCTGCGCCATGACCCGATGAAAAGCAGGATCATGACCGCCGTCAGGCAGGCGGCAATGAAGCCTTCGCGGAGAACCCCGCTGATGGCCGCGCGGACGAACAGCGATTGATCGGCGAACTCCCGCACATCCAGTTCCGGCGGCAGGTTGGCGATGATCCGCGGCATGGCGGCCTTCACCCCGCGCACGACTTCGAGCGTCGAGGCGGAGCCGCTCTTCAGGATGGTCAGCAACGATCCGCGCGTGCCGTTGAGGCGGACGATGTTTTGCTGCGGCTGGTAGCCGTCCCGCACCTGCGCCACGTCGCGCATGTAGATGGTCGAGCCGTTGACCGTCTTGATCGGCAGGTCGTTCAGTTCCTCCAGCACCTTCGGCGTGGTGTTCAATTCGACCGTGAATTCCGTCGCCCCGATTTTCGCGGTGCCGCTGGGGAAGATCAGGTTCTGCGCATTGACCGCGTCCACGATGTCCTGCGCCGACAAACTCCGCGACTTCAAGGCGGGCAGGTTGAGGTCCACCGAAACGATGCGGGTCTTGCCGCCGTAGGGCCAGGGCACCGCCGCGCCTTGGACGACCGAGAGCCCGACGCGGATGTTGTTCTGGCTCATGTCGTACAAATCCTGTTCGGAGAGCTTTTTGCTGCTGATGGCGTATTGCAGGATGGGAACGGTCGAGGCGTTGTAGCGGATCACCAGCGGCGGAGTGGAGCCGGGCGGCATCAACCGCAGGATCGTCTGCGCCACCGCCGTGATCTGCGCCACGCCCGCGTCCACGGAGGCGTTGGGCTGGAAGAAAACCTTGATGATGCCGACGCCATTGTAGGTGTTGGACTCGATGTGTTCAATGTCGTTGACGGTGGCGCTGAGCGTCCGCTCGTGGGCGAGGATGATGCGCTGCTCGAAATCCTGCGGGTTAAGCCCCGCGTACTGCCAGATGACGCTGACCACCGGGATGTTGATGGCCGGGAAAATGTCCGTCGGCGTGCGGAGCAGCACGAAGGGCGTGAGCAAAAGCAGCACGATGGCCGTCACCACAAAGGTGTACGGCCTTCTGAGCGCTAATCTGACGATCCACATATTATTCTTCCCGAAACGGCAACGGCGCCCGCCAACGGGGCCGGACGCCGTTCCGACGGTTTAATCTATGCTGATTTTGGCCGCGATAAGCCAATACTAGTTTGCTTCGTGATTGATATGATGTAAGTATCAATCATATGGAACTGCGACATTTGCGATACTTCGTGGCGGTGGCCGAGGAATTGAATTTCCGCCGCGCGGCCGAACGCCTGCGGCTGGCCCAGCCGCCCCTCAGCACCCAGATCAAGGCCCTCGAGGGTGAACTCGGTGTCCGGCTCTTCGACCGCTCCACCCGCTCAGTCAAATTGACCGAGTCCGGCCGCATCTTCCTGCTGGAAGTTCGCGAAGTGCTCGCGGCGGCGGATCGCGCTGAGCAGAATGTCCGCCGCGCGGATCACGGTTTGCTGGGCACGTTACGGCTCGGCATCCTTGCGCCGACCGCCACCGCGCGGCTGGCGGGGATTCTCCGCACCTACCGCCAGAAATACCCCGGCGTGCAACTGTCCTTTCATGAACTCACGTCCACCGAGCAGCTCCAACGCCTGCACAACGATCAGCTCGACGCCGGCCTGCTCCGTCCACCGGTGGTTTTTCCCGAGCTGGACTCCGTTTTTATGGAAGAATCCCCCATGGTCCTCGCGACGCCCGCCGGTCATCGCCTGGCCAAGGCCCGCAAGATCGAATGGCGCGATTTTGATCGTGAACCCATGGTGATGATCCATCCCGCGTTACAGCACGGTTATTACGACGGCTTTCTCGAACTTTGCAACCAGGCGGGCGCCAAGCCGGTCGTCGGGCAATACGCCAACGATGTTCATTCCAAGATGTGGTTGATCTCGGCGGGGTTCGGCATCGCGCCCACGACCAAGACCATTGCCGAAGTCCGGCGGCCGGGCCTCGTCTTCCGTGACCTGCCCAAGGGCTTGCCGATGGTTCAGACGCGGCTGGCCTGGAAGCGCACGAACACGTCAAAGGTGCTCCGAAACTTTCTCGAGTGCTTTGAGAAATCCGAGGCGTGAGGGATCAATACTTCAACACCTCGAACGGCGCATCAAACCACAGGCCGTTGAAATCAAACTGGAGCTGCGGCGGATCGAAGGTACCCAGGTACCAGACAACGGTGTTCCGGCCCTGGACCATGCCGCAGATTTCCTGGAACATCTCCGGATCCAAACCGATGAGCTGGTAGCGGTCCCGGCGCAATTCACCCTTCGCCATGGCCTGCCGCAGATGCTCGGCATCCACGGGCGAGCGTTTGATGATCCAGATTTCCGCCTCGGGCGCCTTGACGGCCAGCTTGTGCAGCTTGTTCACCCCGCACTCGCCGCATTCCACCCACAACACCGGCCGCAGCTCATAGTCCAGTTGCACCAGGTCCGGCACGAACGGGATCGAGTCCATGTGCAGGTTCGTCTCGATCTGCAGCCGCTCGCGGTAGAAGATCAGAAAACCCATGAGCTTGAGGACCACGTGCGCCATCGTCTCATTGTCCTGCTGCCCGATGATGATCTTCCCCGGCAGCTCGCGCTTCCGGTCCCGGCTTTCGAGATTGAAAATGTATTTGGCGCTCATCTAGCGGAAATCGGGAGAAAGCAAACCACGGATGAACACCGATGGACACAGATAAAAATGCTTTGAAAGGACGTCACCGTTTGGGTGAAAAGCGTCTGTCCCTGCCAGCCGGACTCCAGCCGTGGCGGTGAAGTGCGCGATCAGTAGTGATACCGCAACTGGGCGATGAGCAAATCTTCGCCGGCGGCCTTGTACACCATGCGGTGCTCATCCGTGATGCGCCGGGACCAATACCCGGCCAGGGCGTGGCGCAACGGTTCGGGTTTGCCAATCCCCTCGAACGGGTGCCGTGTCGTATCCTTGATCAACTCCTGGATCTTCCGGCTGATCTTGGGATCCGTTCGCTGCCAGTGCAGGTAGTCGTCCCAGGCCTGGTCCGCAAAGATCAGCCGCATGGTTCTAGCGGGATTTTGCGCGCCTTGCCCTTGCCAGCCTCAAGCGACTGGATGGCGGCCAGCAGCCGTCGTGCGTTGGCCGGGCTTCGCAGCAGGTGCGCCGTCTCTTCCAGCGCCTCATACTCATCCAGCGACATCATCACCACCGCCTGGTCGCGATTCCGGGTGATGACGAGCGGGGCGCGATCCCGGCAGACCTGGTCCATGGCCGAGGCCAGGCCCTCCCGTGCCGCCGTATAGGTGATGGCTTTCATATGTACAGGATAATGTACAGAACTGGCCAAGGTCAAGGCGAAGTTCCCCGCACCTTGATTCCCACCACCACACCCCTCACGCCCTCCGCCGCTTCGGGTCATAAAAAATCATGACCAGCATCGTCCCGATGCCACACTGGAGCTGCACTATCAGCACCATCCCGCACGCCAGAGCCATTTGGGGCTCAGTCAGTTGCGCTTGCAGCTTTTGCAGCACATAACCGCCGGCGGCGGCCATCAGGCAACAAAACGTGGCGCACAGACCCGTGAGCACGTAAAACCAGACCGTGGCGGCATCCGATTTCCAATTCAGTAAACGCGTGATCATAAATGTTTTCTTTGAGCAATTGGTTCTACCCTGTCTGACCGGACAACCCGTCAGACGTCACGCCTCTCCCATGTCACCCCTTCGGCGGCCACACAACCCCGGCCAGTTCTTTGGGCAGTTGCCGCGGGTCGACGGGATAGTACAGTTTCAGATCGTTGGCTTCGCCCGCCTCCACTTCTTTATCGGGAGCGCCGATGATCAGCCAGAGCACGTCGGTCTCGGTGTCGTTGAACACCTGGCGCAGGCGGCCGGGGCCGACGAGCACCCCGCCATGCTTCGGCACCGTCAACGTCTCGTCATCGACACGGATGCGACCCACGCCCTCGAGCACGAAATAAAACTCCTCGGCCTTGATGTGTTTGTGGAGGGTGTTGGCGCTCCTGGGCGGAAACCGCCACAACCGCGCGCCCAGAATCTCGCTCTTGGTCCGGTCCAGAAAATCCGCATTCGGGATTTTCATGAGATTCGCCGGCCGCCAGGAGAGGTCGTCGGGCTTGATCAGAAAGTAACCGTCGATCGGTTTCATTGGCGGACGACTTTGCCTTCGGGAAGGGGCGCCATGACATACCCGTCGGACGAGACATGGATGGCGTGTTCCTCGGTTCCTTTCGAGGGATCGATACTCATGGAGACGGAAGACGTTCTCTCTCCGAAGTCCACGCTGGTCCCTGCCTCCGCGGTCCCGTGAGCCTTCCAGGAGACGAAGCGGTAATACCAGTCCTCACCACCCGAGGCGACCGGCACAATCCGCAACGGCTCACCGAAGCGTGCCCGGAGACGGTTGCGCGACATGCCCAGATACACGTCGGCATCGGCGGTTTCGGGTGCGCTCGCACAGCCAGCGAGCACCAACAAGCTGATCACTGCTAAAACGATGTTTCGAGTTTTCATAATCGTCTGCTGTTTGGTGACGCGCGAAGCTGGCCCCCATTATACGTTCAAGTTGACGCCGTGCAAGACGGCGATTGTCACCAGGACAACGGCCGACCAATTTGTTGTTTTGATTCGTTCGGGGCCTTTCCGACGGAGCGCGGGTATGGTCCCGCTCGGCGCGGGATCTTACCCGCATCGGCGACGCAAGGACGAAAGTGTTTGGACCGGTTCACACGTGCTTATGGTGCGGACGCGAAGCGGATAGTGCTTCGCACATATCCGCGCTCCATACCAAACACCGCCGTTGCCATCACCCAATTGCGAAATCTCCTCGCCGCTTCTCCCAATCTCTAACCTCGCCGGGAATGATGCGGAACAGCGGATGCGGTTCTGGAATCGTCACCTTTTGGAACTGGCGGGCCAGTTGCGGTGCCCTGACGCGCAGTTTGGCCTTCAGGTGTTTCCATTCGTAGCGCAACTGCCCGTCCGTCTCGGGAATCCGTCCGGTGAACCGTGGTCGGGAAATCTTGGTGGCGTCGAAATGGTAGCCGCGACGCTGCGCTTCCTCGGCCAGACCGGCCAGGAACGTCGCAATGGCCGCGGGCGGATTGTCCTGCGCTTGAAAGCGGACGAGTTGCGGATGATGACGGTAACCACGCGTGCCACCCGCCAAAACTTTTTGGGCGAGCAATGCCTCCCGCCAGGCGGCGACCAGACCTTTCGGGTCCAGGTATTGCGGATGCAGGGTCCAGAGGCGCATGGGGAGCGGGGTGAGGAATTAAACTAACGACCGAAGCGTGATGGCCGGGTTCGCTGCAACAGATAGGGAGGCGGCACGGCGTCAATGCCTCGAAACTCAACGCCACAGTGACATGGCAGTTTGGTAGAGATCAAACTGCCGGGAAGCGTCTGACTGAGTCGCATGGTGGACATCGTGCGGGCTGACCTCGACACCCCGCTTGTCCCGAACGACGAAACCTTGGTTGGTCGGTTCAACCTCGTAACCGAACCACTGCTTGATGAGCGGTGCGACGGCTCGCCGATACTCGGGATACGAGAGGAGTTGCTTGAAATCGCTGTAGGTAACCTCATAGCCCGTTTTCACGATTCGAATAATGCAGCCTGACAGGGATGATGCGGCCGATTTGACGCCATTTATGGTGGCGCATGTCACGCTGTCAAGCGGCCACCGTTTTGTCGAGAGTGATTTGCGCCGGACTGTGATGTAGTGATGGCGGGAAACGCGAATGCTCCGCTGGCGGAGCGCGGGTATGATCCCGCTCGGCGCGGGATTCTACCCGCATCGGCAGCGCCAGGAGGGAGGTGGGGGATTGGCTTACATGTTCTTGTCATGAGGACGCGAAGCGGATAGTGCTCCGCACATATCCGCGCCCCGTCCCAGACACATGACGCCGGATTTGGCAGAAATTCGTCTGGCACGGTGAGGGACGAGTGTCTAGCTTTGCAGAACGCATTGAAGAATTTCCTGACATGCTGGTTGTGGCTGGCGCTGGCCCTGGCGGGATTGGTGTTGCCGCGGGCGGCGGTGGCCGATGAACCGTCGTTCATCGGACGGGTCAGGTTGCGGGGTGAGCCACCGCCGGAGATGGCGATCGAGATGGACGCTGAATCCATGAAGCTCCATCGCGATCCGCCGAAGACGCGCAATTATGTGGTGGGGCCGGGTCGCGGGCTGGCGGATGTGTTTGTCTACATTCGCGAGAAGATTCCGGGGCCGTACCGCCAGGCGAAGGACGCCGTGACCATGCGGATCGTGGGCAGCCAGTACGAGCCGCGGATCGTCGGCCTCCGCACCGGGCAGCCACTGAAAATCTTCAATGACGATCCCTTCGCGCACAATTGCCACAGCATGCCCGGCAAAGGTCATGAGGTGAATTCCGCGCTGCCGGCCGGATCAACCCCGCTGGAGTGGCAGTTTGACGAGCCCGAGCTGTTCATCCGCTTGAAGTGCGATGCGCACCCATGGGAGTACGGTTACGTCTGCGTGATGGATCAGCCCTTTTTTGCGGTGACCGGGCCCGACGGACGCTTTTCCTTCCCGCCGGGCATGCCGGACGGGACGTTTACCATCGAGGCGGTTCATCAGAAGCTGGGCAAGCTGCAGCGCAAGGTCGTGTTCGAAAATGACTCGGCGGAATCGATCGATTTTGTTTTTCAGGCAAAGGCAGCGGAACCAAGGGAAACGAAAGCCGCACCGGCGGAAACGAAGGAAGCCAAGGCGGCCGCCAAGGAGCCGAAGATGGAGCTCAAGGAAACCGAGACGGAACCACCTCCGCCGGCAGCCGCAACTGAGCCCGCTGCGCCCGCTCCAGTTGCTTCTTCAGACCCCTCCCAAGCGCCCGGGGTGGTGGTTCATTCCAGTTCTCAAGTGCTGGCGGGCAATGCCGCGCTCCCGACGCCGGTGGAGCCGGATGATTCCAAATTCCGCTGGCTGATTGCGGGCGTGATGTTTGCGCTGGGATTGGTGCTCTTTCGGGCGTCGAAGAGCTGACCGCGCGGTCGCCGCTCCGGAATGCGACAGAAGATCAGGCAAAAGAAACGATTCGGGTGTTGGCTGCTCGTTTGGAGGGCATCGCGCACGGCCAATTCGTCAGCAAGCACCAAAACATTACATGTCATGATGGGAGAATATTGAGGTGATCCGGTCCGCACAAATCGGGGATTTCCCCGATACCAACCCGTCATAAAATGGCCCATGGTCAATGGATGTTGATGGTTTCGGGCTTGCTTTCAGCACTCTTGGCGTGTTTTAACCCATGGCCGTAGACCCAATCGAAACCCAGCGAAAAACTGTACTGCTCGTGGATGATCAAGCGAGTGTGCGATTTGTCGTCGCAAGACTTCTCGAAAAGGCCGGCTACCGGGTATTGCCGGCGGGTTCGGGAGCGGAGGCGTTGGAAATCTGGGAAACTTGTTCCCAGGAGATTGATCTGCTGTTCACCGACCTGCAAATGCCGGGAATGACCGGACCGGAGCTGGTGGCACGCTTGCGAGAGTTGAATCCCCGGCTGAAAGTTCTGTTCACCAGCGGCTCGGGGATTGCGGTGGTCGAATCGATGTTGAATTCAGAAGAGCGTGGTCATTTCCTGCCCAAGCCTTTTCGCTCTCCCGAGCTCACTGCGGCCGTGAACGAGGCGATCAATGCGGATTCCTGATCCGGATGGCAAACAATGCTTTGTTGCGTGACCGACGGAACCGCATGATTCGACATTCAAATGGATGATTCCGGGTGATCACGGTGCTGGGTGTGGTGCTTTTTCGGGCGCCGAAGAATTGAGCCTGAACCCCCAATGCACGGAAAGGAAACCGCGAATTGGCACGAATAAACACAAATTGGGAGAGGCTATTGAGGACAAAGGCTTTTCGTCCAAAAGATGACACCCGAGTACCGCATTCATATCCGTGGCTAAGCCGCCCTTCCTAGACTGACTGGCGTCGAAGGGTCTCCTGAAAGTGGGGGTTGGTTCTTAATTTTCGATCGTAACGAAAATTCCCGAAATCATACCAAGGACTACAATTCTTCCAGCGGAGGCCCATAAATTCAACCTTTGTGGGCAAAAGCATCTGGATGATTTCCTCCACATCCTTTTCGACTGCGGAGTCGCCAAAGACAACACCGATCAAACCGTCTTGATAATTGATATACACCTCCCGCGCATCTTCGAATACGGCTACAAATCGAAACTCTCTTTCGTCCTTCCAATCCTGCATCTTCTCAAAGAGGAGTCGTCCCCGATACGCATGAAGATGGAATTTCCAGTACGCGTCGAAACCGTGACGTTCAAGATGATCAATGTTGATGAAATAATCCCCCTCGTCAAGATTCGGCGCAATTGTCCGATCTCGGTACGTGATGTTACCAGCGTACAGATGAATAGCGCCCGCGCAGGCCGTGGTCACATGGCGCGTCAACCTCTCACGATCAAAAACTAAACAAACGCCGGAGTGGAGACCGGAGTACTGCGCCCACATTCTTGGCTTCGCGAATCCCCTTTGTGCAATTTCCTGAAGGTGATCGCCCGTCAGCGGACCAACATCCCGGCAAAAGGAGATCACACGTGCGTGGTCCTTAAACTTGTCAGACAGGCGTTTAGACAAGTCCGATTGTTTGTAGCTGCTGAGATTACGATTCTCATACGTACTAAGATTAAACTCCCAAGTTTTCGACTCCTTTGGGTCATTTGCCTGACGCAAATTGCCCATCCGAAGCGTTCCGTTCTTGAGAATGAGATCTTTGGCTACAGCCATTCGGGTGTAGTGGTAGATCAATTGATCAGGTTCTTTAAAACCGATTATCATGCCAAGATGAACCGCTTATCCCGGTCCGGTTTGATCAGACGTAGAATTGCTCGTGTTACGTTGGCGAAGAGCAACAATTGTGTCGAGAGCGTTGTGGACTTCCAACTGTTACCGTTGACAACGAATTTCTCTACACTTCTAGGTTTGCTCGATTGGCCGTTTGGGGGATTCGCATACTGGATCACACCAGCGAGTCTGACCGGTATCGGGCGCGTGGCCGCACTTTTGCGCTCATTTTTCTTCTTTTTTCCCAGCCATCGACATTAGACCCGCGCCGCCGACGAGGGAGGTTACAATCGTCATCAGGCCCTGTGCCTCTGGCCACTTCCCCATGAATGCCAAGATGCAGGCGGTGAAAGTCGTGGGGACCAGTACCAAGCCGAGAATCCAAATCACCTTCGACTGTGTCTTCGCCTGCTCCCGCGCCTCCTCCTTTTGGGCGGAGGCGCGCTCGCGTTCAATTTCGACTAGATGTTTGCCGAACTGGTTGAATACTTCACCGAGCAAACCGATCGCAACAGTGTCTTGCTGGGAAACGACTGGCACTGGCACGCCGGGCGGCTTGGCGGGATGCTGCCCCATCTGGACATCAAGTGTCGGGGGCAAGGGCTTGGCAGGCTCAGTGGTTGGCGGAAGCGGACTAGGACGAGGCTCTGACCCAGGTTTCATAAATTCCGAAAATTGGTCGGAGCGACAGGATTTGAACCTGCGGCGTCTTGGTCCCAAACCAAGTGCTCTACCAGGCTGAGCTACGCTCCGGTGGATTCGCGGTGGAGCTTGGGCCGCCACCGGAAACTACGCTGGGACAGTAGGCCCCGGGGAGTGGTGGGGCAAGCAATTTCAAAGGAAACGCTTGGGGAAAGTTCAAAGTTTAAGGTTTAAGGTTGCTCTGTTGAAAACATCTGAGGGTAGCGAGTGTCCGCTAGCGGCGGAGGACGTAGGCCAGGACCCGGAAGGTCGCTTCGGCGACCAGTTGATGAGGCGAGCGGGCTTGCAAAGCGCCTCCCGTGGTTCGTTTCAAGCCGCTGAAGAAGCTTTCCACCGCCCACCGCTGACCGTAACCACTTTCTTGGAGGTACTCCGGACTCATCAACGAGCGCCAGCGGCCACCGCGCTGGCCGTCGGCCCGGCGCTGCACTGGGTTTATGACGCTCTCCACTCCCCAGCGTTCCCGGCAGTGCACATGCAAAGGTTCCGAGTCATAGCCCGCATCCGCATACAGGCGGGGTGGTTGCGCCACCGCTTGGGCCTGGGCCAGCAGGTCCCGCGCATGGACCTTGTCATTGACTGCCCCCAGTTCCACCACCAGTCCCAGCGGCAGCAAACTCCCGCACAGCACCACGGTCGAGATCTTCACCCATTTGCGGACCCGCCCGCCTTGGCGCGTCTGGAAATAATCACTGGCGGTCGTCAGTGCCAGACCAGTGGCATCCATCGCCGCCGGTTGCGCCGGCGCTTGGGCCGCCGCCGCCTGGCCGATTTCGGCCACGAGCTTCTGCGCAATGGCCAGCACCTGGCTGCGCGCGCTGAATTTCTGCAGCGTCGTATAATGCGGCAGTTTCTCGCTCAGGCCCAGTTGCGCCCGCAACGGCGGACTGACCGCCAGCATTTCCAAGACCCCGCGATAGGTGGTCTTCAGATAGGCCCGCAGAATCAGACAACTCATCAGCTGCCGCTGCGTGAAATCGTGCCGGCTGCGGGTGGCTCCGTAATCGGCCAGATGGCGCTGTCCCAGGCGCATCGCCAGGGCGGCCACTTGTTCAATGACGGGGGCTTTGCCCGCTTTCGACTCGCTTGTCTTCATGCTCACATGAGACGCTCACCGCACAAAAAGGTTTCTACAGAGCAGGTTTAAGGTTCAAAGTTGGGGGCAAAACGAGCAAGGCAGGACGCGTTCGAGTAGAAGATTCGTGGTGGGATAATCCATGGACGGTGAAGGATTCGTTGCCGCTGCGGATTGAGACAATCCGCGCTCCGCATGTTCGGCCCGCTGTTGCGGGCCCATTGCAAAACCGGGAATTTTCCTCTGGCGGGAAGGCAGGGGGTGCGCTACGTTCAGCGGTAACCCATCCAACCGATGAAAGCTACCGGCCCCATCCCGGAAGCAGACCGCCAACAACCGGCCGGCTTCACCCTCATTGAACTGCTCGTCGTCATCGCCATCATTGCCATCCTGGCCTCGCTGCTGCTGCCCGCGCTGGCGTCGGCCAAGGAGAAATCCAAACGCGCGTACTGCCTGAGCAACATGCGGCAGATCGCGGTGGCGGTTCATTCTTACGCGGGCGACAACCAGGAAAAATTTCCGCCCGGCGCGCGCAATGACGCGACGTGGCACGCGCCGTTCCTAAACAGCACGAATTACACGAATATTTTTTACCGCGCCGGTTTCGACGTGACCAACACGATGAATTGCCCCAACCGGCGGTCCTGGCTGGAATATCAGCTTCCCGGCACGGGCATCCGCTTTGGCTATTACTTCCTCTGGGGGTTCCCGACTGACATGGATTTGCGTTCACGCACAGCCACGTACGTCCGCCCCACCACCACGCCGTGGGACAGCCCGAAAACGACGCTCGATACCGGTCCCTCGTATGTGCTGGCGGCGGACATGATCGAACAGGGGACGGTCACGCCCAATGTCACGTCCGCGAGCCATGGCCCGCTGGGCTTTGTGGAAAGCCCCAACGGGCAGACCCCGCTGCCGGAAGTGATCCAGGCCAAAGGCGGGCACGTCGGACTGCCGGACGGTTCCGCCCAGTGGCGCAATCTCAATGTGATGGGCGCGC
>Ga0206919_1224_pt1 | contig 12346 bp, 9 predicted proteins | sample Alteio_BWOrgHeat_67_FD_152962 | JGI IMG/M metagenome (GOLD analysis project Ga0206919, IMG submission 152962) | Enriched cells from forest soil in Barre Woods Harvard Forest LTER site, Petersham, Massachusetts, United States -... | ecosystem: Environmental > Terrestrial > Soil > Temperate forest > O... | reverse complement strand
CTCATGCAAAAAAGCCATGTAGAAACCAGTGTTGATTATTTTCTGCGTTGTAATGTCCCGAGCGAAACAGCCAGTAGCGGCGTCCGGCTTCGTCTTCGGCGATATAATAATCCCGGTGTTCGCCCGGTTCCAGCCACCATTCCCGCTCGATCCGTTCCGGGCCGTCTGCACCCACAATAACAAGTCGCTGCCTTGGGCTTGAATCATAAAGATCCCCATTTACTGAAAGTCATTGAATTGACCGCAACATTGATCGGCTTCCCCCGCCAACTGGGCCAACATACCGGCGGCTTTGTAATTACCGATGGCAAGCTTAGCGACCTGTGTCCGATCTTCCATGCCCGCATGGAAAACCGCACCAACATCGAGTGGAACAAAGATGACATTGATGCGCTTGGCTTTATGAAAGTCGATGTGCTGGCTTTGGGTATGCTTACCTGTATCCGTAAAGCATTCGACCTGGTGGAAAAGCATTACGGCAAAACGCTGACGCTGGCCAACATACCGCAGGATGACCCGAAAGTCTATGAAATGATCACGGCGGCAGACACCATCGGCGTGTTCCAGATCGAGAGCCGGGCCCAAATGTCTATGCTGCCGCGTATGAAACCCACCTGCTTTTATGACTTGGTCATCGAAGTAGCCATCGTACGGCCTGGCCCGATTCAGGGTGATATGGTGCATCCCTATATCCGCCGACGCAATGGTGAAGAAGCCGTGGATTACCCATCTGACGAAATCAAATCCATCTTAGAGCGGACATTGGGTGTGCCATTGTTCCAGGAGCAAGCTATGGAACTGGCGATTGTCGCTGCCGGTTTTACACCGGGCGAAGCCGACCTACTCCGCCGAACAATGGCGACCTTTAAATTTAATGGAATGGTAAGTAAGTTCGAGCACAAACTGATCAACGGGATGACTTCCCGCGGTTATACCGAAGACTATGCCCGCCGGATCTTCAAACAACTGGAAGGCTTCGGCAGCTACGGATTCCCGGAGAGCCATGCCGCCAGTTTCGCCTTACTCGTCTATGTTTCCTGTTGGCTGAAATTTTACTACCCTGAGGTTTTCTGCGCCGCGCTGCTGAACAGTCAACCGATGGGCTTTTACCAACCGGCACAGATCGTCCGCAATGCCCGTGAGCATGGTGTGAAAGTGTTGCATCCCGATGTCAACCTTTCCCAGTGGGATAGCATCCTGGAACCCAAACAGGGCAACTATTTCACGGTACGCTTAGGTTTCCGGGAAATCAACGGTATCCGCGAGGAAGAAATGGAAAAATTGGTGGCCTGCAGAACTCAGCCCTACACGGCGCCTCATCAAATTTGTGATGCCGGTGTAAGCGTAGCGACCATGGAAAAACTAGCGAATGCGGATGCCTTCCGTTCAATGGACCTCGACCGTCGCCGCGCGCTATGGGAAGTCGCAGCCTTGCATGACCGCCCGATCCAGTTAATGCAGGGTCAGCCCTCCGAAAGTTTGTATGAACCAGAAGTTGACCTGCCAACCCTGCGACTTTCAGAACACGTAGTGCAGGATTACGCTACGATCGGACTATCGCTTAAAGGTCATCCGCTCACCTTCATCAGGCATACCCTCGACCTGCTGCACATTAAAACCGCCAAAGAAGCGAACCAGACCGAAAACAAAACGGTCATTAAAACAGCCGGCCTTATCCTGATCCGTCAACGCCCAGGCACCGCCAAAGGTGTCTGCTTTATCACCCTGGAGGATGAAACCGGCACGACCAACCTGGTCGTATTTCCGAAACTATTTGACAAGTACCGCAAGGAAATTCACCACTCCAAATTACTCATGGTCGAAGGCGTAGTCGAACGCGCCGAGGTCACCCATATCATCGTCAGGCGGATATTCAACATCACCAAACTCTTAGGTGACCTGACCGATATCCGAAACGACAAACAACCGGTGCTGACCCTGTCCCGCGCCGATGAAAAAGCCGCGCCGTTTATACCGATGGATAAACCACTGAAAAGCCAGCAAGCGGAAGATGTGATCCATAAAGGGAGGAATTTTAGATAGAAAAACTATTTTTGTTATATGACAGCGGATGAACAAGCACTTCATGACTATCTTGACGACAAAGGTGTGTATGCGAACGAACCGAATATGCAGCAAATGGTCATCAACTCATTTTACAACGAATCCGAAATGGATAACGACGATGAATGGGAAGAAAAAGTAAAATTCGTCGCGCAATACTTCGAGTTGTTCAAAACCTATGTGGAAGAAGATTGGCTTAACCAGGATACGCAAGACTATTACAAGCATGTCGCTGAGAATGGCTTAGATGATATCGATGATGACATACCCGAAATTAATACAGAGGTATTGCAGGTCATCGACCTCAAAGATCAGGCAAACATTACTGAACCTTATTTAAATCTCCCTGTAGCGATGTCAGCTGATCATGTTGTAAGATTAGCTGTTATGACAGAACCTTATTTCTGGCATTATCATCCTAATTCCGATGAAATATTTATTGTTCTGGAAGGCATATTGATAATAGAACTGGAGGATCAAATTATTGAGTTGGGTCCGCAGCAATTATTTACAATTCCCCGAAATGTGCCACATCGGACTAGTCCGAAAAGTAACCGTTCAGTCAACCTGACGATCAGTAGCGGTTATACACAGACGATTCGTGTTAATTAAAAAGGTCGCCTTGTTTCATGCCAGGCGGGTAGTACGTTCTGACAGTACTTTCGACTACTGTACCTGCCAATTGTTCGTCGCCAGCCAGTACCGGCTCCAAGTCGTCCGGCCAATGATTGAACGGCAATTCTTCCGCAACGTTTAGGTAGGCGGTATCGATTGGTTCTAATTCTTTGAAATCTCGCGGTGTTGCTTCTTTGACGGTGCGGTAGTCCGGATCAATTGTGCAAAACTCCAGCAGACGTGAAGGAATTTGCGTCCGGGCAATTATACTTAGACGTTCCTCGCTGGGTTTCCCTAATAACCATTCATAAGCCAGGTCCTCGGTTAATATAGTCGGCATGCGCAACTTGGTATTATGAACCTGACGCATCAGGGCGTTAGCCTCCGTAATGCCGATGGCGACGGTATTTACAAACTGACTTGTTTCCGGATCTAACCATTCATTGTATAAGCCAGGCATAAAAAAATACTCTTGGTTTTTCACCGTCACGTAATACGGGTACTTAATGGTTTCTTTTAATGGTTGACCCTTTTTGCCAATTTTTGGAATGTGGCGGCTTTCCACAATACCAGTAGATAAAACCAGGCAACGACGATTCTTCGCCGCGGAAGACCACATGGACTTTTTGCCTTCTTCTTTATAAATAAGATTCTCTGATTTAAAATTTAGCGTCGTGTACTTGGCACGGAAAATATTAGCTTCTGACCGTGTTTTGACAAAGCCGGGAACATAGCCCCATTCAGCCTGCACGACCTCAAAATCTTTTCCATCTTCCGACGGAATCAAGATTGCGCAGGGCGCATAGTTAAATCCGTTGTGCACCCCTACGTTAAGAAAATTGTAATTTCTAACTGCCTTTTCAAGGCCTTTTAACCGAATAAATTCGGTGCGGGTAACTTTTTGTCCGTTGTAGTAGCACATGCTTGCATCCTCCTGTAATTACGAATATACGTAGCAATAACCTTGCCCGCAAATTCCGCTTCTTCCTGGCGCCCTTCAGGTATGGACGTCCAGAATTTCTCATCATCGCTGTTGGTCGCAATGGTAATGTTCAGCGGCGGTCGGCGGTCTGAGAACGCAATATGAAAGACCTTGGCCGATTTGATTGTATGATCGGTTACCTTTGCGTTCTGCCCCTTTAATTCGATATCAAATGTTTTCGGATCATTCATTAAGCAAATCTTGCTAATTTTTTTAGTAAAAACAAATATTCGAAAAAAAATCAGATATAGCTGTCAGGCGAGAGATGCCGGTTGTTCTGTTAAAGCGCGGTCACCGCCCGCCTGAAAAAACAGAAGCTGGTATTACAGTTTTAGCAGAACAGACTGACCCGCAAAAAGTATGAGTTATCTTGATATTAAGTTCTAATTTCGTTTTGATGACGAAAAGCGTAATTCCTTTCATTCGATCAGCTTCCTACCCGGTTCGTGACGGAAATTTAATAAAGCCATGGATAGATGGCGAACCCGCATTTCGACGCATTTGCGAACTGATAGAAGCGGCTACACAGCGTGTATGGCTGACCGTAACCTTTATGTGGGCCGGTTTTGAAATGCCGGACGGTCGGGGAAGCGCGCTGGACGTACTGGATCTTGCTGTTTCCCGGGGAATTGATGTAAGAATTATCTTTTGGCGACCGGATGAAGAGACCGCTTATTTAAAACAAAATGCTTTCTGGGGTTCTGATGCTCAGATTGATATGCTTAATAAACGAAATTCCGGCGTGAAGATCAGATGGGACCGGGCTCAACCAGGTTTTTGCCAGCATCAGAAAAGCTGGCTTATCGATGATACAGCCTTTGTCGGGGGGATCAATCTCAATCCTCATTCCATGGTTTCGCCCGGACATAGCGGCGAAGGTCAAAATCATGATATGTATGTGGAGCTTTCAGGGCCTTCAGTCGCAGATGTGCAGCACAATTTTGTACAGCGGTGGAATGAAGCGAGCGAGCGATCAGTGATGGGTGGTCATTGGGGTGTAGGAAGTGAAACAAACCTCCCTTTTCCGGAACACCTCCCTGCTTTTGCTGGTACCGCCAAAGTTCAGGTCCAGCGAACTATCCATGCAGGAAGGTATACCAATGGTAAGTCATCGCCGGAAGCGCTGCGCTACGATATAACTTCGGGTGAGCAATCGAACTTTGAACAATATTGTGCGGCTATCGATACGGCGAAACGCACGATCTACATAGAGAACCATAGCCTCAATGTAGCTGAAATCGTGGACTGCCTTCACCGGGCGCTGCTACGTGGGGTGGATGTAATATTAATGATGCCGGCCGAGCCTCGTACCGGCCTGCAAAAACTCGGGACATTTGATAATTTCCTGTTGGCAGGTATTGCGGGGCTTGGTGCTAACCGCCAACGTAACCCGGTTTACGTCCATGCTAAATTGATGATTGTTGATGATGAATGGGCCACAATTGGCTCGTGCAACCTACACCGCTTTTCACTTTTCGGTAACAGTGAATTAAATGTGGCTTTTACGGAACCCGATACCGTTCGTGCTTTCCGCTGCGAATTGTTACAGGAACATCTCGGACAGGATACATCGGGTCTTAATGACCGCGCTGCGTTTGACCTTATCCGGAAAATTGCAAAAGAGAATCGTAGAAAATTCGATACCGATGATCCAAACTGGCAAGGTATTGCATTCGCGTTCGATGTCACCTAAAATAAAAATCCATGTACTATTTCCAGGTAATATACCAATGCCATATCACGCGATGATTGCTTTGGCAGTAACCGGCACTTTTCCATCACAATGCGGATAGTGAGTGCATCCATAGAATTCGCTGTAGGGACCTTTCCTCAGCACCATCGGTCCACGACATTTAGGACATTTTTCAGGTTGAATAGGTGTTTCTAAACTGGCCCCATTCTGCAGTTCCAGCAGAAATTTACTGGGCTTATTTTCATTATAAACCAGATAATTCCTATACCTGGCCCGCGTTATCGCGACATAAAACACGCGCCGTTCTTCAGCGTTTTCGAAAGTATCCCCTTCATGAAGCAGGTGATTAAGTAAGGGATCATCGGCAATTTCTGAAGGAAAGCCTAACTCGCCCGAATCGACATTAAGAATGATCGCATAGTCACAGGTCATCCCCTTAACCCCATGGGCGGTATAATAGCTGAGCTTAAGGGACGGGAAAAGTTGACGAATAGCATTCAGGTCTGTAGGTGCGTTAAATTTATAACGGCCAATCAGAAAAACGCTCGCATCAGCATGGATCTGCAATACTTCTTCAAGTATATCGGCGACCAAATGCGATTTGGCCATTAAGTATTGTTCGCGTCCTCCAGTTACCGCAGGCATTTTCAGGAAGACAAAACTAACATGTCCCTCTGGCGTAGGATGATGTGCAGTGAGTTGTTTTTGGATTTGGGAGGGATTTCTTTGAACAAATCCGCTGCTTGTATCCAGAATCTGACCGTTAAATCGATAGGTTTTTAGCACCGCTGTCTGGCTGGTTACGCCAAATTGCTTTTCAAATTCTGTAATGATAGAAATGTCGCTGCCGGTAAAGCGGAAGATTGATTGCCAGTCATCGCCGACGGCGTAAAGTTTGACGCCTGGATTTTGATGACGTATAGCCTGGAGTAATTGATAGCGGCCTAACGACATATCCTGAAATTCATCAACCAAAATGTACTTATACGGTTTCGTATATTTTCCTTCGCGGAAGTGCTGCGCCGCATGATTAATCATATCATTATAGTCTACCGCCGAAAGCTGCCTTAAATACATTTCGTAGGTCGTATATAAGGGCTTGAACACGTCCAGGAACACCTTCAGCCGTTTATCATCTCTGGATGATAGCTGGTCGGGTATTTTCCCGTTTGATTTCATCAAGCCGAGGAAGGTATGGATCAAGTCCATAAAATCATCATATTGATCCGACTTCTTGACCAGCTCAAGCAGTTCTTCCGGACTACGTTGGCGAAAAGTTACGCCTTCACCGATCAGTCTTTTTTTGAGGTTGGAAATCAGGTTTCCCTCTTGATTTTCAAATGAATAGGTCTTAATCAAACGGGTTTTATATTTGGTGTGTATCTGTTCTTTCCAGGCAATTCCGGCATGATAATACTCACGGGCAGTTTTAAACGGCGGGCGGGGATGGAACCAACTGGGCACATCGCCATTCCGAGCAATTCCAAAATGCTCATGCCAAATCTCGTATTCAGGTAAATAAAAATCGGGGCGATAGGCACCATAGTCCGCGTTACGGTCTTCTTCATCTAACGGGAAGTGACGTTGGTATTCATACTTTACTCCGAACAGGCAGAAGAAGTTTCCGATCTCCATTTCCTCCTTGCTCTCTACCTTGATCCCATCGAGCGTGACGTTCTTGAAACTTTGTTCATGTGCCAAGTAATCATGGTTGGTTTCAAACGAAAACTCATCTCTCGGCGGCCTGTTAAAAAACGCGAGAAAGTTTACCGCTTTACGCTGAAAATCCAGGTCGTGAATAAAAAGCTCATCAAACCGCTTTTGTAAAAAAGCTTTAGCTTCCGCATCATCTCCATCAAACGCCAAGAGGATTTCCCGTGATGAACAACTTCGGCTAACCAGAAAGCCGTAGCTGTTAAAAGTTCTGACTTCCAAATCCTGTGCCGCCGGAATGTGCTCGCAAAATCGCATACAGCGGTCATACATTTCTCTTACCGCATTTTTTGTGAAGGAAATGACCAGCAATTCTTCAGGTAATGCAAGCTTCTTTTCCAGTACGTAGGCTACTTTACCGGAAATGGTTGTTGTCTTCCCGGTTCCTGCACCTGCAATGACCAGGTTATTGTCTTCGTCGCGAACGATGGCCTCGACCTGATCTTTCGATAATGGGTAGCTTTCTAGCTTATTAAAGAATTCTGCATACTTTTCCGACTCTTTTACGACAAACTCATCATTATACTGTCGTCGTAACATGCCGGAGTGGTCAAAGTTGTTTAAGAATAGTTTTAATTCTTCAACATACGACGGGGGTAACCCAATTTTATCGAAACCGGATTTTACTAATCTCCGGATTTCCTGATAAGAGTTTGAAAACAACTTTTCATCCCGGTTAGCAAAATAATTTTCAAAGTTGGTAAGTTGTTCAAAGGCAAAATTTGCTTGCTGTACCTGGCCTCTGATTGCAAGCAATCGTAGTTTAAGCGGTTTTCTGCGTAACCACTTTTGTATTAATAAAAAGACACCCACGATAATCAGCAGGAGAAGACAAAAACTAATGATGCTTACGGGCACTTGGCGCATATGCAGAATGGATTAAGGTCAAAGGATAACGGCTAAATTTAACTTAATTTTTTCGGGAATATCAAATCGCGTTCAGGAGATAGCTATTCATATGCATGCGTTGGTTTTTGCCATAGAGATGTCCTATTTTACATGCCAGTGGCGATTATTTCATAAATAGCGTATTTTAGTTTTAAAAGAACGAGATGGCCTTCCATTATACCAATGAGCTCATAGATGCCGCGCTGACGTACCCAAATTATTGCAAGCAGATCAAGGAAACACTGGATTGTGTGCCGACTGATGCAGCGTCAGAAAAAATGAGACCCTATTTGACCGTTAATTCGGCTTTGATGGAAGATTATGATAAAAGCTATCGGGTTTCTGATTCACTGCTGGATGCAGTAAACTTGAGCCCATCCACCACATGGCTGGTTATCACTGAAGGCTGGTGCGGCGATGCCGCTTTTAATGTGCCGCTGTTTTACGTTCTGGAGCAATTGATGCCGGAAAAGGTTAAGCTGCGGTTGGTGCTGCGTGACAACAATCCGGAAATTATGGATGCCCATTTGACTGATGGCGGCCGTTCTATACCCAAACTGATTGTATTAAATAATGATCTTAAACCCCTTGGTTTTTGGGGCCCGCGTCCGGCCGGTCTCCAACAGCAGGTGAAGCTGTGGAAAGATGATGGCCTGGGACTTAAAGAACTAATCCCAAAAGTCCATAGTTGGTACAATGCAGATAAAACCCGCACTTTACAGCAGGAACTGATTCGGATGATAAGGCATTATTCCTAAACTGCTTAAATTAAATTCAAATATTTGCTCATAGCCACCAATTAAGCTTAAATTTTTGCGCTAATTCTATAACAGGAATGCTAAATTGAAAAACTTGCGAGTAAAATAAACTTGAAACAGGTTAGTTATTTGCAAATATTTGCCAAATAAATTGAATTAAACTGAAATGTTTGCCTAAATTTGAATTAAGCGAATTTTAGCTTTAATTTTTTGCAGATATGGATAAGACTATCCCATTACACTTACAGGAGATAATTTTTTCCTCAAGTGATACTACCATTAGCAGAAACATCAGAAAGCTGGAAAAAGAGGGAAAGCTAAGACAGATAGCCCCTAAAATTTTCACGCCTTTAAAAGATGAACCGGATGAGGCCATCATCAAAAGGAATATCTTTTTGATCCTGGGCCATCAATATCCTGGTATCTTATTAAGCCACCGGTCAGCTTTGGAATATAAGCCAACCAGTACGGGGGATCTTTTTGCAACTTATAATTATGCGCGTAAGGTAACGCTACCCGGCGTAACCCTTAATATATTACAAGGAAGCGGCCCTATAGCCGGCGATAATCCCTTTACTAAGGACCTTTACGTATCTCAACAGGAGAGAGCGATCCTTGAAAACCTCCAGGAATCAAGAAAGCCGGGGCCGGAATCAAAAACACTCACCCTGCCGGAGATCGAAGAAAAACTGGAGCAAATTGTACGGGTAAAAGGAGAAGATGGGTTAAATGCTTTTCGCGACAAAGCGCGCTCAATTTCCGAACAGCTGGATATGCCTAAAGAATTTATTAAACTGAATAAGTTGATCGGCGCTATTCTTACGACCAAACCATCCAGCGTATTAAGCTCACCGGTAGCAATAGCCCGCGCGTATGGCCACCCTTACGACAAATCCCGGATTGAACTTTTAGAAAAATTATTTATTGACCTGCAACAACAGGAGTTCCCGTTGAGGCCGGAAGCAAATACGACAATAAATGCCTTTCGCAACTTTGGTTTTTGGGAAGCTTATTTTTCGAATTTTATCGAAGGTACCCGGTTTGCAGTGGATGAAGCAAAACAGATTATCAGTACGGGTGAACCGATGAAGACACGTGACGAAGATTCCCACGATATACTAGGTACTTATAGGATCGTAAGCAGCAGACAGGAAATGAAAAGAGTGCCTCAAACTGCAGACGAAATGCTTGAAATACTGCAATACCGCCATAAGATACTCCTTAGTGCAAGGGAAGCAAAAAAGCCCGGGGAATTTAAAGACCGGAATAACCAGGCGGGCGACACCTACTTTGTGGATTACCAGTTGGTCAGGGGAACGTTGATCAGAGGCTTTGATTATTACAGGAACCTCAAGGATCCATTCGCTAAGGCAGCTTATATAATGTTCCTGGTCAGTGAGGTGCATCCCTTTAACGATGGAAATGGCAGGATAGCCAGGGTCATGATGAATGCAGAATTAGTAACTGCTGAACAGTCTAAAATTATCATTCCAAATGTTTACCGGATCGATTACCTGGGGGCCTTACGAAAACTTACCCGACAGCAGGATACCGAGGTATACATCCGAATGTTACAACGGGCACAACTTTTCAGTTCCATGATAAAAGGTGAAAGCATGGACGACATGCAAAAGATCCTGACCGAAAGCAACGCCTTCCTGGAAGGTGATGGAGACATTTTACAAATAGTCGGAGCGTAATAAGACTAATCACGAAGCCATGTCCAAATTGTAGTGGTTGACCATAAAGTCAATTTGGGTTTATTGTAATTGTGCAAGTGGTACTTGCACAATGTAGTTGTTTAGCTCAGTGCTTCTTCAATGCTGCTGGATACCAGTTCATCATCATATTCTTCCAGGTAAGTTCTTGTCATCTCTTCTGTTTCGTGACCCATTGCTTCCTGAATGATACTGATATCAACTTTTTTGTGTTTCAGATTAGTTGCAAACGAGTGACGGGCAACGTAAGAGGTTACATGCCGGTCAATGTTTTTAGCTTCCTTGATTACCTTGAGATCTTCGTTCAAATCTTTTAAACCGCTGTCAACTCTGGCATCGATCTTTGTTGCGGTATCATGTTCTGCATTCAATATCGGGAAAACATACCCGCCTGTACTTTGAAGCGGATAGTTTCGGAAAACATCTAAAATAGCTTTCGCTTTAGAATGCATCTTAAAATCATAATATCTTCCATTCTTGCTTCTTTTATAACTCAGTATGTCGCCATTGAAATTTTTCTCTTTTAACTTTACAATATCATTGTAGTTGATGCCCCTGCAGTAATAGCTGAAAAGGAATATTTGCTGATTTCTAAAAACTCGTGAGGTATAATCAGCTGCATAACTTTCTATCAGCTTCATGTCGTCTGCTGATATTGCACGTTTGCTGGTTTTGTATTTTTTATAAACCTGAAATTTAATAAACTTCTTAGGGTGTAACTCTTTTGGACACATCCCTTCTTTGATCGCAATATTCCAGACCCTGTAAAAGGTGCGCAGGTACATACTCATTGTTGTCGGCTTTAAGTCCAGTTCATTAAGGTGATCCTCCATGAGTCTGAAATCGGCTTTGTTGAAGCTGACAAAGGATCGGTCTTTTTCACCGTAAACTTTTTTCAGAACATATTCTCTGTTATGTTTAAAAGTATCAGCATACCCAATTTTATCCGATGCCCGCAATTCGGCTTCAATGTGTTCAGATAACGCGTAGACCTTAGCAGCCACTACCGGCTGATCATATTTCTTTACTCTCAATATCAGTTCGGACAAAGAAATATATTCATGCCCATTCTTTTTCATGAGTTTGATCTCAAAATCTATCTCATCCAAAAAGTCTTCGATCTTACGAGTGATCGCCCGGTAATTGGGGCTTCCCGGGATAGGGATGCCGGTGTCTTTATCCCAATTCTCCAGTGAACAGGAATGTCCGACATTAAAGTACTTTTGCTCTTTGTGGAGTGTTAGTCTGATCCGAATCTCATACTCGCCATTAATAGGTTCCTTATAGGTCCATAACACCACCTTTTTTAATATCTCCATCACTTTACTATGTTTTTAAGTATAACAGGTAATACTAAAAGTGCCCTTTTAGGTAATACTCAGGTAATACTAAAGTCGGAAAAATAGCTCAAAAAATGAAGTGATTTGAAAAATAAATTTTCATAAACAATTGATTATGAATTATTTGAATAAATTTGAATGCTATTGAATTTAGCAAAAATCCTAATGGCATGCAAGAGGTCATCGGTTCGACTCCGATATTCTCCACTGAAAAGCCCGCTTCATGTGGGCTTTTTTATTTCGCCACCCTGTCCAGATGGACGTAACCGCCATCTACATGTATGAGTTGGCCGGTTGTATGACTCGATCTTTCCGAGAGTAAAAAAGCAACGGCGTTTGCTATTTCTTCAGTCGTGGTCATACGATGGCCCAGGGGAATGTTATTAGTTATTTCCCGTAGCTTCTTTTCCGGGTCGGAAAATGTATTGATGAACGATTCATATAAGGGCGTCCAGCACTCGGCCACTATGACCGCATTTACGCGGATCTCATAAGGCAATAGTTCTACTGCCCATTCGCGGGTGAGGGCATTGCGGCTGCCATTCGCGGCGGCATAAGCCGAGGTATTTCCCTGC
>Ga0206919_1222_pt1 | contig 12429 bp, 9 predicted proteins | sample Alteio_BWOrgHeat_67_FD_152962 | JGI IMG/M metagenome (GOLD analysis project Ga0206919, IMG submission 152962) | Enriched cells from forest soil in Barre Woods Harvard Forest LTER site, Petersham, Massachusetts, United States -... | ecosystem: Environmental > Terrestrial > Soil > Temperate forest > O... | reverse complement strand
AAGCCAAAACCGACCAGGTGCAGTATGTGCTGGAGGTCAACCAGGGCTGGTTTCAACGCCACGGGATCAGCGAAGGCGCAGTGGTGGTGAGCGACAAGGGTTCGCTGCACAAGACCATTTTTGGCGGACGGTGACGGGGGACGGAGTTCGGCTGCGGGCGGATTTGGAACGCTCGAAACGAGGGCGATTGTCGCATTGCTAATTGTGAACTTTTCGTCCATGCTGGGCGGCAACCTTTGAGCGGCGGAACCGGTTTGGCGTACTGGCGGTTCGGGAAACCGGAGTTAATTTCACAACGAACCTATGAAAGTTGCGCTGGCACAGATCAACACGACGGTAGGCGACATCATCGGAAACGAGCAAAAACTCCTGGAATCCTACCGCCAGGGCGTCGAAGCCGGAGCCGAGATGGTGGTGACGCCGGAGCTGGGCATCGCAGGTTACCCACCGCGCGATTTGCTGCTCAAGAGCGGCTTCATTGACCGCAATCTGGCTGCCTTGGATCGCCTGGCTGCTGCCACGGGCAAGACCGGCTTGCTCGCGGGTTTCGTGGGCAAGAACGATGTTCGCCCGGGACGTGAGGCCACCAACTGCGTGGCATTGCTGCAAAATGGCCGGATTGTCGCCACGCGGGTCAAAACGCTGCTGCCCACCTATGATGTTTTCGATGAAGACCGTTATTTCCAGCCCGCCACAGAGAATCATGCCGTGGAATTCAACGGCCGCCGGATTGGTCTGACCATCTGCGAGGATGTCTGGAACGACGAGGATTTCTGGCGGGATCGCCGCTACCGGGCCAATCCCGCGATCAGCCTCGTGTCCGAAGGGGCGGGCATCATCTTCAACGTCTCGGCCTCGCCTTGGAATCTCGGGAAGAACGCCACGCGCTATCAAATGCTTTCCAGCATGGCCGCGAAGGCCAAAAGCCCGCTGATCTATTGCAATCAGGTTGGCGGCAATGATGAGCTGATCTTTGACGGCGCCAGCCTGGTCTTCAATGCCTCCGGGCAGTTGATCGCCCAAGGCCGGATGTTCGCGGAGGATTTTCTGGTGGTGGATACGGACAGCGCGCCACCCGTTCAGCCAATCGAAACGTGCGATGAGGAAAAACTGTACCGGGCGCTGGTGCTCGGCCTGCGTGACTATCTGCACAAGTGTGGCTTCAAGTCCGCGGTGCTGGGTTTGAGCGGCGGCATTGACTCGGCATTGACGGCGGTGCTCGCCGTCGAGGCGCTGGGCAAGGAAAACGTGCGCGGTGTGTCACTGCCATCGGAGTATTCTTCGCAAGGCAGCCTGGATGACGCCCGTATTCTCGCCGAACGCCTCGGGATTCGCTACGATATCGTCACCATCCAGCCGATGTTCGCGGCCGTCCGCAAGCAGCTCGAGCCGATGTTTGCCGGACTCAAGGAGGACACCACCGAGGAAAACATGCAGGCACGCCTGCGTGGCGTCACGTTGATGGCAATGTCCAATAAATTCGGCTCGCTGCTGCTCACCACGGGCAACAAGAGCGAGACGGCGGTGGGATACTGCACGCTCTACGGTGACATGTGCGGCGGGTTGTCGGTGATCAACGATTTGCCAAAAGTGATGGTCTACCGCGTGTCCAAATGGATCAACCGCGAGCGCGAGATCATTCCCGACGCGTCCATCAGCAAGCCGCCGTCGGCCGAGTTGCGTCCCAATCAAACCGACCAGGACTCGCTGCCGCCATATGATATTCTGGACGCAATCCTGGATGATTATGTGGTCAAAGGCCGGTCCCAGGCAGAGATCATTGCGGCGGGCTTTGATGAAGCCACGGTGCGGCGGGTGGTGCGTTTGATCGACATGAACGAGTATAAACGCCGGCAGGCTGCACCCGGACTGAAGGTGACGAGCAAGGCCTTTGGCGTGGGACGCCGGATCCCCATCGCGCAACGTTACCGCGAAGTTTAACTTGCGGTGGCGACCGCTTCCGGCAGATTTCAGCCAGCCATGAAAATTCATTCTCCACATTTTCGCTCGTTAGGTTTGGCCGCTTTTTTGGCGGCGATGGTCATTCATCCCTCTTTCGCAGATGAAGGCATGTGGCTCTTCAACAATCCGCCAAGGAAGCAGCTCAAGGATAAGTACGGCTTCGAGGTCACCGATGCGTGGCTCGATCATGTCCAGAAATCATCGGTTCGTTTCAACAGCGGCGGCTCGGGTGAATTTGTGTCCGAAGACGGCCTGGTGATGTCCAATCATCACGTTGGGGCCGATGCGTTGCAGAAATTCGGCGACAAGGATCACAACTACATCCGCGACGGGTTCCGTGCCAAGACACGGGGAGAGGAGAAGCGCTGCCTGGACCTCGAATTGAACGTCTTGATGAGCATCGAAGACGTGACCGCTCGTGTAAATGCCGCAGTGAAGCCAGAAATGACGCCCGCCGGGGCTTTTGCCGCCCGGCGGTCGGTGATGGCTGCGATCGAGAAAGAGTCGACTGACAAAACCGGATTGCGCAGCGATGTGGTCACACTCTATCAGGGAGGCCAGTATCACCTGTACTGCTTCAAGAAGTATACGGACGTGCGGCTGGTCTTCGCGCCGGAACAGCAGGCGGCGTTCTACGGCGGCGATCCGGACAATTTCGAGTATCCGCGCTTCGATTTGGACATCTGTTTCTTCCGCGCCTATGAGAACGGCCAGCCGGCGAAAATCCAACACCATCTGAATTGGAGCAAAGCAGGTGCTGCTGAAAACGAACTGGTATTTGTCTCGGGCCATCCCGGGCGCACGAGCCGGGAGTTCACGGCGGCCGAACTGGACTACATGCGCGACAATCAACTGCCCTACACACTCGCGCGGTTGAACCGGCTTGAGGTCCTGCTGCTCTCGTACAGCGGACGGAGCGACGAGAACGCCCGCAAGTCACGCGAAGATTTGTTTGGGATACAAAATAGTCGCAAGGCGTATGATGGGCGCATTGCCGGGCTTCTTGACCCCGAATTGACCAGCGACCGCGCCGCAGCCGCCCGTAAGCTAGGGGACATGATGCCACCGGAGATGCGACCGGCTGCGCAGAAGGCCGAGCGAACCATCGCTGCCGCGCAGGCGGTCATGGCGGAACATGCCCTGCGGTATCGTCTGCTGGAGACCAGCCATGGCTTCATGTCCACCTCTTTCGGAATCGCGCGGACATTGCTGCGCGCCGGCGACGAGCGGGCCAAGCCCAATGGCGAACGGCTCCGTGAATTCCGCGACTCGGCGCGGGAATCGATGGAGCTTCAGTTATTCTCGGAAGAGCCGCTGTACGCCGATTATGAAATATTGAAGCTGGCGGATTCCCTGGCATTTCTGGAAATCAAGCTCGGCGCAGAAGATGCGTTGGTGAAAAGTGTGCTCGCGGGAAAATCACCGCGCGAACGGGCGGCGGAGTTGATTAATGGAGCCAAGGTCAGGGACGTTGCCTTCCGGAAGAAAATGTACGGGGGCGGTTCGGTGGCGGTGACCGCGGCCCATGATCCTCTGATTGAACTGGCACGGCTGATTGATGGTCCGTCCCGCGAAGTGCGCAAGATCATCGAGGAGCAGGACGAGGTCAAGCAGCAGGCGCACGCGCAATTGTCCAAGGCCAAGTTCGCGGCCCTGGGCACGAGCGTCTATCCAGACGCCACCTTCACGCTCCGGCTGGCGTATGGCGCGGTGAAAGGTTACGAAACGGGCGGTCAGAAGATTCCGTTCGAGACGACGTTTGCCGGATTGTACGAACGGGCCGGCGAGCACCACAACAAGCCGCCGTTTGATCTGCCGCCGCGCTGGGTGGAGCGCAAAAGCCGGCTGAATCTGGCAACGCCGTTCAATTTCGTTTGCACGGCTGACATCATCGGCGGCAACTCGGGCAGTCCGGTGGTGAACAAGGATGCGGAATTGGTCGGCATCATTTTCGACGGCAACCTGGAATCGCTGGTGTTCGATTTTGTTTACACGGAAAAGGTGGCGCGCGCGGTGTCGGTGCATTCCTCCGCCATCGTTGAGGCCCTGCGCAAGGTCTATGACGCCAATGAATTGGCCGATGAGCTTACGCGGCGCAAAAAGTGACGACATGAAAGCGGCAATTCTGGCCTCGATCGCGGTTATCGCCCTGCCATTGAATCTTATGTCCGGCAACCGTCCCGTTAATCGAAGTTTCACGACCCGTTCGGAGACCATCGCACGGCACGGCATGGCCTGCACCAGCCAGCCGCTGGCGACGCAGGTGGCGCTGGACATTCTCAAGCAGGGCGGCACAGCAGTGGACGCAGCGATTGCGGCGAATGCGACGATCGGCCTGATGGAACCGCCCAGTTGCGGAGTAGGAGGCGATCTCTTCGCGATCGTCTGGGACGCGGAGTCACAAAAGCTCTATGGGCTGAACGCCAGCGGGCGCGCGCCCTACACGCTGTCGCTTGATTACTTCACGAAGAAAAAGATCAAGAAAATGCCGGCCACCGGGCCCTTGCCGGTCACGGTGCCGGGATGTGTGGATGGGTGGTTCGAACTGCACGGCAAGTTTGGCAAGCTGCCGATGAAAACATTGCTGGCGCCGGCCATTCAATATGCCCGCGAGGGTTTCCCCGTTTCCGAAGTGATCGCCAATTCCTGGCCCGGACCCACCAGTCCGCTGGCCAAATACCCGAATTTCAAGGAAACCTATCTGCCCAACGGCCACGCATTGAAAAAAGGGGAAGTGTTTCAGAATCCGAACCTGGCGAACACGCTCGAAAAGGTCGCCAATGATGGCCGCGATGCTTTTTACAAGGGTGACATCGCCCGGACCATCGCGGCCTATATGAAGAAGGAGGGCGGCTTTCTGACGGAGAAAGATTTGGCCGATCACCATTCGGAGTGGGTGGCACCGTTGTCGACGAATTACCGCGGCTACGATGTCTGGGAACTGCCGCCGAACGGGCAGGGGATCACGGTGTTGGAGATGCTCAACATCCTCGAGAGCTACGACGTGAAACGCATGGGCTTTGGCAGCGCCGAGTACATGCACTTGTTCATCGAAACAAAAAAACTCGCCTTCGAAGATCGCGCGAAATTCTACGGCGATCCGGCCTTCAGCCAGATTCCGGTCCAGCAGATCATCTCGAAGGAATTTGCGGCGCAGCGGCGCAAGCTCATCCGGGACAACCACGCGGCGCTGGCGTTTCAACCGGGCGATCCCAAGCTTCACGGGGACACGATCTATATGACGGTGGCGGATGATCACGGCAACATGGTGTCGCTCATCCAGAGCAACTATCGCGGTATGGGCAGCGGGATGACGCCGGACGGACTGGGCTTTGTATTGCAGGACCGGGGCGAGGGATTCAACGTGACGGACGCGGCGCATCCGAATGCGATTGCGCCGCACAAGCGGCCTTTTCACACCATCATTCCGGCCTTCATCACCAAGGACGGCAAACCGTTCATCAGCTTCGGCGTGATGGGCGGTGACATGCAACCCCAGGGCCATGTGCAGGTGATTGTGAATCTGATCGATTTTGGGATGAACTTGCAGGAGGCGGGCGATGCGCCGCGCATCTATCATATGGGATCGTCCGAGCCCAGCGGGCAAAAGATGACCGATGGCGGGCAGGTATATCTGGAGAATGGATTTCCCGAGGAGAGTGTGCGCGAGTTGCTGCACTACGGTCACAAGATCGGCTCGACCAGCACGCCCCAATTTGGCGGGTATCAGGCCATCCGCTGCGACGCGGAACACAAGGTCTACTACGGTGCCTCCGAGTCACGGAAGGACGGGCAGGCTGCGGGATATTGAAGCCAGGCCTAGTGCTTCGCCGGCGCGGCGTTGTCTGATCCACCGGTGGCGATGTAGAAGATCAGTTGAAACGGAAAGGTTGCGATGTCCACCGGGACGCTCAACGGCAGCGCGAGATAATACAGGCCGTTGCTTTTGGAAACCGTTTCCTCCTTCAATTCGAACACGCTGTATTTGAAATCCTTGAACTCCGGCGGCCGGCTCACGAAGACCAGTTCCCAGCTGAGGTAATCCTGCGCCTTTTGCACCGGATGCAGCGCCCCGAGCGCCACCGCCTCCCGGGCCATGGCCTTCGGATCGTAACTCGTTCCGGCTCGCAACACGAGGATGGGCGCCACGGCGATCGGCTTCGGATTGACGGAACTCCAGGGGGTCAATTCCCACCCGCCGGTAACCGCGCTGCGCGGTATCTTGATCCGGACTTTCGGGTCGCGCTGCTCGTCCAGATGTGACGTCAGCGGGATGTTGATCGTAAACTGGCCGGCCTGCTTCGAGTCGCCGAGGCTGCCGGAGATTTGGACGAGCAACCGGTGATCATCGGTGACGTACGCCGCATGAACCGCATCCAGCGTGTCTCGCTTGATTCGGACGCTGGGCGTCTGCGCGCTGTCAATGACCTTGCCCGTGAGGCAGCCGGTCAGGAGCAACGGCAACAATAAAAAGGGCAGGGGACGAGTCATAGAATCAAAGGTCTTGGGTTCAGCGACAACTAAAACATAGCAAATCTCTGATGATAGCTCAAGGGGTCAAAACAACCGGTGCTCAATTCTGGCCGTCACCCGTCGCGCGAAGAATCGTTCTTGCCATTTCAGTCGAAAGCCCCCGCCCTTTTCACCTTTCATCTTTTCCCGCCCGGGCTTACTTCTTGTGCCGTGGCAGACATTGAACCGCCGGACACCCACCATGTGAATGCCGCCCTCGGGTGGCTCGAACTGGAGAATCCCCGTGAGGCCGCGGAAGAGTTGAAAAAGCTTTCGGCTGAGGCGGACGCGCACCCCAAAGTGATGGAAGTCTGGTGGATGATCCATGCCCGTCAGCGGAATTGGGAGGCCGCGCTGACTGCCGCCCGCGGCCTGATCGCTGCCGCGCCGGACAACCCGGCCGGCTGGATCGACCAGTCTTTTTCCCTCCATGAACTCCGGCGCACGCAGGAGGCCTGGGATGAACTGCTGCCCGCCGCCACCCGCTTTCCGAAAGTCGCGGTCATCCCCTACAACCTCGCCTGTTACGCCTGCCAGTTGGGCCATCCGCGCGAGGCGATGAAATGGCTGAAGATCGCGATCAAACTGGATGGCGCCGAGAATGTCAAAGAGCGCGCCTCGGTCGACCCGGATCTGGCGCCCCTCCGCGGGCAGATTGAGAATATGTGAGCTGCTCCGGAATCAACGCCCGATTCCGGCAACCGTATCCTCGTTGAAAACGTGGTCCTTCTGGATGCGGAACTGCTCGAGCACCCGCTGCGTGGCGTTGTCCAGTTCTGCCGCATCCAGCACCACCCGGTGCAGTGAATCGCTGCGCATGAAGTCGATCACGTGGAAGCCATTCACCGGCTTCTTCAGCGCCTCCGCCAGATCCTTCAACCGGCTGACCTTCTTTCCGTTCACCTGGTCCACCACCAGAAAGCGGACATCCTGATAACCGATGTTGTACTGGTCGGGCAGCACCACCGAGAGGACGAGCAGGGCCGGACGTTCCGGGGTCGGGTTTTCACTGTTGTAATAGGACAGACGGAACGGCGCCTGCCGTTTCCAATCCGCGCCCCAGCTCCGCAGGTACGAAAGCGTCAACGGCTGGAACACCAGCCCGCCCGCGATCAGATACTCCGGATCACGGTCAAACGTGTAATCCGGCAGCAGCTTCTGACTGTAGTCGGCCCTGGGCAGCTTGTAATGGATGTCCTGCATTTTCCCGTCGCGCCAGACTTTCAGTCGCACGGTGTCGCCCGCAAAATGTCCCCGGGTCGCCAGATTCTCCAGAATCAACTGTCCATAGTCCGGATCCTGGTAATAGCCCTGGATGTCGATGTCGAATCCGTCCACCTGCAAAATGATGTCGCGCATTTTCAAGTTTTCCGCCGGCCCGCCGGGCGGAACATCGATGACCACGGCGCCGCGCGGTTCACCGTCCATTTTGAGAAACTTGTGTACTGCCGGATTCTCCGCCGGCTGCCAGACGAACGGAAAGTACCCCAGCCCGCGATATTTGCCGCCCTTCCGCGCCTCGAGAATTGTCCGGACGAAGACCGCCGGCAACACCCGGCAGATGTTGCCCGCCTGAAAGTTCGCGATGCCCACCACTTTCCCGCCGGCCACGACCGGCTCCGCTCCGCCCACCCCGCTCATGTCCGTGCTCAATTCCATTTGCAGGTAGTTGATGTAGGTCAGGCGGCCGTCCTCGACCAGATATTGCGTGAACTCCGCCTTGCGCGCCTCCAGATTTCCATTCTTCCAGCGGACCAGTTGCAGATTTTCCTTCACCGGCTTGCCGTTTGTGAATTCTGCCTGCTCAAGGCCCCGCCAGAACGTGTCGTCCGCGCAGGTGATGATCGCCAGGTTCGCGTGATAATCGATCCACGACAGCTCCGCATTCCACCATTTGCCCCGGCCGTCTTTCTGCACCCGCACCAGCGTCAGATCATTCAACTCTTCAGCGGTGGTCAGCAGTTCCCGCGGCCCGATCACCAGCGCATTCTTCGCCGCCGTGCGCGGACGCTTGGACCACGGCTGGTAGTAGTCATAAACCTTGTGGGTGAACTCGATCGTCACGACCGACCGGCCCCAGTCGCGTCCGCCCGAAACCGCATCTTGCGCGAATGACAAATTGGCCCCGCCCAACATCAGGGCAGTCAGGCAAACGCTCCAGAATTCCAGGCATCGCTTGTTCATAACCGGCGATCCTTTGGCACCCCGTAGGTTTTCAAAATCTTGTCGCTCGCCTGGTCGGCTTCAGTGCGTTCCAGACACTCGAACGCGCCCTTCGGCAGAAACTCAATCACATGCTCTGGTCCCTTCCCGGCAGCGAAGCCGCGGATCACGTCCTCCAGTTTTTCAATCCGCACACCGTTGATCTTGTCCACCATTGCGCGCCCTTGGACGTGGAAATTGGCGTTCACCGCATCGGACAGGATGCCCGCCAGGACGATTGGCTCGGCGCGCACCGTCGCTGGATCCTCCGCCTTGTGATACATCAGCTCGAAGATCAATTCCGCGCTGGCGGAATCCGACCAGTTGCGCCCAAACGTCTTCAAATAGTCCAGGCTCAGCGGCGTGAAGATCAGCCCCGCATAAACGTAATAACGCGGCAGTTGATCGTATTGATTGCCGTTCTTGCGGTCGTCGTCATGGACCAGCACCGGCAGCGAAAGGTTTTCCTCCTTGCCGTCGCGCCACACTTTGACCGGCACCGTGTCCCCGTTTTGCGCGCTTTGGAACGCCACCGCCATCTGCAGCCGGTTCCCCTCGTACATGATCGTGGCGTCGCTGCCCACGGCGTAGCTGCCAATCTGCAGCAGCACATCGTCCTCCTTCAGCACCTTCTGCGTGGTCGGGTACGGGCTGACATTGTCGATCCGCGCCCCCACATCGTTTTCCGGCAGTTTGAGTTTCCGCCGATATGCCGGGTTTTGCAGGGGCATCATCCGGATGCCCAGTTGCGGAAACCCGTCGTATTTTCCATCCTCCACATCCTTCAGGAAATGCGCGATCACCGGTTGCGGAATGAAGAACCCCGTGTTTTCCAGTCCCTGCACACCCTGAAAGGCGACCCCGACGACCCGGTCATCTTGAATCACCGGCCCGCCGCTGTTTCCGGGATTGATCGCTGCGTCCGTCTGCACGCCGAGAAACGCCCGGCTGCCCACATGCACGTACGTCTGCATTTCCACCCGTGAAACCACGCCCTTCGTGTAAGAAATCTGCTCGCCCCCGGCGGGATAACCATAGGTCGTGACCGTCGAGCGGACCTTGGGCAGTTCGCCAAACTCCAGCGGCTCTAGTCCGCTGAAAAACGCCTCGTCCTCGACCTCCAGCAACGCCAGGTCGCAGTCGTGGCCGATGAACACCACCTTGGCCTGATACGGGTGGGGATCCTGATGGCGCTTCACCAGCAACTGCCGCGCCCAGCTCACCACATGCGCGTTGGTCATGATCCGTTTGCCCTTGATCACGAACCCCGTCCCGCTGCTCCGCTGCACCGACGCGAACCGCCACGGCGCGTCCCACATCGGCTGCTGCGCGAAGTTCATGATCTGGACCACCGACTTCTCAGGATCGGCGGCGAAACCGGCGGGCGCTGCGGCCATCAGGACGACGGCCAAAAGGAGGCGAATGAATGACCTGGTCACCGCGTGAAAATGGTGAAGCCCCATCCCTTGGTCAAGCTCTTTGCGGGTGAATCGCGCCAGTTGCGCAAAATTGAATTTCTTGCCACCCACGCCCATTCCGTCCGTCCGCAACCCGCGCAACCGTTGCGCACCCGCGGACATCCGTCGCGCCACGCCGTGCGCCACGCCAAAGCCCGTCGAAGCCAGGCTCGTCACTCCTCGCGAACCGCTCAGTAACTTTTCCTTTCCCCGTCCATCCACCCGGCGCCAGATCATGGAAATCCTCGACGCTGCCATACGATCCCCTCTCCTCGGGGGGAGGGCAGGGTGAGGGGCGGCATCCTCCAGCCGGTTCTCAAATTTCCGCTTCACGCGCATATTAGAGCGTTTTCTATTTAGATAGACGCAACAGATGTTCGATGCTATTCTCCGCTTATGAACGGAGAAATATGCGACCTTTGAGTCAGGATTTGCGGCAACGGATCATCGCCGCGCGCGAACGGGGAGCGGGCACCGGCGAGGTCTGCCAACGTTTTGGCGTCAGCCGCAAAAGCGTGGAGCGGTTTTGGAAGCAGCACTGCCTGACGGGCATGTGCCGGCCCAAGCAGATTGGCGGCTACCGGCGCTCTCGCCTGGAAAAGCATGATCAAACCCTGCGCCAGTGGATTGCCTCCGAGGCGGATCTGACCCTGGGCGAGCTGCAACGACGGTGTCTGGACCGGCTGAAAGTGACCATCGGCATCACCGCGTTGTGGCACCGTCTGGAGCAACTGGGCCTGAGCTATAAAAAAAACGACGCGCGCCGCCGAGCAAGATCGTCCGGATGTTGAAGCCGCCCGGAGGCATTGGCGCCGGCGGCAGTCGGATTGGGATGTCCGTCAGTTGGTCTTTATCGATGAAACGGGGTTGAACACCAAGCTGGCCCGCGTTCGTGGTCGCAGCCCCTTAGGCCAGCGTTGCCTCAGCGCCATACCGCATGGCCATTGGCAAAGCTCCACCTTTATTGCGGCCTTGCGTTATGACCGCATCACCGCCCCCTTTTTGATCGAAGGACCCGTCGATGCCGAGGTCTTCACCGCTTATCTGCAACACGTACTTGGTCCGCAACTACGCGAGGGTGATACACTCATCCTCGACAATCTCTCCACCCATAAAATCCAAAACGTCACCAGTTTGCTCTCGGCACGGGGCGCCGGGGTCCGCTACCTGCCGCCTTACAGTCCCGATCTCAATCCCATCGAACTGGCGTTCGCCAAACTCAAAGCGCACCTGCGTCAAGCGGCGGCCCGCACCTTGGCGGATCTTCATTCGGCCTTGGCGGACGCCCTCAACTCCTTTTCGGCTCAACACTGCCGGGGCTTTTTTCGCCACGCCCAATATGCGTCTATTTAAATAGAAAATGCTCTAAAACATTTTTATGGCCAAATTATCGGTAAATTTACCGATATTGCCCTCCCGCACACGCGGGCCATTCCGCGGCCCGCCGCGCGCGTTTCGCGTCCCCCCACCCGGACGTAACCAATCCCGTTCCGGCCCGCCCTCGCCTCCCTTGGAGGAGAGGGCGGGGGAGAGGAGGCGGTTCCGGCGGTTTTGACTGACCTCCGTCGGAGCTGCACGCGATGGCGGGCCGTTTCTCGTGTTGTTCGCTTCTCCGATCTCCAGATCGGCGCGTCTTTTTTCGTCCCTCTTCTGTTGATCTCATTTTCTCTGAATTTTAGCATTCAGCCCTTGGCCCCTGTGGCTTTTTCCTCCGCTTCTCTCAATCTATTCTCTGATTCACATGGTGTCATATGACACAATATATCCACAATCCACCGTCCCCGTCCGAACGTCAAATGTTTTTTGCTTCAGCCATTGGCCTATAGCCGTATCTATGCAGTTCATTTTAACGCAATGGCGCAAAGGTGCGGAGTCAGGAAATGTTTTGCCTTGCTTGATGTGGGTCACCGTTTGGTGACCCGAACCGGCCTGTCCAATGTCTTCTTGGCGGCTTCGCAGTGCAATGTCCGAAAAGTCTTCATTTTTGGCAAAATTTCCCTCCGCCTTCTCCGTTCCCTCCGTTTGCTCCTGTTAAGTTCAATCCCCATCCCCTTGCCGTCTGCTTTTTTCCGATCTTTGTGTTCTCTTGTGGCCAATTCACCTTTTTGGTTGCGGCCCGGCCGCGCTGCGCCTTTGCGTCTTTGCGTTCAATTCCCTCGGCGTTATTGAATTGATACGGCTTTGGCTTTCAGCCTTTCTCCGCCCCTCCCCAAAACAAAACGTCAAATTATTTTTCCCGCTCCCCATTCCTCCTCCCTTCAGAGGATGGACACCTGCGTCGGAACCGGCCTCAATT
>Ga0206919_1220_pt1 | contig 12504 bp, 12 predicted proteins | sample Alteio_BWOrgHeat_67_FD_152962 | JGI IMG/M metagenome (GOLD analysis project Ga0206919, IMG submission 152962) | Enriched cells from forest soil in Barre Woods Harvard Forest LTER site, Petersham, Massachusetts, United States -... | ecosystem: Environmental > Terrestrial > Soil > Temperate forest >... | reverse complement strand
TTACCGCTTGTCCATTTAGCAAAATAATTTAATATAATATATACTCGTCATATTAAATTATTCTATCTATAATAAAGCGAAAGGTATTTATGTTCAAATATAAGTATATAGCAATAACGTTACTTGCTTTCCATATCACGCATGCTCATGCAGTACATTCAGCACGTAAAATAGCTCCGCGCAAAGCTAAAGTGGGTTTGACGGTGAACATAAATGGAGGGTTAAAGAGACTACTTTCTAATGAGCACAAATATTTACGTCCTGCAATAAAGCAATTTAATGAAGCTGTAACATTAGGAGAGCCAGAATTTGATTGTGTTAATGCAATACGATATATGAAGAAATATCCAAAAAAAGATTTTGAGGCAATATTTCGATCAGAGGCTGATAGCGCATGCCTTTTTCAACATAAGCCCTTTATAGCACAACTTATTAGGGATTCTGAAGACATAGAAAGAAAATATTACAATGTACCCGATGCTGCACTAAAGGATCGATTATATAATGACTTAGATAGCGCAATAAATCTAATTCAGGATCCTAACTCTCAGCAACGCCTATCATCAAAAGTTGCCAAAAGCAAGTTGCAAATTGAACATACCATACAACAGAACCACGCTTTGCGTCTTAAGAAAGGTCCTTTGCAGCCTGAGAAAATAACCCCTGAAATGGCTCGTTATCAGAAAGTTGCTCTTATGAAGTTTATCAACACTAGGTTAAGCATTTCTGAAAGCAATAGAATCGGTCATGAAGATGATTGCTCTAACGACATGGAAGGAACCATATCTTTTGCAAAGTTACATAATATGGCTGTATTATGCAAACAAGAAGACTTTAACGAATATAATATGAATCAATTAACAGCTATCACAGCACAGCCTATCACCATTAAAACTGCTAAACAATATGCTGTTAATAATGAATCTTTTTTTAAAGAATTAATTAGAACCATTAAGATGACTAACCTCGATGACTTATATGATAAAACAGAGGATGCAGTTAATAGCCTCCCCAACAAACAATTAAGCGATCATCTTTATGAATGCGCTCTTGACTATCTAGGAATAGACGTTCGCGACTGATACAACCGTAACTAGATTGAATAATTGTTCAATTATATCTTCATTTTTAGTGCAACATTGTTAAACTATGAAACGTTAACTACATTACTATGAAGGAGACTTGTATGTTTTTTGCACATATTACACGTATAACTGTATGCTCATTGCTTTCTATCACATTGCTCCATGCAATAGACTGCACGCCTCAGTTGCCTGAAGAACTCAAGCACAAGCTTGTTATCTTAGAAGATTTTAGCCGCAAACTTGCTTCTTGTGCGCCAGCTTTCATGTATAATGAAATTATTTTTTTAAGTGATGATAGTGTCAAAGAATATAGTTCTGACACAAAAAGATTGGCACATTTAGTAATTGATTCTAGTTCAAAAAGCATCAATCAAGAAGTTACTCCTGCACTTATTGAACGAGCAAAAGATATTAACCGAGAGTTTTTAGATAAACTTTTAAGCAATGACGCCTTTGAAAAAGCATACAAAACAGATCAAGAAAAGGTCGCAGTGTTATATAAAGTAGCAAATGGGCTACACAATAAAGAAATTAAAGCGTATCTACATGCAGTCATCACCGTTAAATATACCCCTGCTCAAGAGAAGCAAACCAGTAAACCATATAAATCTGCGCAAGCAACTATAATGGATCTTCATAGAAAATATCCCGATGAGTTTCCTTTGGAATCATAAAACAATTGTATGCCAGCAAGGGGCTGGATGAGCAGCCAATGCATACTGCCACTGCTCATGTTGTGTTTCTATAACATACATGCAACACCTATGCAAGAAGCAATGCAACTAGGCGCGTCCTTAACTCAAATCATTGGAAATAGTTCATATGGTACTCAACTCAATCAAGAAGCAGGTGTTATAACAAAAGCTCACGATTGGATCGTGAAACATGATGATTATTTTTTTAAAGAATCTTATCACAATCTTCTTGATCAAGCCTATAGACGAGTCATTGATCAATATTGCAAACAACTAAACTCTGCATATCATCGTGATACAAACAGTAATCTGTATCGCATGCTCAGAACTTATGCAACATTCAACCAACGCCAAGCTGTAAATGCCGTTAAAACACTTATTGATGAACATATTTTCAAACAAAGTTACTATTTTTGTGGGGGGACAAAGCGTGTAACATATCCGGCTGAGCTACTCACTTTATTGCAAATGGCCGATCAAAAAACCTTTGATATCACTGTTAAAAAGGGTATAGAAGAAAGATGTGATAGATTTTTAAAACTAGCAATCACACACCCAAAGCTTATGCACGAACATGCCCCGGCTATTATTGGCAAGACACTTGCGTTAGCGCAACAAAATCCAGATGATATGACGCATTTCTTTTACTTGCTCTCCACAGGCACCATGTATCATCAAGCCTTTGAAAATGAGATTGCAGCATTGTTGCCTTCAAGCATATTCCAATCAGATGAAGGTAAAGAACTAGCCATTTTATTCCACTCACCTTCTGCACATTTGCAACACGTTGCGTTTGCAGCCCTGCTGGAACATGTCGCAAACAAAGACAACAATGATGATCTACTGTGTTCAAAAATTAACACTCTTTTGACCAGTGAAGCCCATGCACCATACAAAGGCATACATTTTTATGAACAGATATTTAATGCCTTTGATCAATCGGAATCTCCAGTTAAAGATGTTGGTATGCAAATGCTTATACAACATCTGCATACCCAACCTCAAGCATCTGGTTGGTCTGCAATAAAGCACATGGCAGGCTCTTTCATCGGTATTCCTGAAGATGATCCTGTTCATCTTGCAGGCAGCATCTTAGGGCTCTACCTCAACCTGCACATAGCGCCTGGCAAAACTATCTCTATCCATGATGCCGTTAAAGCAGCAGTTACTCATAAAAGAATATCACGCAATCAACTACACAATATTCTTATCGCTGCCCGTCAAACTTCATTTGAAAAACATATTGATCCGGCCATGCTAGCACAACTTAAAATAGATAGCGTCGAGGACAAATCCTGTTCAATGCGCATACGTGCACAGCTTTTTGATGAACTGTTGCTCGGTCGTATACGCGCGCATCAACACATAAGGCCCCTTGAAGAGATCATCGATCAATGCAGAAATACCCCCTTTAAAAAATATGCTCAAGCAATGATTACTGCTCTTAATACACCTTATGGCAAGGCAAAACACTTTGCAGCTCGTGAACGCATTATTACATTAGCTAAACGATATAGTCATATGTTTATTGCATACCCGCTTTCAATCCTTGATAAGTATGGTCCATTAGTAAAAGTATGCCAACAAAAAGAAACAAGCTCTCCTCACTTCATGTATGTTGACCCTCAGCTAACCAATCCAACATTTCCTAGCGGCTCTTTATGTTTTGGTTATATTACTCATTATGCACAAAATGAAGATCATGAACCTGAACCTTGTTACCGGCTATGCGCTTGTAACAAACTAACAGGACGCCCTGTGTGGGCAGGCCCAATGGTGCAACGCCAGCAACCATATACTATTACTCAAGATAACGTCTATTGCGTAACTGATAAGGGAACTATTGCCATTTTTAATCGTTATACTGGCACAAAAGAAGAAGATTCCATAAAATTTGATCAAGGCTTAGGCACTATTATACAGCTCCACGCAATAGATCAGAACAAATTACATCTTGTATCTGATAGCCATGTTGCATTCATCGACCTTGAAAAAGAAAACTATAGGTCAATACCCCTGCCACATGGAGCAAACCTTAATTATGCATCATGCGTTGGCAATAAAATGATAATCCCCATGCCTTATCATTTCTTAATAGCCGATAGCGCAGGAACACCTAGCTTTCTTGAAAATCGTTGCAAACAGAATGATTGGCCTTATATGCAAGGCAATAATAAGTTCATGGTATACCAAAAATTATCTAACAATGTACCTTTGCTGATATGTCTTGACACACAAACAAACAAAAAGCTTTGGACATATCCACTTGATGGGCAAATACATACAAAATTGTGGACACCACATCAATCAATACAGATCTCGTCTGGTGATGATACTCTATTTGTGCTTACTGAAAAATCTATCACTGCATTGAATCCACATGTAACACAAGACAACCTGATGTGGCAAGTTGTCACAGATAACAAGAAATGCCCAGCTATTAACAGCATATACCTGTCAAAAGATAGCAAAGCCTTATATGCAGCTTCTCAAACTACAGGAGAACTCTTTAAGTTTAATGCTCAAACAGGCACTAAAAGGCTCATTGCTGAACCGACTGAAGAGTGTAATTACAACGTAATAGATGATTATGCAGATAAGCTGTATATATATTAATCTTGTGTATCACTGATTAGCAAGATGATCTCATCAACTGCTTTGTTGATATGACCATCCAATGTTTGCGCATCAATTTCAAAATTACTGAGCACCCAATCGGAAACATCCTCTTTGCGCACTGGTCTGCCAATGCCAAAACGTAAACGATAAAAATCTTCTCCAATAACATTGATTATTGAACGCAAGCCATTGTGTCCACGCGCACTGCCGCCAAGGCGAATTTGCAACGTACCAAGCGACTTTTCAAGCTCATCATGCACTACGCATATGTGTGCTGCTGTGATACCTTTTTTAGTGAGCATGGGTATAACCTTGCCCACATTATTCATATAGGTTAATGGCTTAACAAGCATAACATTTTTAGCATTGATAGTTACCTGTGCAACATCCCACATATCTTTGTGTTGCCATTCAGCATTATAGCGCTCTGCCAATGCGTCAAGGATCATAAACCCAATATTGTGACGAGTCCTTTTATAAGCAGTGCCAGGATTGCCAAGGCCAATGATTGCCTTTATGTCAGCATTCATTTGGTTCCTCACCGGTAACATCATAGCCACGATGGATCAAAATTTGATGCACCTTTTTGGGTTTGAAAAATGCCTTGAGCGCTTCAATAATAGCCTGTACATGCACATGTGTACCACACGTATAGGTGTCAACTGCAACGTATCCATATTCTGGCCACGTATGAAATGAAATATGTGACTCTGCAAGCAATACTAACCCAGACATCCCTTGAGGAGAAAACTTATGCGTCATCACTTTAATAACAGTAGCATGAGCCTGCTGTGCTGCATCACACAATATAGCCTCTACCTCTAATTGGTCATAATCTTCAATATATTGGCACTCTAAAAACTCTGCCACAATATGGTCCCCTAAATGCACAAAATTTACTTCAGGGATATCAAACTTTATATAGTTGCTTAAAGCGTACACTGAATGCGCATTCATGTGTTGATAGCAGAATAATAATATGAATAGTGGCGCCATTTTCATAGAGATCCTCCCTGGGATAAAAATATAGGGTTTTACGATATCAGAGAAATGTGTTTTAGGCTAGTAGTTTTGTAGCCAATACGTCACTTATATCAAGAACTTCAATCTTATCTGGTAAAATATGTAAATCATGCTTTATTGTATTAGTCACAAACACCTTATGCAATGCACTCTGCTGTATATGCTGCAAAGCGTCGCCACTAAACACACCATGAATAGCAAATGCATCAATGATGCAGTCTTTGTTTTGCGCATGTATCATCTGTGCAACATTAAGCAATGTAGAGCCGGTATTAATCATATCATCAATAATAAGTGCATATGGAGTATTACACGTTCCTTGCATTGCCTTAACAGACACCTCATTACAGCCATACCGCTCTTTTGAACAGACCACTAATGGAGCTTGTAGCATCTGAGCAACAGCTTGAGCACGATGCTTGCCTCCTTCATCTGGTGCAATAATGGTCAGTTGCCCTTGCGGGTAGCATTCTTTGATTATCTGCGCCATCCATGCATCAAGTGTAATATGCTCTATTGGCATAGCAACATGTTGTATATAGGATGGTTCATGCAGCGCTATGGTAATCAATGATGATATACCTGCAGCTTGCAATAAAGCCGCTATTGCTTCGAACGCAACCTTTTGACGTGCATATGCGCAGTAGGGCATAACAAGTGTCATTGATATCTGTTGCAACTGTAAAGCACGCGCAACAAAGAGAATCCACATAAAGTTTGCATGTACTGATGGTGAGCTTGCATGAATAATCACTGCATGGACATTCTTTAATGCTTGCACTGACGTTACATCAAGTTCAAACTCACCATCTGCAAACTTTCTACGCTCAAGTTCAACTAATCTATACCCTGTAGTTGCTGCTATGCGCCTGGCAAGTGTTGCCTGGTGCGCATCTGCAATCAGAACAGTATCTTTAGACCTTAGCAACTTTTTGAGCATCACTCTTTGGCACTGTCGGTGCTACCGGTGCAGGAGTTGATCCAGGCATAGCCGGTTTAGCTTTATTTTTTTGCATGTATTGGTTGTCTAGTAACGCAATGAGATCATCGGTGTTGTCTCTATCTTCATTGATATAAAGAATGCGTCCTGTTGGCACATCAACAACGAGTTCTTTCTTTTCATTTATTGCCAACGTCTTTGCTGCTTGCTCGATCTCTTTGATCATGGTATCAGTTTCTCGTTGCATAGCATATTGCAGTTCATTTCTCCAATCTTGGATCTTGTTTTGATAATCACGTTGCAAACCATTAAACTCATTTTCCATCTTGCGACGCTCATCCATGTTAAGCATAGAACCTTTTGTATCTAGATCATTTTTAATGTTCATCATGCGTTGTTGTTCTTTTTGAGCTAAGTCTGCATAGCGAACTTCCTCACTTTCAACAACCTTTTGCGCCTGCTTGCCTTGCATAGACTTCATCATCGCTTCTTGCATATTGACATACATCGTATCTGAGCCATAGATCTTCTTTGGCATTACTGGTTGCACCATCGAAACATTTTTGTCCATTTCACTCACGATGCACAACGCCAAACTACCGCATACTACTACTGGCAATATCTTTTTCAACATATATATCCTTTACAATTCACTAATAACAACAGTACTTAATGTTTTTAACTTTAAAATATCTGTTAAAATAGTCAACTCCCGCATGAGATGCTACGGGCCCGTTATCAAAACAGAGAAAGGGCATAAGAGACCACATAAGATCACTATTATGTATGATTCTCATAGTATTAGTAGGAAAAAACGAATTGCATTGTCTGCTAACATACAAAAAGAGAAGACCGCGGGAAAAAACCTCCATTAAGATAATCAATCCCTAAACGATTGCTCACCCCACTCCCCTTCAACATGTAACTTTTTGCTCAGCTACATTTCCCGCGAATCCAAAGACCTATCGACATTATTCTCTATCATTATATGGTCTCAATCAATAAAAGAGCAATGATCAAAATATTTATAGCAAATAAAGAGCTTTTAATGATCTCTTTTGAAACAAACAGAAAGTAATAGATGAGCTTTGTTCTATTTTTTGGTGAATTTTATACCAATTTTTCATAAGGAACTGCAAGTGTATATGTTCGTGCTTTGAAGGATGGGTTTACTACTTGTAGAAATCCTTCATTAACCCACTTTTTGCACAATGCAGCGCTAGAACGAAGAGTAAATCCTAAAAATTCAGCCAATTGAGCGTTGGTTATCACCCTGTATTGTTTGAAGAGTTCTAATGCCTTGCGTTGTTTTGGATCTAAAGTACGCATCGATTGTTCATGATCTTGTAATCCAGCCTCTTGCGCCTTTGTCATCTGCTTAATAACTTTTTCACATGCAATTGCCATACCTTCTATAAAATAAGCAATCCACGTCGTAATGTCAGCCTCTGCTCTACCCATATAATAGTTATGTGAAGGGCCAATAGTAATAGCATCATAATAGGCTTGTAAATCTTTGGCATAATATTCTTCTAATGAATATAATCCCTTTAAATCATAACCACCGACATGTAATATCAATGTGGCCAATAAGCGCGCAGTTCTTCCATTGCCATCATAATAAGGATGAATAGTAGCAAATTGATAATGTGCAACTGCTGCAACTAAAGGCGACGGCGCATCTGAGTGGCTAATCCATGCAACCAATACTTTCATCAATAATGGCACATCCTTTGCTTCAGGAGGCATATAGACTATTGTTCCTGAATGTCCATTACGAATCACATTCTGGCCTGTACGATAAGGAGTCGGCTTAACCCGAGTATTCCCTCCAGCCATGACAACAGCGTGTAATGTTTGCAGCTGCTTTTCAGTTATAGGTTTGATCTCTTTTGCATAACGCTCAACAAGCTCCAATGCCTCGTAGAATCCTTTTACTTCACGCTCATCACGCTCTTTTTCAGGAATGTGTTTATCTAATAGGAGCACCTCTTGCACCTGCTGCTCAGTTAATCGATTGCCCTCAATCATGGTTGAATAATGAGTAGTGTGCAGCTTGGCAGTTTCACGTAATGACCTGAGAACCGTTGGATTCATAGGCAATGAGATCACCTGTTGTCGGGCGGCCTCAATACGCATCAAATTATGAGCGATCTCAGGCGTAATGCTAAAAATAGGGTTAAAGGCGTCCTTCATGTCATCCCGATGTTATTAAAATGTCATTAAAATGTAAATAAAGCGTAATCAACTTGTTATTATTATGACATTAAATGGTAGATAAAAGCAACTATTAGCCCTCTTTTATCACAGAAAAATTTCTCCAACTCTCAATATCAATACCCTTAACATGCATTGGTTCACTACCACCATAAACGACCAGCCCACGATATTGACCGGAAAGCTCTTGCCAATATGTTATTCCTTCAAGAAAGTTTTTTTGAAACGTCATACCTGCCTTTATTTCAATAGGTAGCAGTTCACTGCCACGTTCAATGAGACAATCAACTTCATGACCATGACTATCTCTCCAAAAATAAAGCGGTGGGTTTTTAGCTTTATTATAAAACTGTTTGGCACTATCAGTTATAATGAGATTTTCAAACAGAGCACCTCGTAAATAATGCTGCTGTAGTTGTTCTACTGTGGTAATATGCAACAAAGAGCATGCTATACCTGTATCATAAAAATACAGTTTAGAGCTTTTAATCAATCGTTTATTAAAATTAACATGATGCGGTTGTAACAAATAAATAATATAACTAGCTTGTAAAATTAAAAGCCACGCATGTGTTGTTGGCACGCTAATGCCACAATCTGAAGCTAATGCTGAAATATTCAAAAGCTGCCCTACTCTACCAGCGCATAACCCTAAAAACTTTCTAAACAGTGTTAAATCTGTCACTTTACTAATTAATCTAACATCACGTTCTAGATAGGTTTGTATATATGAGGGATATACATATTCTGGAGTCAATGCACCTTCTACAAACATACGGGGGTAACACCCTTTAAGTATCGCTTCTTCACTGAACTTAGGTTGTAAGTGAGCATCTGATATCTCTTTGAGTGATAGTGGTAATAACGTCAAAATACCCACACGTCCAGCAAGTGATTGCGAAATGGCCTGGTTCATCAAAAAGTTATGGGAACCTGTCAAAATAAAAAACCCTGGCCGCTTCTCGCGATCAACAATAACTTGAATATATGATAATAAATCAGGAGCGTTCTGAAATTCATCAATAATCACCCCCTTATATGTCAGAAGCCGTTCAAGAAATCCACGTGGATCGCTCAATGCTATATCAAGAATATCCAGATTTTCAAGGTTTACATAATAGTATTCAGGAAACGCTTCTTGAGCAAGCGTAGTCTTGCCTGATTGCCTTGGCCCAAGCACCGTAATAACAGGAAAGAATGAAGCAAATTTCTCCAAAATAGAGAACATCTCTCTTGTGATAAACATAAACCCTCCTTTGTGTAATTCTTAAACCCTACTTATTAAATTACACAAAATTACGAACTTTTACAAGAATTTAGCAAAAAGCTTTATTGCTAAATTGAAATTTTTACAGAAAGCTGGCTATACTTATAGAAAGAATGTATCCCACAAAAAGCTGTAAGTATACCCTTGATATAGTAAAAGCTTAAAATAGATATCCCAATCCAACACCAAAGATAGCACCGCCCACATTAGCTTTAAGGGGAATAACTGTTGAGCTCCCACAGCAATTGTTTTTACCACGCGCTCTGACAACGCTATAATCGACAAACAGATCGATAACAACACAGTGCGGCGCATAAAGATATGCCCCTGCTTTGAAGATGCCGCCAACGCTCCAACTTGTCTGTCTTGGATTAACATCTGCAGAACAATCTCTGGTGTGTACTCGAGTAGGTTGTATTCCTGCACCCAGATAAAAATCTGCCTTTTTGCACGGTGATGGCGCAAAACATTTAATACCTACAGCCAGTGGCAGCAATGACACTTTTGTTTTATCACAAAGGCCGATGGAACGCCCAGATTTGCTCAAATAATCGACGCTTGCAAAACCATACCAATGAGAATTGTTATCACACAATTGCACGGTAACTTCCGGCCCATATAAAGCAGCGCTGTGGCCATAAATTTGTCTAAAGCATGCACCTGTCGGCCTAAAATATGCCAGCTTAAATTCTAAAATAACATCTCGTGCAGATACACACATAACACTGCTTAATAACAATAATGACACCCATGATGATTTCATAGTTAACATCATTCATCTCTCCTTATATCTTTAAATTCATTATTTCAGCAACTTTCAGTAACCACAATTTCCAGCGGATTAGATGCCGTGTTGGCTGTGTTTATGCCTACAATATAATAGGTATAGGTACTATTGGGATTTAGGTTATGATCAAGATAAATCATAGATGTTCCCGTTGCCGGAACAGTAGCAACAAGATCAGTTAGCCCTGCATCACGATAAATAGCATAACTTATCGGTAATGTAGCTCCTGACACTGTCCACGTTAATTCATTAACTACATCCTGCTGCATGAGGAATTTGTTAACTACTTGGCATCCAGTGCCGCTCATAAACTGGAATGTAGACAATGCTATGACGCTTACCGTATTTGAAGCATAGTTTGAAACGTAGGCAAATTCACCATCGGGAGCTATTGCGATTGCATCTGGCGACAACCCAACGGCAATCGTTGGAGGCAGCACCGTATTACTTGCAACATCAATGATATTCACCGTTCCCTGCCCAGCCGTTAAATCCGTAAAACTTGAACCTGCATAGAGCGTGTTATAATTAGTTACATAAACCAGTTTGCCATTAGGAGCAACGGCGATGCCAGAAGGTTGAATGCCAACAGTGATAGTCTCAATAATCGTGTTTGAACTTAAATCAATAACGCTCACGGTTGTGCCAAATGGCGCAAAATTATTGCTTCCAAAGTTAGCAACATATGCATAGTTGCCATCAGGTGTAATGGCAATATCAAATGGCCCGGAAAATCCTGTGATGGTGGCAATAACAGTATTGCTGCTTGTTGAAACAACATCTACCACACCAGTTCCATCATTACCATCAACATAACATGCAACATACAAACGTGTGCCATCTGGCGTGATAGCCATCGCTGCTGGCGCTTGAGCGACGGTAATTGGCGAGCCGGTAATTAAGTTAGTAAGTAGATTTACCATCATTATCGTTGTTCCATTACCACTACCAGCAATAGGGCCACCATAATTATTGACATACGCTCTATCAGTGTTTGGCACAATTACAAAACCAGAAGGTCCATCAAATCCTGTAATCACGGCGCTTACCGTATTAGCTGGTATATTTATAACAGTCACAGTGCTACCATTACTGTTGGTCACATATGCTTTGGTGCCTGCCGCGTTAATGGTTACCGTATATGGTTGATCAAAACTCACATCCGTAATGATTGTTAGCGGCAGATTAGTATTTAGATTTAACACGCTGACACTATCTTGGCCCGCTATGCCATAATTGTTGTTGTTTGCAACATAGGCAAAATTATTATCAGGCGTCACTGCAAGCCCTGCAGGCGTTACACCAGTGTTGATTGTTGCAATTACACTATTTACTGTAGCTGTTTGTGTGCATACTGGAATCATTAACAGGAATGCAACACCCTTCATTAATCCTACATTCATTACGTTATCCCCAACAATATTAATAGTATATGTTGGTAACTTTAAAAAAGCATTACACTATAAGTCAAGGTATTTATCTCTAATAAGGATTGATGTTTAACGGGATGTTCGTACATCCTTCTTTTGCTCTTGTTTAATATATAAACGAAACAACATCTGGAAGTAGTGCTGACCATCCGCCAATCTCGTATGGCCTCCGCCAGGATAACTCACGTAGAAACTATCATAGCGGCCAACTAAATTTCCTTTTACATGACAAGATGCATGAAGTTGGCTTTGGTTCTTGCAGATTGCCCGATATATTGCAAGATAACCACCTTGGTTTTCATACATAATGGTTGTTATTTGAGATGTATCCATCGTAAACAAAACTTGAGAAAAGCACAGAATAAATAATAATGCTATTTTCATAAAATCCTTTGCAAAAATCATGTAAAAAAATCGATTAATTTCAGCGTTCCACAGTAT
>Ga0206919_1219_pt1 | contig 12527 bp, 10 predicted proteins | sample Alteio_BWOrgHeat_67_FD_152962 | JGI IMG/M metagenome (GOLD analysis project Ga0206919, IMG submission 152962) | Enriched cells from forest soil in Barre Woods Harvard Forest LTER site, Petersham, Massachusetts, United States -... | ecosystem: Environmental > Terrestrial > Soil > Temperate forest >... | reverse complement strand
TTAAATGGCGTTGGCACTGCGATGATAAAATAATCTGAGACATCTATATGAGTTGTTGCTCTAAATCGATTTGTCTGCAACGCAACATGTAATTTTTCAAAAAGATCTGGTTCCTGAATGACCGGCTCGCCGTTATTAATTGCGTGAACGCGTTCACTATCAATATCAAATCCTATAACGTCAAATCCTACATCAGCAAGTACAATGCTTGTGGGAAGTCCGATATATCCCAGTCCAACGACAGTAACCTTTTTCATATGATCCTTACTATACATTCCTTTACTCATAGACCATGCTGCAATAAATGTGTTATTTTTGCTACATGGCATATGCTCCTCTATAATACTGACAATTCGTTCAGATGCATAGCCATCTCCATACACAGTAGATGGTTGCATATTATATTTATTATGTAAAAATCCTTGCAGATGTAATCGCAATACATCTGCATTTGTACCAACCAGATGCGCAATGCCTTGTTTAATCCCTTCGTGTCGTTCACTCTTTTCTCGCAACACAAGCACTGTTTTGCCCAAGCTGACCGCCTCTTCTTGAATGCCCCCAGAATCGGTAAGCACGATGTCTGCACGATCAAGCAAATAGACCATATCTTGATATGCAATAGGCTCTGAAAGAAAGCAGTTTGCAAGCGTGTTTAACTTAGATTGTTGCACAGCTTCAATCACTTGTGGATTAGGATGATAGGGATAAAAACAGTAGACCTGTGGATGATCCTTTAAGAATGCATATAGCGTACGCAAGATACTGTTAATCGCACCATTTAATGACTCACGTCTGTGCATCGTAAAGAGCATAACTTGTGCATGTTTACACAGTGCAAGCTGCTGTTTTAACTGCTGCGTAACATGTATCTTATTGCTTGCAATATATTCTTTAGTAATACGCAGTGCATCCACAACAGTATTGCCTGTGCAATGTATGCTGCTTGCGGCGATGCCTTCTGTTATGAGATGTGTAGTGGCGCCTTCAGTTGGTGTGAAATGATACTGTGCTACGCATGAAACAATACGCCTGTTCACCTCTTCAGGAAACGGTGCCGAGATGTCATAGGTGCGCAATCCTGCTTCAATATGACCAACGGGAATATTCAAGTAAAAAGCACTCAGCGCGCACGCCATAGTTGAAGTAGTATCACCTTGCACAAGCACAAGTGATGGATTGGCACGTTTGAAGAACTCTTTTGATTTTTGTAATAATGATTGCGTTATGTAAAATAGATCTTGATTAATGCGCATGACACCCAGATCAACATCAGGCTTGATAGCAAACAGATCGAGTACGTCATATAGGAGCTGATCATGTTGCATGGTTGAGCAAAAAAGCACATGACGGCCAGCCTGTTTTAAAGCCGCATACACTGGCATCATTTTGATGGCTTCTGGACGCGTTCCAGCAACAACAATTATTGGTCCCTCTTTGCGCATTCTTTTAATCTCCTTGGGGCACCTCATATCACAATCTCGTTACCATACAAAACTTGAGCAAAGTTGGCAAGCAGTTCAACTTTTACGTATTTTGTATTAAAATAATTGCCAGTGAGGCATTAAAAATGTTATTATAAAATATATACATAAGAGGGAACTATGAAACGTAATGCAATAATAACATGCTTACTTGCTGCATCCTTATATATACATGCAGCCGCCCCAGAGGAATCTCAAAATAGAGTCTTCTCTTGGTTCAACAGAGCAAGACAGACTGCATCATCTTACGCTACGCAAGCGCAAGAGAGTGCACAAAACTACTGGAACGCCTATCAACCTACAGTTGTTCAAATGGGTGAAAAATTCATCCGAAGATTCACGGCACCCGGAACACCGGTAAGCACCGCAGCTTCTCTAGAACTACATCACCCTGCTTTTGAACGCTTCATGAGCAGAATTCCAAGACCCCAACTACGATATTTATTACAGTATAATCCTATAACTTATCTGGCCGTATTATTGTTAGAAAATATACATAAGCCAAAAGCCTTGCTTGAAAAGCAAATTCAAGTAGTCAGTACCATTAAAACACTCAATCAAGATATCCTAGAGTTACGTCAACAGATTGATAGATTAGTGGCAACTCAACTAGAAGCTGCAAAAATGGCCACTCTCTGTTCTGATCAAAACAGATTATTAGAGCAAGACTTCCATCTTATTGTATCAGCAGGAGCCGCGCAAAACATGCAACCTTTAATTGAAAAGCTCAGTCATAAACAAAACGCACTGCAGGAAGCACAAAACGAGCTCTTGCTACCCTCTTTTACCACAATCCCATGGTGAACAAGCTGAGATTTTCTCCTGTAAATGTGATCCTTTCGCATACGGATTCGCGCATAACTTTTATGTCAAAATCAACTAAATATAACAACTTCTTTGTTTTATAATTGACAATTAGAAAATAATATTGCTATTCTAAATAGTAGAAAAGAAGTATTAGTATAACCATGAAGGAGAACCATGGAAAAGTTTAAAGTTAACATAATAATGCTGCTCAACTTAGTAGCTGCAGGTAGCATGCAAGCTATGGGGTATACCTCACAAGAGCTTTCTGGAGGATTAATGGATGTCTACAGCAAACAAGCTGCAGCATTGAATGAAGGCTTGCAAGGATTAAGACAATCTGGAGCAACACAACAAAGCCTTGACAGACTTGGTACTGGCTTAAGTCAAGCAGCTAATTTACAAACCCTTGGTGAGGGTCTATCAGAAATTGGTCAAGCTGCAAAAGCAGCCGAAGGACTTGCTGCAGCCCAAGCTTTCCAGGACCGAATTAAAAATCTTATAGAAAGTATTACAGTTGAAGATGTACAAAATGCAATCGCAATGTCAACACCTGGCGCTGCTCCAATTAGCGGTTCTAATGTATTTAATAATTATGAAACTGCAAATTTAGTTTTTAGTGCTTACAGCGGCAAGCTCGGTCCAGATCTTCAAAAACTTGCAAGGGAAAAACTTGACCTTATAGAGCAAGGCGGCCAAGGCGTGATAAACTTCTTCAACAATCTTGCTTATCAACAAGAATTAAATAAACTAGCTCAAGCACGTGAAGCAATTGGCACAGGTTTAACGGAAGCTGCAGCATACGCTCAAACACCATGGGGTAAATATTATGGCTGGAAAAATTATTTAGGTGATAAACTATCTCAAGGTGCAGGATATCTAGGTAGTAAATGGCAACAATATGGCCAGCCTGCAATGGCAGGAGCTACTGCATCACCTTATACGCAACCGTTTCAAAATCTCGGTGGCGCTCTGAGTAGTGCTATAGCTAAAACTGCAACTGGCATAAGTGGCGGCGCTGCATCACTTGCAACAAAATACGGTGTCACTCAATTCTTAGACAATAATTGGCCATCAATTAATCAACTTTACCCTGGTATTGAAGCACAATTTAAAGCCCTTCCTGAAAGGGAGCGTAACTTAGTGCTCGGTGCAACGGCCGTATTAATTGGTTCTGCTCTTGCAGGAAAAGGTCTGCAAAAAGGCTACCAATACCTCACAGCCCAGCCAGTCGAAACGCTGAACCAACAACTTGCAAATTTAGAAAAAGAGCAAGAAGCAGCTCTTATGCAAGCAAACAATTTAGCAACAATGGCCCAAGGGATGCCTGAAGGAACTCCTCAACAATTTAATGAAAAACAAAAAACTCGCAGACTTTCAGAAGAGCTTTATCAAAAAGCAAATCAAACTGGAGCAACAATCGAGAATCTTCTTGCACAAAAAAGAGCACAAAATGTAGTGCAAGCTGCTGCCCAAAGGCAACAAACAGCTGCCACATTAAAAGAGATCGCTACAAAAGGAAAAGCTGCTCAACAAGGATGGAGTCGCTACATACCTTCTTCTGTAGGTTCATGGTTTGGAAGAGCGTCTGCTCAAGCACCTGCTCCTACACCAGCACAAGTTGCTGCTGCTCAAGTAGTTGCACCCGCGGTTTTACCACAACAAGAAATTGTCTCAGATGAACCGGAAACATTAGACCAGCAAATTGCAAGATTAACAAGCTTATATAATCAAAAAGTGACTACTTTTGGTAACCTACAAAGAGATTTTGATAGAAGACGCGAGGACATGCCTAGAGCAACAAGACAAAGACTTAACGATGAACTCAAAGCTATACAAGCCCAAATTGCAGAACTTAAGAAACAACAATCTGGATCTGGATGGTTTAGAGGCTGGTTTTAATTAAGAGGAAAACAATAAGTTGATATCTTAACAAGATCAATGAACTGCAGGTGCATGTAAAAGTGCACCTGCTTTTATATGAAAGAGATGCTATCATGAAGAAATATATGCTGCTACTCTGCTGCAACATCATTACGCTAAACAGCCTTCATGCTAGTGATGCTCAAACACACTTTTATAGCTCTTTGATCTCATCACTTTTTGAAAACGCCAATAGATATGATCCCCAAGTTATACATATCGCCATTGGTCTGACCTTAGCACTTATCACCATTATTGTCGGTACAAAGTATGTTCAAGCATATAAGCCCAACTGGCTAACGGCTATGATACAGCAATCGATTGCTGTAACCAATGATGAACTTATAGCAAAAGAAACAGAGAAAAAATTGAGTAAAGAAGTGCTGCTAGCAGAGATAGAAAGAATAATCGATGTTTATGAAAATTTCGTAAAAATTAAATTTGGTGAAATACCAACTGCTTTAAAAGCACGCAAAGAAACACTTCTCAATGAAATAAAAACAATTGAACATAACATTCAAAAATTAATGGGATAGCGTTAGATCATCTACTACATTCAACTTATATGCCTGATAATAAAGCATCGCGACCGCAGTTAATGATCCTGCCACACGCGCTCCTGCATTAATTGCATCCTGTCTGGACAAACATCTGGGGCAAGAACTTTCTTTTGCATATTTTGCAAAGAGGATATCGCACAAATCAATCACATCCCAAGTTAACGAAGGAACTCCCGATAAAAGAATAGCATGCTGAACAAATGTAAGCTCTTCGCCCATTATATGTGATCCGAATTTACTTATATCTTGATCAGAATCAAAGCCATAATTCTTACCCGCACTGACCAAAGCGTATGTAGCAAAGCCCTTGCCAAATCCCTTTGCAAAGTTCCATGCGGCCATACTAGCAGGACTTTGATTCTCTTGCTTGATTATGATTAGTCTATTGTCAGGCTTTTCCGCTGGTTTAGATCCTTTATTAGTAAATTCATTTTTTAATGCAATAACGTCCGCAATCCATGTGGCCTGTGCATGATGCATTGCCAGCATGCATGTAACAAGTATCATTTTTTTCATGATGAAGAAACCCTGTATTTTTTATTTTATGTACATATATTTATTTATTGTAAATACGTATGTTAGTATACCATTAATTTGTTCAAAATGCAGTATGATGGCACCTTTTAAAAAAGCAAATGTATTACTTCGTCCGTTCGCCCTGCCTGTGCGGCGTATCATTGCGTAGACGTAAGCTTGTCGAAGGGGGCTCGACATATATATGATGTAACCACACCGGTTTAAAACTGAAAAGTGCCCATCCTGCATATATGTAGGAGAATAGTGATGGTGAAATATAAACCAATGCTTGCAAAGATTGGCACACAAGATCTGCTTGACGACAAAACACTCTGGTTTGAGCGCAAGCTTGATGGCTATCGTGCATTATGTTACATGACAAAAAAAGGCGTCAAGCTTTACAGCAGGCGCGGCATTGACATTACGCGTCAGTTTCCTGAACTTAACATTCTTGACCGCATCAATGCAAAAGAGTGCGTACTGGATGGAGAGATTGTGGGGCTCAAAAAGAACGGCTTTTCCGATTTTAAGTTCATACAAGGCAGAAGCCAACTCATTAATGATGATGAAATCAAGCAAAAGAGCAAAGAACATCCTGCAACTTATGCCATATTTGATATTTTGAGCAAAGATGGCATATCGCTGATTAAGCAGCCCTATATCAAGAGACGTAAAATATTAAAAGCAACCGTTAAGCCTTCTAAACGTGTCGAATTGCTTTCTGCAACACATGCTGGCAGAAAACTATTTAATTACATGAAAAAACATAAGCTTGAAGGCGTCATGGCAAAGGATCCACAAGGTGTTTATTCACCCGGCAAGCGCACTCGTGCATGGCAGAAGGTAAAGGTCATGAAAGGCATTGAGTGTGTGCTGCTCGGCTACACACATGATGTTAAGGCAATCTCATCTCTTGCGCTAGGTCTTTATGATAACAATGGCAAACTTATCTATGTCGGCCGTGTGGGCACCGGATTTTCTGCAACCAACATAAAGGAGCTGTTGCCTAGACTGAAGAAACATCACAGCGCAAAACCTGCAACAACCATGCCTCACTTTAAAAATTTAATCTATCTTAAACCAACATTGGTTGGTGAAATCAAATATCTTGAACTCACCCCTACTGGCACGCTGCGCCACGCATCATATCTGCACTTTAGAGATGACAAAAAAGCACGTGCCTGCACGTTTGATCAGATCACGTAACCATTTTTGTTTGTGTTCTTGCAAATAAAGCGCTAGAATATCCGCATTAAAAAAGGAGCACCGTGGCAATTACGCATACAATTCCCAAACAACACCTTGTACTCATCTTTGTCATCGCATTTACATTGCGCGCACTTACCTTTTATGCTTTCACCAGTCAAGGCGAACGCTATAAACAGGCTGACAGCGCTGATTATCATGTCGCTGCACTTTGTTTGACCTATGGCGTTGGCATGTGCAGGCCTGATACTGGTGAGCCGCTCTTTTGGCGCACGCCAGGTTACCCTGCATATTTAGTTCCCTTTTACAAAGCATTTCCACCACAAGGATACCAATTTAATGATGCACAAACAGCACAAACAATGTCATTATGGTTTCAGATTTTTTTATCATCGTTCATTCCTTTAATACTGTTGTATCTAGCGCTCTATCTTACACAAACCGTCTTTGTTGCTTATGCAGTTGCAGGCATTGCGGCATTGCATCTGGGACTCGTGCTTGCAAGTGGTTATTTGCTTAGTGAAGGCATTGCACTACTTCCTTGTTATCTATTTTTGTATTTCTTTTATAGAAGCCTTTCAAAGGATAAGACACCTAACAACATAAAACTAGTAATCCTTGCTGCATGCATGCTAGCGCTTTACACGTGGATAAGGCCAATGGGTAACTACATTGCTATTGTGGCAATGCTCATCATACTCATATGCACTGGAAACAACTGGCGGGTTAAAGCTAAAAAGATTGCTCTGTTTGCAAGCTGTTTTTATCTACTGCTTGCCCCATGGTATGTCAGAAATTATATGCATACCGGACACCTCTTTTTTTGCCCGATGTTTGGCGCCTATTTAAACTCATTTTGCGCACCACGTATTGTAAGCAATGTTAATAACATCGAACTGCTTGATGCATGGAAGATACTGGGCTCAACAGCACAACAGCAGTATCTTGAGCAAAAACCAGAATACCTTGCACGCGGGGTGCATTTGCCTAAAGAGTTTGTGTGCGGGCAGATCGCATGGCCTATCTTTTTAGGCTTCCCCCTGCTTGCACTTTATGATTGGATGCGTGAAGTATTCAAAACTGCTTTTGATCTTTATTCCAGTCAACTGGTTGCATTTGTGCAAGGATGCTTTTTTTATGATCCGCTCATAGAGTATCTCAGTGTCAAATATGCTGATTGTCTTTACAACACACCCATGACGCTGTTCATGAGACTTATCGTATATCTTGAACTTCTTTACACCATTTTGTTATGGATAGGATTAATTGGTGGTTTGATTCAATGTATGATAATACCATGTATAAAGCGTTTTAAAGTAAGTGAAGATATAAAAAACATGTTTACATTATGGCTTGGTGTCACACCTATGATTGCAGCGGCAATGTTTATGACCGGTGGCTTTGGCTATGCACGCTTGCGCCTTCCCGTTGAGCCTTTGATGCTGATCTTGTCAATTAGTTACTGGAATTACTTTGTAATTACCAAATATGGTAAGGGAAAATCATGAAACATCTATATTGCCCCTGGCGTCAAAGTTATAGTGATGATCAAAGTGCAGCTCGTCAAGAAGGAGCATCTGAACAAGAATGCGTCTTTTGCACACAACTCAATGCTCATTGCGATGAAAAATATCTTATTTTAAAGCGTTATCAGCACAACGCCATCATAATGAACATATTTCCTTATAATGCAGGCCATCTGCTAGTAATCCCCTATGCACATGTGTGCGACCTGAATCAACTTGATCCTCAAGCACGTCAAGAGATGATGGAATTGACAAACACCTGCACCACATTATTGCGCCAAACACTCAGCGCTGAAGGCGCCAACCTTGGCATGAACCTTGGTTCAATTGGCGGAGCTGGCATCCCTTCACACATTCACATGCACGTTGTGCCGCGCTATGCTCGAGATACTAACTTTCTGGTCACGATAGCTGATACCAAAGCAATTTCTTATGATCTCATTCAAACATATGAAAAGCTGAAAAAAGCCTTGCTTAACAATTGCTAAAGCACATAATACCCGGTATTCTATTAGCCAAAGCCATCATTTGCACAAGCATATGGGCGCAAAAAAGAGTTTATATAAAGGATCACCTATGAAATCCAAAGAGATACGTCAGAAGTTTTTAGATTTTTTTAAACGACATGGTCATGAAGTTGTTGCAAGCTCATCATTGATTCCAGCGGAAGACCCAACGCTACTCTTTGCAAACGCGGGCATGAACCAGTTCAAAGACCTCTTTTTGGGCAAAGAAAAAAGACATTATACACGAGCAACGAGCGCACAAAAATGTGTACGTGCTGGTGGCAAACATAACGACCTTGACAATGTCGGTTTTACCAAGCGCCATTTAACTTTCTTTGAAATGCTGGGGAACTTCTCATTTGGTGATTACTTTAAAAAAGATGCTATTCGTTACGCATGGGATTTTTTAACTCAAGACCTTGGTCTTCCAGCAGACACGCTGCACATTAGCGTATTTAAGGATGATGACGAAGCATATGAACTATGGAACCAGATGATTGGCGTGCCAGCAGAGCGCATTGTGCGCCTTGGCTTTGAAGACAACTTCTGGCAGATGGGAGATACGGGACCATGCGGCCCCTGCACTGAGATCTATGTTGATCGCGGTGTTGAACACGGTTGCAATCAACCTAATTGCGGACCAGGATGCAACTGTGGAAGATTTTTGGAGATCTGGAACCTTGTCTTCATGCAGTTTGATAAACAACCTGATGGAACCAATGTACCGCTCAAAAAGACCGGGGTTGATACTGGTGCTGGGCTGGAACGTGTTACATCTATTGTGCAAAATAAGGATTCTGTCTATGAAACAGATCTTTTCATGCCTATTATCAATCAAGTTGAATCACTCACAGGCGTCTCTTATGCGCAATCACAAGGCGTCATAAAAGCAGCCTTTAATGTGCTTGCTGACCACATCAGATCATCATCACTTCTGATTGCTGATGGATGCGCTCCATCTAATGAAGGACGCGGTTATGTATTGCGTAAAATTATTCGTCGTGCGGCATTATTTGCACAAAAATTAAGTACCGACCAGAACCTTTTTGTCAAATTAGTTCCGGTTGTTGTCAGTGAACTGGGTGATGTCTATCCAGAGCTCAAACAACAACAACGGCTTATTACTGAAGTGCTAACCAGTGAAGTTGACAAATTTGCTATTAACTTGACCCGTGGCAAACAGCTACTTGAAAAATATATTGAAAGCGCACAGGGTAAGACTATCCCTGGCCAAGAAGCATTTAAGATGTATGATACGTTTGGATTCCCTGTCGAACTTATTATATTGATTGCTCAAGAGCATGGCTTTACCGTTGATTTGGAAGGCTTTAACAAGCTGATGGAACAGCAAAAAGAGCAATCTGGCAAAAAAGAGACTGCAGATTTTGAACATGTTAAAGGGCTTGATGTTGATATCAGCACTGAATTTACTGGTTATCATGAACTTGAAACTCCTTCGATCATTACCGCGCTTATTAAAGGACAAGAGTCTGTACAAAGTGTAGATGCTGGGGACATAGTACATGTCATCACGCAACGTTCACCATTCTTTATTGTTGGTGGCGGCCAAGTGCCTGATAATGGTTGGTTAATTATTAAAAATGTTGAAGTTCCTATCAAGAGCGTACGCTTTATTAAAAAAGCAATTGCTGCTGAAATTGAAGCTCCCTGTGCACTCAAAGTGGGCGATGAGCTTATCTCAAAAGTGCATGAACAAAAACGCATCGACGCCATGAAAAATCACACAGCAACACATCTGCTTCAAGCTGCGCTGATCTCATTATTTGGCAAACAGATCAAACAATCTGGATCACTTGTTCATCCTGATTATCTACGCTTTGATTTCACCTATCATGCTACATTGTCTGACGCTGACATCAAAAAAGTTGAAGATCTAGTTAATGAAAAGATCAGAGATGATATTAAAGTCGATGTTCAATACATGCCCTATCGCGATTCGCTCAAACTTGGAGCACTTGCATTCTTTGGTGACAAATATAATCCTGAAGAGGTCCGCGTTGTTAACGTTCCCGATTTTTCAGTTGAACTATGTGGCGGAACACACGTGCCTTCAACGGGTGTCATTGGTGCATTTAAAATCACACAAGAGACTGCACTTTCAGCTGGACATCGCAGAATCTTTGCTGTTACTGGCCCACAAGCAATTAATTTGTTTCAAGAAACATTCAGTACGGTTAAAAACTTAAGCCAATTGTTTAAGGTTAAACCAGAACATGTAATGAAATCTGTGGAAAAATTAAATCAGCACTATAAAGAAGCACAAAAAGAACTTAAGAGTGCACAACACAAACTATTGCTTGCACAGATACCACAACTTATGGCACAAACTGAAATCGTCAACGATGTGCCCTATCTTTTTGCACTCTTTGAAGATGTTCAACCGGATACATTGAAAGAAGCAATCAGTTATGCTGCGCAAAAAGCTGGTTTTTATTTCTTTGGTACCGTTCTTGAAGATAAAGTTAACTTCATTGCTATGACCTCGGGTGACGTTTCAAAACGTTTAAATTTGAAAGAATTTTCAACGTGGTTGAAAGAACATGCTCATTTGCAGGGTGGTGGAAGTCAAACAATAACTCAAGGCGGTGGCGCCAAATTTGATGCCAATTTAAGAAATATGATTAAAGAATGGATTAATAAACAATAACAATCTCGAAAAATCTATGTTTAAAGGTACATTTATGAAATCTTATAAGCACATAGTAACATCTACACTGTTTTTGTTTACGATCAATGCACAAGCTTCTGCTTTACATGATCCGATACAGGACCAAATAGCTTTAGTAAAATACACACACAAGAACTTGCAAATTCTTGGTGAACATTCTGGCCCTAATACCAGTAGCTTGCTCCATTTAGCACGAATCCATAACCATGTCTTATTATTCAAAGACCTTCAACATCGCAGCGCGCAAGAAATTGAAGCTGCGTTAAAGAAGATTAATGTGGATACTGATGAAGCTTTTCCTTCTGAAGCAAATTATGTCCAGTGTAAACAAAACAACAAAGAATTTAACCAGAATCTTATCACAACGCTCAACACTATAATATTCAAATATTATAATTCGCATGACCAACGTTATCTACGGAATAATTTTTATAGTGATGTGTATGCAAAAATATATGACATGATAACTGAACCAGAAGTTGCATCCTATTTAATCAAAGAAGTCGAGCGCCTTGATATCCTATATCGAAAATAGAAATTCATTCAAAAAAGTGCATTAAATTACCACCTGACTACTTAGCAAAATAATTTAATGTAATATATACTCATAATATTAAATCACTCTATGTATAACAAAAGGTATTTATGCTGAAATACAAGTATATAGCAATAACATTACTTGCTTTATATAGCGCAAGTATAAGTGCTGTACACACAAAACATAATCCAGATCACACAGAAGGCCATCGAGTTGCTAAAATACGATTAGCGCAAGTTGCTAACTACAGATTACACCAGTATCGCATCCCCTGCGGCCCTAAACCTAATCTTAAACTCCGACGTAAATTAAACATAGGAATACTTTCTAATATGGCAGAATTACTGAGCCAACGTGAATTACAATGCAATAATCCTCTACGTGAAATTGACACTCATGCCGCAGAGAATCCTGCTCAAGTTTTTCCTTCTGGTGCCTCTTATCTGCAAAGTTTTCAATATACTAAGGCATTCTCAAAAAAGTTAATTACCACGCCTGAAGGTCTAGATGCTAAGTATCCTCATTCAAATAATCCTGAAAACAATTGCCTCATTGATGTAAAAGAGATGATAGGACGTATCAATAGACCTTATGCGCAATAACAATCGATAAAAGATGATACCTTACCTATACCAGCAAGGTTATGCTGTAGCTGCCGAATTTGCACGTCTAAAGTTCAAAATAGCAACAATATTGCGAAACGTTTGATTGTGTACGCTTAATGGTTGCCTAAATGTGTTTGCACAAATTTTAAACTTCTTGACCCGAGCAATTC
>Ga0206919_1213_pt2 | contig 12598 bp, 17 predicted proteins | sample Alteio_BWOrgHeat_67_FD_152962 | JGI IMG/M metagenome (GOLD analysis project Ga0206919, IMG submission 152962) | Enriched cells from forest soil in Barre Woods Harvard Forest LTER site, Petersham, Massachusetts, United States -... | ecosystem: Environmental > Terrestrial > Soil > Temperate forest >... | reverse complement strand
CGATGGCATCAATTGTTGTTCTTAAAAAGGAGGATATATGCAAAGAGACGATTCTTTTGAACTCTACGACATAAAAGTGGAAGTCATCAACAATGGCATAAAACCGATGGCCTGCAATCATAAGCCCGGAGACTGTTTTTTTCTTTCTGGCGAGAATTTTTCTTTGCCGGACGGTCAGAGTTTTCCTGTTTACTGTCTTGCTGCCTTAATCCCGATCATTACCGTAAAGCAACGGATGACAGACCCGAATGACTGGATAAGTACAGATCATGAAGTTGCCTGTCCCGATGTGAATTGCGGAGGAGTCTTTAAAATATCGCGAGTGTGTAAAAAAAAATTTTATCATCATCAGGTAACTGCAACGAGGAAATGTTATGAATAAAAAATCAGAAGTCTCAAATATAATCAGAGGCTGCTGGCAGCTTGCCTGCGGTCATTCGCAACAAAAAACAGATATTCAGCCGATCATAAACGCCATCGATTGCGGATTTGACACGTTCGATTGCGCAGATATTTATTTAGGGGTAGAAGAACTCATAGGACAGGCGGCCAAAGCTGCCGGAAAAAAAGTGTATGTCCACACTAAATTTGTACCTGATCTCGATGTCTTGCAGCATATAGACCAAAAATATATCGAAAACATCATTGATCGAAGCCGCAGACGCTTGGAGGTAGAGTGCATCGATCTCGTACAATTTCACTGGTGGGATTGGAATGTGAAAAATTATTTGCCGGCTATGAAGATCCTTTCCCATCTGAAAGATCTTGGCAAAATTGCAAAAATTGGTCTGACAAATGTCAATAAAGTATATCTGGAAGAATTTACAACACATTTTGAGGTTGCTTCGCTGCAGGTCCAGGGTTCACTATTTGATAAACGGCTTGAACGGGGCTTAAAGGAATTTTGCCGCAACATGAACATCAAAATATATGCTTACGGCTCTTTACTTGGTGGTTTTTTACACAAAAATTGGTTGAACAGGCCCGAACCGTCACTTGAACAATTGCAAAATCGTTCGTTGGTTAAATACAAACTGCTTATCGATTCGGCCTGCGGATGGAAAGAATTTCAACGGCGACTGCTGATTTTGAATAAACTGGCGGAAAAGTACCACAGCGATATTGGCTGCATCGCCATTGCTGCCTTTCTTCAGGCGGGATGCGCCGATGCTGTTATTGTTGGATTGAGTCCACGAAATTATGCAGCTCAAAACCAAAGCCTGGCTCTTCTTCCCCAATTAGAGGCACACGAACTGCAAGAATTGCATGCCTGGGCCTGCAATTTGGCAGGAGATCCGTACGATGAAGAACGGGACATCACCAAAGCACATGCTAAAGTCATGAAATACAACTTGAATGCCAGGAAAATAAATGAGAAAAAAAGTCCGTTTTAGGGTAACTAAGGAAACATTGATTGCCAATCATATTTGTACACTTTTATAAGAAATTTAACAGGATTTGCAGGATCAGGATAGAAAAGACATCCATGCATATCCTGCCGCTTAAGGCGATCCTGCAAATCCTGTTAAATTTATTTTGTATTTAGAATTCCTGACTGAATAAGAGAATTAGTGAATTTTTTGGATTATCTGTGATAAGATACAGATCTTATACCGGAGTCATAGTAATGAAGGAGATCTGGTTACATGTCATATTCCGCTTCAATTTCACAAACTCGTTCGACTGAAAATGCCCATCACCATATATCAGCCCCCCGACCGCCATCATCTGCACCAAATCATTTGGCAGAACGGATCAAAAGAGCTTATTTGATTGTTATTCAAGACTTCAGCTATTACCTTTTTAAAAAAGGGTGGAAAATTACATCCATGATATTTCCCACAATATTCGGTGAACCGGTTGTCAACTTCCGGTGTAGCATTCGACGTATTGTTGGCTGGAAAGCTCAATGGGACAAACTCAATTTCTATAATGCTTTAGAACCGAAAAGCTTAGACAAATTACGCACTCGTTTAAAAACCGATGATCCAGTTAATAATAAACCTCCTTTAATCCTGTTTTGCGGCCTTTTTAGTACCCCCGATATGTGGTTACCCTGGTCAAAACAACTGCACCAAGCCCAAAAGAAAGGCTTAATTGGTCATGTCATCACCTTACAGCTTTCTAATCATTTACCTGCACGCATGACAGAAGTCTATCATGTGGTTGAAGCCATTACTACTATTTTCAAAGAGCAAGGTAAAACAGAAAAAACCGATCTAATGGGACATTCGCTTGGCGGCTATGCAGCGCACTTAGCCCTTACCAAAAAAGAATATATTCATATTCATGACGAGAAGCATATAGAACGTCGTTGGCATAGCATTGCCCCCGAACATCGCAATCCATTAGTTCGAAAAGTTATTTCCGTAGCAGCGCCGACTTGGTTGTGCTGTGCGAATCAAAAAGATGAAACGACGCAGTGTAAAGAACATAAACAAGATATTTATCCATGGAAAATATTTAAAAACAAAACTGTGGCAGCTTCGTATACTGAAAACCAAGTTAATGATATTCAAGCCAACCATGAAGGCATTTACGATTTTGTGGCTTCCTTGGATGCTATCTCTCCCAATGCATCACCCTTACCTGTCAAACAGGTACGGATCTTCAATGAAACCCATTGCAGCATTTTGTCAAATCAGAAAGTATGTGCGGCAGCTATTGAAATTCTTTCTGAATAGTCTCCTTTTTTAGCTCGTCCCAAATGGGGATGAAATCCTGAAGCATCTGCACGAGACCAGATTCGCGCGATGCATTGCAACACTCCCGGGCTTGCAAGATATACACTGCTCGGCGCAGGATGTGGTCTACCGCTGCTGGTATGATTGGGTTTGCGACATCGTTCAGGCTCGCATATGCCTCTGCGGTGCGGGTGGCAAGATCCTGATGGATACAGAAGAGCTTTCCAAATTCAATAGAGTAGTCTCCAATCGCGGCTTCCGAAAAATCGAAGACACCGGTCACTTGTTCCATATTCGCATCGAACGCCAGGTTTTCCCCGTGAAGGTCGTTATGCAAAAGGACAAGGTTATTTGCACTGCAAGGATTCTGTTTGGCATAGACCAGCGCCTCACTTATGATGCGTTCGATTTCACTGGAAGGAAGTGTGCCGGGCAGGCTCTGTTCGATCTGTTGCACCGGAACATGATATTCTTTGTATCCCCATTGGAGAGCCTCTTCCACAGAAACAGCATGGTGAAGCTGAGTTAGAAAAAGTGCGAGTGATTCTGCAATCCCCTGGCGGACATCGACTGTAAGATTAAGATACAATTCCTCGTTTAGAGACCCTCCAATAATTTTGCGATAGCCTGCAAAGGCCGTACGCATACCAATGTACTGATAATGAGGAATCGGCATTGACACGGTATTTTCCAGGTGTTTTAGCAGCAATTTTTCCCGCTTAAGTATGGGTATAAATTCTTCCAACAGTGGAAATCGAAAAATCCATTCCCCGTTTATATCAGCTACCAGATTGTCCCAACCTGCAGTGATGAGCGTCACAGTGTTGATGGCAAGGTCAGAAACCTCATCAATAAGCACTGCACGCACAGCCCTCTCATCGTGCTGTTGAATTGGGATTGGATGATTTCCATATAGAGTAAGCGGGCATAGCCATGCGAGAACCAAACATAAGTCTACCAGCAAGCATTGCCGCTTAACTATTTGAATCATTTTAAAATTTTTCCAATTTCAATATCTCTTGAATCTGTTTCGTAACCTTCAGGATCATTGAATGGCATTTTTATGTATTCATGCCGACAATAAAAGTTGTATGCTTTTTGTGTGGATTGAACCAATAATGATGTAAAGCCTTGATGACACAGCCACCGCTCACAAAGTTTCAAGAACTGGCTTCCGGATCCGCGATTGCGATAGTTTTCATCTATTACAATAATCCGCAAAGCTGCTCTACATTCAGCCCAAAGTTGAAGATGAGCATAGCCAATAATACTTGCGTTTTTATAGAAGACAAAGTGCACATGATCTTTGTGCCCGAATGTCGAAACATAAGGATCGGGATTCGATTTGAAAAAATATTTCTTCCTTAACGCAAGTGCTGTTGCCCATTCCCTGTCCGTTAAAGCTTTCACCATGCGCCATCCCTCAAAACCATTCTTTGCGTCAATGCCGGCAACAAAGCTCTCTTTTCCATTGCAATATTGTTGAATATCATAAGGAAATTTCTCAGCCAACTCTATCTTGAGGCACGCATAGCTTTGGGCATCGTCTTGATGAGAACGGATCCAGTCGCGAAATCGTAAATACCGGTCAATTTCAGGATCGCCTTCTTCATAAACATGTACATGATGGGTTCTAATCGTCTTGCCTTTTTGAAAATAGCGGCGAAAAGCAATTCCATATTCCCCCTTTGATTCATATCCCAAACCTTCCATCGCTTGTGCCGCTTTATCGACCTCTTGAATATTTCTTACAACAGGAAGGATGTCAATAATCGGTTTTGCACATAAGCCCGGAACTGAAGTCGATCCAATATGATGAATAGCTACACAATTAGCCCCTAAAGCGTTACGAACAAGAGTCGCCTCCGATTCAAACATTGCGGGCCAGTTTGGGTTGTAAGAGACAACTTCGATGCTAGTATTCATGATGTTTATCAAAATTTAGTTAATAACGCAACTTCACTATTCAGGCAGTTTTACCATACCATCATTTGTTAATGTCCAATGAGGCTGCAAGCCTTGAAATCACAAAATGTACTTTTCGAGTTCAAGTTCGTAAAAGTCAAAATGAAAATGCCCTGTAGGCATGCGAGGAACTTCTTCATTCCAAACACTTAGCAAAGTTTTATAAGCGATGCGTATTGGCAATCCTTCAGGTAAGTCAGCAAGATAATTGTAAGCAGCCCATGTATCAAGGATTTTATCCACAAGTGTTTTAACCTCATCATCTTCCAGGCTCTCTGCTGAGGGAAATTGTTCCATCAAGACTCCTAGATGCCCTCCAAGGGGCTTAAGATCAAACTCAAGCTCCATGACTTGCATCATCACATCTTTATCCTGCGCTAAATAATCCTGATCCTTATAAACATTGGTTTTAGATCTTTCCAAAGCTTGCAAAATGTCATCAATGTTCTCGTTTGCTTTCATGATAACTCCTAATTCTCTTCAAAAGTTTGTTCTATATTATTAGCTTCTCAGCCGTTCTGAATGCTATCTCTACAACACCGCGAGGTTCAAACATGGCTATAAATTGTTGGTGCATTTCTGACCGGTCTTCTTCAGCTGGTGTAAGAAGAAATTCTCTAGCATATTCAGCTATATCCTCCACAATTCGCTCATGTCTGTAATAGGCTAAAATGGACATGTTGATTTCTCTCTTTCCATAGCCTTTATAAAAAAATTCTTCTTCGTGGGGATTATTCCAGACGTTAGCTACCCCTCCCCCGATAAACATCAGATCGCGTTCTTTAGGAGCCATGACAGGTTGATCCCAATCGACGATATAGATAGAACCATTTTCACTTATCAATACATTGCCTCCATGGATGTCTGCATGGCATAGCACGAATTCTGCTGCTTCCTGCTGAATCTTTTGAGCAAGCAGTTCCGCACCATCCAGTAGGCGATAAATTTCATTTTTGTGTTCTTTCATAAACAAAATCAGCTTCCTGGCCCACTGATCACCATCTGGCTTAGCTTCCATATGATCATATAGCGACCGGACGATATTTCGCCATTTGGGGGAATAGTCTTCTCTTCTTACCAGATCCTGAATTGCTGTAGGCAGCTTAAATTCATGAACCTTTCTCAATACTTTGCCGAGAATAATCCATTGATCATCTGTGAGAATTTGGCTAAACCCATTCTGATTTTCAATATAGGGGTAAACAATGAGAGTATACCCATCGATATGTTGCGTTGACAGTCCTTGAGAAGTTTTGACAGGAGGAATGATTTGTTGTATTCCTTCATTATGCAATAAATCAAGTATAGCCACTCCTGTATCATGATTATGGCCCCTTTTTAATTTTACGAAATACAATTTCTGATCAGATCCTTGCACCTTATATACCGATGCATTCATATCGGCACCCAATAGGAGTGGGGTCAATGAAGCAACTTCGATGCCATAGTAAATATTTAAGTATTCAATAATATGTCGTTCTGAAAGAGACCGTTTACCTGTCATAATAATAAACTAATTTTTAGCGGATTAGGGTTATTCAAGAAATTTTGGTAGCGTGCACAAAACAAAACACCAGGATCTTGGCGCCCTGGCCACTTTCTTCGCCTCAATTCAATCTATGCAGCTCAGATTTTTTTACAGTATTCACATAATGATTGCGTAATTGATCTTCAACCCTGCTGTTTAAATAGGCTTGATACACTTGTGCCTCTTTAGAACTGGAACTGTCAATTTGTGTGACAGAACGTCCGGCAATTTGGCCAATCATAGCAGAAGAATTGATATGACTCTTGTCGAAATACCCATTATTCATATTGTCTATATAAGCTTGGCAGTGCTGGTATTGCTCCATTAATTTCTTTCTTCTCATTTCTAGTTCTTCATCGATTACAGACATGAGAGCCTCCTTATTATTAAACAAAGTAATTTTACACTTGGATTATATCACATAAATAATTATAAAACAATGTAATGTTGTCAATTTAAAAATAAAAAATGGAGTGCCAGAAACCACACATGAATAATAAAACTCACACAGTGGAATTTGTCGATACACTTCCTGCAGAAGTGGAAGAAAAAATGTGCAAAGATCTTGTAGAATATGAAAGTAGTCATGGCATTGATGTAAATTACAAAAAATTTGCGGTTATTCTCAAGGATGAAACAAATGAAGTGCTTGGTCTTCTCAATGCCTTCACTGCATTTTCAGAAATATATATTGATGATATGTGGGTTTCTAAGCCTTTTCGCGGAAGAGGCTATGGGAAAAAATTACTCCAGGAGCTCGAAAATCATTTCAAAGGCAAAGGATTCAATAACATCAATCTCGTTACCAGTGCATTTTCTGCACCTGGATTTTACAAGAAATGTGGTTTTACGGTTGAATTCGTAAGGGAAAATAAAAAGAATCCCAAACTCACCAAAACTTTTTTTATAAAATACTTTGATGATGAAATACAGACGCAGGGCATTTTAAAAAAAGAAAATGGATGTTCCTAGCAGCATCTAAATAACGCGATGGGCGAGTTTATCGACGTACTATGTACTAGACCCAAGGCAACAAAGCCGTCCCGGCCTTATATTGAAGCAAAAGAAAATTGGTTCTAGGTATTGCACATTCGCGATAAAACACATCACCAAATCATGAATTCTTGATTTGGTGATTTAATCAACTCAAAAGATCTTCTTGATACGCTTCACGACTCATTTCACCTATTTAATTAACTCTTTCAGAATTGACTAAACCAAGGATGCATTGTTTCACATCCAGAATAATTGAACAATAAAACCGCAGTAGCGGGCAGGACAATCGTATCATAGTATTTTTTGCAGCCAGCCACAAAGTGGCGTAATATTACTGCCCAGGCTGAGCGTGCGCTAAGGCCTAGATGGAAAAAAAAGATATTGAGTCCTGAAGAGGCTGTGAAAAATGAATAATATCCAATTTTCTGTCGCCGCTTCCGCGGCTGCTCTTATTGGCATTCATACCCCAGGCTCGCGCCTGGGGCTACATGCTTTGGCCGTTTCACGGCCATGCTTGCAGTTTTGGGGCTAAGCCGCGGAGCGGCAGCAGCATGTAGCCCCAGGCGTGAGCATGGGGTATCATCGCCAAAAGTAAAAGCCGCGGAAGCGGCGACAGACACTCGCAAGTCGTTCATTTTTCACAGCCTCTTCAGGACTCAATAATTTTTTTTCACATCGCCCAGGCCTTCGCTTACGTTATGGCCTTAAGCTGTAGCATTTCGCCGCTATGCGGCTGGCTGCAAAAAATACTATAATACATCAGCCCTGATACCAAGCTATACCGAAGGTGGTTCAAAAGTTGGGATTTTGACAAGGAGGCTGCCCAAAATTTTTCGTCTGGAGCGAGAGACCATTGCCTATGGCAAGGCACGAGTGAAGACAAAAATTTTGATGCAAAGCCGACGCCGACAAAAACCAATTTTTGAATCACGTTCGGTATAATATTTGAAGTGTTGACTTTCCATAAAAATCGCCTTTTAATCATCTAAGAAACTCCACGAACTATGAGATTTATAATAAGCGTAATTCTAAGCTTTTTGCTTTTCTTCAATCCATGTAGCTATGTCGCTCATCATTTGTGGGTTTGAGACAATATCGAGATGCTTAACGCCATCAATAATCTGAATATCCCGGTCTGAAGCTTCCATAACTTTAAAATATTCCGAAGGGTCATTGGCTTCATCTTCTGCACCCACAAATAAAACGAATTTCCCTTTCAAAGCTTTGATATCGCTGTGATAGGGCAAGCGAGGATGATATGAACTATAAAGATTGAAGGAATAAGAAAGGGTTTCCGTACCGTCGCAATACTCAGTTGGCCTATTAAACCGAATGACATGAGTATGATTCAACTTTTTTATCCCCATTAAATTGAGAATGGAAAGCACTATAATTCTGGTAATAGAAACCGTTGCCCAACCTCCTGCAGTTCCTTGCCTCATTGAGGGGGCAGTTGGAATAGCCGGTGACAAAAGGACATATCCTTGAATTAAATTTTTGTAAGAGCTACCAGCAAAACGTATCGCTAAGCCACCTCCGCTTGAATGTCCAACAAGATAAATTTCCTTTTCATCCAGCTTAAAGCAATTAATCAAATCAACAAGATCATCTTCGAGTTGTCCGATATAACTACAATCGCCAGGTGATGCGCCCGACATATAATGCCCGCGTAAATTAGGAATATAAACTTGACCGACACCTCTTTTTGAACTGAGATAGTCTGCTAAAAGATGAAGATATTCGCCATGAGCACTGGACCCATGTAAGAGAATGATAATGCGATCTTTATTTTGGCTGTCATAAAAGCGATAACTCAATGACGCCCCATCTCTTGCTTGAAATTGTTTGAGGGAGGGTGCTTCTTTATTAAAGCTCGGCAACGACTTAAAATCAAATACTTCGCGCTTATTTTGAGATTCTTTCATCATTCATCTCTTTGTAATTGACTAGCGTATCTGAATGAACTATTTTTTCGTTTTAGTCGCCACTTCCCAGCTCCACAGCAGGGTAATTTTCAGAATAGGGTTCCCCGGAAACGCCATAGTAGATGACTACTCTTTTTCTAAAGTCTACAATATAACTCACCACTCCTGCCTCCCAACAAGCCTTTAAGAATTCCGGAAAAGAGCTTTGACCTGCTTGATCGATCTTTAATGCATTTATTAGAGCCTCGCGATCAAATAGAGGTATATCTGCAGTCGTGTTAATAAGGGACGTACCTTGAGTTACAACAGGACCATGCTCAGTAAGATAGATACTCTGGCACGAAGGAAGGTTCCAAATATTCCGAGTGATACCAGCTTTTCTTAAAGCTTCAGCAAGATACGGGAATCCCCCTACCTTAGGGCGAATGCTCATGGCGAATTGTTGTGCTTTTAGAAGGTTTTCGACAGCTTTACTCATATTTTTCTCCTGACTCTCAAGTTACGGTTAAACTTCTTTTCTATTCTCCACTATAGCTAAAAATCGGACTATGTTCTATATAAATAAATTGTTAAGATCCCATATCAGGAATCAATGAATAGGAGGAATATAAAATGACTATAGGTCCAGCACAACTAACTCCATGTGGAGATTTTGTAAATGGAGGGGTATGCACTACCCTTGCACTTGCTTTCACTCACCCGGCTAAACCTTTAAAAAATTACTTGTCTACAGAATGTTACTGGATGCATACATATAAAATAGAGATAAAAGACCTTCACTTACCTTTTTTTCCTCATTCTCTTAGCAGATCGTTAGCACAAAGTGCGGCCTTTGCGACGTACAATATAGGCAGACAGCATTTACAAGACAACAATGGGGTTTTAAGTACGAACAGCAATTTGGCGATCAGCTGCTTTGCTGCCATACCAGGAGCACCCCTCAATGCAAGTTGCGAACAATTGATGATCAGAAAGCAACTGTATGGGAGAAGATTAACAGATCACTTTAAAACTATTTATCTGACAGAGGGTATATGCAAGGGTGTTTTTAAAGGATCCGTTGCAACAGCAGGAAGGGATATTAGCCTTAATCTCGGTGTACGCGCATTCAACGATATTGCAAAAGAAAAACTTCAACCCGTTGTACCTAATCCCTTCGTACACGAAGTTTGTTCTGGGTTATCATCTGGGGCTGTGGCCGCCTTTTTAATGCACCCATTTGATATAATCAAGACACGGATGCACCAAGCGGGGTTTGAAAGTAATAATTTCAGAACAACTGCAAAAATAATATTTCATCAAGAAGGGATTCACGGATTATTATTTAGAAATTTAGCACCACGCACAATTGCAATGAGTCCGCTTGTCTGTGCTATTACAATGTTAAAGGAAAGAATACCTTATTTTCTTTCTGATCGTCAGGTATAAATGCTACCGCCAGCTACATATATTGAAAAAGCAGATTTCAACGTGGTTTAGCCCACCAGTTGCCCATGGATTTGCCAGATTGGTTAGTAATAATAACGTATGAAAAAGTTGAAAAGTGCCAACGTTTTTATCCAAGATACCGAAAGATTTCCAGATCTGGTGATGAGTTTGGACAATATATGATACATCTTGACATTTGATATCGCTTTCGATATCATCAAGGTATGAGTAAATTTGAAAAGATCAAACTGAAAATCAAGAACAGCCAGAATGTCTCCTACGAAGAAGCGGAAATTTTTCTACTTAAACTAGGTTTCAAGATGAGATCGCCAGGGAGCTCTCACTTTATTTTTTGGAAGGAAGGATATCAAAAGAACATATCTCTTAGAAAGCGATCCCAGCTTCTGCCCTATCAAATTCGAATGTTGGAGGAGGTTGTAAAAGATTATGAGCAAAATGAAAAAAACGAAGGACAATAAAGGATTAGATTACTATTTGAATCTTCCTTGGACCTATACCATTGAAACAGAAACCCATGAGGGATCCTGTTATTATATTATTAGGGTCAATGAGCTACCAGGTATCTGCACAGATTCCGAAAGTCTGGACGAAGGCATGAACGTAATAAGAGACCTTATTGCTTGTGCGATAGAGATCTATCAAGAAAAAGGTGAGCCAATTCCTGAACCAATTGATCGAGATCATTTCAAGGGTAAAATCTTTTATCGGACAGATAGCGAACGTCATTACCTTATTGCTAAAACTGCACAAAGAATGCATAAATCAATCAGTAAAACCTTAGACACTTTAATTGATAAAGGTTTAGAGCAGCTAAGAGCTATCTAAAGACGCAAAAATTATTAAGAATATGGAAACAGACTTGGATTCGCAAGAGGAAACATTTTTATCGCTTGCAATCTTATTTTACGCGATGGGAGTTTTTACAAAGTAGCCAGGTCGTCTCGACTAAGATCAAGGCCGAGACGGCCTTGTTACCTTGGTCACATTAGATGATAACCTCCTTCTATGGTTGATAAAACCACTAAGCAATGTAAAAAAGGACCCAATGAAACACACAGGTCATATCGACATCGATGGTTTTACACTAAGATATCTTACAGAAGGAGAAGGCCCCGATGTTCTGGTAATCGGAAGCTCAGTCTATTATCCACGCAGCTTCTCACAAAAACTCCGAAAATTTCTCCGGCTGCATTTCGTCGATTACCTGAAATGGCTAAAAAATGGATGATCCCGCTGATTTATATCGAACACCTTGACTCTCTTGTTGGATAGTGAATGATATCATATATGGTTGAATTTTTCTTGGACAAGTTGCGGTAGCCATGAGCTTGATGAGCACAAAAGCGAAGACCTTCCCCTTTTGTCAATGGTTTCCAGGTGTGATTCAAAAGAACTTCCATCGACCCTTCAGCCACAAGTACGTGCTCGACAACATTTGGTTGATGAGGAGGAGACAGGTGCTCACAGCCGGGTAAAAGCTCTATTAAAAATATTTCACAGTGCAGCTTCTCGTCATAAGGAAAGATCGGAAGCACCTTAATTTTGTCATCGCTTGGGTGAAGGGCTTTTGTTTGGCCGGTGCTGTAGTCCGATTGCTCATCTGCTATAAAAAGGGAAAAAGGGACTGTAAAGCCGCTCGCAATCTTCCATAGCGTAGAAATGGTTGGACTCGATTCCGCACGTTCAATCTGACCAAGCATTGCTTTACTTACGCCTGTTTCCTGCGCAGCCTTATCCAGACTCCACCCACGTTCCTTTCGCAGTGCCTTTAAAACTGATGCTATGCGATTTAATATTTCCATCATGAAAAATTCTAGTAAAAATTACTTGTGCGTTATAGCGCACATATGCTAAAATAGACTCAATATACAAGATAACGGACAAAATTTATAGGAGAATTGTATGACAATACTTAGCAAAAGCGCACAGATCGTACAAAGAGCCCTTTGCGAAAAAGGATTGGGGTTTGCAGTCGTCGAACTTGATGCGAGCACGCGCACCGCAAACGATGCTGCGATGACAATCGGTTGTCAAGTCGGACAGATCGTAAA
>Ga0206919_1218_pt1 | contig 12612 bp, 13 predicted proteins | sample Alteio_BWOrgHeat_67_FD_152962 | JGI IMG/M metagenome (GOLD analysis project Ga0206919, IMG submission 152962) | Enriched cells from forest soil in Barre Woods Harvard Forest LTER site, Petersham, Massachusetts, United States -... | ecosystem: Environmental > Terrestrial > Soil > Temperate forest >... | reverse complement strand
AGGTAACCTGTAAAGGCAACGCCTAAAGTTAGCAGGCCTATCCAGCCCAGCAAGTGAAAAAAAGCATATAAGAGAAAAAAGAATAAGACAACCCCGATTAAGCGAACACAAAACCAGATGAGATCTTTCAAAAAGTTTCCCTGGCCATTGTTTTCACTTCCTTTTTTTTTAATTTTTGTTCTGGTTATTAATGAGTTGAAAATATTTTTCAAGTTGGGTGAGTTATTTATTATTGTTTTGATTGTCAATAATCAGGGAATGCGCTTTTTGTAGTTTAGGCGTAAAATTAATGGAATATTTCTAAGCGGGCCGTTGGATACTGAAAAAGAAGCATTAAATGAGAAAATAAAAGCAGCTTGATTTTATTAAAAATCAGTATTTTAAAGGATTAGAAATAATAATGATTAAACTATTGAAAGGATGTGGAATTTCGGATTTCAGGCCTTTGCTTTGTTGCTTATTTCCGGAACGTTTGGGATAAATCAACTCCCCTTTCACTGTCTTAAACACTGACACTTTATCCCCTGCCATATATTTAAGGAGATATATGACCCGACTCAAATTGCGAAGCTGGGGGTATATCCAATCCAGAACTGTTTTATGCATTAATTTTGTTATTTGTTTTAACTTTGATAAAATTTTAATGCACCAATGAAAATTGTTCTCGACATAAAAGATAGTAAGGCAGAATATATATTAGATTGGTTAAAACAATTTACTTATGTAAAAATTACTGCGGAGAAAAAGTCTAAAAAAGCTTCAAATAAATTGCTTGTGCCTACATCTGTAATTAAAAAAGCTGCTGAAAAACAAAAAATCAACGAGCCTAATAAAATACAATAAATATTGTTGAAGGGTCCGGTAATGACAGATAATCAATACAGGGATTTTTTAGAAAAACGTAAACATTTTAGCGCGTGGAAATGATATGCGTTGATACCGATATCCTTATCGAGTATAATCGAAAGAAAATTAAGTCAGAATCATTATTGTATATCTTATCCGGGGATTTTGAAATTGCAATAACCTCCGTTACTGCTTATGAGATTTTAAGAGGAGATGATCTGTCTGAGGATCAATTTTGGAACGATTATTTTGCAAGAATAAAAATACTGCCTTTTGATCTTGAAGCTGCAACCATGGCTGGAAAAATATTCCGCAATTTAAAGAGCAAACCCATTGATATGCCCGATTTATTAATTGCCGCCATTACGCTGAACCATAATCTACCTTTGGCAACTCTTAATAAAAAGCATTTTGAAAGAGTGCCAGATTTGCAATAATTGCAAATCTAAATTCAACTACTCCCCCTTCACCATTTTAAACACTTTTATTAAATCCCATGTTGTATAATTAAGCAGATACATACCCGGGCTCAGGTAGGGGGGCAGAGAATGGATGGTAAATATGTAATTTCCGGCAGCCTGGTTGTCTATTTCATTGGTATATACTTTACGCCCAAAAGCATCAAATAGCATTATTTGTATGCTGGTTTGCTTGCTTAATCCAAAGTGCACATCAATATGGTCTGAAAATGGATTTGGTGAAATAAATACGGTATCTCTATAATGTGGTGGTGGAAGAATAATGCTGTCTTTAACATGAATGCTTGTATCAAATCTACCGCTGCAGCCCCATTGATCAATGTATGTAAAGAGAATAGCATAATCCCCATTGTTTTTATAAACATGCACCAACTTATTATATTTTACAAGGTTGGTATCGCCGGTATTCCATTGCGGGTTTTTTATGCCTGTGCTGTCAGCATTCAAAAACTGGTATTGCCTGAAACCGGTTTTGGTAATGTCGGGTGATAAAATAACAGGTTGGTGAACATGCACAGATTCACTGTCATGCGTCGTACATGTGCCGTTTGAAGTGGCGAGGGTAATATGATAGGTCCCCGCGTTTTTATACAAATGGGTAGGATGACTTGCCGTATCTCCACTATTGTCCCCAAATGTCCATTTATACGATAAAGGACTGGCCCCTGAATCTAAAAAACTAATCGGTGCACCCAGGCAAATATTTTTGGGAGAGCTGATATGGGAAACCAGGTAAGGAAGGATTTTAATAACACTGGTTACTGAATCTCTGCAGCCTGTGGCAGGGTTATTTTCTACCAATATTACCTGGTAATCTCCTGATTTTGGCCAGTTTAAATAGATATAATTTTTGGCTGAAAAAACAACATCAGCGCCATCAAAAGTCCAGTTATATTTGTTTTTAGCCTCATAGGCCGAGGTTTGAAACATAGCCGTATCGCCGGTGCATATTTTTTGCGGGCCTGTAATACTCCCGTTTACCGTATTAACGGTAACAATGGCAGTATCTCTTGATGTGCAACCGATTAATGAATTTGTCGCCTTTAAATAATAGGTGGTTGTAACGCCAGGGCTTACTAGAATTTTAGAATCCTGGCTATGAAACCCTGCTGGTTTACTGGTCCAGTCATATTGGTAACCATGGACTGAATCTGCACCAATTGTGGTTGTAAAGCCCATGCAAATGGCACGGTCAGGCCCTGCAAATGCGGTTGCTGAAGATATATTTACCAGCGCATAAGCTTTGCCTACGCATCCGCATAAAGAATCACAAATTTTAATCGTGTATAAGGTTGATTTATCTGGCCGTGCAAAAGGATTGGCAATATTGGGATTACTTAAGCCAATAGCAGGTGACCAGGTATAATTTACACCACCATAAGCATATAACTGCTCACTATCTCCTTTGCAAAGCGTATATGCATTTGATACTCCGGGGCTTATGCTTGAAACAAATACTTTTACGGTATCACTTAGCTTGCACCCGCTTTTGTCAGTTACAGTTACCACATAGTTTTGGCTATGGGCCGGCTTTACATAAGGATTTGGAATATTATTTTCTGCAATTCCGATGCTGCTTGTCCAAAAATAGGAAACACCTCCGGAGGCTTGTAGTTGGACGCTGTCACCATAGCAAACAGAAATATCGGGTCCGGCATGTGCTACAGGTTTATCAATTCTTATTATTCCGGCAATAGTTCTGATACACCCGAAACTATCTTTAATTGTAAGAAAATAAACGGTATCCATTGTTATTTTCAGGCTAAGTATTGAGGTATTGGAGAGCAGATTACCCAGCTTATTTGTCCATTTGTAGCTTTGTGCCTTTGGGATAAATGCATTTAATTTGATTGTGTTTCCGAAGCAAACTCCTGTATCGGTATTTATAGGTATCTGGAAGTTGTCAACGATAACGGTGGTACTGTCAATCGAATAGCAACCCTTTTTGTCAGCACTTTTCACAAAAAATGTGCTGGTTACAGGCGGAGAAGCTATTGTACTGGCTCCTGTATCTGAAGATAACCCGGATGCAGGATACCAGGTATAATTATTCGCCCCTTTAACCGTCAATGTAGCAGGATCGCCTTTGCATATTTCTACTGGTTTGTTCACTGTTATAATAGGTAAAATATTAATATTTAAAGTATCGTAATAGTGTTTTTGACAGCCTTGTTTATCTGAAATAAGGAGGTCAACAATTGATTTGCCGTTGTGCGGAATTGTGTATACAATTGATTTTTTTGTGGAAATTAATTTATTGTTTACAAACCATTTATACGCCAGGTTGCGGGCAGTATCTTTTGGTGGCATAAAATAATACCTGGCACAGCCGCTGTCAGCATGTACTATTTTGCTAACTGGTAATGAATCTGTCACATAAATTAAAAAAGTCTTTGATATTACGTCTGATGACGGTTTTAGGTTATCTCTTGCCGTAAGAACCAGCCGATAGGGTTTTTTCCTGACATCCGCATTGGTTGGCAACCAGTAAAAAGAGGCTATGGGTATAGGGACATTTGAATAACTAACCTTCCCGCCAGATTCATTTATTGTCGTTGTAAAGGCAATTGTATCTTTTGGATTGGATGATAAAGATTTTATGGTAAAACCAATTGGAATATTTGCACAGGTGGCAATAGTATCATAACCAGAACCATTTATATCTTTTATTACGGGATTATAACTGGCGGTATTAAAGCCATAACAGGTAAAAACAAAGTTTCTTAAGGTGCTACCTGACAGGTAGTAATTTCCGTTTTTATCTTTCGCATAATCATCTGCTTCAGTGGCCATAATTGATACATCCCCTTGAGCAGGCTTAAAGGCGAGTTCGCTGCTGTTAGCATCAAAATGAAACCCGGAAGGAAGGCTGTCAATAATGTTTTTCCCCAGATATAGCAATGGATTCAAATAACTATAGCCGGGCAGGTAGCCATATGGAAGATTCTGTGCCCAAAGGGGTTGCACAAGGCGGTACACCAATGAATCGTTTTTGCCGGAAGTTGATGCATTTTGAAAAACATCGACATTATGATTATAATTTACCCAGAAGGGTGGAATTTGTTGAAATACGGGCGAATCATGATCGCCATTGCACCGGTTCAGTTTGCATTCCAGGTACATTTGTTGCGGGTTATTAATTGTCGTTATGGTACCCGGATAGCAGCAATAGTTCCATGAGATAGTTATATTGCATCCGGGAAAATAGCTCATATCAACAGGACAAACATAGGTTACTATATTTGTAGATGGTGGCGGATTTTTGCATTTCGGATTATTGCAAAAACTGCATACCCCTGTAGTTGCTGCTGGTGAATAGCAATTTGAACTGGCTTGGGTAATGCTGTAAACTTTCGAGTTTTGCCCGTCACTTACTACAATAGCATGATTGATAGAAGTATTACCAACGATATAAAAATTTAAAATTACATTGTATTTAGACCCGATAACATGAACATATGATAACTCGCCACCCAGTGCACCCTGGGCAAACAAAAGGTTGGCTTTGAATAGAAAAATCAAAGCTAATAGAAGAAAACCCGGATAATGGAGGTTTTTCTTGTGGTTATAACACATTTGGCAATGTTATTTTTAAGGCAAGATAGTGATTTTTAATTAAAAATGGATTTTGGGGCGGAAAATCGAATAAAAATAGCAGAAAAACAGTACAAAGAGCGAAGGCTGCCGTCTTACTTACCATTTACTATTTACCATTCACCATTTACCTGATTTCGTGATACACCCTCGTCACCACCGGGTCCATCCTTCTATAATCCTCCTCGATAGAATAGGTATTATAGGTAGTGGTTTTTGCTTTTTTTAACAGATCTTCTAATAAGGCTTTTTCAGCAATATAGTTTTTGTCAAATTCTTCCTGGCTAATTTTTTGGCCCAGGACTTTTTCTTTAATATCAGCAACTGTTTTTTTGTGTTTGTCACAATCAAATTCCATGATAGGGTAGGCCTTCAGGTAGTCATCGTAGTTTTTGTGGATGCCGTTATATCTTATAATAGCAGATTTTGTTTCGCCATCAGCGGTTGAGTCTTTGTGTGCAGTGTGAATTTTATCAAGTTTGGTCACCATGCTGTCATTCCTGGTTTTAAATGCGTCTTCATCCAGCACCAGGGTCTGGTCAATAGTATTTACCATATGCTGCAGGGTATCTGCTTTTAGCGCATTGGCAGTATTGTCAAAGGGCCTTTGGCAGGAAGAGTAAAGAAAACCACTGACAATAAATAAGCTAAATAAAACCGGCGAAAAGTATTTCAATTTCATTACTGCAAAGTAACGTGAAAAAATGATTGGGATGAATTTGGATGCGTTAGCAATAAATAATAACCCAGTAACTTAATTTCTATTAAAAGGCCAGGTCATTCACTGCGTTCTGGATGATAAAAGCTTTTTGGATTCTTTAGAGCATAACGGCTCACTATTTGCTGGCCTTTTGCACCGAAATTCACTTGCAACATATAATTTTGTAAGTTGTTATACGTTTACTGGCTTTCGATGCCAAATATATACATGAAATTAAAAAACTTCCTTCCCCCATTTATTTTTGCTTTAATGATCTGCTTGCCAGTGGCTTCAACTTTTGGCCAAAAGGCAACTCCAGGTAAAACAGCTCCAGACGAAAAAAAACTGGTACAATTATCCGGCGTAGTAACTGCGCCCGATGGAAGATCAGCCATCCCTTTTTCCACCATTCATATATCTCACACATTCAGAGGCACAATAGCTGGCATGGATGGTTTTTACTCCATGGTAGTAGGAGAGAAGGATACGGTTGAATTTCATGCCCTTGGATTTAAAAAGCTTTTATTTATTGTGCCAACAGGTAATATCGATCAGAAGCTAACACGTAACATATCCCTTGAAACAGATACACTTACAGAAGATCCGACTATCATTACCCCATATCTTACCAAAGAAGAATTTCGCCAGGCCTTTCTGAGCCTGAAACTGAAGGATGATCTAACCGAGCGTGCCAAAAAGAACCTGGACCAGGAAACGCTGCGCGACCTGTATGAAACCCTGGCGCGAGACGGGCAGGAAAACCAGTTGCTCACTTTGCAGCAGATTGCCAGTTCATCTTACTATGCAGGCGGTCAAAAAAATTATGCAATGCTGGGAAATGGCATCCCGATCCCGACTTCTTTGCTCAATCCTTTTGCCTGGGTAGAATTTTTAAAGGCAGTAAAGGATGGCCGATATAAAAATAAACACAAGACAGACAAGGAAAAGAACAAATTAAAAGACAATACAAACCACTACGATTATTAATTTCATCGGGTGGCGTTCCGTATTGAATGTTTTTTTAATTTTGCGGCTCAATTGTCCGATAGTGTAATTGGCAACACGTCTGGTTTTGGTCCAGAAGAGTCTAGGTTCGAGCCCTAGTCGGACAACACAATTTTCACAAGCCACGAAAAAGCAATATGCCAGCAACCTTTAACCCCGTCAAAATTTTTTCCGGATCAGGTTCGGTGGCCTTGTCTGAAAAAATCTCAAATCATTTTGGCCAGCCGCTGGGCGCCTGCTCTACCCTCAAATTCAGTGACGGTGAGTTTCAGCCAAGTTTCAATGAATCTGTAAGGGGTTGCGATACCTTTATCATTCAATCTACTTTCTCACCTTCTGATAATCTGATGGAGCTTTTGTTGATGATAGATGCAGCCAAAAGGGCTTCTGCACATTATATTACCGCTGTTATTCCATATTTCGGATTTGCAAGGCAAGACAGGAAAGACAAACCAAGGGTGGCCATTGGCGCCAAACTGGTTGCCAACCTGCTTACTACAGCAGGCATTAGCCGTATAATGACGATGGATCTTCATGCCGCACAGATCCAGGGCTTTTTCGAAGTGCCGGTTGACCATCTGGATGCTTCAGTTATTTTTATTCCGTATATCAAAAGCCTTCAATTAGAGGAACTTGTAATAGCCGCACCTGATATGGGGGGTACCCAAAGGGCCAGGTATTTCGCACAAAACCTGCTGGCTGAACTTGTAATCTGTGATAAACACCGTAAACGTGCTAACCAGATTGAAGCCATGCGTGTTATCGGGGATGTGGTAGGAAAAAATATTGTGATCGTAGACGATATCGTAGATACAGGCGGTACGCTTTGTAAGGCAGCTGAGCTTATGATTGACCAGGGCGCTAAAAGCGTGAGGGCATTCTGTACGCATCCGGTACTGTCAGGGAAAGCCTATGAAAATATCGAAAATTCAAAGTTGACCGAACTGATCGTGTGCGATACCATTCCGTTGCACCACTACAGCAGTAAAATTAAGGTTCTGAGCGTTTCGCACCTTTTTGCAGACGCCATTAAGAACGTTTATGAATATGGTTCTATCAGCTCATTGTTCAAATTGAGTGATAATTACCAAACTTCTTTAATCCTATAAGCGGGATATTAGAAAATAATCCTATCTTTGCACGCATTTTTAAATTTAAGCTAACATGAAATCTATCAGTATTAACGGACATAAAAGAGAAGGTACAGGCAAAACAATTGCAGGTCAATTGCGCGCAGACGGTTGGGTGCCTTGCGAACTGTATGGCAATGCAGGCAACACACATTTTAATGTGTTTATCAATGATTTTAAGCCACTTGTATATTCTCCAGAAACTTTCAGGGTTGAGCTGGATATTGATGGTAACAAAACCACAGCCGTAATGAAAGAAGTGCAGTTTCACCCGCTAAACGATGAAATTCTGCATGTTGATTTTCATGAAATTGACGAAAACAAACAAATCAAACTCGAAATACCTATTCGTTTTGTAGGCGTAGCCAATGGCGTGCGTGAAGGCGGTAAACTGGTGAAAAAACTAAGAAACCTGAAAGTAAAGGGTTTCCCGAAAGATATGCCTGATGCGCTTGAGATTGATATTACATCTCTTGGCTTGGGTAAATCAGTAAAAGTAAAAGATATTAATCCAGGCAAACTTGAAATCCTGAACAACCTGTCTATACCGGTTGCCATGGTTGATGTGCCACGTGGATTGAAAGATAAAGAAACGGCCGATGCCGCTGCAGCAGCTAAGAAATAGCGCTAAAGGAATATATTGATTAGAAAAGGCCCTGCTTTATTGTGGGGCCTTTTTTGTTTGCTTAAAGCATGGTTGTTGGTGAGACACCAACAACAGAAAAGCAGTAGTTATCTCTCAAATTTCAAATTTCCAATTTCAAATTTCACGAAATTCGCTCCATGAAATACCTGATCGTCGGCCTCGGCAACCCCGGCCCTGAATATGAACTTACCCGCCACAATATAGGGTTCCTGGTATTGGATAAACTTGCAGCGGATATGAGTTTAACCTTCAGCACCAAAAAACTGGGGGATATGGCCCAGGGAAGGCTGAAGAATAAAATAATCCACCTGCTGAAACCCAGTACCTACATGAACCTGAGCGGAAAGGCGGTAAGATACTGGATGCAGGACCTCGATATCCCGATTGAAAACATCCTGGTCATCACTGATGACCTTGCCCTGCCCACCGGTAAACTCCGGATGAAGACCAAAGGCAGCGATGGCGGCCACAACGGCCTGAAAAGTATCCAGGAAATTTTACAAACCCAGGAATATGCCCGTCTCCGGTTCGGGATAAGTGATGAATTTCAGAAAGGGAAACAGGTAGATTATGTTCTTGGAAACTGGAGCGATGACGAGTGGAAAATTGTAAAGGAAAAAATAGATACTGCTGCGGAGGCGGTGAAGAGCTTTGTACTTGCCGGGCCGGTGATTACGATGGAAAAGTTTAATAGAAGTTAGTTAATAGTTGATAGTTGTTAGTTGATGGTGTTTGAAAAAATAGTGTATAAAATCCTGAAAATCTTCTAATCCTGCAAATCCCGGTTCAGACAACCTACTCCACCCAGGTATTCTTTGCAGAAACCACAACCCATTTTCCATCCTTTTTTTTCAGAACGGTTTCTCCACCCTCGCCGTTATAGCTGAATTCTATTTTTGCCCGGGTCATACTTTTGTCAAAGCAAATACTGTAAATATTTGGCCCTGAATTCAACCTCCAGTCCTGGCTCCAATATCCTGTGCTTATTTTAATAAAATTTTCAAGGAATTGCATTCTTTTCTGGCTTTCCCGGTCGTTTTTGGCCATGTATTTATTTCCCAAAAAAGTATTGAGCATTTTTTCATGATCGGCGGTTAGATACAAAGGCGTTTTTTTGCCATTGATTTCTGGCCGAAAATTATTTAAAGAATCTACAAGGCTGTCTTTGGCTCTGAAAATATTCGGATACATATCTTCACCCGCCAGATTTAATTTGAGTAGCCCATTTTTTTTGTGTATTAATATACTATGACCTTTTTGAAAAGTATCAATTTTATGATTTGAAATTACTTTTTGAATCATCATACTGGTATCCTCCTGGGTTAAGGCTATCCTGTTTGCCTGGTATATTTTTAATTTGTTCTGCAGGATGATATATTTATATCTGTCATCGCTGGCAGGGGAGTTGTAAAACGCCTTGAAAGCATTATAGGCTTCTTTTTGAAGAGAAGGAAGTTCGTTTATTTCATGGCTCGACAGGGGAGGGATTTCTTTATGCCAGCTCGAAAAAAATGAATTCAGTTCTGATATGGAATGTGATTTATATACATTTTCAAGTACTTCAATTTTTGCAGATTGAGGCGTTTGCCCAAATAGAGGATAGCCAAAAAGGCATAAAAAGAGGATGGATATTTTTTGCGGTAAACTCAAATTCATCGGTGAATCCTAATCAATTGTAAAGGTAATCGTTTCGGTTTAATCACAAAACCATGAAAAGGTAAATCATTTGCAAGTTGAATACTATTAACGCGGTTCATTTTTCTTAATCAGAATAGCCAGAAATTAAGAAAATACAGAATATTTAAACTAGAAGCATCCTTTTAATTACTGACGACTGATGACTGTTGACTGACGACTTTTCTCCCTATCTTTGCGGCATAAAATCATAGTTAGAAACATGGCATACGATATAATCATTATTGGCAGCGGCCCGGGCGGGTATGTAGCAGCCATCAGGGCATCACAATTGGGTCAAAAAGTGGCGATTGTTGAGCGCGAATCATTGGGCGGCATCTGCCTCAACTGGGGGTGTATCCCTACCAAAGCCTTGCTGAAATCAGCCCAGGTGTTTGAATATATCAACCATGCCAAAGATTATGGTATTACCGTTGCTGAGCCGACCGCTGATTTTGGCGGTATCGTACAACGCAGTCGTGGCGTGGCAGATGGCATGAGTAAAGGTGTTGCCTTCCTTATGAAAAAGAATAAGATAGATGTAATAGAAGGCGTTGCGAAACTGACTAAAGATAAAAAGGTAGAAGTAACGGCGAAAGACGGCACCAAAAGCACAATGGAGGCCAAGAGCATTATCCTGGCTACCGGCGCGCGCAGCCGCGACCTTCCAAATATAAAAGCAGACGGTAAAAAAATAATAGGGTATCGTGAAGCTATGGTGCTGCCAAAACAACCTAAAAGCATGGTAGTTATTGGTTCAGGCGCAATAGGCTCTGAGTTCGCCTATTTTTATAATGCTATTGGTACCAAAGTTACCATTGTCGAGTTTTTGCCTGAAATCCTGCCAAGGGAAGATGAAGAAGTATGCAAGCAAATGGCCCGCTCTTTCAAAAAGCAGGGAATGACAATTATGACAGATTCTTCTGTTGAATCAGTCGATACTAGTGGTGAGCTTTGCAAAGTAAGTGTGAAAACTAAAAAAGGCGTAGAAGTGCTTGAATGTGAAATTGTACTTTCAGCCGTTGGTATTGCACCCAATACGGAAAATCTTGGCCTGGAAGAACTGGGCATAAAAGTTGAAAAGGGAATTGTAGCTACAGATGATTTTTACCGGACCAATGTAGGTGGCATCTATGCCATCGGTGACATTGTAAAAGGCCCAGCCCTGGCACACGTTGCTTCTGCAGAAGGCATTATCTGTGTTGAAAATATAGCAGGTTTAAATCCTGAGCCACTTGATTATGGCAATATCCCATCATGCACCTACTGTTCGCCTGAAGTGGCATCTGTAGGCATGACTGAAAAGCAAGCCAAAGAAGCTGGTTATGAATTAAAGATCGGCAAATTTCCATTTTCAGCATCCGGCAAAGCCAAGGCAGCCGGCGCTGCTGACGGATTCGTGAAACTGATTTTTGATGCCAAATATGGTGAGCTGCTGGGTGGCCATATGGTAGGTGCCGGCGTTACTGAACTGGTTGCTGAACTCGTTGTTGCACGTAAACTGGAAACGACTGGACATGAACTTATTAAAGCTGTACACCCACACCCAACCATGAGCGAAGCCATTATGGAAGCGGCTGCCGCAGCCTATGGGGAAGTGATACATTTGTAATAGTCGTCAGGGGACAGGGGACATTGGCTGACACGAAGATAAAGCTTTGACAACTTTTTAAAAGTTGTCAAAGCTATTATACTAATCTAATTCCAGCCTTCTTAAATTCGGGAAAGACAGTTTCCATTTTACGGCAATAATCCGGATAACCAAAATCAAAACGATTGCAAGTACGACACTGAGGCTTCGGTTGCAACCTGCCTTTTCTAGCCCGATATAAAACAGGGCACCGGCCAGGCAAACAGAAGCATATAATTCTTTCCTGAAAAGGATCGGGGTTTCACGCGTTAGTACATCCCTGATTACCCCACCCATTACGGCTGTAAACATACCCATGATGGCTGCAATTAAGGGGCTTAGTCCAAAGTGGATCGCCTTTTCTGTGCCGATAATGGTAAATATGGCAACACCAAGGGTATCAAGCACAAACATTATTTTCCTGAATTTGATGATCCGCTCATAAAAGATGGCTGTTATAATAACACCGGCGATTATGGCATACATATAGTTCACATCCTTTACCCAAACCAGTGGATAGCTATCCAATAAAATGTCCCTGACGGTACCACCGCCGATAGCCGTAATAAAACTGATAAATGTAACGCCGAACCAGTCATGCTTTGATCTTTTAATGGCCAATATGGCGGCAGAGATGGCAAAAAAAGCGGTTCCGGCTAAGGATATGATATATTGTGTTTTCATTTAATTAAGTGTTAAAGGTTCCGAGGGGTTTAGAAATGCTTTGCTTCGGGTTTCCATATTTTGCTCATGCTTTTGCTTCACCGTTTCACCGATAGGGGTAGGGGTGCCATCATCATCAATCCGCACGAAAGTGACATTGGTGGTACATACCACGGTTTCTTCTCCGCTATACAAGCTGTATTTTTTTACTTCAATATTCAGGGTAATACTTGTAGTGCCCAGAT
>Ga0206919_1217_pt1 | contig 12616 bp, 15 predicted proteins | sample Alteio_BWOrgHeat_67_FD_152962 | JGI IMG/M metagenome (GOLD analysis project Ga0206919, IMG submission 152962) | Enriched cells from forest soil in Barre Woods Harvard Forest LTER site, Petersham, Massachusetts, United States -... | ecosystem: Environmental > Terrestrial > Soil > Temperate forest >... | reverse complement strand
CAGCTTTTCAGCTGCTTCCTCAAGCGACATTCCTGCGGACTCGCGTGCCCACACAAGAATATCCGGATTTATGTTTTCAGCTCTTGCCATTTATCCTCAGCATTTTAGAAGATAATATATCAATATTATACATATGCTTCATTAAAACAGTGTTCGTTGAGCGCTCTCTTTCTCTTTTTCTTTAGGGACAAAGCGTTCGACCACAATCTCCCCTGCCCTCTGCCTGGCGGCCGCAATGTCGAAGCTGTTTTGCATACGCATCAGGGTTTCCATCGAAAGTCCGAACGCCTTTTCCAGGCGCAGGGCCATCTCTGAAGACAAGGAGGCTCTTTCATTCAGCAGCGCGGACAAAGCCGCCCGTGTTACCCCGAGCGCATTAGCCGCTTCCGTTACTGATAAGCCAAACGGCGCAATGATTTCAGTACGAATGAAATTTCCAGGATGGGACGGGTTTTTCAGCTTCATAGGGCAACATTTCCCTCAAAAAATCTTTCTAGAGTCTGCCGAGACCCGCGAAAAGTGTCAAGCTACACTATACGGCCAAAAGCCTCTTTCTCGAATGACAAAAAACAGAACGACGGGGGTCTACCCTGCCGTATTGAGGCGGAGCGAAGCGTCCTTTACCGCAGTGAGAGCGGCGGCATAGTTGTGGGGCTTAGAGAACGAAAAAGTTCTGAGGCCTGAAAGGCCGAAGTCCGCTTGGGTGGGGCGGCCTGGCCCAAGTGCGTTCTGAGCGAACCCAAGTCTTGTTCAGCTCCGTTCCTCAACTTGGCTAGGATCCCAGCTTCGGGCCGAACGGGCCTAGCTGGGGAGAGACAGGTGGGGCTTCCTTTCCTCAGCAAGGCCGCAGGCATGCGCAGCCTCGCCGATCAGGCCAGCATCAAATGATCCGCAGACGCCGGCACCCGGCCAGTGGTCCCCGGCGAGTGGGTAGCCGAAACAAGAGCTTACGCCCTCTCGCGCGCCGATCGCGGCGGCATGATCGGCGCGACGCCGACCGCTTACGCGGCCTTCTCGATATGCATATCCACCCGCAACCCGAGCCGCGAAAGGAAGTTCACCAGCTGGTCGATGCTGAACAGATCGATCTTGCCGTTGAATAGTTCCGAAATCCGGGGCTGCTTGACGCCGAGGCGCTCGGCCGCTTCCTTTTGCGTCCAACCGCTGGTCTTGATGTGGTTCTTGATCGCCAGCATCAGTTCCGCGCGGGCATGAAGGTTGGCGGCGTCTTCGCGGCTTTCGCCCAGCGCTTCCCACACATTGGTGAAGGTCTCCATTTTCATCGTCGCCTCTCCTCCATCAATGCCTTATACCGCCGCCTGCCAATCTCAATATCGCGATCATCGGTCTTCTGCGTCTTCTTCTCGAAGGCGTGGAGGATATAGACCGCCTCCTCGAACTTCGCGACGTAGAACACCCGCGCTATACCCGTCTCATCCCTGAGCCGGATTTCATTCACGCCCATGCCGACGGTCGCCATGGGTTTCCAGTCGTCGGGCTCATGGCCCTGCTGCAGCTCATACAGCTGCAGGCCCGCCTGTCGTCGTAGGTTGGTCGGCAACCCCTGCAGGACTTTTCGGGAATCACCGAGAAAGGTCAAAGGCTTAATTAGTTATACGTAATCTCGTATATAACTGCAAGCCTTTTATGCGCTTGCGGGTGAAAATCCCCCCGTTCCGTGAGAAAGCCGGAAAGCGCGGAAGGGGCAAGGCGGCGGCCACCCGCCATGATCTCGTGTGTCACTTTTCGCTATGGCGCTCACGTCCTACACATTCAAAGGCCGCCCTAGCGAGGATGCGGCGAGCCGATGCGACGCGCGTGCGGCTGCTCGTGTTCTACCTCACAAGTCCGGGTGGAAGGTCTCGGGAGCGTCGATATCGAGGAGGCGAACCTTCTCTGAATATCCGATACCCACAATCGGGCGCGGCAGGGCAACCGTGTCGCCGTCAATGATGATTATCTTGTTGCCATCCACTGGCTCGTAGGTGGCGGCTGGTACGGACGCTGTGGGAGTCAAGAGGAGGCAGGCGGCTAGGGGGGACCGGGTGGTGAGCGTGGGGTCACGCTGCCGGCTTCACCTTGTCGGGGAGGACCGTGAGCCCGTCATCGGGCAATTGCCGCTGAAACTTCAAGGCCTCCTGTGCGGGGGCAGCCATCAACACCTCACCAAGCCCCTCGGGCTTGGTGAGCCGTTGATGCCGGAGTGAAACTCCCCAAATCCGCCGTTTGAAAATTCCCCAGTTTGCGGTGCTTCTTTGATGGTCGAAAGGGGCAGCTCCGTGCTCAGGAAGGGCTCCGCGGCTCCAATTCGCCCACGGGCTCGTGACGGCATGGCCAAGGGCACGTTCCGCTCGCTGAAGGTCTTCAACTGTCGCGTCTAGGCTTTCGGCTCGCTTGTCTCCGATATCGGACATGGACGCAGCGCACCGCCCAGGATGTGGGAGCCCTCCACACAAGACGTTCACTTCAAGGACCGTAGTCGACCCGCGGCTACCTCTGCAGATCCGGCGTTTTTGCGACGCGTGTAGCTATTAAGTCACAGACTTCCTGAATTGGACGTGACATAAGTTGGTAGGGGTAAAGAGTTAATCAATTCATGTGATCGCAATGCACAGTATACAGAACATCCTACAGCCCAGGCGGGGTATTTGCCTTGTAAAACCATTTTAAGAATGTTTATAAGGTTTTGATGTAAGGCGCCCCGAAAGATCTTTTCTATCAGTCGTAAAGGTTGTATTTAAGTTAGCGCTTAAGTATACGTTGAATATATCAATACGCGGCCTCGATTTACAGTTGATTTACTCTTTCTGCTGAGTGTATTTTCTAGAACATAGGCCGCCACTGACATATCTGTGATTTTACCATCATCCGAGTGAGGCGGGTGTTATTCGCTTAGGTAGGCACATCTGACAGTCAGATGGAAGATACGACAGCATAGACGCTCCAACCCAAAAAATGACCGCTGCAGTTCGCTGAATCGAGCGGTGGCATAAAGTGCTAGGAAGATTATGGCAGCCGTTTCCGGGTTGAGAAGCCGACTGGCGCTGACGACGGCGATCATTGCGGCCTTTTGCGGCTATAGCCGCCGGGCCTATGCCGATTGCACCCCGACCGGCGGAGGCGCTTATCTATGCTCGGGAGCAACGACTACACCGCAACAGATCACCGCGCCCGGTATAGCCGTGACGACCGACGGGACCTTCAGCGCCAATGTCAGCACCGGCAACGCCATTGCAATTACGGGACCCGGCGACATTAGTTTCAAGGACTACAACAGCTCCGTCATCAAATCGACATTTGCAGGAGGCACTCCATTTGCAGGAGGCGCTGGGCTCCTGATCAGTGGGGACCCCGGTGCCGGATCTGTGACGGTCTTTGCAAGCGGGGCGGTCACAGGTGTCCAGGATGGCATCGGGGCCACCAACTTTACTAATGGTGCCCTGACCATCACGACCACCGGGAACGTGACAGCAACGGGAATCTATGGAACAGGCATCAACGCTCGCAACTACGGGACCGATCTGACGATCACCGCCTCCAATACGAAGGGCGGTGATCGTCAGGTTGGTATTTATGCCAATAATCATGGCAGCGGCGCGCTGACCATCACCTCGACGGGCTCCGCGACGGGAGGAAGTTTTGGCATCGATGCAATTAACAGGGGAACACAGCTTACCATCACCGCCGCCGACACCAACGGCGGGCACTACGGTATCATTGCAACCAATTACGGCAGCGGCGCGTTGACGATCACCTCGACCGGAACGGCGACGGGGACAGGTAGCGGTATCCTTGCGCGCAATTATGGCCCGGGCCTAAGCATTGCCGCCGCCAAGGTGAGCGGCGGCATTATCGCTATCAACTTCGGCAGCGGCAATCTGAGCATCAAGACGACCGGAGATGTGACGGCGAGCAACGGCACCGGCATCTATGCATATGGCTACGGCACCGGCGCGATATCAGTCACGGCGGGCGGCACGGTCACTGGTAAGACCGGTGACGGCATTTACACCCATTCCGCGGGCACGGGCATAACCACCATCAATGTCCTGTCGACTGCTCTTGTCCAGGGCAAGCTTGAGGGGATCAATGCCCTATCCGGCTCGGGCCAGTCGATCAGCATCACCAACGAAGGCACGATCCAAAACCTCACCGGCCGATCCTCCGACCGTGCGATCACAAGCGTGGCGGGCAGCACCGCTATCGTGAACAGTGGGCTGGTCCAGGGTACCGTCAATCTCGGCAACCAGGGCGACAACACCTTCACCAACCAGAACGGCGGCGTGTGGAGCACGGCTGGCGGCACCAACGAATTCGATCCAGGCCCCAACAGCGTGACCAATGAGGCGGGCGCCACCATCGTCGCCGCCAATGCCGGTGCGACGGCGCCTGTGGTCACGACCTTCAACGGCCTTGCCACCTTCACCAATGCCGGTACCATCACCATGCAAAATGGTGTGGCGGGCGACCGCACCGTGGTGACCGGCAATTTCATCGGCCAGGGCGGCACGGTGGTGCTCGATACCTTCCTCGGTGCCGATGGCTCGCCCTCCGACCAACTCGTCCTCAATGGCGGCACGGCGAGCGGCACGACGGCGCTCAGGATCGTCAATGCCGGCGGCCCGGGGGCCCTGACCACGGCCGATGGCATCAAGGTGGTCGATGCCATCAACGGCGCCACCACCGATCCCACCGCCTTCCACCTTAACGCTTCAATCGTGGCAGGCGCCTATGAGTACAGTCTGTACTATGGCGGCATCGGCGCTGACGCGGGGAACCAGGACTGGTATCTGCGCGACACAGGTCAGAATGGCACCAATGATCCGGCCCTCAGCCCCTCGGTGCAGACGACGCTGCCCTATGCCGACATATTGAGCAATTTCGCCTTCGCCACCCTCGGCACCCTGCAGCAGCGCACCGGCAACCGCATCTGGCCGAACGGCCCGCCCGAGACGATCTGGTGCAAGGATCCTGCACAGAACTATCGCTGCACCGTCAATGCCGACCAGAGCAGCCTCTACGCCAAGGGCGGCCCGATGATCTATGGTGCGGGAGCCTGGGGGCGTATCGCCGGGCAATATGCCTCTTATGACCCGAGCAAGGGCTCATCCTACAATCAAAGCCTGGGCTTCCTGCAGGCGGGCTATGAAGGCGTCGCCTATGAGGCCGCGGCCGGGGACATGACCGTCGGCGCCTACGCCACTGTCGGCACATCTCGCGCCGATATCGATCTTACGCCCGATCCCGTCACCGGGGCCGCTCGCAAGGGTCATATCAACACCACGGGCTACGGCCTTGGCGTCAATGCCACTTGGCTCGGCAATGATGGCCTCTATGCCGACGCGATCGGCCAGTTCACCTTCTATGATAGCGACCTGTCCAACAAAGCCGGTGGCAACAATCAGGGCTGGTCGTCGGCACTCAGCCTGGAGGTCGGCAAGCGCTTCGATCTGGGATCGGGCTGGTCGGTCGTGCCACAGGCCCAATTGAGCTGGACGCATGTCAATTTCGACAGCTTCACTGACATCTATGGTGCCCGCAACCAGCTGGGCAACGGCGACTGCCTGCAGGGCCGGGCCGGCGTCCGCGTCGAGAAGCTCGATACGTGGAAGGATGCTGACAATCAGATCCGGCGCTTGCAGCTCTATGGCATTGCCAATCTGAGCTACGGGTTCCTGGATGGCACCAAGATCAAGGTCGCCGGGATTTCGTTCCAGCAGCAAGAAAAGCGGCTGTGGGGCGAGATCGGCATCGGCGCTACCTATGCCTGGAACGACAAATGGAGCGTCTATGGCGAGGCGGACTATTCCACCGCCCTCGCATCCCATATGGGTAACGACAACTATGTCCTGAAGGGAACCGCGGGCCTTCGCTACAGGTGGTGAAAGCGGCCGTCTGCAGACCATCACATTCGGCAGGCACTTGTCGCGTCGTGCAGTGATCTCAAGGGAGATCTCAAAGGTAGGTTGGGGTCTGAGGTTTCCTGTTCTCGGCCCGGCGGACGAGATTCGAGTGGCTATCACCTGCACATCTGCTTTGGGATCTTGGTGTCTGCTCAGGGCCAAACTGAGATCTTCATCGAAGCGTTGAGAATGTGCGCTTTTGCCTTCTTGAGTGTCTAAAACCGACCAACTGCTTCCGTAGAGAGTCTCGGACGCCGGCAGGAGTACGAAAGTCCTCGAAGAACGAACTCGCGTGGTCCAGAGTTTAGCTTCTGGTCTTTTCCCATTCGACGCGGATTTCCGCTCTATTGGCGAGCTCGATATGAACCGTCATGATCGTGCGGCCATTGCCGTCCAGGAACGGGTGAGCGCAGGCAAGCGAGCCCATGCCACGTGCGATCGCGGTTACTAGCAAAGGGCTCTTGGCCTCGAGAACTTCATGGTTGAGCTCGCGCGCCGAAATTGCCAGTTGAACGCCTTCGCGCTCCACAATCTGGGTCGCACGATCGATAGCCCATCGCTTCAGCACGTCAGTGGTCATTTGTCTGCAGCTCTCCCCGAAAACCAATAGGCCAAGCGCGCAGCTTTCGCCTTGGCGGCGGTACTGCAGGTGAGCGCCAGGCCCTCATGAAGCAGGATAGCGCCGGTGTCGCCCTGAGGCGTTCCCAGGCGGCCTAGTGCGATATCGAGGAGGCCCGGACCTTCTCAGCATACCCAATGCCGACTATGGGGCACGGCAAGGCCACCGTGTCGCCGTCAATGATGGTGATCTTGTTGCCGTCCACGGGCTCGTAGGTGGCCGCAAGAGCGGGCATAGCGACGGGGAGGAGCAGACAGGCGGCTAGGAGGGACCGGTTGAGGTTGAACAGATTGCACATGCCTTGGCCCTCCCTTCGGTCCCCAATGTGGACACGCTCGGGGCGACTTCGCAACCCCAGCAGTTCCGTGAACGAAAAGAGAACAAAAAGCTAGACTCGGGGCCGGACCGATCATAGCCTTTCCAGGAATCAGGAGCCCCGAAGCATGCCCATCAACCCCGCGAGCAAAGGGCTGACCATCACCGATTCCGACCTAGAGGCCTCCGCCAGAGAGGCCATAGCGGCTGGAATCGGAAATAGAATTGCTCAGACTGGCGCGCTCGTCGATTAAGTTGACACTACCCCTCCGGCGCAGAATTGATATGGCCAAACGGATTGGGTTTGGGGACGCGCCATCCTCGCTCCCTACCCTTCCCGGCCACCTTCGGCAATTTGTTCTGACAGAGCCCTTCGGACCGGCCGCTTACCATCGTGACGGTTTGCTAACTCGTCCGGGCATCATGGATTTCAGCACGTCATCGCGGAAGTAAAAATGGTGTAGAAGCGCCGCGGCCGCATGAATACCCGCCACCCAGAGAATGACGTTTCCGAGCGTCCTGTGGATTTCGATAATCACTTGCCCAAGATCATGCTTCGCACCGATTTTTGGTGCGATGTCAAACCCAAGGAACGTCAGCGGATGACCCTGGTACCAGATCCCCATGATAGCAGTGGCGGGGATTGCGACGAGCAGCGAATATAGCGCCAGATGAGCAAGCCGTGCGGACCATGTCATCCAGACAGGTCCGGGCGGTGATGACGGTGGCGTATCGAACAGCCTCCAGAGCAATCGAAGCAAGACCGTAACGAAGACGATGATCCCCAGTGTCTCATGCAGCCGGCGTGCGCCGTCCATGGCTGGGGTATATATGCGAAGCTCCGGTCCCCCCACACTCAGAAGATAGGCTAAAAGCACGAGAACGACCGTCGACCAGTGAAAAGCCTGAGCGACCGGTCCGTAGCGGGTTGATGTACCGCGCAACCTCATAAAATTTCTCCAAACTCAAATAGACCGGCTCTTGACAGTCGTCCGGCCGGCCTGAGGTTCTGCCGGTCACGACAATGGTCGAGCCTTGGGCGAAACATACCTGTGGAAGGCAATGCGAGCTTTTCGCGCTACCGTTCTTTGCAAAAGGGAACTCCTCACGCAAAGCCAGGGAAAAAGTCGACCTTGATACGGGAACGAGCTACGCCAAGTTCCTTCAACATGTGCTGGAACTTTACGACCATCGCTCGCGGACCGGAGACGTAGAAAGTGCGCTCGTTGAAATCGGGAATCTCCCGTTTGATCAAAGCCTCGTCGATGAAGCCTCGGTGCATAGTGTGGCTCGACACCCCGTCTTCCACAACAGCGTACACAGTGCGTAGCCCCAGTTCCGTTGCTGCTTGATCAAACAGGTCCGAATAAGCCACTTCATCGGGCCGGTTGTTGCCGTAGAGTATGACTATCGACCGCCCTTCCCGGCGGTCGAGCAGGTCCTGCACCATGCTACGGAACGGTGTTATGCCGATGCCGCCGGCGATGAAGACGAGTTTCTCGTCTGGGCTCTTTGGCAGCGTAAAGCTGCCGGCGCCTTGCGAGCCATAGATTACGTCGCCCGGCCTCATGGCGGCCAACTCTCGCTTGAAGGCGCTGGGTTTGGGATAGAACTTCACGCCCAAGCGGATCTCCTTCTCACTCGGAGCAGAGGCTATGGTGAAGGGCCGGCGGTTGCCGCGGTCGTCGGGAGAGCGCACGCTGAGCGTCCAATCGAGATATTGCCCCGGCCGGAAAGCAACCTTCCGATCTGGTTTGAAGACGAAGTCATAACAGCCCGACGCGATCTTCTCGATCCGCAGCAAAGTAAGCTTGACCCGCCCCTTGGGGCTAGCGGCATAGGCGAAGAGATTACCAATGAGGAAGGCAATTTCTGGCGTCAGGTAGAAATCGCCGATATGGCAATTGGGCGACGATAGTGCACCGACAATGGCGCCATAGGTGAGGCGTGACCATCTTCCATGCGCTGCCGTCAGCGGCTCGGTCAGCATGGCAAAGCCAGCAAAGAGCAAGGGCGAGTAGAGGAAAGTCTCCTTCAGCGCTTCACCGAACATCTGCGGAGCCGTAGTGGCGAGGGTCATCGCCAGATTGGCGAGGACATAAATGCCGATCATATCAAAGCGTTGCACCTTGCGGGTCACAAGCAGGCCGCCTATGAGCACGAAGGGCAACAGCGCCAGGTTACCCCCTACCCACCAGGTTGCGGGCTGGTCCAGCACCAGCGCGGAAACGGCTACGCCGATCGCGACCGGATTAAAAATGTGTTTGCGACCAATCGCCAAAACGAATTTCGAGGAAATGGCGACAACAGAGGCAAGAACCAGTCCCGCGACACCGATTAAATTTGCCGCGGTCACCGGCGGCATGATCAGGGCCAGGATGAGGCCGGTGATGTAGACCGACTCTGTGTTTACTGGCACACGCAAGAACGCGGCCAATAGCCGGTTCGTCAGCCAGCATTCGCCAACTATGATCACGACAGAGAAGGTGAGCGCTGTCGGGTCGTTCGGGACGAGCTTAAAGAAGCCGAGCCCAAAAGCGACCGCAAGCAGGCCAGCCGCATAATAGAGCATCAGCCGAAACATGGTGATGCGGTTGAGCGCACGATCGATGAAGGTGTCCATTAGCTGACAAAAGCCCTAAAGCCGCTGGTCTGCGTGGCGATGCCGTTTGAATCGACGACATAGCCCTCAAGGCACGGCAACTCTTCGATGAAGTAAAGACCTGCCTTGCCCATCGCAAAAGCGGCTGTGGCGAAACGGTCGGCCTCAAGTACGTCAGAGCCAATGACAGTCAGGCTGACAATGTCGCTAATCTGCAGGGCTGGTCGATGCGGATCGTAGATGTGCCGGCCACGCACATAGGTGCCGGAGGTCGCTATGCCACGACCTCTGGGCACCACAGCCTTGATGATTTCCTGCTCGTTGAATGGATTGCGAATGCCGATCTTCCAATCATCGCCCTGCGCATTCTTGCCGCGGCTCTGGATGTCTCCCCCGGCATCGACGAAGAAATTTAGAACGCCTGCCGCCTCGATTAGCTTGGCAGCATTGCAAATTGCCCAGCCTTTGACGATACCAGAGGGATCGAGGCGTCCATCCGGACGGCGGATCTCGAAATAACCATGTGTCTCGTGCTTGGTTCGCGCGGCGATCGCCAACACTTTCAGCATATCCGTGCTGAGGTCCGAGACCGTGAGGCGGCCCTGGTTGAGTGCACTGATCTCACTGTCTGGTTTGAAGAGACTGAAGCGCGCATCGACTGCCTCGAAATAAGTAAAGACATCGTCGATAAGACCAGGGGGCGCATCGTCGACGATCTCCACCGTGACAGGCATGCCCATAAGGATTCGTGTCTCACGGATCATGGTCGAGTGCCCGCGCTGATCATGTGCCTGCCTGCCGGAACGCGGCATTTATTGAGCGCAAATATGCGCTGCTCGTGAGTGTGGCCCCGGAAACCGTATCAACGCGGGCACTCTGCGCAGTGATCACCTCGCTCTCAAGCATAGGCAGTGCGCGCTCGTTGATGGACCGGCTCGTCCGCCGGTCGGAGGGGTATTTGAGTACATCGACCGAGACGAGGCGCTCGCCCTGGATGTTTATCTGCACCTGCACTAGACCATAATAGGCATCGACGGCAGGGCCGGTATAAGTGCCATCACGATAGTGGTGGGCGTTGCCGGCGAGTTCAATCGATGGATAGTCTGGGGCAATAGGTGCGGTAGCCTCTGGAGTTACCGCTTGGCTGTTCTCACCTATCCGGGTCGAAAGCAAAGACCACGGCGCGACTTCGGCGGACACGGCAACAGGGCTGCCGAAAGCCGTAGCAGCGGAAATGACAAGGGCTGCAATGGAGCTGGAAGAGTTCATAAATAGCCTCTCGCATACAGGCCGAAAGAAGGCCTGCGATGGTGGCATGTCTAAACCCGCCAGCTGACGCCAACCTGAAGGCCGATAACATTTTCCTTCAGTTTCCCGTCAGCGACTTGGCATAGACTAACGCTGGCACGAGGAATCCCATGCGCGTTTTGCTGATTGAAGACGATCGAGTTTTGGGGGATGCCGTACGCGATCACGTGGCCTCGCTCGGTTATGGCGTCGACTGGATGAAAACACTCGACGCCGCCCGCCAGGCCATCGCAACGGTGGCCTATGAGCTGGTTCTGCTCGATCTCCACCTGCCTGATGGGCGCGGGCTCGATCTGCTGCGCGAGCTGCGCCGGCAAGGCAGCGTCGTCCCCATCATCATCCTCACAGCACAGGACCAGATAGCCTCGCGTATCGAAGGCCTGAACAGCGGGGCCGATGATTATCTCGTCAAACCCTTCGACTTGACCGAACTATCAGCACGCGTGGCTGCCGTCGCACGGCGCTATGGCGGCAATCCCAATCCTCTCTTGCAACTGGGCGATGTGGACATCGATCTTGCCCGCCGCTTCATCTTGGTCGGCGGCAAACCGGTCGATTTGACCGCCCGAGAATGGGCGGTGCTGGAGCGGCTCCTGCGCCATCCCAACGCGATGGTGGCCAAGTCCGCCATCGAAGATTCCCTTTATGAGTTTGGTGCTGGGATCGAAAAAATGCGGTGACGTGCCAAACATCGAAGGGACTTTTTAACCGACAGAAAGGTCGAGCAGTCTCTCGCGGCAGCGCCAGAACGAGCTTCCCGACAACACCAGGGGTTCTTGGGATATCTTGGGGGCGTTCCGTCCTTGTTCAGTTTTGCGCTGCCGGGGGTGTAACACCGACCGGCTAACGTGAGCGGGCGCAGCGCTCTTGCTCGCGATCGTGGCCCTTGGCACTGAAGCGAAATCACCACGGGGGATGGCACTATGATGAAGATCATCACCGCCGGTATCGCACTGGCATTGCTGGTAGAACCAGCATGGGCAAAGACAGCCCCCATTGTCTGCACGACCGCAATCGGTGGTCGTATCGTGGTAACTCCGAATCCTGGCGCGCGCACCGCTAAGCAGAGATTCTTCGCTTGACCAACGGACCGACGCTTCGCTCCTGGTTCAAGGCGGCGATAGCGTCGTGGATGGCGCGATCGAGAGCGTGTTGGTCGAGGAAAGTCTGGTGGGCGAGATGATGGGCCTTGAGATCGTGCCCGACAACCTCGATGTCGTTGAGATCGGGTGCGTATTTTGGCGGCCATTCGACGGTGAGCCAATGCTTGCGGGTCTCAAGTGCTGTCAGAGTGAGCTTGCTGAGGTGGATCGGCCCGTTGTCCTCGACCAGCACGACCGGCGTCGTCGCTCGTCCCGGTTTGGGCCCGTACGAGCGGTCGAGTTGCTCAAGGTGAGCGATGAAGTCGCTGGCGCGCTTGGTCGGGCTGGTGTGCACGCTGAGCTGGCGGGTGACATGGTCGAGCGAGCCGATCATCGCCACTTTCTTGGCCTGGCCCGGCGCCGGTACCCGCAGATCCGCGCCGCGCTTGGCCCAGGCCCTCGCCAGATAGGGATGGGTCAGCGCCTCGCTCTCGTCGCCATAGAGCAAAACGATGTCGCCGGCCTCCGCCTGGGCCTTGCGCAACTGCAGGCGCAAGTCCACGCGCTCGATCTCGTCGGCGATCTGGCGGCCTTTCAGGGTGTGTCGGGGCCGCCGCCAGCGGAAGTTTTTTTTCGCAGGGCTTTGGACAGTTGCGACCGGCCGATCTTGACGCCCTCGCGCGCCTCGATCTCACTCCTGAGGCGCGCGATTGTCCAGTTGGGCCGATCGGCCACTGGCGCATCGAGCAGAGGTGTCACGACGCGCAGCGCGGCTTGGGTCTTCACA
>Ga0206919_1216_pt1 | contig 12634 bp, 9 predicted proteins | sample Alteio_BWOrgHeat_67_FD_152962 | JGI IMG/M metagenome (GOLD analysis project Ga0206919, IMG submission 152962) | Enriched cells from forest soil in Barre Woods Harvard Forest LTER site, Petersham, Massachusetts, United States -... | ecosystem: Environmental > Terrestrial > Soil > Temperate forest > O... | reverse complement strand
CTGGTTCTGCTTGAAAAAACTCGCTGATACCATCCGGCGCGTCGGCCTCATCGCCAACGCGGACAAGCTCTCGCCCTTTTCGATGGATTCCTTGGTGCGCATGTTGCTGCCCATGATCTCGAGCAGCGCCTGCCGGCCGCCGCCGATCTTCGGCGCCAGACGCTGGCTGACCACCCAGCGCAGGGTCTCGGCCAGCCGGACGCGCACCTGTTCCTGCTCCTCGGTCTCAAACATGCCGAGAATGCGGTTGATGGTCTGGCCGCAGTCAATCGTATGCAGGGTGCTCATGACCAGGTGGCCGGTTTCCGCGGCGCTCAGCCCCAGTTCCACCGTCTCCCGGTCGCGCATTTCGCCCACCAGAATGATCTTCGGCGCCTGCCGCAGGGCGGCGCGCAGACCGCTGGAGAATTTGTCGAAGTCCGTCCCCAGTTCGCGCTGGTTGAACGTCGCCTTTCTCTGCGGATGGACGAATTCGACCGGGTCTTCGAGGGTGACCACGTGAATGGACTTCGACTCGTTGATTTCGTTGAGCAGGGCCGCGAGCGTGGTGGACTTGCCGGAGCCGGTGGCGCCGGTGACCAGCACGAGACCGGTTTTTGTCTTCGCAATTTCGAGGAAGATGTCCGGCAGCTTGAGGTCGTCCATCGTCGGAATCTTCGTGTTCAGCTTCCGCAGGACGCACGAGTAATTACCGCGCTGGGAGAAGATGTTGACACGAAAGCGGGCCTTGCCGACCAGGAAATAGGACGAGTCGCACGAGCCGGAGCGGAGCAAATCCTCGGTCAGGCGCCGGCTGCTGCTGAGCAGGTTCAGCGCAAAGGTCTCGGTCTGATACGGAGTCAGTTTCTCGATGTTCGGCTCGATGGGCACGGGGGTGAGCTGCCCGGACAGTTCGACCTGCAACGGCTTGTCCACCGTGATGTTGAGGTCCGAAACGTCCTTGCCCTGGTCGAGCATGGTTCCGAGGATATAATCGAGTTCGTTACGGCGCATAATTCACTGGGCTGCCACTACCGGCACGCGTCCGGGCTAATCAACGTCCCCGTTGGCCTTGGCCTCTTCCTGCTCTTCTTTGGACAGGAACGCAAAGAATTTCTTTTTGTCCAGGCACTTGTCGAAGGCGTCGTCCGCCGAAATCCGCTTCATCTTCAAATGGTCCATGATCGAGTCGTCGAGCGGGGTGTTGCCCAGTTTCTTGCCGACTTGGATCATGCCGGGAATCTGGTGGGTCTTGGCTTCGCGGATCATGTTGGCGATGGCCGTAGTGCAGACCAGGATCTCCAGCGCGGCCACGCGGCCTTTCTTGTCAATGCGCTTGAACAGATTCTGGGCCACGACGCCCTTGATCGCCTCGGACAGGGTGGCGCGGACCTTGTTCTGCTGGTCGGCGGGGAAGACGTCGATGATACGGTCAATGGTCTTGGCGGCGCTCTGGGTATGCAGCGTGCCGAAGACAAGGTGCCCCGTGCTGGCCGCCGTCAGCGCCAGTTCGATGGTTTCCAGGTCGCGCATTTCGCCGACCAGAATGATGTCCGGGTCTTCCCGCAAGGCGCCTTTGAGAGCAGATCCGAACGACCGGGTGTGCAGCCCCACCTCGCGGTGGTTGATCAGGCAGCTCTTGCTTTCGTGAACGAATTCGATCGGGTCTTCGACAGTCAGGATGTGGTCTTTGCGGTTTTTGTTGGCGTAATCGATGATCGCCGCCAGCGTCGTGGACTTGCCCGAGCCGGTGGGGCCCGTCACCAAAACCAGACCCTTGTGCAACATCGCGAATTTCTTCAGCACCGGCGGCAGCGGGGCATCGAATTTCTCGAAATCCTCGAACGAGAGCACCTTCGAGGGAATCTGGCGGAACACCGCTGCAATGCCGTACTTCTGGTTGAAGAAGTTGCAGCGGAAACGGGAGACATTCGGGATTTCGTAGCCGAAGTCCACGTCCCCGGTTTCCTCGAAGTGTTTGATTTTGATGTCCGGCGAGATTTCGTAGAGCATCGCCTTGAGGGTGTCGCTCTCCAGCGGCGGGTAGTCCACGCGATTGAGCTCGCCGTTGATGCGGAGAATGGGCGGGCTGCCCGAGGCCATGTGCAGGTCCGAGGCCTTCTGCTCGAACATTAGATTGAAGAACGCGTCAATTTTAGCCATAAAAGTCCTCTATATTTTTGACCAGTCTTTTAGCGGAAGCGGCGGCAAACTGCAAGCAATTGAATACATTGGGCGAACTCATCCGTTCCGAGATCGCCGGCCGGGGCCCGATCGGCTTCGACCGTTTCATGGAACTGGCCCTCTACCATCCCGAACACGGATACTATGAGCGGGGCGCGGACCGGGTGGGAAAGCGGGGCGATTTCTACACGAGCGTCAGCATCGGCAGCCTGTTCGGGGAATTGCTGGGGTTTCAGTTTGCTGAATGGCTGGAGGCGGAGCCGGGCGGGCGGGCGGCAAATGGGACGGAACGATTGCAACTGGTTGAGGCGGGCGCTCATGATGGACGGCTGGCGCAGGATATCTTGGGCTGGCTGCGAGACTGGCGGCCGGAAATCCTTGAGCGGACGGAGTACTGGATTATCGAACCATCGGCCCGCCGGCGGGAATGGCAGCGCGGGACTCTCGTTGGATTTGCGCCGAAAGTGCGCTGGTTTGTCGATTGGCCCGAGGTTCTCGCCACCGCGCCGGATGGCGTCAACGGAGTCGCCTTCTCCAACGAACTGCTCGACGCGTTCCCGGTGCGACGTTTCGGGTGGGATGCGACCGCCCGCCAGTGGTTCGAGTGGGGGGTGGCCTACGCGGAAAGCCGTTTCGTCTGGACGAAATTGCCCTTTGCCGTTGCCACGGCTGCGAACCCGCACGGCTTTCGACCGCACCTGGAAATCATCACTCCTGCCTTGGAAACCGTTCTGCCGGATCACTATACCGTTGAGATCTGTCCTGCAACGGAGGCTTGGTGGCGGTCGGCAGCCGGCGCACTTGCTTGCGGCCATTTGCTCACCTTCGACTACGGGCTGATCGCGGAGGAGTTGATCATTCCGGAGCGAACCCAGGGAACCTTGCGCGCCTATCGCGAACACCACGGAAGCGACGACATTCTCGCGTCGCCGGGAGACCAAGACTTGACCGCGCACGTGAATTTCGCTGCGTTGCAAGGCGTGGGCGAGGCAGCGGGACTAAAGACGGAAGGGTTGTTTGCACAGTCGGGCTTTCTTGCCGGGATTGCCGGGCGGACCATGCGGCCGGATGCCCGATTCGGCGAGTGGACCCAGGCCAGAGCCCGGCAGTTTCAAACGCTCACGCACCCGGAGCACTTGGGACGGACGTTTCGGGTATTGAGCCAGCGACGGCGATAATCGTTTACACCAGACCCCGGCGGCGGGCAATGTCGGCGGCCTCCGTCCGGTTCTGCGCCTGCAACTTCCCCAGAATGTTGGACACATGATTCTTCACCGTGCCTTCGGCGAGGTGAAGCTTGCCGCCGATTTCCTTGTTGGGAATGCCTTGGGCGAGCATGACCAGCACCTCACGCTCGCGCTCGGACAGCGGCTCGACCAACTCACCCGACGCATGCAACGCCGCCCGCAACGTCCGCGACGCGATCTCCGGCTGGATGAACACCTCGCCGTCATGGACGCGCCGGATCGTCTCGACCAGCTTCCGCGCCTCCATATCCTTCAGCAGATACCCCACCGCCCCCGCGCGCACGCCCTGAAACACGTAATCGTCCCGGTCAAACGTCGTCAGGATGATCACCCGCGCTCCCGGCCACGCCCGGCAGATCGCCGCCGTCGCCTCCACCCCGTTCATCTGCGGCATCTGGACGTCCATCAGGATGATGTCCGGCCGCAACTGCAGCGCGAGTTTCACCACCGCTTTCCCATCCTCCGCCTCGCCCGCGATGCGAAAATCCGCCTCCAGCTCCAGAATGGTCTTGAGCCCCTGGCGCATCAGCGTCTGATCTTCCGCCAACAAAATCCGGATGGGCTTCATCACTCGAATCACTCAATCCACGGCACACTCGCTTCAATCACGCTTCCCTTGCCGCTGGACTTCGCCGTGAACGTCCCACCCAGCCCCTCCACTCGCTCGCGCAATCCCCTCAGCCCGTAATGCCCCGGTTTTTCCTCCGCGTCCGCCGGCAGGCCGACACCGTCGTCGCTCACTTGCATAAGGACAGCTTTGGGTTGGAAGTTCAGGCTCACCTGCACGTGGCGAGGTTGCGCGTGCTTCTCGATGTTCGTCAATCCTTCCTGCGCCACACGCCAGAAAACTTCCGCCACCGCCGGCGGCAAAGTATCCGCGCGCGCGCCCAGCTCACAGTCAACCGTCACGGCCATCCGCTTAGCCGCCTCCGCACAAAGCGTTCGCACCGTTTCCGCGAGCGGCCGATCGCCCAGACCCGGCGACCGCAGATTGGCCAGCGACCGCCGCAAATCTTCCATGCTCGAACGTGTGAGCTTCTGCATTTCCCCGAGCAACGTCACGGCCCGCGCCGGATCGGCGGACTGCAATCGCTGCGCCGCCTCCAGTTGCACGGTCAGCGTGACCAGCGAATGGCCGAGGCTGTCATGGAGTTCGCGGGCCAGCCGTTCGCGTTCGCGCAACGTCGCCAGTTCCCCCTCGCGCTGGCGGGCCAGTTCCAGTTCCCGCTTCGCCGCCTCCAGTTCCAGGATCAATCGCCCGCGCTCGGCGCTCGTCGCCGCCATCCGCCCGAAGAACAGAAACAGCGCCATGAAAGGCGTCACGGTCATGAGCTTGGAAAACCAGTCCCCGGCGTCCCACATCGCGAGCCGGCTCCAGCCGAATTGGTTGAACAGATACGCGGCCAGCAGCACCGCGCTCGCCGGCAAGGCGGTCCGCAACGGCAGCATCATGACATGGCTGGCGCAGATGATCAGGCCCCAGCGAAAGCCCGGATCAATCCGGCATTCCAGGATGACGACCGTGATGCTCGCCAGGAAAAGCACCCACCACCAGCGTGAATCGGGCAGGCGCTTGTTCCATCCAGAGTCCGCCGCATTCCTCAGCAAATCCCGCAGCCACCGGCCGCCCACCCAGCCGACGCAGCCCGGAAATACCACGAAGCACGCATAAAGAAATATCTGGAGCAGCACGAGCAGCACCAGCGCCGCCTCCGCCCGGCCCAGCACCCGCGTCTGATGCCAGTGCCAGTAAAGTGTGATGGCAAACGCGAGCACGACGACCCCGTGAAAGAACAGGATGAATCCCTGAAGCTGTTTCCCCGGCATGGGACATTGCAGATCCGCCGCCGCCGTCGGTTTTGAGTCCATAATCTTTCTGAAAAGTAGCAGCCGACAGCCTGTCCGCCAAAGCTTTCGAGCGACGGCGGATAAGTCGGCTCAAATATCATCCGCGCCGCTCACTGCCCCAACTTCTTCGCCAGCGTTGCATCCGCCGGAAACATCGCCGCCCCGCGCTGCCAGATCGCCCGGGCATCGTCGTTGCGGCCCGCCTTCTCATACTGGTTGCCCAGCCAGAGATAGGTCGAGGCAAACTGCGGCTGCGGCGCCTGCGCCTCCTGCTGCTGGATGAGCGTCTCGAACTGTTGAATCACCACCGGCCCCTGGTTCAATTGCGGTGGCCAGTACGACTTGGCGACCGCCATCGTAAACCTGGCCTCCCAATGATTGGGATCGGCTGCCAACGCCGCCGTGAAACTCTTGTCGGCCTTGAGCCCCATGATGCCCTGCTCGGTGATATCCTGCGTCGTCCCGGCCTTTTGCAGGTACCCCCAGCCCAAGGCAGTCTGATAATCGGGATTTTGCGGCGCACCCGCCACCCGCTTCTCGAGTTCCCCGACCGCTTGATCCAGCATCCCCGCCTCGCGCAGTTGCTTCCACACCGCCTGCTTTTGCGCGTAACTGGCCTGCGACGATCCCAGCACATCAATGGCCTGTTTCAACCCGCTGGAATCATCCGTTCCTGCGGCAGTCGGGACCGACGACACGGCGACTGCCGGATTCGAAGTGGCACTGGTTTCCGTCGTAATCCACCGTTGCTGCGGCGGTCGAGGGGCGATGGGATTCGCCGGTCGCGCCTCGTCAACCACCCGCCGCGGAACCGGCTTGACCTCCGGTTGAACCGCCGCCACCGGCGGATTCTCCGTCCGATTTACATAAAGACTGATTCCTAAACCAACTGCCGCAAGGCCCAACACCGTGACGATGATTCGTTTCATAATCTATGCTCCAATCTGTTCTCATCGGCCGCCGAAGCGGCCCATTCGTTTTCGTTTCTGCGTCAGGAATTTCAACCGCACGGTTGCCCCGAACACGCGCCCACTCTGCCTCCCTGGGCACACCAACGAACAGACCCCGAAGTCACGAAATGAATAGGCCAAAGGTCATGGTGGAAGCTGTGAGAAATCTCGCTGTCCCGGAGGGACTCCATGAGAATAGCCCGGCGTCTCAACGCCGTGGTTCCGATCCGTTGAAGATTGGAGCAGATTTCCCCCTCCGGGGGCGCTTCTGAAAGGGGTTTTGCCGACCGTCCACAATCGAGGTTGCTGCGATGCAACCAAAACACTTCAGGCCTTGGCGGATCAAAACGGCAATCGCCTTCTCAAACCGTCAAGCCCCTCGCTCCCCATAGCTTCACGAAGGATTTCAAATCACCGCTCTCCTACAATCCAAACAACGGTGCCGGCACCAGAAACGCATGCTGCTCCAGCAGGCTCAGCGACCCGCTCCATGCATAGAACTGGGTCAAATACACGAACAACACATAGAATCCCGCCACCGGCAGAATGGCGAACCGGCTGAGCCAGCGGAAAAACCAATGCCGCGGTTCCTCCCGTCGGATGGCGCGCCCCACCGCCCAGCCCGTCAACACCCGCGCGGGAAAAATGAATGCCACAAACAAGAGGCTGGGCAGCCACGCCAGATCACGCGGCGTCAACTCCACTTTCAAAATGTACAAGGGCAGCGCAAACAGCAACGTCGCCAGCAACGCTGTCCACCACGCGATCGGCGCGCGCTGAAACATCCGCCGCACCTCCCGCACCTCGAACAACGATTTGAACCGGTTCGTGCATGCAAAATGCGCCTGCAAAAACGGCAGATGCAACACGACCAGGAACATCAGGAACATTCCCGGAAGCGAAAGCAGAAGCCCGGGCGCGGCGGGCAGCTTTGCGGCCAACATCAGGATGCTGACCGGCACCAGCAACCAAGCCACGGCACCGGCGAACCCGCGCAGACCCAGCCAGAAATAGTACGGCAACCGCAGGCCGGCCACATACTCCAGCACCCCATTGCGGATCGTCACATATTTATCCGGTCGCGACAGCCACCGGAAGAACTTGACCGGTGCCGGCCAGAGAAAGTGCCGCAGTTTCCCGCCGCGTACACCGGCCCAGGCAATGTGCCATAGCGTCAACGCCGAGATCATGCCCACCACCAGCCGCCAGTTCCGCGCACTGTCGCCCCCGGGCACAATCACCTCCGCATCCTCCCAGAATCCCGCCGCCAGCCGCACCGGCCAGAGCACCAGCCACGTTCCCAGAACGATGCTCCCCAAGGTGGCCGCCTTTTGAATTCCAATGAAACCAGCCCGCAATTTCCCGACCCGCGCCACGCGGCCGCTCACCTCCAGCAAATAACCCAGGCTTAAAACATTCAGCCCGGGTATCACGGACAGCACCGCCAGCCCCACCATCAACGTAAGCATCCCGAACAACCATCGCATTCCCCTGACGCCCCCCTGTCCCATCCACGCCACCGCCCCGCGGATTCGTGGGAATAATCCTGCAACCTTTGGCGTTGCTGCCGGGTTTTCTTCCTGTGCAACCAGTACTGGTGATTCAGTTGGAACGTCGGACAGCATGTTTGTCAGTGCGTCATGACGTCGCCCGGCCCGGCCGGTTGCCCGCCGGTTTGTTGAAGGGCCGGCTGTCACCCGGCGGATTGCCACACGTCGTCATAAATGTTTTGATGATTTGAGAACACGGCAAAGTGCGGTAAGGTTGCACCAAACCGCCGCTTAATGCGAGATTCCGATGGAAGACGATACACCAAGTAAGTTTGCGCAGCACGGCAGCATGGCCGGTGATGTGCGTAATGTCGTCTTCGCGTTGCTCTGCCTCGGCGGGATCGCCTGGGGATTCGCCACCTTCCTCGCCCCCAAAAAGCTGCCCCGGCCCCATCAGTTCAACCCGGCCGCGTTCAAGTCCGATGATTTCACCGCGGCGGTCCGCCAGATCGACGCAGTATTTGAAAAGGACTGGTCCGACGCAAACGTCCGGCCCACGTCCCGCGCCACCGACCTCGCCATCGCCCGACGGCTCGCGCTCGGCCTCACGGGCACCGTGCCATCCCTTCCTGAGATTCGCGCCTTTGAAGCACAACCCCCTGACCAGCGCCTGAACTGGTGGCTCTCCGTGCTGCTCGAAGACCGGCGGTTCAGTGACAACCTGGCCGAACGCCTTGCCCGCGCCTGCGTCGGCGTCGAAAACGGTCCCTTCCTCGTCTATCGCCGCCATCGCCTCGTCGAATGGCTCAGTGAAGAAGTCCACCAGAACCGCCCCTACGACCAGCTCACCCGGTCGTTGATCGCCTCCGAAGGCGTCTGGACTTCGCAGCCCGAGGCCAACTTCATCACCGTTACCCTGCGCCAGAACATGGACAAGAAGGGGCCGGATGAAGTCAAGCTCGCCGCCCGTGTCACCCGCGCCTTCCTCGGTGTGCGCATTGACTGTATGCAATGTCACGACGACAAATTCGGCGACCGCTGGAAACAAAAGGACTTTCACCAGCTCGCCGCATTTTTTGGCCACGCCGAAGTTTCCGTCACTGGTGTCCGCGACAATGAAAAACTCAAATATGAGTATCGCTACAAGGGCAAGACCGCCGATGAAGTCGTGAATCCTGCCGTGCCCTTCGATGCAGAATTGCTCCCGTCGGACGGCAATCTCCGTGCTCGCCTCGCGGGCTGGGTTACGCACCCGAAAAACCGAGCCTTCGCCCGCACAGCGGTCAATCGCGTCTGGGCGCTGATGTTCGGTGTTCCGCTGGTCGAACCCATCGATTCCATCCCGCTCGAAGGTCCGTTGCCGCCCGCCATGGAAGTCCTCGCGGACGATTTTATCAGCCACAAGTTTGATCTCCAGCGGCTGATTCGCGTCATCGCCTCAACCCGGGTTTTCCAGCTCGACAGCCAGTCCACGAACCCGCAACAGCCCGTCTCCGATTCACAGGAACGCCATCTCGCAGCCTTCCCGCTCTCCCGCCTGCGGCCCGAGCAGGTCGCCAACAGCGTCGTCCAATCCTGCACGCTGGCTACCGTCGATGCCCAGACGCACATCCTCTACCGCATCATCCGCGCCGTGCAGGAAGGCGGCTTCGTCAAACGCTACGGCGACCTCGGCGACAATGAATTCACCGCCACCGGCGGCACCATTCCCCAGCGCCTGCTGCTCATGAATGGTGAGCTCGTCCAGAAGCGCACCGAAAAGAACCCCATCATGAACGCCCCCACGCGGATCGGTTCCCTGGCCCCGGACGACGAAACCGCCGTCGAAACCGCGTATCTTACCACGCTTACGCGCCGCCCCACTGCGGCGGAAAAGGCGCTCTTCATCGGCAAACTCAAAGGCACCAAGGGCGACCCACGATCCGCAGTCATGCAGGACCTGTCTTGGACCTTGATCAACTCCACGGAATTCGCATGGAACCACTGAACCAATTTTCCCGCTACACGGCGCCCGTGAATCCATTCGCCAATTTCGCTGAGGACGGTTGTGGCACCGCCGCGCACCTCTCCCGCCGCACCCTGCTCAAGGTCGCCGGTCTCACCAGCATCGCCTGGCTGACGCCCCTGGCCGAATTGCTCGCCCTCGAGGCGGAAAAAGCGCCGAAAGGCAAACCGCCCCGCAGCGTGATCCTCCTCTGGCTCTCCGGCGGCCCCAGCCAGTTGGAAACCTTCGACCCGCATTCCGGCTCGAAGATCGCCTATGGCACGCAATCCATCCACTCCGCCGTCCCGGGACTCGATCTCGCGAAAGGGTTGCAGCAAACCGCCGCCCTCATGGGGGATGTCACGCTGATTCGCTCCATGGTCAGCAAGGAAGGTGACCACGAACGCGCCGTTTACAACATCAAGACCGGTTACCGTCCCAATCCCACGCTCGTCCATCCGTCCATCGGCGCCGTGATCTGCCACGAACTGCCCAATCCCGCCGCCGAGATTCCCAGCCATATTTCCATCCTCCCCAACCAATGGCCCGCGCGGGGCGGTTACTTCGGCGCAAACCTCGACGCCTTCCAATTGGGCGACCCGAACCAGCCCATCGCCGACGTCGCCACCAAGATTCCGGAGTCACGCCAGAAAGACCGCCTCGCCAGCCTGTCCGTCGTCGAGAATGCCTTTTCGCAGGGTCGCCTGGTAAACTTGGAACAAAACAAGACACTCCACAACGCCTCGATCGCCAGCGCCCGGCGCATGATGACCTCGGACCAGTTGAAGGCATTTGATGTCTCCCTGGCCAGCCGGAGCGAACGCGCCGCGTACGGCGATTCACCGTTTGGCCGCGGCTGCCTCGCCGCCGTGCGCCTCATCTCCGCCGGTGTCCGCTGCGTCGAGGTCACGCTGGACGGCTGGGACAGCCACGTGAACAACCATCAAACCCAGGCCAAACGCGTGGCCACGCTTGATCCCGCCTTCGCCGCCCTGATTGCCGACCTCAAGAAACGCGGCTTGTTCGAGCACACCATCGTGATGTGCGGCGGTGAATTTGGCCGCACGCCGAAACTGAATGGCGTCGACGGTCGTGACCATTGGCCGACCGGCTTCAGCATGGTCCTGGCGGGCGGCGGCTTCCGCCGCGGCTATGTTCACGGAGCCACCGACCCGGAAGGACTCAAAGCAGATCCCACGAGTCCCGTGCGCGTCGAAGACATCCACGCGACCGTTCAAAGCATGCTGGGCATCGATCCCGAAAAGGAAATCAAAACGCCCGTCGGGCGCCCCATCGCCCTGAGCGATGGAAAGGTGATCAAGGAACTCTTCGCCTGAAGCGCGCCCCACGCCGTGCGGCAGCCCGCAGGCCCAAAGCGGGATCCACCTTCGGTCCAGCACGCACGATCGCCTAGCTGACTCCGATCAATGACACGCGCTCGCCCTTTTCATTCCGCGTGATCCCCGTCGCGCGCGGATCAAGGGTCATTTTTCCATCGACCATGAACATGTAGGCATGGTGTCCGTGGTTGAGTTCGATTTGCGCCAGCCAGTTGCCGTCCGGTTGTCTCTTCATCGGATGGACTTCCGGCGACCAGTTGTTGAATTCACCCACCACGGACACGGACCGGGCCTCGGCTGACGAATAATAAAAATTGATCGGCTTGGCCATCCCCTGCGCCGAGTAACGATGAAGCCCGCGTCCGGATGGTCCGGACGGTTTGCCGCCCGGCGGTTTGCCGGGTGGCGCTCCCGATGGTCCTCGCGACGGAGCAGACGATGACGCCGGAGGCCGCGTGGTCGGTGGCGGCGCGGGTGGTTTAGGTGGTGGTGGTGGTGGCGATGGCGCCGGTTCAGGAACGGGCGCGGAAAGCACGGTCTCCTGCGAACAATGCGGACACTCGATGACCACCCCCACTCCATGAGCGGGAAAGGCGATCGAATTGCCGCATTTCTCGCACGCGCACGTCAGATATTGTTCCTCTTCGGATGACATGATTTGAAATCGCTGATCGGTTGGCAGCTAATTTTCTAAATTGATGTTTCTTCCGGCAGTGCCACTCGCAGCCATCAGTGCAACAAATTTTGGAGCACCGTCAGGGCCGTGTGGCGAATCTGCTCCGACTCGGCCTCCAGCGCCCGATACTGGCGGTTCCAGCCGGGTCTGGTCTGATGGCGCTCGCGCCAAACCATCTTCAGGACGCGTTCCGTCCGCTCCACCTGTTGCACCGCTGACGCGAGTGATTCCCGGCCTTCCGGCAAGTCCGAGAGGTTGCCCACGGAAAACCGGCTGATCCGTTTCCCGCCCGTTACCGCCTTCAATAACATCACCACCGTCTGTTCGTAGGCGTACCACCGGTCCTTCAGCACTTCGTTCAGGAAATCGTGGCGGATCGCAAAAAACTCGGACCGCGGACGTTCCGTTATTTCGCGGATCTGCCGCGCCTCCGTCGGGAACCAGTTGTAAAGCAGCGCAAAGGTTCCGTAGGTGTCGATCAACTGCTTGGAGTTGCCCTGGTCGGTGTGAATCTCGCCGATGCACAGATCCTGTTGCATTTCCCAGACGATCTCCGGCAGATCATGCAGCCGGCCGAGAATGCCCAGGCCGGCCGCCGAGCCGTAGTTGAAATCGCCCGGAATCAGCCAGTACGCATCTCCCGTCCGGCCTTGCTCAAAGGCGTGGCCCAGCCCCGTATACCACATCTGGCACGTGTCCACACACCACGCGTCCAGGATGTCCGAATGCCGCGCCACGACGTTCTTTCGAAACTCGCCAAACTGCCGGTCGTTTTCCCGCGCAAAATAAGTCTTGCGATCCATCACCGTGATGGGCCGCGCGTACGTGTTCTTGTCGCCCGCCAGCCGCGCAATCAAACCATAGAGCGCCTCCAGATCCGTGTAATCATCCGGTTGCCGGAAGGGGTAGATCACGACGGGATGAATCCTGCCGGTC
>Ga0206919_1214_pt1 | contig 12706 bp, 10 predicted proteins | sample Alteio_BWOrgHeat_67_FD_152962 | JGI IMG/M metagenome (GOLD analysis project Ga0206919, IMG submission 152962) | Enriched cells from forest soil in Barre Woods Harvard Forest LTER site, Petersham, Massachusetts, United States -... | ecosystem: Environmental > Terrestrial > Soil > Temperate forest >... | reverse complement strand
GCTGAAGCTGCGCCGCTTCATCGACCACCTGGTTGCAAGTTTCGGAGGTACACCCCCCTGGGATCTCGTGGCCGCCGGAACAACACCGTCTAAGAGCTAAAAAAATATGTGGCAAGCCTGGGAATCGCTTGTTCAACCAATCCCAAGGGCCTCTTGGCGGCCATTCGCGTCAGGACGGGCGCCCAGCGGGAGCGGCGCAGGAGTTTCTGGCGACAAGGGTTGATTTCAGTCTGACGGAACGCGGTGCGGCGGTTAATCCATTGATCCTTTCGACAAGCATCTGCGCGGCTCTGCGGCCGATCTCGTTGCAGGGCTGCGCGATCAAGGTCAAACGCGGCTCGAAATAGTCCGCCCACTCGAAATTGTCGAAGCCAGCAAGCGATATGTCCTGCGGTATTCTCAGGCTCGCATTGCGGATCGCGGCCACAGCCCCGATCGTCGTCAGATTGTTTCCGGTGATGATAGCCGTCGGTGGATTTGCCAGCCTCAGTAAGGCTGCAACAGCGTTGCGGGCGTCCTCGAAATTCTGGTTCGAAGGCTGGAGGAGATCCACGTCCAAGCCGATGCCGTTGCGTTTCAGACCCAGCCTATAGCCTTCTACGCGCTCCCTTGTTGTGCTGAACCCCGCCTGGCCGCCGATCATGCCGATCCGTGTGTGGCCAAGTCCCGCCATGTGCGAAACCAGATTGGCTACGGCCTGTTTGTTTTCGACGCCGACATGGTCAAAAGCCGACTCGGCAAACCTGTCGACGAGCACGGTGGGAATGCCACTCCTCTCCAGATAGCGCACGGTCCTGTTCTCGGAGTCTCCGCACGGGGCCAGGATGATGCCGTCGACCCTGCGCTCCTGTAACGCCTGCACGACCGCGAGTTCGTGGTCCGGTTCGTCGCGCGTATCTGCGAGGAAGACCAGCAGGCCCAGGCGCGCGCACTCATTCTCGATGGCACAGATGATGTCGCTGAAATAAGGATTGGTGATCGCCGATATGGCGATGCCGACATAGTTGCTGACCTTGCGCGCCAGCGAGCGCGCCAGCGCGTTCGGCTGATATCCGGTCGCGGCGATCGCCTCATTCACCAGGGCGGTTTTTTCGGGGCTGACGATGCGCGTGCCGTTAATGACATGCGAGACTGTGGACGTGGACACACGGGCACGGCGAGCGACGTCGCTGATCGTTGCACTCGCTCTTGCCATCCCATCACCTCAATCCAGCGCCTGTCTGTCCAAGAACGGTCCACGGCCGCCGGTCCACACGTCGACTACTCATTGTTGTCGGGCATAATCAATGAGGTTTGCGCCGCTGTCGCCGTTGAAATAGTGGACGTGCTCCATATCGATGGAAAACAGCCGGCGTTCCCCAACTCTTGAACGATCGCTAGGCGGCAGCCTTGCGATGCATTTGTGATCGCCAGCACTGATATCGAGAAGAACTTCGTGCCCTAGATGCTGGACCACATCGATATCGAAGGCGATTGAGTCGACCCTGGTGGACGCGCCGGGCGGCAAGATGCTGAAATGTTCCGGCCGCACACCCAGTGTGACCACCTTTCCCGCCTGGCCGGTGAGTGCCGGGCGCCGGCTCTCGGGAACCACGATCCGCAATCCGCGGGCCTGGTCCGTGACCGAAGTGCCGTCGTAGACAAGCCGCAGGAAATTCATCGCGGGCGATCCGACGAAGCCGGCGACGAACTGGTTGGCCGGCCGATTGTAAACCTCGAGCGGCGCTGCCGCCTGCTGGATCTTGCCGCCATTCATGACCACGATCCGGCTGCCCATTGTCATGGCTTCCGCCTGGTCGTGCGTGACATAGACAGTCGTGGTCCCGATCTCCTGATGCATCTTGGTCAGGAAGCTGCGCGCCTCGATGCGCATTTTCGCGTCGAGGTTGGACAAAGGTTCGTCCATGAGGAACACGCCTGGGCGGCGAACCAGGGCTCGCCCAAGAGCAACACGCTGTCGCTGGCCACCGGAGAGTTCCTTGGGCAACCTGTCGAGCAGTTCATCGATACGCAGCCGCTGCGCCACTTGCCGCATCTGCCTATCAATGTCGGCTTTCGGCGCTTTGCGAATCTTCATGCCAAACGCGATATTTTCGCGCACCGTCATGTGCGGAAACAATGCATAGGACTGGAACACCATGGCAATGTCGCGGTCTTTCGGCGGTAGCCTGGTAACGTCGCGCGCGCCGATGCGCAGCATGCCTGCGGTTATCGATTCGAGGCCGGCAATCATATTCAGCGTCGTTGTCTTGCCGCAGCCGGAGGGTCCCACCAGCACGGTGAATTCGCCTTCCGCTATATCCAGATTCAGCCCGGACAGCACCGGTACCGCCGCATAGCGCTTCTCGATTTCCCTAAGTGACACTTCAGCCATTACAAGTTCCTTATTGCAAGAAGGCCACTGATTTCAGCCCTTCACGGCGCCCGAGAGATTGCCGCCCGAGATCTGTCGATAGGTGAGGATGAAAAGAAGGACGATCGGTAATTGCGAAATAACGAGACCTGCGGCCGGTAGGTTGAAGACGGCGAGGTAGCGGTCGCTGTTCAGTTTCAGCATGCCGACCGTCACCGGAAAATTGTCCTCGCTGTTGAGGAACACCAGCCCGAACACGAATTCCTTCCAGATGGCGATGAAGTTCAGCGTGTAGCCGACGAGAATGCCGGGAAGTGACAGGGGCAGGATCACCTTCCAGAAGACCTGGAAATCGCTCGCACCCTCGACATAGGCGGCCTTTTCGATTTCGGGGGGGATAGTCGTCATGAACCCGCGCAGGATCAGGACTTGCAAAGGCATTCCATAGACGCCGTGAACGATGATCAGGCCTATTTTGGTGTCCAGGAGGTGGAATGTACGCAGCGTGTCGTAAAGCGGGATCAGTACCGTCTGTTGCGGCAGCATGAGGCCGGTCAGCAAAAGGCCGAAGATCCACTTGCGTCCCGGAACGTTCATGCGGCTAAGAGCAAAGGCCGGAACCAGGGCTAGTGTCACCGCCAGTGCCGAACCGGCCGTCGCGTAGATCAGGCTGTTTCTTAAAAGCGTGCCGAACCCAAGCCCGGACCAGACGTCGATATAGGGCTGAATTGTTGGCGACTTTGGCAAGGCGAAGGGACCCGCCAGAAACTCGGCGTTAGACTTGATCGACGTCATGATGATCAGCAGCACTGGTCCAAGCCATATGGCCGCCAAGACCAGCATAAGGGCGGTTGCGGTGAGTTTGGGCAGAATCGCAAGGATGCGGCTGTGGTGCGTAGCCTTGTCTGTCGTGGCCGTACTGCTCATGGTCGTGTCAAACATCGAAAGCACCCTTCAGGACCTTCCCAAGAAGGACCGCGGCAAGCGAACCGGCAATCACCAGAATGACGACACTGAGTGCTGCGCCGTAGCCAAAGCGCGAGTTCCAGAAGCTCTCCATGTAGACCAGATAGCCAAGCACGTTGGTCGTACCGAAAGGGGCTCCCTTAGTCAGTACCGCGATCAGGTCGAAGGCGCGCAGCGACTCAAACAGCGTGAGCATAACAATGATCGCGGTGACGGGGCGCAACTGGGGCAGGGCGACGCTGCGTATCATGCGCCAATGTCCGGCTCCCTCGATGCGCGCGGCATCGAATGTTTCCTTCGGTACGTCGCCCAGGCCGGCAAAATAGAAGATCATCGGCATGCCAGTGAAGGCCCAGCCTGAAATGACCGCCAGGGTATAGAGCGCAATGTGGTAGTCGCCGAACCATTCATGCACGAGGAAGCCGAGGCCGACCGATCTGAGCAATGTGTCGAAGGCGCCGAACACCGGATTGAGGATCAAAAGGAACATCAGACCGACCGCGATCAGCGACATAGTCACTGGAAAGAAGACGATCGTCCGCAAAAGCGAAGGGGCAAACACCAGACGCGCCTTCATTACATAGGCGATCAGGAAGCCGAGCGAGACTGGAAAGACCAGCGAAACGATCAACCATTTAGCGTTGTTGACCAGTGCTATATAAAAGTAATTGTCGTGGAACAGGTAGGCGTAGTTGGCCACGCCCACGAATTTCTTGTGGGGCGCCATGCCGTTCCATTCGAAAAAACTGAGATAGATTGTGTAGATGATCGGGTAACCGATGAAGCAGGCGAACACCAATACCGGAGCCACAATGCCGAACACGGTTACGAATAGGTGCTGGCGTGCGTAGCCGACAAAGGTGCCATCATCGAAGCGCTTTGCGCTGCTGATCATGGAGTCGTGCCTTTCGATTGGTTTTGAAAATGGTTCCGCAGTACTGACAACGCGGCGCCGTCAGCCCTTCGGTCCAAGAGTTCAGGCAACTGCCAGTGTCCTAAAGCAAATGGCGGTCGAGACAGGCTCAGGAGAGGCGCACGGGGCCTCTCCTGGTTCGCGCGCGACTTAAGACTTCTTGACGCGTGCTGCCTCATCTTGCGTCAGCTTCATCGCGTCTTCAGGCGACAAGGCACCGGCCAGCACACCCTGGACGCCGTCCAGGAATTTGTCTGAAATCGCTGGCGGCGTGGCGTGGTCGACATGCATGAAGGTGAAGGACCCAGACTGGGCCATCGCCTTGCCGAGGCGCTGCTCCATCTCGCTCAGCCTCGACAGATCGGAATTGACGTTTGAGGGGAAAGGCTTGTCGATTTCGAGCTTTTTGCTCATGGCCTCGTCGGAGACCATCCAGTTGAGAAACTCCGCCGCGGCGTCCTTGTTGGGACTGTTTTCGTGGATCATGATCGTGTCTTCGGCAAAGACCGACATGACGGGTTTCTTGCCCGGAAACGCCGGCATTGGAAAAAAGTCCATCGGAACGACGCAGCACTGCGGCTGGTCGCCACGGAAGCGGCCGAGATTGAACGAGCCCTGATACCAGTGCAGACCCTTGCCCTGCGTCCACGGCACCATGGCAGGTCCCAGATCGATCGAGTTGAATGACGGCTCGAACATGCCGTCCTGCGCCAGCTTCTGCATCATGGCTGTGACGTCGACGGCACGTGCGTCGGTCCATGGAATGGTGCCGTCGATCAGCCCGTCATAGACTTCAAGCCCATGCTTGTTGACCAAGATTGCCGACCACATGAACTGTGAGGGCCACTTCTTCTGGTTGGCCAACATGAACCCGGCAAGGCCTGCTTCCTTGCCCTTTTGTGCATTGGCGATGAGTTCGTCCCAGGTTGCGGGAACTTTCAAGCCAAGTTGCTCGTAGATATCCTTGCGATACCAGACAACCGAAGCGCACATTTCCGTCGGCACGAAGTGCTTCTTGCCGTTATAAATGGAGAGCGTCACGCCGGCCGGATTGAGCTTCTTGTCCCAGCCATACTTTTCATAGTAGGGCGTCAGATCCGCGGAAAACCCGTTGTCGACGACTTCCTTACCCCGTCCCCCCTCCCAGGAATAGAACAGGTCCGGCGGATTACTCGAAGCCAGTTCGATGGTTTGCTTGGTCTTGTATGTCTCACCGTCGACGCTGGCTCCGGTGACATGAATCCGACCGCCATTCTTGCTGTTCCACTGGTCTATCAGCCAATTGGCATAAACCTCCGAAGACGGCCATGGCGCCCGGTAAAAATATCTGAGTTGGACCGGCGCGCTCTGCGCCACGCTGATACCTGACGCTGTCGCCATGGCGGTCGCACCAAGTGCCGCCGAAGCCTTGATGAAGGCACGGCGAGACAGTCCATTGTGCTTGATGTTCATCGTTTCCTCCCAGTTCAGTTTGACAATGACAGGCAGCGCCAAACGGCCACGAAGCACGGGCGCGACGTGTTCCGATAGTGGGTGTTGCCGTTCCTCTGAAGGCGAATGCGACCGCGTGGTTCTATGTCGCCACATTCGTCACACAGGTTGAATTAATCCAATCGAAGCGGTTGCGCAAGCGCTTCGATGAGCATTTTCATCTTTTTTCTTTGAAGAGGCGCCGAGCCTCTGCTCAATTCTCATTTAGCGAGGGTCATCACCGACCGGCTCCGGCTCTATGGTGCTGCCAACCGCGAGCTTGGACTTTCGGCATGGCGCGAGCGGAACCAGCACCAAAACAACCGGGCCGAGAATTCGCATCAGCCGATCTGCAAACCAGAGCGCAATTTGCGGCCGTTCAAGTCGCCGGGATTGGCGCAGCCCATGGTGGAAAGCCACACCGGCTCGCAAGGCATCAACTCTTGGTCGCCGCACTCGCAACCACGCCCATCGCGCCACTGGCGATCATCGGGATTTTCCTCGAGCGCTCTATCGTGAAGGGACTGACTGCCGGTTCAGTGGAGTGCTGATCCGGTCCCATTTTTTGGACCGCCAGAGTAGAGTTTCCGGCCTGTCGTCGTCCGCGCCATTGTGGTGAGGCCTCTCCACGATGCTCTCTTCTAACCGCTACAAGAAGGCGCGCTCTACCAGGACATCGCCCACCGTCCAGTTTCGACGTTGCTTTCGTTCCCGGCGCAGCGCCAAGGGTTGATCATCTACCTTCTCTCGCCTCCTACAGCATCGGACCCCTTTCGTGTATCGGATCAGATGCCGCAGCCCTTTGTTGTCGCGTGGGTTTTTGCCGAAAACCGGTACCCACTTTTTGGCATGACGCTCTAGCCGGCCATAGGGGCGTTCGTCTCGAATGATAGATAATTTAGTTCTATCAGTGATAGGTTTCTATCTGCTGAGCTATCTATTCTAATTTCATCAGGCTTGACATTTGTATAGTTCCGCCTTGTGCCACAAATCGCACCGCGATCTACAAATACCTCTATGATGCCGCGGTCGTGCACGACGGTGAGGTCTTTAGGGTCCATAGCTCTGGCTATATATTTTTTCTTTCCGTCATCCTGTGAAAGTACAATGGAGATCTGGCCACCCTGGATGATAATTTTGAACGAAGGCTTTCCCGCCTGGGTGGCAGATATTGTTGTTCCTTCGATCTTGCCTGAAAGGCTAATTGCAAAGGGCGTATCTGGCAGACCGTAAGTTCCGCTATCCGCTTCTGATTGAGAAATGAGTGCTGCGGTCTGCGCCAATTCTATGACAGGTAGCATGCAAAGCCGCCCTTGTTCGTCAATTTGCAGCTCACGCGGAAGAGCCAATTCCCCACTATATTGAGAGGGGCCGGGCTTTCGCGTCTCCCAATTGAATAGCCACGCATGCGCTATCCGGCGCCCGTCCGCTTCAAAGCTCTGCATGGCGTAAAAATCCGTGCCAAAGTCGAGCAGCTGCAGGCTACTGCCTGTCGGTCGAAAGTGATGACCATCAAACTCGCCTATCAGGGCATAAAGTAAGTGGCGGCGGCCGGTTTCCGGTTCGGCATAGCCAAGAAACCCCATGACAAGAACCCAGCGCCCATCTAGCTGAAAGAAATCTGGGCATTCGACACTGCGTGCCTTGTTCTCTCGAAAATGGGTTGGAGCCACGTAAAGCGGTCCCAAATAGTCCCAATCTTTGCCATCCGGGGAGCCATAAAGTAGAACAGCTGGATCATCAAATAACGAGGCGCCAACGATCATACGGTATTGGCCGACTTGTTCCTCCCACCATACTTTGGGATCCCGAAAATCGTGTTCTACGCCAGGCGGGCGTGTCGATATAACTGTCTCGATATTTGTGACGCGCACCAGGTCCCGGCTTGCTTGCGCGCGTTTTTGAACCTCGCGATAGCCCTTGAAATGATCGTAAGCCGGATGGCGCTCCGTATAGTAGAAGGTCACTTGCTGATTTGGACTACACAAAGCGGTTCCTGAGAAAGCACCACCTGTTGCATCCAGCCGCGCAAGGTTTTGTTCTGGGTGTAGGAAGACAGGCTGATGTGTCCAATGAAACAGATCCTGACTGATCGCATGTCCCCAATACATGGGGCCCCAATCGACGCTGTTGGGGTGAAACTGGTAGAAAAGGTGCCAGGTGTTGGATATTTTGCACAACCCGTTAGGGTCATTCATCCACATGCGCGGCGGTGAAAAGTGCAATTTGGGGCGCATTAAGTCTTCAGCCATCCAGACATGTATGGCACGCCCTGTTCGCAAGATCAGGCCTTCGGAGACAAATTCCCAGAGGGTAATGCCCTGCGTTGCCACGGTCGCTGGATCGTAGCTGTAAGCAAAACTGACCTCGATCTGCATCGGGTCCCAAGATAGCGTTACTTCGCTGGCCTCACGGTGGTTGTAGTGGAAGAAGTCGAAATAAGATGGCAAAGCAGGAATATGATAGACTGTTTCGCTGCCGCACTGAATACAAAAGCTGTCAATCCCGTTCCCTCTTGCTCTTGCCCAGAGCTCAATACGTGCATTAGCAGATAAATTCAGCGCAATGTGAAGCATTTAAACCTCGTTATCTCGGCCGGTCGGATCAAATCGGTGGAATTGCGTCAATTTCATCCCATCATCTTGCTTTGATAGCTGTACCTTCAATCTTTTCGTGCCGTCATCCAGTTGACAAAGGGTACTCTAGGGCTTTACGGAGTTGGGTAATCGATAACCCACGTCGCGATGTACGATGTCACAGCCCACGGTGTCCTTGCAAGATATTGCCAAGCGTCTTGGCGTTTCGGCGAAGACGGTGTCGGGCGCCTTGCACAATCGCGCGATCCGGATGTCGGATGAAACGCGAGAGCGCATCCGTGCTCTCGCCAAAGAACTCGGCTACACGCCCAACCTCGTGGCAAGGGGGATGCGTCAGGGCGTGATGCCGATCGTGGGCATGGTGGCTGAGGGTCTTATAACCCAGCCGTTCGCCACCGAGATCATGCGCAGCTTCGACAATGTCCTGCGCATCGATGGACTCAACGTCTTTGTTACCAATATCGGCCGCGGCCAGAACGTGGCCACCGGGGTGGCTGAGCTACAGCGGCTCATGCCCCGCAGCATTGTCTATGCCAGTATGTATCATCAGGTGGTTTCGCTGCCGCCAAGCGTGCGGGGCTTGATCGCGCTGATGATCAATTGCCGCGAGGAACACGATGCCGTACCGGCTCTCGTTCCCGCCGAGTACGAGGCAGCAGTGACGATCACTGCCTTCATGCTCGGTCGCGGACGCCGTGCTATTGCCTTTTTGAACCTGCCCGGCCTGCTTGCGGGCGAGATGCGCGCAGCCGGGTTTCGCCAAGCCCACAGGGCGCGGGGATTGAACTCGAACGATGATTGGATCAGACCCGCGACCAGGGGTGCGCACTATTCGGATCGGGCGCGTAGCCTTGTACACGACCGCATCCGGGAATGGTACGCAGGACAAGCGCGACCGGATGCCATTCTGTGCGGCAATGACCGCGTGGCGCTTGAGGTCTATGGTGCCCTGCGACGGGTCAATCTTCGCATTCCCGAAGATGTCGCGGTCGCCAGTTTTGACAACCAAATTGAGATTGCCACGCGGCTCGATCCGCCTTTGACAACAATGGCGCTACCTCACCGTGAGATGGGACGCCGCGCCGGTGAGATCCTGGCTGGCCATAGAGCCGTGCCAAGGACAGTGGAGGAAATACCGTTTCGCCTGGTTGAACGCGCTTCGGTCTGAGGCAAGGCGAGCGGCAAAAAAGGAGGAAGACATGCTTTCGTTGGGTAAACGATTCCTCAGGCAAATCGGCACAGCCTCCTTGGCTTCGCTCGGCCTGCTGAGTGCAACGGTCATGACCGAGGCGGGAACCTTGAAAGTCATGTTCCAGGGCGACCCTTACGAAATCCAGGCTATCAGCGATGCCGCCAAGCGTTTCGAGCAGGCCAATTCCGGCACGACAGTCGAGTTGATCAACACGCCACACGATGCCTACAACGAGAAGTTCGGCTCGATGGCTTCGTCAAATACCCTGCCAGACGTGATCGAGCTCGACGCGCCGTTCCTGGCTAATTATGTTTGGTCGGGCTATCTGCAGCCTATTTCCGGACTGGTCGACCAGTCGCTGATCAACGACATGACCAAGTCCAATGTCAGCCAGGGCACCTATCCCCCGGACGGTAAGCTCTATGCCATCGGCCTGACAGATTCCACCGTGGTGCTCTATGGCAGCCGTAAGCAGCTCGAAGCCCTGAAGATTCGGATACCCAAGTCAGTTGATGATGCCTGGACGAAGGACGAGTTTGAAGGCGCACTGAAGGCGCTGGCCAGTTCGGGTGTAAAATGGCCAATCGACCTGTTCCGCGCCTATGGAACCAAAACGGAATGGATCCCCTACGCGTATGAGCCGATCCTGATCTCGATGGGCTGCGACTTAATCGACCGCGCCGCCTGGAAGGCAACCGGTGCGCTCGACAGCCAGGCCTGCGTCGATGCGACCACGATGATGCAGAGCTGGGCCAAGCAGGGTTGGGTGGTGCCACAGTCGGCTGGGCAGAACCAATTCTACACTGAAGGGCGGCCCGCCGCCCTCGCCTGGGGCGGGCATTGGTTCTATGCCGAGGCCAGCGCCAAGATGGGTGAGGATCTAGTGGCGATGCCGCTGCCGAAATTTGGTGCCAAGAGCGCCAGCCCCAACGGCACTTGGATCTATGCCATCAGCAAGACCTCGAGCGATCCGGCCCTGGCCGGCAAGTTCCTCAGCTTCATGCTCACCGACAAGGCCTACCGCGAAAGTTACAAGGCCCACACCGGTTTCCCCGGCCTGAAATCGTTCGCGGCTGAATCGCCTACCTACGCCGACAAGGGAGCCATGGCCACTGCCTTCGAGCAGGCCTCCAAGAGCGCCGTACCGCGGCCGCCGCATCCTGGCTATCCCACCATCACGCTGGCCTTTCAGGTAGCGATGACGAACATCTTCGACGGGGCCGATCCCAAGACCGAACTGGCCAAAGCAGCGAAGAAGATCGACGATGATATCGCCGACAACAGCGGCTATGCGCCTTTCGGCAAGTAGCTGAGTTCCCTCGCACTTCCTGCCGCTAGGATGGCGGCAGGAACCCTCAAGGGAGTGGATCATGTCGAGCCAGATGACGTCCGCCCTGCCAATCGCCCGTTCCGCGTCAGAGGGCCGGCGCAAGAAGCGAAACAACCGCCTGCAGGAAGTGGCGATGCTGCTGCCCGCCTGTCTATTGATAGCGCTCTTCCTGCTGGTGCCGTTCATTTCCTCGTTCCAGATCGCGCTGACCAACCAACGGCTGATCCCGCGCCCAGTGCCCACTCGCTTCGTCGGCCTTGGCAATTTCGCGCAGGTGCTATCCGATCCGGAATTCTGGACGGCCCTACTGAACGTCGTGCGGTTCACGTTGATGATCCTGCCAATCCAATGCGGGATGGCCCTGGCGTTGGCGTTGCTTCTCAACCAAAAGCTGCCGTTCAGAAATTTCTTCCGTGGGGTCTTCTTCCTGCCGGCCATCACCTCGATGGCGGTGGTTTGCGTCATCTGGGCGACGCTGTTCCAGTACCCTGCCGGGCCGCTCAACCAGATCTTGTCCTTCGTCACCTTCGGGTTCGCCGGGCCGATCGACTGGCTCGGCGACACGCGTTTTGCCATGCTGTCAATCGTGCTGCTGTCCGCATGGCAGGCCTATGGCTTCCAAATGATTGTCTATCTGGCCGGCCTGCAGAACATCCCAGAATCGCTCTATGAGGCCGCTCGACTCGACGGCGCCAACTCCTGGCAGCGCTTCTGGCACATCACGATGCCAAGCCTGCGTCAGACCCACATCTTCGTGCTGATCATCACCACGATCCAGGCGTTCAAGCTGTTTGTACAGGTTAACATCCTGACGCAAGGCGGCCCACGCGGATCGACCAACACCGTAGTCCAGTACATGTTCTCGGCGGGCTTCGTCGATCAGAGGCTCGGTCTTGCCTCTGCGGTCTCGATCATTCTCTTTCTGATCGTCCTTGTTATCTCGCTTGTCCAACGCTTCGTCATGAGGGACCGGCCATGAGCGGCAGTGCCACGATCAAACCTCATGCCGTAAAGGTGCGCTCGACGCTGTTGGGCCTGGCTGTCTCCGACCTGGTCAAGGCGTCGGCGGTTGCGATCATCGCGCTCGTGATCGTTTCGCCGCTTTTCCTGCTGTTGGTCGCCAGCTTGAAGCCCGATCGCTTCCAGATCCTGGCTGATATGGGCAGCTTTCGTGCCTTCTGGGTATCGGATCCCTCGCTACAGAACTACCGCGACGTCGCCACTCTCGACGGCTCGCTTCCGATGGGGCGCTACTTGATCAATTCGATGATCATCTTGGTGATCACCGTCTGTGGCGGCATTCTGATCAACTCGATGGCGGCCTTTGTGCTGGCCTGGGGACGCATCCCGGGGCGAGCGCTGGTACTTACTTTGCTCATCGGCCTTTACATCGTGCCGCAGGAATCAATTGTCCTGCCACTGCTCAGCCTGGTGACCAAGGTCGGACTGACCGACAGCTTCACCGCGCAGATCCTGCCCTGGCTGGCGAGCCCTCTCTACATTTTCCTGCTCTACCAATTCTTTATCCAGATCCCGCAGGAGATCTACGACGCAGCCGTCATCGATGGCGCCTCGCCCCTGCGGATCTACTGGTCGGTGTTTTTGCCGATGAGCCTGCCGGCTCTTGCCACTGTGGCGATCCTGCTCGGGATCGAGACCTGGAACCAGTATCTGTGGCCTTTGATGGTCACCCAAACCAACTGGTCCCGGCCGATCTCGGTCGGCATCGCGAGCTATTTCGGCCATGACTCGGTCTATTGGAACAGCGCCATGGCCGCCTCCGTGCTGATGATGGCCCCAGTCCTGCTATTCTACCTGGCCTTCCAACGCTGGTTCGTCAGTTCCTTCATATCCTCAGCCGTCAAGGGCTGAGCCAGGAGTGGGC
>Ga0206919_1212_pt1 | contig 12763 bp, 10 predicted proteins | sample Alteio_BWOrgHeat_67_FD_152962 | JGI IMG/M metagenome (GOLD analysis project Ga0206919, IMG submission 152962) | Enriched cells from forest soil in Barre Woods Harvard Forest LTER site, Petersham, Massachusetts, United States -... | ecosystem: Environmental > Terrestrial > Soil > Temperate forest >... | reverse complement strand
CTCGCCCTCTCCAACATCTTCTCCGTTACCTCTGTTTGCTCCTGTTCAATCCCCAGTATCGGAATTCGACGCCAGGTTCATTTTTCGGCCCACACATTTTTCTGACAATTCACCCTCTTCGTTCCCCAATCCGTGAAACCCGTGAAATCCGTGGTTAAACTCCTTTTCCCGGTTGGAGGTTGGAACGGTCCGGCAGACCGCGGACATGGCTTGCCCTGAAGCAGCCACGCTCCCTTTCATCCCTTAGCACTCAGCCTTCAGCCTTTCCTAGTGGCACCCGCAACCGCTGGACGAGCAACAGGACTGCTCAAAATCCTCGGGATTCGGCACCCGCCCCAGCTCGAACGTCTTGTGGACGTGCTTCACGATCGTCTCCTGAATCTTCTGCAGCTCGTCCTGGGCCTCGAGAAATTGCGTCGCCACCGGGTTCTTCAAAAAGCCCTCGCGCAAGGCCTCGAACTGACCGATCTCCTCATCCGTCAGCGGCATGCCGCTCGACTGCTTCTGCTGGAGAATCGCGCCCCGTTCATTGAGCATCTGATACTGGAACTTGGCCATCTCATCGGCCATGAACGTGTCGATTTTGCGCCGCAATTCGTTGAAATCAGGGCGCTCCAGGATGGCCTGGCACAGCTCGCGGGTCTTGATCGCGGTTTCGGATACGGGAGCGTCAACAACAGTGGTTTCCATAAAATTAAATCATCGGCCAAACAATTTGACCGGTTGGCGGCCAATACGGTTCAGTCCCTGCGGCAACCATAACACCCACCCGCCATCTGGCAAGCGGCGTTTGGTCGGACCGGCTCAAACCTCCGGCAATTCAAAAACGTGGTACACCAGCGCGCCCCCGTCGAACTGCACGGTGCCCAGGTGCAGCAGGCGGTCCGGATGGGCAATGCTGATGTCCTGCCCCGTCTTCAGCACCACAATGTTGCGCTTTTCCTTGTGCTTTTCATCCGTGTCCACCAATCCCCACAACCAGATGCTTTCGCCCAGGGATTGTGCCGCGACGATCCGCGCACCCAGGGGCATTTCCACCTGTTGATGCTCGGTCTTTTTGATTTTGTATTTGTAGACGGTGTTCATGAGTCTTCCTTGTTCAGACGGTCATTATTTCCTTCTCCTTGTGGGCCAGATGCGTGTCGATCTTGCCAATGTACTGGTCCGTGAGTTTCTGCACCTCCTGGTCGGCCTTCTCGACATCGTCTTCGGTCACGCCGCCGTCCTTGGCATCCTTCTTGATCGCCTCCAGCGCGTCCCGGCGGATGTGACGGATCGCCACCCGTCCGTCCTCCGACATTTTTTTGATCACTTTCACAAATTCCGCGCGGCGCTCGGTGCTCAAGTCCGGCAGAACGATGCGGATCAATTTGCCTTGCACGGCCGGATTCAGGCCAAGGTTCGCCTTTTGAATCGCCTTCTCGATCGGATGCACCGTGGTGGCATCCCACGGCTGGATCATGATCATGCGGGCCTCCGGCGTGGTGATGCCCGCCAGTTCCCGGATGCGCATGTTCGAGCCGTACACCTCCACCAGGATGTTTTCGACGAGCGACGGCGAGGCCTTGCCCGTGCGGACACCGGCGAATTCCTTCTGCACGACCTCCTCGGTCTTGATCATCCGCTCTTCGGCTTCCAGTAAAATGTCGTCAAGGGCCATACGATTCCATTTAATGTCTCAACTCCCAAACTCACCCGTCACCATTCACCCTGCACTGCACCGGTCCTGCACCGGAATTTACCTCAAGCCGTCACCAGCGTGCCCACCTTCTCGCCCATCACCACCCGCTTGATGTTGTGCGGGGTGAACATGTCAAAGACGATGATGGGCGTTTTGTTGTCCATGCAAAGCGAAAACGCCGTCGAATCCATCACTTTCAACTGCCGCTGCAGCGCCTCCAGGTAGCTGATCCACTCGAAACGCGTGGCGTCCGGATTCTTCTTCGGATCGCTGTCGTAAATCCCATCCACCTTCGTGGCCTTCAAAATGACATCCACGCCCATCTCATTCGCCCGCAACGCCGCCGCCGTGTCCGTCGAAAAGAAGGGATTGCCCGTCCCGCCCGCGAAAATGACTACGCGCCCCTTCTCGAGATGGCGCATGGCGCGCCGGCGGATGAACGGCTCGGCCACCTGTGCCATCGTGATGGCGCTCTGCACGCGGGTGGCCACCCCCGCCTTTTCCAAAGCATCCTGCAACGCCATCGCATTGATGATCGTCGCCAGCATGCCCATGTAATCGCCCGTCGCGCGCTCGATTCCCCGCTCGCTGCCCTGCAAACCGCGGAAAATGTTTCCCCCGCCCACGACAATGACTATTTCCACACCCAGCGCCCGGACCTCGCCAATCTGCCGCGCAATATCGTGGACCACCTCCGGACAGATGCCCACCCCCGCCTCGCCGCCCAGCGCCTCGCCGCTGAGCTTGATCAGGACCCGCTTGAATTTGGGCCGGTGCTTGGATTTTTTCGCGGTCGGCATGGTCAGGCGGTTGATTATGGGTCGGCCCCCAATCCGGGCCGTCAATTTAAGTGGCGGTGTTGTAACAATCATGCGCCACCCCGTCAAATGAAAGCACGCCAACCGACAATATTTATGCGCTTCTCCAAATGAGGCGGACTCCGTCTCCGCTCCCTCGGTGGGAGAGGACAGAATTCCTCGAAAGCCCATTCGTGCTTTGAACCCCTGGACCCAACGATCGGACCAACCGCGGCCGCAGGATCACCCTCTCCTCGGGGAGAGGGCTGGGGTGAGGGGCGCCTTCCCGCCGGACTGCTTCAGGTTTATGGGCAGCGCAGGATGGCATCCTGCTGTATCGCCGGTTGTTAACCGGCAGGGCGTGGAATCGGAATGGCAGGGTTGCCTCACCCACCAGCCGTCTGTTAGCCTTCCCGCATGCGCCCGACATACCTGTGCGGCAAACTCGCCTGCTTCCTCCGGCAATCACCCAGCATGGCCCTGGCCCTTTGGCTGGCCGCCTGTCTCCTCGGTCTCCCTCTTTCGGCTCCCGCCGCTGATCGCACCAGCGCCAATCCCGCCGTCCAAGCCTTGAACGATCTCTTTGCCGAGCAGTGGGAATACGAGATGGAGCACAACCCCACCTACGCCTCCTCCTTGGGCGACCGCCGCTGGAACAGCGTCTGGGACGACGTGAGCCTCTCGGCGATCGACCAAAACTTCGAACACGTCAAACAACTGCTCGAACGCCTGCAAAAGATCGACCGCAGTCAGCTCCCACCGCGCGACCAGCTCAACTACGACCTCTTCAAAAAGCGTTACGCTCAATCGGTCGAAGCCCATCCCTTCCGCATGTTTTTGGTCCCGCTGACCATGCGCGACGGCATCCAGACCTCGGATGACCTCGCCAGTTCGCTGCGCTTCGAGACCGTGCGCGACTACGAGGACTGGATCGGCCGCCTGCGCAGCTTCGGCGTTTACATGGACCAGACCATCGCCTTGATGCGCGAAGGCATCAAGGAACGGATCGTCCAGCCCAAGATCGTCATGGAACGCATCCCCGGCCAGGTCGAGAAGCAGATCGTCACCGACCCGGCCGCCAGCCCGTTCTACGAGCCGTTCAAAAAGTTCGCCTCCGGCATTTCGCCAGACGAACGTGCGCGTCTTGATAAATCCGCAAAGGAAGCCATTGCCGAATACGTCCTCCCCGCCTTCAAGCGCTTCCAGGAGTTCTTCAACCACGAGTATCTTCCCGCCTGCTTCGACCAGGTCGGCGCCTGGCAGTTGCCCCAGGGCGACCGCATCTACGCCATGGAGGCCCGTCATTTCACGACCACTGATCTGACGCCGCAGCAAATTCACGAGATCGGCTTGGGCGAGGTGAAACGCATCCGCGCGGAGATGGAGGCCGTCAAGGAAAGGGTCAAATTCAAAGGCACGCTCCCGGAATTCTTCGAGTACCTCCGCAACGACAAGCAATTCTATTTTCAAAACCCCGACGACCTGCTGGCCGCCTATCGCGCGCTCGTCAAGCGCGTCGATCCCCTGCTGGTGAAAGTGTTCAAAACCCTGCCACGCATGCCCTACGGCGTCGAACCGATCCCTGACCTCATCGCGCCCGATACCACCACCGCGTATTATCGCGAACCCGCTGACGACGGCTCGCGCGCCGGCACCTTCTTCGTCAACCTCTACCGTCCCGAGACGCGGCCCAAGTACGAGATGATGGCCCTCTCCCTCCACGAGTCAGTGCCCGGCCATCACCTCCAGATCGCGCTCGCACAGGAACAGGGCGCGCTGCCTAACTTCCGCCGCCACGGCGGCTACACGGCCTTCGTCGAAGGCTGGGGCCTCTACTCGGAATCCCTCGGCGAAGAGTTGGGTCTTTACGATGATCCGTATTCGAAATTCGGCCAGTTGACCTACGAAATGTGGCGCGCCGTCCGCCTCGTCGTGGACACCGGCATGCATCAGATGAAATGGGACCGCCAGAAGGCCATCGATTATTTCAAGGCCAACGCCGCCAAACAGGAGAATGACATTGTCAATGAAATCGACCGCTACATCGGCTGGCCCGGTCAGGCGCTGGCTTACAAGATCGGTGAACTGAAGATCAAGGAACTCCGCGCCCGCGCCCGCCGTGAACTGGGCGACAAATTTGACCTCCGCGAATTCCACGACACCGTCCTCCTCAACGGCGCCGTCCCGCTGGACATCCTCGAACACCAGGTCAACGACTGGATCAAGTCGAAGAGCCAGGCACGCGTGAAGTGAGCGTTCGTAAGCCCAATCGGAATCTAAACAATTCGCGAACCCAGTTCGCCTTGTCCCGGAGGGACATTCGAGAATAGCCCGGCGTTTCAACGCCGGGAACTCCGGTTGGCACAACCAAGTCCCGAAGGGACGACCGAAAATAGCCCAGCAATTTATTGCTGGGTCACCTTCCAGAAACGAAAACAGTCCCGTCAGGGACGAAAGAGATTGCCGCCCAATCACCTCTGTCGCTCGAACGCGAAATTAGGAATGACCACCCTACAACGGCTTATGCCGATCTCGGTTCTTTTGTCGCGCAACATAAATAAAAATAGCCACTACCACAATTACTCCGACAAAAATATATTCCGCCTTTGGTCCCCAAAAGCGTGAAATGGCGTCTTTGATTAGAAGCGTTGCCGTCAACGATAAAGCAAACTTGAGCCCTGATTTCCCATAAAACCTGAATGCCAAGGCACACGCAATGACCGACGCCAGAATCCAGAGTATTAAACTCACATTTATAGTTGAAAGCGTCATTGTCTTGGCCCGCCTTTCATATCCGCCGGCACCTTCACCCGCAATTCCTTCACCAAAAAACCCAGCTTGTCCGCCGCCTCCTCGATCACTTTCGCCGTCGTGTTGCCCCCGCCGTGGTCCCCTCCGGGTTCAATGCGGATCAGCACCGGCGCATCTCCCGCCTGACACTCCTGCAACCGCGCCGTGAACTTGTAGCTGTGCGCCGGCACCACTGTGACGTCGGCGTCTCCCGTCGTCACCAGGGTCGGCGGATACTTCACCCCTGGCTTGAGATTGTGTAACGGCGAGTAGGCGTAGAGCTCTTTGAACTCATTCGCGTTTTCTGGCGATCCATAATCGCCGATCCACCCGCCGCCGATCGTAAATTTCGGGAATCGCAGCATGTCCATCACGCCCGCCGACGGCAGACACGCGCCGAAAAGTTCCGGTCGTTGGGTCATGCAGGCGCCCACCAGCAATCCCCCGTTGCTGGCCCCGGAAATCGCCAGCTTCGGCGGGGACGTGTACCGGTTCGCGATCAGCCATTCCGCCGCCGCGATGAAATCGTCAAAGACATTTTGTTTGCGCACCCTTGTTCCCGCCTGATGCCATCCCTCGCCGTACTCGCCACCGCCCCGCAGATTCGGCATCGCGAACACCCCGCCCATCTCCATCCAGGCGAGATTCCTGGCGGAAAATTCCGGGGTCTGGCTGATGTCAAATCCGCCGTACCCGGTAAGCAGCGTCGGGTTCTGCCCATCGAGCTTCAGCCCCTTCCGGTGCGCGATGAACATCGGCACCCGCATGCCGTCCCTGCTCAAGAAGAATACCCGGTACGTCTGGTAGTCCCCGGGGTTGAAATCCAGCCGGGGCTCACGGAACACCGTGCTCGCGCCCGTCTTCATATCGTAGCGATAAACCGTCCCGGGCGTGATGAGGCTCGTGAACCCATAAAATGTCTCCGTGTCGGCACGCTTGCCGCTGAATCCGTAGGCGGAACCGACCCCCGGCAGTTCCACTTCGCGGACCGGCGTACCGTCGAGCGCGAATACTTTGACGTGGTTGTACCCTTCTCTGAGATATACCGCCACGAACTGATTGTTGATGATGCGCACGTTCGTGAGCGGCTCGGCCGCCTCCGGGATGACCTCTCGCCAGTTCGCCCGCTCCGGTTTTCTGATGTCAATTGCCACCACCCGGCTAAGTGGCGCCTGCCAGTCCGTCAGGAACCAGAACAGCGGCCCGTCGTTGTCGATGAATCTGTACATGGCATCGAAGTCGTTGACCAACTCCACCACCGGTGCGCCCGTCTCGCGCAAATCCTGGCAATAAAACCGGTTCCGAAGATACGAGCCTTGCGAAATCCATATCCCCAGATAATTGCCGTCCCCGGCGACCAATCCGCTGATGGTCCAATCCCCGTGATCGGGCCGGTGATAAACCAGCTTGTCCTCCGCCTGCGGTGTGCCGGTACGGTGATAATACAGTTTGTGAAATTGATTTGTCTCCGTCAGCTTCGCGCCCGCCTTCGGCTCGTCATAGCGGCTGTAATAGAACCCCCGATTGTCTTTGGTCCATGCCGCGCCGGAAAACTTTGCCCACTGGAGGCGGTCAGGCAGATCCGCGCCGGTGCGCACATCCCGCACCTTCCACTCCTGCCAGTCCGAGTTGGTCGCCGAGAGGCCGTACGCCAGCAGCTTGCCATCGTCACTGGCCCCCATGCCGCTGATCCGCATCGCGCCGTCCGTCGAAAGCGGGTTCGGATCGAGCAACACTCGCGGCTCTGCCGCCAGCGAATCGGCGACATACAGAACGCCGCGCTTCTTCACGCCATCGTTCTTGAAGAAAAAGTACCTCCCGCTGCGTTGGAATGGCGTACCGTATACCTCGTAGGTCCACAACTTCGTCAACCGCTCCTGGATTTGCTTCCGCTCCGGGATCTGGCCGAGGTACGCGGCCGTCACCTTGCTCTCCGCCTCCACCCACGCCTTCGTCTGCGCCGATTTGTCATCCTCCAGCCACCGATACGTATCCACCACCTCTACACCGTGATAATCGTCCACCTGATTCGTCTTCACTGTCGTGGGATAAACGAGCGGAGCCGCTGGCACGTGCGCCGCGAACAGGAAAACCAGCAAAACACCCACCCAACGGGCAACGCCTTCGCCCGTCGCCCACCCGGCCGGTATTGTCATCCCGCTCGTCTTCACCGTTTTGCCCCGGCTCGGCACGCACCCGCCGGTCTGATTACTGCCTACCGATCACTGATTACTTCCCCGTCGGCACCTTCACCCCCAATTCCTTCACCAGAAACCCCAGCTTGTCCGCCGATTCCTCGATCAATTTCGCCGTTGGCTTGCCCGCGCCATGGCCCGCCTCGGTTTCAATGCGGATCAACGCCGGCGCATCGCCCGCCTGACACTCCTGCAACCGCGCCGCGAACTTGAAGCTGTGCGCCGGCACCACCCGGTCGTCATGGTCCCCCGTCGTCACCAGCGTCGGCGGATACTTCACCCCCGGCTTGAGATTGTGATAAGGCGAATACGCATACAGCGCGCTGAATTCATCCGAGTTGTCGGACGACCCGTAGTCGCTCGTCCACGCATGCCCGATGGTGAACTTGTGGAAGCGCAGCATGTCCATCACGCCCACCGCCGGCAGGCACGCGCCGTAAAGCCCCGGCTTTTGGGTCATGCACGCGCCCACGAGCAGCCCCCCGTTGCTTCCTCCGGAGATCGCCAGCTTGGGCGTGCTCGTGTACTTGTTCGCAATCAGCCATTCCGCCGCCGCGATGAAATCATCGAACACATTCTGTTTGCGCGCCTTGGTCCCCGCCTGATGCCATTCCTCGCCGTACTCGCCGCCACCCCGCAAATTCGGCACCGCATACACCCCGCCCATTTCCATCCACACCAGGCTGGAGACGGAGAACCCCGGCGTCAGGCTGATGTCAAAACCGCCGTACCCGTAGAGCATCGTCGGATTCTGCCCATCGAGCTTCAACCCCTTCCGGTGCGTGATGAACATCGGCACCCGCGTGCCATCCTTGCTCGCATAAAAGATCTGCTTCGTCTCGTACTCGCCCATGTTGAAATCCACCTTCGGCGCGTGCCACACCGTGCTCGCCCCCGTCTTCAGGTCGTAACGGTAGATCACCCCGGGCACCGTGTAGCTCGTGAACGAATAAAACGTCTCCGTGTCCGACCGCTTGCCGCCAAATCCACCGGCCGATCCGATTCCCGGCAGCTCCACCTCGCGAACCGGTTTCCCGTCCCGCGCGAAAACCTTGATCTGGCTGTGCGCGTCCTTGAGATACACCGCCAGAAACTGATTGTTCACCATCCCCACACCCGTGAGCGTCTCGGCGGCCTGCGGGATGATTTCCCGCCAGTTCCCGCGCTTCGGTTTCGTGATGTCGATCGCGATGACCCGGCTCCGCGGCGCCTTCCAGTCCGTGCGGAACCAGAACACCGGCCCGTCGTTGTCGATGAATTCGTACGCCGCATCGAAGTCGTTGAGCAGTTCCACCACCGGCGCATCGGCCTTCTGCAAATCCTGGTAGTACACCCGCCGCTTGCGGTCCGTGCCCTGCGAAATCTCGATCACCAGATAACGCCCGTCATCCGTTACCTCCCCGCCAAAATTCCAGTCCGCATGATCGGGCCGGTGATAGACCAGCTTGTCCTCCGCCTGCGGTGTACCCAGCCGGTGGTAGTAGAGTTTGTGAAACTGGTTGACCGCCGTGAGTTTCGCCGCCTCTTTTGGCTCGTCATAACGGCTGTAGTAAAATCCCCGGTTGTCCTTCGTCCACGACGCCCCGGAAAACTTCACCCACTGGATGTGGTCAGGTGTGTCCTGGCCCGTGAGCACATCCCGCACCTTCCATTCCTGCCAGTCCGAACCGGACGCCGCCAGGCCGTACGCCATCAGATTGCCGTCGTCACTGATGGCCGTGCCGCCCAGCGCCACCGTGCCGGTCGCCGAGAGCTTGTTCGGATCGAGCAGCACCCGCGGCTCCCCCGCCAGCGAATCGGCCACATACAGGACGCCCTGGTTCTGCAAGCCGTCATTCTTGGAGAAGAAGTACCGTTCACCATGTTTGGACGGGAGCCCGTACCGCTCGTAATTCCACAACTTCGTCAACCGCTCCCGGATTTGCTTCCGCTCCGGGATTTGGTCAAGGTAGCCAAACGTCACCTTGTTCTCCGCCTGCACCCACGCCTTCGTCTGCGGCGAATTGTCATCCTCCAGCCACCGGTAATCGTCCTTCACCAGGGAGCCGTGATAATTGTCCAGTTGGTTGGTCTTGGCCGTGGTTGGATAAACGAGTGGAGCAGCGGTGGTATGGAGCGACATGGCAAAAATCAAAAGAAGACCCAGGCCAGAACGGGTGATGAAATTTGATAGGCTCGTGCCAGACAACTTGTAGCAGCCGGCCCATCGTCCATGAGAGGACTGCGAAGGCGGGACGTAAGGAGGCTCATCATTCATGCATCGACGTTTTCGCATAATCCGACCACCCTTGACCAGCCTTGGTTGAATTCAGTGTCGCCCCTTTCAGCCCGCTCGCCCTCGGCTGTCTTGATCCGATCCGCCCGCCGTCAATCTCCGGACCACTGATAATCGTAGCCCGGCGGAGGATTGTAAAACCGCGAGAGATGTTTTCCGTTGTTGCAGACGGCGACGTAGGTGACCTGCCCGTCCACAAAACTCAAATGACCACCAGCAACTCCACCACCGTGAAGCCATTCTGGTTCCGGTGCGTATCGTCCTCCCGCTTAAAACGGGCCCTTTCCCCCGCCCGACCTCACGCCCTCAATTAAATCCCCCATTCCCATTCCGCGCCCGGATCCAGAGTTTCGTCTTCGGGTTCGGAATCCAGAGCTGGCCGGCGACATCATCCGTGGTGTCGCTCAATTCCCCCAAATCCGGCGGAGCGGTGGCGCCCGAGGAATAAGGCGGCATCCGCAACCATTCCGCGTGGCCGTCCGTCGCCGGCGAACACATGCCCCAATTGTGCCGCACCATCCCCGGACTGGTCCCGTACTCGCCCGCCCCGGCCTTGTTCCAGCCGGTGCGCTTGCCATTCATGCCGCTCGCATCGACCGAAAACCCCGTATCATTCGGCGCGTGCTCGGAAATGATCATGTAGGAACTGGGGCGCAAGATGCTCGGACCTCGCAACACCACGCCCGTTGTGACATTCGTGTCCCGCATGATCTGACGGTTGGCCCGGTAATTGACGCGGAAGGCCAGCGTCGTCGTTGGCGTTTTTTCGGACGGACACCAATAAACCCTTGTCGTGCTGTTCGAGTTGGTGGAATTCCCGCCCAGGTAGCGCATGAGCTGGTTGAACCACGCGGTCGGGTCCACCATCATCTGGGGGTTGTTGCTCGTTACGTCCACCCCGAACGGAAATCGGTCATCATTATCGTCCCGGTACATGAGGGTCGCCAGCCCCATCTGACGGCAATTGCCGATACACGCCGTCGTCTGCGATTTCTGTTTCGCCTTGCCCAACGCCGGCAACAGCATCCCCGCCAGGATCGCAATGATGGCGATCACGACCAGGAGTTCAATGAGGGTGAAGGCTTCGGACCGTGGGTTTGGGTTTGCGCACAGTTTCATAGTCTAACAGCGGCCGTTTATCCCGGATTTCGCTCCCGCCTGGATTGGCAGGTGGAGAATCCTGATTGGACTATGAGATGCGTTTACCTTCGCCCTCCAAACCTGTCAACGCGATTCTCTGGTGGAAGGCTACATGAAATCCATGAGGCGAGATGCCGCCTTATTTCGACCCGCTCACGGCCGGCAGCCACTGCACCGCATCGGCAATCACCGTCTTGCCCTCGGTGCCCTCGGTGGAAACACGCACCGATCCGCCACGCCCGGCCTCGAAGCGAAACTTCCCGAGTGTGCGAAACAATCGATCATGGCCCGGTACCTCCTGCTGATTGACCCGGATGGTGATCTCGCCATCGGCATGGTGAATCGTCACAGGCGCATTGGTCGCGCGGCGGATGTTATAACAATGCGCCAGCCGCACCTCGTACCAGCCTGCACTCGGCAGATCGGGCGTGAACGTGACCGATTTCTGGCCCTTGCCCTCCTGCATGTCGTGGAGATAACCCAGCCCCACATACGGCGGCGTATGCGTCGAGTACTGCCACTTTCCCACCAGCGTCGCCGCCGTGTCATCCACCACAATCCCCGGCAGCGAGGCCGGATCAGCCACAATGAACGGCACCAGTTCCGGCTTGTCCACGTCTCCCGGCGCATGGATGTTCGGCACCGCATCCGGATGCGGCACCAGCCTGGTCGCCGCCGGCGCCGCAAACAAGACCGCCACAGAAACCGCCAACAGAACTGCGGGCGGCAGAATGGAATTTCCCTTCACGCTAAATCGGAACCACTTCCCCATCTGTGTCCATTTGTGGTTGCCCTCTTTTTCCGTCTCACCGTTTCGGTGCTTTAAGTTTCTCGATGAGATAATCCTGCACCTGCGGATGCTTCACATCCGGCGCGCCGGGATAAACGAGTTCGCATTCCACGCCCGTGCTGCGCAGTTTCTCCTGCAACTTCACGCCAAAATTGGACGTATGCGTCGGATCTTTCTGGTCCTGGCCGAGCGCGGGCGGCGCAGCATAAATCATGTAGATCGGCGGATCGTCGGCCGTGACCAGCGCGTACGGCGAATACTCGGCAATCCACGGTAGAATCTTCTCCCGCCCCTGGAGAAACTCCTGGAACTGCGAAATACCTTTGGCCTTGTCACCGGTGAAACCGAACGCGTGCCCGCCGTACTTGCTGTTCGGCGTCCACTCCACCATCTGCTGCGGATCGAGCGTCGTCTGTGCGCCCGTGACCGCCGCGCACCACAGCCGCGTGGACTCCCGCGCGATCGGATCGCTGCTCTTCGGATCGGCCAGGTCATCGTGAAACGCCAGCCAGAGGCTTGAGCACGCGCCCGCCGATCCGCCCGACGCCCCGATGCGCGCCTTGTCGATGTTCCACTCCCCCGCCTTGCTCCGGACAAATTGCAACGCCCGTGCCGCATCGTGCAATGGCCCCTTCACCGGCGGCACCACGTTGTCCGCCGTGGCCTCCGCGATGAACCGATACTCCACCGAAACCACCGAAATCCCCGCCTTCAACATGATCGGCAGCAGATTGACCAGCCCGCTCGTGCGGTCGCCCGCCGACCAGCCGCCGCCGTGAATGAAAAACAGCAGCGGCGTGGGCTTGTCCGATTCCGCCTTCCAGAAATGCAGCACCTGCTTCGGATGCGGTCCATACGCCACATCGGCCAGCGTCGGCGCGGGAGAAATCGCCTTTGGTGCCACGGCCTTTTTGGCGGCAGCCTTGGCCTTCGGTTGATCACCCGAATCTTTTGCCGCTGGTTCGACCGCGAAAGATTGGCCGCTGAAAATGCCCAGATACGCCACCAGCACGATGAAAGATTTCATAGATGGATATTGGAAGCGAAAACCCGCGCGCTTGCAACCTCTTGCTGACCGCATTGGAACCACGAATC